>Ga0209278_1001940_pt1 | contig 11974 bp, 12 predicted proteins | sample JI81BgreenDNA_FD_187504 | JGI IMG/M metagenome (GOLD analysis project Ga0209278, IMG submission 187504) | Wastewater effluent complex algal communities from Wisconsin, to seasonally profile nutrient transformation and Carbon sequestration -... | ecosystem: Engineered > WWTP > Effluent > Algae... | reverse complement strand
TGGCCCGGTGCGGCTTTCGGTTGGGGCGGTGAATGTCGAAACCGGCAATTTCCGCTATTTCGACACGGCGCGGGAACGGCTGGATGCGCGCCACGTGATGGCATCGGGTGCGCTGCCGCCGGGCCTGCCGCCGGTGGAGATCGACGGCCAGTGGTGGTGGGATGGCGGGCTGGTATCGAACACCCCGCTTGATCACGTGCTGGATTGTGCGGCCGATGATGATCTGACGATCTTTCAGCTTGATCTGTTCCCGGCGCGAGGCGCCCGACCAGACAATCTGGCCGACGTGGAGGAACGCGCGGCCGATATCCGCTTTTCCAGCCGCACGCGCTTCACCACGCAGGCGCAGGCCCGGCTGAATGCCCCGCGTGAGGCGTGGGCGCGCCTGAAGGCGCAACTGCCGCCCGCGCTTGCCGCATCGCCCGAAGCGCAGCTGCTGGACAAGGTGGCGCGCGGGCGGCGGGCGGTGGTGGCGCAGTTCGTCTATCGCGATCGGCCGTGGCAGGGGGCTGCCAAGGGGCGCGAGTTCAGTCGTGCCACCATGCTGGCCCACTGGCGACAGGGCGAGGCAGACGTGACCGCTGCGCTGGCGCGCCGCGGTTGGGCCGGCCTGCCAGCTGGGCCGGGCGTATGGAGCTTTGACGCCACCGGCGCCGGCTGATCGGCGCTTTCACATCCGGGACTGTCTGTTAAACTTTGCGCTCGCGCAGCATCGGGGGCTGCGCAGGGGAACAGGCGGCGATGGCCAGCATCATTGAAAAGCGCGTGTGTGCCGAGATCGAAGGGCCCTTCGTGCTTTTCCTGATCGGCATCCGCATCAACCGGCTGTGGAAGGTGAGCAGCTGGTTGCCCACGTTCATGGCGATGGGGCCAATGATTGCCGAACTGTCGCGCCGGCCGGAATTGGGCCTGCTGCACAACCGAACCCACTTCGGTTTTCCCGCGACAATGCTGGTGCAATACTGGCGCAGTGTCGATCACCTGCAGGCATATGCCACGGCGCGTGATGAACTGCATCTGCCGGCGTGGCAGCGGTTCAACAAAGCCGTGGGATCGAACGGCGATGTCGGCATCTGGCACGAAACCTACGAGATCGCGCCCGGCCAATATGAGAATGTCTACAATAACATGCCGGCCTTTGGGCTGGGCCGCGCCGGCACTATCATGGATGCGACCGGCCCCCGCGCCCGCGCCGATGGCCGGCGAGCGGCGCAGATTTCGGGGGAATAGGCGGACATCATGCCCAACGCCATCGCCTGCCATGCTGGCAAGCGACGGCGCCATCGGCCGTAACTCCGTTGCGAACCGGGCGATCGCCACGCCCGCCAGCAAGGGCAGAGCGATGGAACAGCCAAACAGCAGCATCTTCAACGGCGCCGTCCGGCCCGCGCCGGTGCCTGCCGCCATCACCCCGGCTGGCGACATGATTGATGGCTTCCTGCGGGCGGTGCGCACCCATCTTGATCTGCAGGTGGCCTATGTCTCGCAGTTCGTGGGCGATGAATCGCTGTTCCAGCACGTGGATGCGCCGGGGCTGGAAGGGCTGATCAAGCCGGGCGACCGGCGTTCGCTTGATGATGTCTATTGCCGGCACATTCTGGCGGGCCGTCTGCCCGAACTCATCCCCGATACCGCAGCCGAGCCCTTGGCCATGGCCATGCCGATCACCGCCGCCGTGCCGATCGGCGCCCATGTCAGCGTGCCGCTGCGGCTGTCCGATGGTTCGGTCTATGGCATGTTCTGCTGCCTTGGGCCGCACGCCGATCACACTCTGAACCGGCGCGATCTGGCGATGATGCGCAGTTTTGCCGAACTGGCTGCTGGCGAGATCGAACGGCGGCAGGCATCCGGTGCCGCCTTGGCGGCCTTGCGCGCGCCGGTGGAACAATTGTTGGCCGATGGCGGCCCCACCATGATGTTCCAGCCGATCTGGCGGCTGGGGGAAGGCCGGCCGGCGGGATATGAGGCACTGGCGCGCTTTTCCCCGCTGCCCTCACGTGGCCCAGACCAGTGGTTTGCCGATGCCGCGGCGGTGGGGCTTGCCGAAGCGCTGGAGCTGGCGGCCGTGGATCGGGCGCTGCTGGCGCTGCCGCGCCTGCCGCAGGATCGCTATCTTACCATCAATGTGTCGCCGGCCACCGCCATGTCACCCGCGCTGGTGTCCCGTCTGGCGCAGGCCGATCTGAAGCGGCTGGTGCTGGAAATCACCGAACAGCAGGCGGCGGATGACGTGCCGGCCATGCTGGCCGCGCTGGCGCCGTTGCGCGCGGCAGGGATGCGGCTGGCCGTTGATGATGCCGGCGCCGGTTACAGCGGCCTGCAGGCCATCCTGGAACTGCAGCCCGATATCATCAAGCTGGACAGGTTCTTCGTGCGCGGCATCCACAATGATGCCACCCGCCGCGCGCTGGCCGCCGCATTGGCCGAATTCGCCCGGCAGATCGGCACCGACCTGGTCGCCGAAGGGGTGGAAGTGGCAGCCGAGCTTTCGGTGCTGCAGGCGCTGGGGTTCGACAAGGTGCAGGGCTGGCTGCTGGGCAAGGCCATGCCGCTGGAGGATGCGCTGGCCCTGGCCTGACGCAAGTCGTTCATTCCAGCCGGCCCGAAACGCCTGCGCTCGCCTTTGCCCACCGCTCTGCCGCATCGTCATCGCCCGCCTTGGCGTCCACCCAGCGCGTGCTGCCATCGGCCCATTCCTCGCGCTTCCAGAACGGGGCCCCGGTTTTCAGCCAGTCCATCAGAAACTGTGCAGCGGCGAAGGCATCGGCGCGGTGCGGGCTGGCGGTGACGACCAGCACGATGGGCGCGCCCGGTTCCAGGCGGCCATGGCGGTGGATGGCAGTGCCCACCACGCCGGGCCAGCGGGCGGCGGCCTGATCGGCGATGGCCTGCATCTGCGCCAGCGTCATCGCCGGATAATGTTCGAGGGTGAGGGCAGCGAGGCCCTCATCAGCGCGCACCAGCCCGGTGAAACAGACGGCAGCGCCCAGATCGGTGCGCCCGGCCAGCAGCGCGGCCTGTTCTGCCGCCAGGTCGAAAGGCTCTGCTTGCAGGCGGGCTGCAATCATCCGCCCGTTACCGGCGGGAAAATGGCGATTTCCGTTGCGCCGGCCAAAGGCGTGTCGGGGCCGGCGAACTGCTGATCCACTGCCACGCGGATGCGGCTGCGATCGACCAGCGCGGCGGCGTGGCCATCGGATCGCCCGGCCAGCCAATCCAGCAGTGCAGCCACCGTGGTGACATCGGCGGGCGGGGCCAGCGTTTCGGCATCCGTGCCCACCATTTCCCGGACCCAGGCGAAATAGACCAGTTGCATCACATGTGTTTCAGGCCGGTGCGCAGATAATCATAACCGGTGATCAGCGTCAGGATGGCGGCGATCCACAGCGTCACCAGGCCGATTTCCAGCGCCGGCAGCCACGGCAGGATCGGCTGCGTGCCCACCATGATCAGCGCACCCAGCGCCACCAGCTGCGCCGCCGTTTTCCACTTGGCCAATTGGCTGACCGGCATGGAGACCGACAGCGCCGCCAGATATTCGCGCAGGCCAGAAACGATGATCTCGCGCAGCAGGATGATCAGGCCGGCAATCACGCTCCAGCCGTGCAATATCTGCGCATCCACCAGCATGACGATCACGGCGGCGACCATGATCTTGTCTGCAATGGGATCAAGGAACACGCCCACCTTCGATACGGTGCCTTGCGCGCGCGCCAGATAGCCATCGAGATAATCGGTGAAGGCCGCCAGCCCGTAAAGCCCGGCCGCGCCCAGCCATTCCCACGGGTTCGTGCCCCACATCAGGGCGACAAGCCCCGGCACCGCCAGGATGCGGGACAGGGTGAGCAGATTGGGCAGGCTGGACAACACCGGGCCTTCATAGGCAATCCAGGGCCAACAGGAAAGTTGCAGAAAGGCCAGAAAATGCAGGTATCCGAAGCAGTCCTCGCCCGCCGGTCGGTGCGCGGGTTTCTGCCGACCCCGGTGGATGGTGCCGTGATCCGCCGCGTGGTGGAAAAGGCCGCGTGGGCGCCTTCGGGCGGCAATCTGCAACCCTGGCACATCGATGTGGTGGGCGGCGAGCGGCTTGATGCGTTGAAACGCATCATGCTGGGCAAGCTGATGGCCGGCGGCCAGATGGAACCGACCGAATATGACATCTATCCCAAGGAACTGCCCGAACCGCACAACAGCTACCGGTTTGCGGTGGGGGAGGAGCTTTACAGCCGGCTCGGTATCCCGCGTGAGGACAAGGCCGGGCGACGGATGTGGTTCGCCCGCAACTTCCAGTTCTTCGGCGCGCCGGTCGCGCTGTTCTGCTCGGTCGACAAGCGCATGGGCCCGCCGCAGTGGAGCGACCTTGGCATGTATCTGCAAACGCTGATGCTGCTGCTGAAGGAAGAAGGGCTGGATTCGTGCCCGCAGGAATGCTGGGCGATCTACCCGAACACCATTCGCGACTTCATCGGCATCCCCGAAGAACGCATGTTGTTCACCGGCATGGCCATCGGCTTCATCGATCCGGACGACAAGGCCAACCAGTGCCGCCCGGCGCGCGCGCCGATGGCAGATTGGGCGGCGTTCCACGGCATCTGAAACCTCAATCGCGCAGCCGCCAGCGTACCGGTGCGGTGTTGCTGTGGCAGGTGAAGGGCTTGCCAGCGCGGCGCGGCGGGTTCTGGCGTGCCTTGTCGGCAGCGGTGCGGGTTGCCTCGTCAAACAGCAGCGGCGGCCGCGCTGCGATGATGCGGGTGGACAGGGTGCGGCCATCGGGGGCCACCAGCCGCTCCATCGCGGTATAGCCATCCAGATCGGCCTTGCGGGCCAGCAGCGGAAAATCCTCCTCGCTGATGGCATAGCCACTCACGTCCGGCCGGGCATCGCCCAGCCGGCACAGATCGGCGATCAGGCCAGCCTGCGCGCGCAGGGCCGCTGCCGCCGGCCGCCGGCCCTGATTTTCCGCCACGCGCGATTGCGCCACCAGCGCCAGGCGGCGCAGATCGTCATTGGCCGGCAGCTTTGCGGTCGGCAGGGCAAGAATGCGCTGTGCGATGCCGTCCAGCAGCGCATCGCTGGCGGGATCGCGATCGTTGCTGTCATTCTGCTGGGCCCGCAGGGCAAGCAGGCTGTAGGCCGTCCACAGCCAGCCGACGCTGCCCTGCTCGGCCGCCGGCATGGCAGCCAGCGCCGCGTTCATCCCCTGTGCGGCCAATGACAATGTTGCCGGATCATTGTTGCCCCGCCATTGCGCGCTGGCCAGCAGGGCATCAACCGCTGGCGGCGCCTTGCCGGCGCGCGCCTGCGTCTGCGCCCGGGCGATGGCGTCGGCGCGTTCGCTGTCACTGCTGGCGAAGGCGAGCAGCAGATAATCCAGCACCAGCGCTGCATCGTCGCGATTGGCGGCTTCGGCGGCGGCGATGCGGGCCAGGACGGCCTCGCGCGGAGACTGGTCGCTGGCGATGGGCAACAGGCGGCGGGCCAGCGGCACACCGCGCTGGGTGAGCCAGCCATCGAGCAGGGCTTCGGGGCCGGTTGACCGCAGTTTGCTGTTGACGAGACCGACGCGGTTGCCGCTGGCGGCACAGCCCAGCAGGACGCGCGTGCCCGTGGCGGCGGCGCTGTCATCGGCCTGCCAGGGGGATTCGGCAAGCGCCATGCGGATCTGATCGAGCGCCAGGGGGGTAATGGGGCCGCGGCTCCACACCGGCACCGCCAATCCGCTCGCAGTCCCGCTGCGGGTCACGCGCAGCACCACACGGGTTTCGGTATCAAGGCCGATGGCCGGAATGCAGGCGGGCAGCCGGCTGCCGCTCACCGCCGTAACCGGGCTTTCGCGCTGCGTGGTGGCGGTGTGCGCGGTCATGATGTCTGGTCGCCCGGCAAGGCCGTGAGCCAGGGCGATATCGGCCTGCACCTCGGTGATCAGCGCCGCCATCGAGGGATCGCGCGCAGCGGCAGCCGTTGCCAGCGCCTCGCCAAAGCGAGCGAGCGCGCCTTCACTGTCGCCAGCCTGCAGGGCGATACGGCCCCTGATCTGGGCCATGGCGGCACGAGCCTCGGGCAAGCTGGCGTTGATCCTGTCCAGCCGGGCTGTCGCGGCCGCAGGGTCGTGCGGCCACAACAGGCTGGCGATGGCGATGCTGGCCGCCAGCCGCTGTCGTTCCGCATCAGGGCCGTTGGCGGCGGCGATGGCGGCTTCGAAGGCGGCGGTGGCGGCCGCAAGGCTGGCCTGGCCGGCGCTCTCGCTGCTCTTGATGCGGCCGGTCAGCCAATGGCGTTGCCAGGCAAGGTCGGGCGTGGCCTGCGCCAGCAGGTCAAGCGCCCATTGCACACCGAACGTGGGAGCTCCGGGCATGGGCAACAGGCTGAAGCTGGGCTGGGCCTCGCGGTCTAGTAGTTTGACCAGTGCCCGCGCACGCTCTGCCGGCGGATCGAGCCCTGGGGCCGGCTGAGCGTAGGCAGAGGCCGCCAGCAGGGCAGCGAGGCAGGACAACAGCGTGCGCATGACCCGAAATTCATGCAAGTTTTGCAGACTTGTCAACCGCTTGCTTTTCAAGCGACGGGTTTCATCTTCAAGCCTCTCTGGGCCCCAGGCCCATCAGCTTGCGGGTGCGTTCGATGAAGGCGCTGTTGTCGGCCTGCCGGTCTTTCAGCGGCGAAGGTTCCGGCACGTGCAGGCCGCGCTGCACGGCAGGGCGGGCCGCGATCGCCCCCAGCCAGCGGGTGAGGTGGGGGAAGGGGGCCAGTTCAACCCCCGTCCACGCCGCCGTGCGCACCCAGCAGAAATGCGCGATGTCGGCGATGCCATAGCCCCCGGCCAGATAGGCGTGATCGGCAAGACGGGCATCGAGGATGCCGAACAGCCGCTTCACCTCGGCCAGATAGCGCGCCTTCACTGCCGGCAGCTTTTCCGGCCAGTAGTGGATGAACAGATTGGCCTGCCCCATCATCGGCCCCAGCCCGCCCACCTGCAGCATCAGCCATTGCAGCGCTTCCGATCGGGCGCGGGGCTCGGTGGGCAGCAACTGCCCGGTCTTTTCCGCCAGCCAGATCAGGATGGCGGCCGATTCCATGATGGCAAAGCCGTCGTCCACGAGGCACGGCACCTTGCCGTTGGGATTGAGCTTCAGGAAATCGGCGCGCTTCTGCTCGCCGCCGGCCAGATCGAGCGTCTGGACATCATAGGCCAGCCCCAGTTCCTCCAGTGCGATGGAGACCTTGTAGCCATCGGGCGTCGGCGCGGTGAACAGGGTGATGGCCATGGCCGCAGCCTACGCGCTCAACCGTTCGGGTGGAAGTGCTGCCAGATCGCCAGTGCCATCTGGCTGGAAATGCCGGGCGCGCGTTCCAGATCCTGCAGGGTGGCGCCCTTCACGGCGCGGCTGGTGCCGAAGTGCATCAGCAGCGCCTTCTTGCGGGCCGGGCCGATGCCGGGCACCTCGTCCAGCGGGCTTTGGGTGAGGGATTTTGCCCGCTTGGCGCGGTGTGCGCCAATGGCAAAGCGGTGCGCCTCGTCGCGCAGGCGCTGCAGGTAGAACATCACCGGTGCATTGGGCGGCAGGGTGAATTCGCGGCCCGATGGCAGGTGGAACGTCTCGCGCCCGGCATTGCGGTCCGGCCCCTTGGCGACGCCGACGATGGGGACATCCACGCCCAGTTCGGCAAGCGCGCTCATCACCGCCGCCACCTGGCCCTTGCCGCCATCGATCAGGCACAGATCGGGCCAGTTGCCGGATTCGCGATCCGGGTCTTCGGCTTCCAGCCGGGCGAAGCGCCGGTGCAGCATCGCCTTCATCATGGCGAAATCATCGCCCGGCGTGATGCTTTCATCCTTCATGTTGAACTTGCGATACTGGCCCTTCTGGAAGCCTTCCGGCCCGGCCACCACCATCGCGCCCAAGGCGTTGGTGCCCTGGATATGGCTGTTGTCATAGATTTCGATGCGCCCCGGCGGGCCATCCAGTTCGAAGATTTCGGCCAGTTCGCGCAGCAGCCGCCCTTGCGTGGTGGTTTCCGCCCGGCGGCGCTGGATGGCTTCTTCCGCATTGCGCTGGGCCTGTTCCACCAGCTTCTTCGCCGGGCCGCGCTGGGCATGGCGAATGGCCACCTTGCGCCCGGCCTTTTCCGAAAGCGCGGCGGCCAGCAGATCGGCTTCCGGCAGGCTGCGATCGAGCAGCAGTTCCTTCGGCGGCGGCAGTTCTTCGTAAAGCTGGGCCAGGAAGCTTTGCAGCACCTCGGCTTCGTCCACGCCTTCGGTGTGGCTGGGGAAGAAGCTGCGATGGCCCCAGTTCTGGCCGCCGCGGATAAAGAAGACCTGCACGCACACGGCGCCGCCATCGGTGGCCATGGCGATCACGTCGGCCTCGCTGGTTGCCCCGTCTGCATTGATGGCCTGGCTTCCCTGGATGAAGGTGAGTGCCTTCAGCCGGTCCCGCAGCACGGCAGCGCGTTCGAAGTCCATCGCCTCGGCAGCCTCGGTCATCGCGCTGGCCAGTTTCTTCTGCGCCTCCTGCGTGCGCCCCGAAAGGAAGCCCTTCGCATCGGCGACCAGCTCGGCATAGGCGGCATCGTCGATGCGGCCGACGCATGGCGCCGAGCAGCGCTTGATCTGATAAAGCAGGCAGGGCCGGCTACGGTTGGCGAAGAAACTGTCCGTGCAGCTCCTCAGCAGGAACACCTTCTGCAGCGCGTTCAGGGTGGCGTTGACCGCGCCGGCGCTGGCGAACGGGCCATAATAACTGCCCTTGGCCACCCGCGCGCCCCTGTGTTTGGAAATGCGCGGAAAATCATGATCTTCGCGCAACAGGATGAAGGGGAAGCTCTTGTCGTCGCGCAGCAGCACATTGTAGGGCGGCCGATGCCGCTTGATCAGCTGCGCTTCCAGCAGCAGGGCTTCGGCCTCGCTGTTGGTGGTCACGATCTCCATGGCGCGCGTCTGCGCCACCATGCGCTGCAGCCGGCGGGGCAGGCGGGCAACCTGCGTGTAGTTGGTCACCCGGTTCTTCAGCGTGCGCGCCTTGCCAACATACAGCACGTCGCCGCCGGCATCGAGCATGCGATAGACGCCGGGCCGCAGCGGCAGCGTCTTCACGACGCGGCGGATGGTCTCCACGCCCAGATCGAGATCGGGCGTGTCCTTGCCGCGCACGGCATAGGTCTGGCTCTCTTCCGAGAAACGGTCGGGCGGCGTGTCGGTCATCCTGCCGCTGGCGATAGCCGGCCTGTCATTGCGAATCCACAGATGGCTGCTATCGCGCGACCATGATGATCACCCGCCTGCTCGCCCTGTCCGCCGCCCTGCTGCTGGCCGCCTGTGCCGGGAACGCGCCCCCGCCAGCCCCACCGCCGCCGCCACCGGCAACGGTGCAGGCGCCGGCCAACCCGGTGATCCTGATTTCCGTCGATGGCTTGCGGGCCGATTATCTGCAGCGCGGCCTGACGCCCAACATCAATGCGCTGGCCGGCAGGGGCGTCACCACGCCGGCGATGCGGCCCAGCTTTCCTTCGCTCACCTTCCCCAACCACTACACGCTGGTGACGGGCCTGCGGCCCGATCATCACGGCATCGTCAACAACAACATGCAGGATCCCGAACTGGGCCGCTTTGCCCTGTCCATCCGGGAAGCCGTGGAAGAACCACGCTGGTGGAATGGCGGTGAACCGATCTGGGTGACCGCCGAACGCGCCGGCATCCCCACCGCCACCATGTTCTGGCCGGGCAGCGAGGCGGCGATCCGCGGCGTGCGTCCGCGCCGCTGGCTGAAGTTTGATGGCAAGATGCCCAACACCGCCCGCGTGGACCAGTTGCTGGCCTGGATGGACGAGACCACGCGCCCCGGTTTTGCCACCCTCTATTTCGACACGGTTGATCACGACGGCCATGAATATGGCCCGGATTCGCCGCAGGTGAACGCCGCCGTGGCCGAGGTTGACGGCCAGATCGGCCGGTTGCTGGCTGGCCTGAAGGCGCGCGGCATCACCGCCAACATCATCCTGGTCGCCGATCACGGCATGGCGCAGGTGAGCGATGATCGCCGCATCTTCCTGAACGGTCTGCTCGATCCGGGGCTGTTCACGCTGGTGCATGGCGGCGCCGTTGCCGGTCTCAATCCGCTGCCCGGCCGTGAGCCGGCCGTGAAGGCCGCATTGTTGGCCCCGCACGATCACATGCAATGCTGGGAGAAGGCCAAGATCCCGGCCCGCCTGCATTTTGGCAGCCATAAGCGCGTGCCGGCCATCATCTGTGCCGCCGAACCGGGCTGGATGATCTGGCTGTCGCCGCCGCCGGCAGACCGCCAGATGAGCCCGCTGGGCGGCATGCATGGCTATGATCCGGCGCATCCCACCATGGCGGCCGCCTTTGTCGCCGCCGGCCCGGCGTTCAAGCCCGGCCTGGTGCTGCCGGCGTTCGACAATGTCGATGTGCACCCGTTGCTGCTGCGCCTGCTGGGCCTGCCGCCGATGCAGACCGATGGCAATGATGCCACACTCGCCCCCGCGCTGGTTGCACCGGCCACGCCAAGGCGCTAACCCGCCGCCATCTCTGGCAGGATTTTGCGATGGGCAGTGAACTCACGCTGTGGGTGCGGGATGTGGAAGTGCCCGTGCTCACTGGCATCTATTCGGAAGAAACCGGGCGGCCGCAGCCATTGCGGATCAGCGTGGAAGCCACGCTGGATGCCCAGCCGGCCTATGGCCCGGACACGCCACTGGCCGCCTCGCGCAATTATCTCGATCTGAAGGGCGCCATCACCGCCATTTCCACCGATGGCGTGCACTACACGCTGGTCGAATCGGTGGCCGATACCATCATCCGCCGCCTGCTGGCGCTGGATCCGCGCATCTCGGCGGTGGAGGTGGAGGTGCACAAGCTGGCGATCAGCGAGGCCGGCGAGGCCATCGGCATCACGCTGAAGCGGACGCGCGGCTGATGCCGCCGCTGGCCCTGGTGACGGCTGGCACCCGGCGCGTGGGGGCGGCGATTGCCGCTGAACTGGCGCGCGCCGGCTGGCGGCTGGCGCTGCATGCCCGTGCCGATGCCACGCTGGCGCCCGAACTGGCGGCGGTGCTGGCAGAAACCGGCGTGGCGCACCATGGCTTCCTGGCCGATCTGGGCGAGACGGCCGAAGTGGATCGGCTGTGGGCCGAGGTTGCGGCGTGGGGCGGCGTGCCGGCGCTGGTGGTCAACAACGCCTCGCTGTTCGGAGACGACACGGCGGCCACGGCGACGGCGCAGTCGATCCGCCGGCACCAGGCGGTCAATTGCGACGCGCCGGTGCAGCTGACACGCCTACTGTGGCGTGACACGCCCGCTGGCGCGCAGGCGGCATCGGTGCTGCTGCTCGATCAGCGCATTGCCCAGCCACATGGCGACCAGTTCGCCTACACGCTGTCGAAACTGGCGCTGGCGGGCGCCTTGCCGCTGCTGGCGCGCAGCCTGGCGCCCAAGGTGCGGGTGAACGGCGTTGCGCCGGGGCTCACCCTGCCCACGGCGGACTATACGCCCGCCCAGATGCAGCGGCTTGCCGGCGCGATGCCCCTGCAACGCCTGCCCGATCCGGCGGCCGTGGCCAGTGCGGTGGCATGGCTGGCCGGTGCGCAGACGGTGACGGGGCAGACCATTTTCGTTGATGGCGGCGCCCACATGCACAGTTACGATCGCGATTTCGTGGCGCTGGAACGGGATTAGCCCGTCGGATCAGCCTGTTCTGCCGCACGGCCCCAGGCTGGCCATCGCGTCCTGCCAGTCCTTCGCCAAGGCAGGATCGCCGCCGCCCGCCTGCGCCGGCAGCCGGGCCGGCAGCGCGCAAGCCAACCTGTACCAGAGCAAGGTGCCCGGTTCGACCCGCTGGGCCGAATCGTCGATGATGTCGCCGCGCGCGATCAGCACGCGGCGGGCTTCGCCGGGGCGATTCTGCACCACCAGCGTGGCCGGCTTGCCGTCGCTGGTGGACAGGAAGAACTGGCTTTCGCT
>Ga0209278_1001939_pt1 | contig 11979 bp, 14 predicted proteins | sample JI81BgreenDNA_FD_187504 | JGI IMG/M metagenome (GOLD analysis project Ga0209278, IMG submission 187504) | Wastewater effluent complex algal communities from Wisconsin, to seasonally profile nutrient transformation and Carbon sequestration -... | ecosystem: Engineered > WWTP > Effluent > Algae... | reverse complement strand
ATTTCGGCCAGGGCCCGCGCTATCTGATCCTCATCCCCACCGCGCCGGTGCCGGTAGGCGGCGGCATGCTGTTCGTCGAAACATCGCGCGTGAAGCCGGTGCCGTCCATGGGTGTCGATGATCTGGCCAAGCTGTATGTGACGATGGGCACGCTGCCGGCCCCGGGCAGCACGAAATGAGCCTGACGCTGCGGATCTTCCTGGCGCTGCTGGCCGGGTTGGCGGCAGGCGCGCTGCTGCCGGCCGATCTCGGCCAGCCACTGCTGCCCATCACCGACGCCATCGGCAACCTCTGGCTGCAGGCCCTGCAGATGACGATCATCCCGTTGATCGCTGGCCTGCTGTTCACCGGCATCGCAACCTCGGTAGGGCAGGCCGGTGGCGGGCGCATGGCGGGGCGGGCATTGCTGGCCTTCTTCGGGCTGCTGGTGTTTTCGGCTGGCTGGTCGATGCTGTTCGTGCCGCTGCTGCTGGATGCCTGGCCGGCGCCGCCCGATGCGGCTGCGGCCATCGTGGCGAACAGCGCCGGCGCGGCGCCGGTGGGCGAGATCAAGGTCGATATCGGCAAGTGGCTCCTCAGCCTGGTGCCGGCCAACATCTTCGATTCGCTGGGCAAGGGGGACATGCTGCCCGTCGTCACCTTCATTGCCGTCTTTGCACTGGCCGCCACCCGGCTTGATGATGGCCGCCGTGGCCAGCTCGTCAGCCTGTTCGATGCCGTGAAGGACACGATGCTGGTGCTGGTCGGCTGGATCTTCGTGGTGGCGCCGGTGGGTGTGTTCGCGCTGGCCACCAGCGTGGGCATCAAGGCCGGCCTGGGCGCCTTCGGCCTGCTTGGCCATTATATCGCCGTGCTGGTGGCGGTGCAGGTGGGCCTCATCATCCTCGTCTATCCGCTGGCGGTGATCCTTGGCCGGGTTGGCCCGCTGGCCTTCGCGCGCGCCGCGCTGCCGGCGCAGGCCGTGGCGGTCTCCACCCAGTCCAGCATCGCGTCACTGCCCGCCATCTTCGACGGCGCCGAACGGCTGGGCCTGCCGGAGGCCACCAGCCGCGTGGTGCTGCCGCTGGCGGTGAGCATCTTCCGCATCACCTCCCCCTGCGCCAACGTCGCGGTGGTGCTGTATGTCGGCCATCTGTACGGGATGGACCATTCGGCGCTGGCCTTCCTGGGTGCGCTGCTGGCGGCGCTGGTGGCGGCGGTTTCCACCGGCGGCCTGCCCGGCTCCATCACCTTCCTGGCCGCCTGCGTGCCAATCGCCAATGCCATGGGCGTGCCGATTGCCGTGCTGCCCATCCTGCTGGCGGTGGAACTGGTGCCCGATATCTTCCGCACGCTGGGCAATGTGACGGCCGATCTGGCGGTGACGGCGATGCTGTCCCGCGATCGCGCCCAGAGAACCCCCAACGCCTGAACACTGGACTCTGCATGGCGATGCGGTAACAGCGCCGGCGCAGGAGAAGAACCATGGGCTACAAGGTCGTTGTCGTTGGCGCCACCGGCAATGTCGGGCGCGAAATGCTGAACATCCTCGCCGAGCGGGAATTCCCGATCGCCGAGATTGCGGCCGTCGCCTCGTCGCGCTCCACCGGCGACGTGATCGAGTATGGCGACACCGATCGCATGCTCAAGGTGCAGAACGTCGAGCATTTCGATTTCACGGGGTGGGACATCGCCCTGTTCGCCGCCGGTTCCGGCCCGACCAAGATCTATGCGCCCAAGGCCGCGGCCCAGGGCTGCGTGGTGATCGACAACTCGTCGCTCTATCGCATGGAACCGGATGTGCCGCTGATCGTGCCGGAGGTGAACCCGCACGCCATCGACGGTTACAAGAAGCGCAACATCATCGCCAACCCCAACTGCTCCACCGCGCAGATGGTGGTGGCGCTGAAGCCGCTGCACGATGAAGCCACCATCAAGCGCGTCGTGGTGAGCACCTATCAATCGGTGTCGGGCGCCGGCAAGCAGGGCATGGACGAGCTGTTCACCCAGACCCGCGCCATCTTCGTGAACGATGAACCGGTGATCGAGAAGTTCACCAAGCGCATCGCCTTCAACGTGATTCCCCACATCGACAGCTTCCTCGGGCCGGACAGCGGCATGGACGGGTACACCAAGGAAGAATGGAAGATGACGGCGGAGACCCGCAAGATTCTCGATCCGGATATCCAGGTGACCGCGACCTGCGTGCGCGTGCCGGTGTTCGTCGGCCATTCGGAAGCCATCAACATCGAGTTCGAGAAGCCCATCTCGGCCGCCCGCGCGCAGAGCATCCTGCGCGAAGCGCCGGGCGTCATGCTGATCGACAAGCGCGAGGACGGTGGCTACGTCACCCCCGTCGAATGCGTCGGTGATTACGCCACCTTCGTGTCCCGCGTGCGCAAGGATCCAACCGTGGAACACGGCCTCGCCCTGTGGTGCGTGTCCGACAATCTGCGCAAGGGTGCAGCCCTGAACGCGGTGCAGATCGCCGAACTGCTCGGCCGGCGGCACCTGAAGAAGGGCTGAACGAAAGCCGGCAGAACCGGGGCCATATTTGGCCCAAGCTGCCGTTATCCCGCCAGATTTGGTTCAGCGCCCGGCCATGCCGGGCGCGCCATATGTCTGCCTGTCGGCGGGGCATGTTGACGTTTGCGTATTAGTCCAATAATACAGCGTCAGCCGGCCCCACCCCCATTGCCGGCACGACAAACAGAAGGATCGAAACCATGTCGCGTATCGCAATTGCCCTCCTCGCCGCTGCCGCCATCGCTGGCCCGGCCGCCGCGCAGGACGCGCCGAACTTCAACGGCCCCTATGTCGGTGTGCAGCTGGGTTGGCAGCAGGATCGCCAGTCGCTGGTCACCGGCACCGTGCCGCCCGTCACCGCCCGCGCCAAGGGTGACGGCTTCGCCTATGGCGGCCAGATCGGTTATGACTTCAACCTCGGCAGCGCCGTGGTTGGCATCGAAACCTCGCTCACCGGCCGGACCGGCACCAACAACTTCCCGACGTTCGATCTGGAAGCCGGCCGCACCATCAACGTGACGGGCCGCGCCGGCTTCCTGGTGTCGCCCGATGGCCTGCTCTATGCCCGCGGCGGTTATTCCAACGCCCGCTTCAACATCGTGAACCCGGTCGGCCCCGCCGAAACCCGCGATGGCTGGACGGTCGGCGCCGGCTACGAACATGTGCTGGGCCGCAACGTCTCGGCGCGGCTGGAATACAACTACGCCGATTATGGCGATGATCTGCTGCCGGGTGTCGGCGGCGGTGCGCGCCTCAACTATCACCGCCACGCGGTGATGACGGGACTGAACTTCCGCTTCTGATCCGCATCTCGGGTCCCGCTCCGACCGGGGGGAGGCCCTGGCGGCACATGCCGCCGGGGCCTTTTCCTGTCATGCGTCGAAATGGCCTTCGGTGCGCGCCCTCAACGTGTCGAGATCGACGCCCGGCGCCATCTCGATCAGCCGGAATGGCGCCCCCTTGGCCGGCCGCGCCAGCACCGCGAGATCGGAAATCACCATGTCCACCACGCCCTTGCCGGTCAGCGGCAGGGTGCAGGCGCGCTTGAACTTGGGCGATCCGTCCTTGGCGTTGTGCTCCATCAGCACGATGATCTTCTTCACCCCGGCCACCAGGTCCATGGCGCCGCCCATGCCCTTCACCATCTTGCCGGGGATCATCCAGTTGGCAATGTCGCCATTGTCAGCCACTTCCATGGCGCCCAGGATGGACAGATCCACGTGCCCGCCGCGGATCATCGCGAAACTGTCGGCGCTGCTGAAATAGCTGGTGCGATCCAGCTCGGTGATGGTCTGCTTGCCGGCGTTGATCAGATCGGGATCTTCGTCGCCAGAAAAGGGGAACGGCCCCATGCCCAGCATGCCATTCTCGCTCTGCAGCGTGACGTCGATGCCGGACGGAATATGGTTGGCCACCAGCGTCGGCATGCCGATGCCCAGGTTGACGTAGAAACCGTCCTGCAGTTCCTGCGCGGCGCGGGCGGCCTGTTGATCACGCGTCCACATCAGGCGGCCTCCCTTTCCCGCGCGGCCGGGTCACCCGGCTCACGCACCGTGCGCTGTTCGATGCGCTTCTCATATTCCTGGCCCACGATCAGCCGTTGCACGAAGATGCCCGGCGTATGGATGCCATCGGGATCAAGCGCGCCCGGCGCCACCAGTTCCTCCACCTCCGCAATGGTCACCTTGCCGGCGGTGGCCATCATCGGGTTGAAATTGCGCGCGGTCTTGCGGAACACCAGATTGCCGTAAGGGTCGGCCTTCCACGCCTTCACGATGGACACGTCGGCCACCAGCCCGGTTTCGAGGATATAGGTCTCCCCGTTGAAATCCTTGTGTTCCTTGCCCTCGGCCACCAGCGTGCCCACACCGGTTTTCGTGTAGAAGCCCGGAATGCCCGCGCCGCCAGCGCGGATGCGTTCGGCCAGCGTGCCTTGCGGGTTGAATTCCAGTTGCAGCTCGCCCGACAGATATTGCCGTTCGAACTCCTTGTTCTCGCCAACATAGCTGGAGATCATCTTGGCAATCTGCCGGGTTTCCAGCAGCTGCCCCAGCCCGAAGCCGTCCACACCGGCATTGTTGGAAATGACGGTGAGGCCCTTCACGCCGGCATCGCGCAGCGCCGCGATCAGTTTTTCGGGGATGCCGCACAGGCCGAAGCCGCCGGACATGATGGTCATGCCATCAAACAGCAGGCCATCAAGGGCTGCCCTTGCATCGGGGTAGAGCTTGTTGGCCACGCGCCGGCTCCTTTCATGTTGCAGGTGCGAGATAGCCAGAATGTCGCAGGTGCGCCAGCGCGGAATCGTGAAATCAGGCGCGGGCGCGGCCGATGATGCCGCCCAGAAGCCCGGTAACGGCGCTGCCCGCCGTGCCGAAGGCCAGCAGGCTCGCCGGCACGTCCCCCAGGGCGACAGATACGGCGATGCCCAGTGCCGCGGAAATGCCGCCCGCCAGCGCGCCACCACCCGCCGCAGCGGACAGGCTGGCAGGCCGGCCCTTCAGCGCACCCCAGCCGGCCAAGGCGGAAATGCCCATGCCACCGATGGCAAACAGGTTGGCGATGGCCGGCACAGAGTGGCCGGCGACCACCATGATGATCTGCGCCAGCGTGCCCAGCAGCGTCGCGCGCGTGAGTTGGTTCATGGCCTGTCCCCCAGCTTCAGAGGGAAATGCTGCGCCTTTTGCCTTTGTCAGGCAACTGTGCCCTTGAACCCGTCGCGCAGTTCGCGCTTCAGCACCTTGCCGATGTGGCTGCGCGGCAGTTCATCCACCAGCACCACGGCGGCAAGGCGCTGGGTCTTGCCCAGCCTTGCGTTGGCAGCGGTGCGAAGGCCTTCCGCATCCCCGCCGGGGGCGACCACGAACGCCACCGGGGTTTCGCCCCAGGCATCGGACACGACGCCCACCACGGCGGCCTCCTTCACCCCGGGCAGCGCCACCAGCACGGCTTCGAGGTCTGACGGGTAGATGTTGAAGCCGCCCGAAATGATCATGTCCTTGGCGCGGTCCATCAGGGTCAGGAAGCCATCCTCGTCCAGCCGGCCGATGTCGCCGGTGCGCAGCCATTCCTTGCCATCCTTGTCGATCCAGTAGGCCTTGGCCGTCAGGTCGGGGCGGTTCCTGTAACCATTCATCGTGGCGGGCGATCGGCCCACGATCTCGCCGGGGGTGCCCGGCGGCACGTCGTTGCCCTCCTCGTCGATGATGCGCACCTCGTGGCCGGGTTGCGGCAGGCCCACCGTGTGCAGCTTGTCGGGATGTTCGTGGGCCACCAGCATGAAGCCCACGCCGCCTTCGGTCATCCCGAAGAACTCAATGAGCCCGCCGGGCATCCGGCGCAGCACCTCCGCCTTCAGATCAGCGGCAAAGGGCGCCGAGGTGCAGAATTTCATGAACATCGACGAAAGATCGGTGGCATCGAAGCCGGGATCGGCCAGCAGGCGGCGATATTGCACCGGCACCAGCATGGCGTGGGTGACGCGGTGGCGTTCGGCCAGCTTCAGCCATTCACCCGTGTCGAATTTGGCCATCAGCACCGCGGTGCCGCCCCAGGCCAGGGTGGGAATGAACGAGACCAGCGTGGTGTTGGAATAAAGCGGCGTCGAACACAGCGTCACGCAATCGGGGCCATAGCCGATGCGCCGCCCGCCGGTGATGTGCAGCGACCGCATGGCGCAGCTCTGCACGATGCCCTTGGGCGTGCCGGTGGTGCCACTGGAATAGATGATGTTGAAGCCGGCCTTGGGATCCAGTGGTGCCAGCGGCGGCAGCGGCGCATCGGCATCAAGCCAGCCGTCCAGCGCATCAAGCGCCACCAGTTCATACCCCGCCAGCACATCACCGAACGCGGCCCGATTGGCGGCATCAACAAACACCAGCCGGGCGCCCGAATCGGCGACCATGGCGGCAATCTGGTCGGGCGTGGAGGATGGCGCCAGCGGCGCAATGGTGGCCCGCAGCCGCAGCACGGCGCCCCACAGCACGGCATAATCGACGCTGCTGGCCGCAACGCTGGCCACGCTGTCGCCCGGCTTGACGCCATGCGCGGCCAGTGTGGCGGCAAGCCGCTGCGCACGCTGCCAGTAATCGGCCCAGTTCAGGCGCTGATCCCCGCAGATCACCGCGGGATGTTCGGGCCGCACAGCCGCGTTTTCGGCCAGGGCGGCGGGGAAATCGAAGATGCTCTCGGTGGTCATGGCCGGCAGGGTCGCGAAACCCGGCCGGCCTGTCCACTGGTGTTTTCAGGCAGCCTGGGCGAGCGGCTGCGTGGGCGCGGCCGGCACGGCCTGGCCCAACTGGGTCAGCGCGCGGACATGGGCGGCATAATTGTCCGACAGGCGGGCAAGGTGCACGGGGTCGCCGCCGTTGCGGGCGATGGCGTCAGCCAGCAGTTCGGCACCGGCAACAAGCTGAGCGATCTGGCGCTGCTTGCGACGTTCCAGCTGACGCGGCACCAGGATCATCGCCCATGCGGCGATGCCCGAAAGCGTGATGAGGGTGAACACGGTCATCAGGATGGGCACGATATTGTTGGCCAGCATGGCGGCTCTCCGAAACATGGGGCAGCGGCGGAAATGCCCTGCTCAGCCGGCGGCATGACAGCGACGTAATGTTCGCGCGAGTGGACGTCCGGTCGCGGGCGCTTCTGCCGCACTGCGACATTCCGCAACAGCCTGTGCTGAAATGAAAAAGGGCGGCGGCCTCACGGCCACCGCCCTCCATTCCGTGATGCCTGTGGCAGCTTACAGCGGCTGCAGGTTCACTGCGGCCTGCTTGCCGCGGCGGTCTTCCTCCAGCTCGAACGAGACGCGCTGGCCTTCGTTGAGATTGGCGAAACCGGCGCGCTCCACGGCCGAAATGTGGACGAAGGCGTCCGGCGCGCCATCGTCGCGCTGGATGAAGCCAAAGCCCTTGGTGCCGTTGAAGAACTTCACGGTCCCTTCAACACGCACGCCGTCGGTCACCGGCGTTGCGCGTTCACGCGGCGCGGGACGACGTTCGAAATCACCACGCGGTTCGCGCGGTTCACGCGGCGCCCGATCCTCAACCGGCAGGGGCTCGCCCTCGATCTTCAGATCCGTGGCCGAGATGCGGCCGTTGCGCTCGGTCAGGGTGAATTCCAGCGGCTGGCCATCGGCCAGACCGGTGAGGCCGGCAGCCTCCACGGCCGAAATGTGGACGAACACGTCCTCACCGCCGTCTTCACGGACCACGAAACCAAAACCCTTCTGGGCGTTGAAGAACTTCACGGTGCCACGGCCGGTGCCAACAACGATCCCGGGCGTCATCTCGCGGCGCGGGCCGCCGAAGCCGCCACCACCGCCGCCGCCGCCAAAACGGCCGCCACCACCGCCGCCGCCGAAGCCGCCACGATCGCCACCGCCGAAGCCGCCGCCGCCGCCGCCACCGAAGCCGCCGCGACCACCGCCGCCGCCGCCACCGAAGCGATCACCACCGCCGAAGCTGCGGCCGCGATCGAAATCGTCGAAACCACCGCCGTCAAATCCACGCTCGCGCTTGTCGAAGCCACCGCGCCCGGGCCCACGCCCACGTCTGTCAAAGCTCATCTAACGTCCCAAATCCAAAGTGCCTGTGCTGTTGTGGAGCCTGTCGGGCGATGCGGTGAAATAGTCCATGCAGCCGGCCGATAACGCGCCGACCTTCAACGTAAAGCAAAAGCGCTTCACTTGCGAGTCGAATATTGGAACGCGCCCCGGCCCGATACCCGGCCCCCGATTCGGGCGCTGCGCGACCTACCGCCGGCGCGTCACCGCCGCCGCCAGCACGCCGGCCATCAACGCCGCCGCCACGGCCGACAGGCCGTAGGCAAGGCTGTGTTCCTGCGCGTTCACATACACCCAGCGTTCGAAGCCCGACTTGTCGATCACGAACGGCGCCGACGTGCTGGCCAGCACCCGGCCCTTGCGGATCAGGTGGATTTCGGCAGCATACTCGCCCACCGGCACCGCCGCCGGCAACGCGATGCGGGCGGCATAGAGCACATCGCGGGTCAGCTCGACCCCGCCCGGCCGTTCGGCAAACAGGCCGGCGCGTTCGCGTGCCGCCACCAGCCCGGCCTCGAACGTCCGGGTGGTGGCATCGCCAGCCGCGCTCACCGGCGACAATTGCAGGTTGCGGATGCCGATTTCATAGATGGCGGTGGTGCGTTCATCGGCCAGTTCGGCGATCGGGCGCGTTGCCGCCACCGCATAGAAGCCGGGCACCGATTCGAAGCGCACCGCCTGCGCGTTCACCCAGATACCGGCTATGCGCTCCTTGCGGCGCACGGTGACGGGGGCGGCTGGCCCGCGCACCACCACCGCGATATCGGGCGGATCATCGGGCGCCTGGCCGCGCGGATACTGGATGGCGCCGAACACCAGCAGTTCGGCGCCGCGGAAGGTGGTGTTGATGTCGATGCGCGCCTGGCTGAGCTGGGTGATGAGGCCGATCGGCGCCGCACCGGCCAAAAGCGGCCACAGCAGCAGCCACTGCAACAGGGGCAGGATGCGCCGCATCATGCGCCCTCGAACAGCGCGAACGGTTCGGCCGGCCGCAGCGTGAGCCCGAAGGCCAACCGCGCCGCCACCGCCAGCACCAGCAGCGCCAGCGCCAGCCGCAGCCGATCGGGCGGCATCTTCTGGGCCGCGCGCACGCCGAACTGGGCGCCGGCCACCCCGCCCACCAGCAGCAGCAGCGCCAGCACGATATCGACGGTTTTCGATGCGGTGGCGTGCAACAGGGTGGTGGCCGCCGTCACGAAGATGATCTGGAACAGCGAGGTGCCCACCACCGCCTGCGCCCGCATGCCCAGCACATAGACCATGGCCGGCACCATGATGAAGCCGCCGCCGATGCCCATGATGACGGTGAGCATGCCCACCAGCGCACCCAGCAGCAACGGGGCCAGCGGCGAGATGTAGAGGCCGGACCGCTGGAAGCGCATCCGCCACGGCAAGGCCGCCACCCACGAAAGATGGCGCCGGCCGCGCGCCGGGGGATCCTGCCCCGCCCGCGCCGCCAGCAGCGCGGTCACGGCATCACGCAGCATCAGCCCCCCGATGGCGGTGAGGAACAGCACATAGATGAGGCTGATGACGATATCGATCTGGCCGACCGCCTGCAGCAGCCGGAACACCACCTGCCCCAGCCCGGCGCCGATGACGCCGCCGGCCACCAGCACGCCGCCCATCTTCACGTCCACCTGGCCGCGTTCCCAATAGGCCAGCGCGCCCGATACCGATGATCCGGTGATCTGCGTGGCCGAAGACGCCACGGCCACCGCCGGCGGGATGCCATAGAAGATCAGCAGCGGCGTCGTGAGAAAGCCGCCGCCCACGCCGAACATGCCCGACAGGAAGCCCACGCCCGCACCCAGGAGGATGATGACGAGCGCGTTCACCGACATCTCGGCAATGGGCAGATACAGATCCATGCGCGGCCCACGTTACGGCGCTGCGGGCCAAAAGGGAATCGCCCGCTTGAACGCAGGCTTATGACGGCAGCGCGATCACCGACAATTGCCGGCCATAATCGGCTTCGGCCCGGTGGGTGGTGCGGCGGAAACTGAACCAGCGCGCTTCGTCGGGATAGGTGTCCACGCCCATCGCCACGACGGTGCGCACACCGGCAGCGGCAAGGCGGGCGGCGATGAAGCCTTCCAGATCGAACTGGTGATGATCCGGCTTGCCCGGCCGGAAGAACGCTTCGTGCGCGGGATCGGCGGCGCAGAAACGAGCCCGAAAGCCTGCGTCCACCTCGTAACTGCGCTGGGCGATGGTGGGGCCGATGGCCGCCACGATACGGTCTGGCCGGGCGCCCAGCACCGCCATCGCCGCCACCGTGGCCGGGCCGATATCAGCCAGCGCGCCCTTCCAGCCGCTGTGCGCGGCACCGATCACGCCGGCATGGGCATCGGCCAGCAGGATCGGTGCGCAATCGGCGGTGAGGATGCCCAGCGCCAGGCCCGGCGTGGCCGTCACCATCGCATCGGCCGGCGGGCGGGCATCATCGAAAATGCGTTCCGTCACGTGCACCACGGTGGCGGAATGCACCTGGTGCAGCGTCACCAGCGCGGCACCGGGTGCCACGGCGGCCACGGCACGCCGGCGATTTTCCTGCACGTTCGTGCGGTCATCGCTGCTGCCGAGGCCCACGTTGAGGCTGGCATACAGGCCTTCCGACACGCCGCCCCGGCGCGTGCAGAAACCGTGGCGCACACCGGCCAACGCGGGAACGGTGAGAAATTCTACAGTATCGCCCGGCACAAGATGTCCTCATCGGCCTGATCGCCCACCATGAAGGCATAGGGGCAGATTTCCTGAAAGCCATGGCGGGCATAAAAGCGCCGCGCCTTGTGATTGTCGGTGAACACCGAAAGCCAGATTTCCGGCGCGCCGCGCTGGCGGGCTTGGTCCATGGCCCAGCGGGTCAGCACGTCGGCGATGCCCAGCCCCTGCCACGGCTTGTAGATGTAGAGCTGCCGCAGTTCCGCCGCGCCCGCCGCCGGATCGGGCGCCGGCAGCTTGAGCGAACTGATCTTGCAGAAGCCGATCGGCGTGCCGCCGGTTTCGGCAAAACGCACCTTGATGTCGGGATCGGCCAGTTCGGCGGCGTAGGCGGCGTCGCTGCCTTGCGCGAGGAAGGTGGCGAGATCCTCCAGCCTGTAAAGCGTGCCGAACGTGTCGATGAAGGTGGCGCGCGCGATACCGCCCAGCACGGCGCCATCGGCAGGCGTCGCATCGCGATAGCTGATGAGCGGGTGCGTCATGCGCCCCCCATGGCAAATCCGGCCGGGGCTGGCCAGCCGCGCGCCACCATCGCCATCGCCTGAAAGATCGCGCCCATCTGCTGCGGCGCCGTCAGCCGCAACAGGGCCGCCGTGATGGCGCCGGCGTCGGCCGCGCTCTTGCCTGCCTTGAGCGCTTCGGCCCGGGCCGCGATGCCCAGCGCGCCAAGGAAGGCGCCCTGGGCCGCCGGGCCATGCACCGCCAGCCCCTGCGATGCGGCGGCTTGGGCGAGCGCGGCAAAATCGACATGCGCGGTCAGATCATGTTCGCCGGGGTGCAGGAACGGGCTCACCCGCTCCCCGCGCCGCACGGCCTGCAGCGTATCGGGCGCCGTTTTGGTGGCGGGCCCGGCGTGGCCATAATCGATCACCAGCATGGCGCCGCCCTGCGTGGCGATCCGGGCGGCCAGCGCGCCGGCAATCGCCATGCCGGCCTCGCTCCATTCGGCATCATCGCCGGGGCTGTCCTGCCACACGGGCATGAACAGGCCATCCTGATGATCGACGAACAGTTCGCGGCCCTGCCGGCGCTGGCGGACAGGCAGTGCATCGAAGAACTCGTTGGCAATGATGATCAGCGGGCGGTCATCCGGCAGCCCATCGACATGCTCATGCCAGCTGGCCGGCCAGCCGGTGAGCCGGCTGCGCTGGATGCTGCGCAGCGGCATGCTGGTTTCAACAAGG
>Ga0209278_1001936_pt1 | contig 12007 bp, 11 predicted proteins | sample JI81BgreenDNA_FD_187504 | JGI IMG/M metagenome (GOLD analysis project Ga0209278, IMG submission 187504) | Wastewater effluent complex algal communities from Wisconsin, to seasonally profile nutrient transformation and Carbon sequestration -... | ecosystem: Engineered > WWTP > Effluent > Algae... | reverse complement strand
CTCCCACCTCTGATTCAGCAAATGTTGCATCCCGGTTTTTACCCGCACGGGGTGACAGAACCAGTGCAGCTAATTCAGACTCACGCTTCCTTTGTTTTGCTGACAGGAGATTATACTTACAAAATCAAGAAACCTGTCAATTTTGGATTTTTGGACTATTCAACATTGGAAAAACGGCACCATTTCTGCAACGAAGAATTGCTGCTGAACCGACGCACAGCACCGGAAATTTATCTAGAAGTTTTGCCAATTGTTAAAATTGGGGATTTGTTTCAATTTGGCAGCAAATTACCTGCTCTAACTCCGGCTGAAGTTGCTGTAGAATATGTGCTGAAAATGCGGGAGTTTCCTCAAGATTCGCTGTTGCTCAGTTTGTTGGAACGCGGAATGTTGACCGAGCAACTTATGGCAGACTTAGGGCGGGAAGTTGCCAATTTTCACAGCACGGCAATTAGTAATAGCTACATTCGCACATTTGGCGAAGTCAGTCAGATTCGCACAGCAATAAACAACAATTACCTGATTTCGCAAAAATATATCGGCGGGCCGCAGACTCAGACACAATATCAGGAAACTAAAGATTATACTGATACGTTTTTTGAGAAAAATCAAGAGTTATTTAATCTGCGGATTGCCAATAATAAAATTCGCGAGTGCCACGGAGATTTGCACTTGCGAAATATAGCATTGTGGCAAGAGAAAATATTGCTATTCGACTGCATTGAATTTAACGAGCCTTTTCGCTTTGTTGATGTGATGTACGATGTGGCTTTTACAGTAATGGATTTGGAATCGCGGGGTCGCAGAGACTTGGGTAATGCTTTTCTGAATACTTACATCGAACAAACAGGGGATTGGGAAGGACTGCAACTGTTACCTCTGTATTTGAGCCGTCAAGCTTATGTTAGAGCAAAAGTAACTTCGTTAATGTTGGACGATTCTGCTATTTCAACTGCCCAAAAAGCCGAGATTTCACAGACAGCAGCTCATTACTATAAACTGGCTTGGCAATACACAAAACCGCGCCGGGGAAAGTTAACTTTGATGTCGGGTTTATCGGGTTCTGGCAAGAGTACAGCGGCTCGATATTTGGCTCGCCGCACTGGGGCAATTCACATTCGATCCGATGCTGTTCGCAAACATTTAGGCGGAATTTCTTTAAATGAACGCGGGGGGCCAGATTTGTACTCGGATGAAATGACGGCACAGACTTATGGTAGATTGTTAAAGTTGGGGATAATTTTGGCTGACCGAGGTTGGGATGTGATTTTAGATGCAAAGTTCGATCGCCCAAACTGGAGAACCGATGCGATGAATCAGGCTCAATCCCACGGCTTACCCTTGCAAATCATTTACTGTACCGCACCACTTGAAGTATTGCGAGAACGACTGCAACAGCGCCGGGGCGATATTGCCGACGCGACGGCAGAATTATTGAACTCGCAGCAAGCAGCTTTTGAACCTTTTACAGAATTAGAGCAAATTTCTGTAAACATTATAGATACCCTACAAGACTTAGAGGTACAATTAAACTTGATTTGTGGGGAGTAGTTGCAGTTCGATCGCCCTTGGCAATCTTACTTGTCTGCTAATATTGTAAATATCTTTCTGTTTTATTACAAAAAAAAGTTGCAGCTTATGCCAAAATTTACCGGAGACTCCAAGGGCTTTAGCCCCGCGCTGATATGGTTTGTGTTGTTTACCGTTGGGTTTCGCTTAGTAGGATGTACGCTAGTCCTGAGTCTCGGCTTGGGTGTCATCGGTGGCGTGGCAGCAGGTTTAATTGTCGCTTGGTGGCACAACGAATTACTACTCAACCCGAATATAAATTCCAAGGACAAAACCTCGGATGCTATCCTCAATAAAGAAGTAGTGCAAACGGACGCCCATAAATATAGCAAAACCTCTAGGGGTGATGCTGCTACATTTTTTGGCTGGTTATCTGGACCAGAGGATCGGCGCTAGCTTTAGTCATTAGTCATTAGTTAACAGTTAAAAGTCACTAATGCCCAATGCCCAATGCCCAATTCCCAATGCCAATTTCTCATTGAATGTTTGTATTTCTGTCGAAACTCTTGCCGCTGTTTATTTATCCTTTGGGGTTGAGTTGCCTGTTAATGATGGCGGCTTTAATCACACTTTGGAAGCGTCCGAAATGGGCGGCGGCGCCAATTGCTGCGGCTCTAATTATTTTACTTCTCGGAAGTAGCGGTTGGGTTTCAAAATCGTTAGTTCGATCGCTCGAATGGCAAAACTTACCAACCGCCGAACTCCCTCAAGCTGAAGCGATTATCGTCTTGGGCGGTGGTGTCAAAGCAGCTTTACCTCCCCGTCCTTGGGTAGAATTAGCGGAAGCGGGCGATCGAATAATCTATGGTTCCCGACTTTACAAGCAAGGCAAAGCTTCTCTGCTCATTCTTAGTGGCGGTAGAGTAGATTGGAAAGGTGGCGGGCCTCCTGAATCGGCAGACATGGCAGAAATTGCCCAAACAATGGGTGTACCGGCATCAGCAATTCTGCAAGACCCCGATTCACACAACACTTATCAAAATGCCGTCAACGTGCGGAAACTTTTAGATGCTAAAGGCATAAAAGGGCCGGTTTTGCTAGTGACATCGGCGATGCACATGACTCGATCGCTCTTAATTTTCCAGCGTCAGGGAATAAAAGCAATTGCCGCACCAACAGACTTTCAGATAACGCAGCAGGATATCGCAGCATCCCAAAGCAATTGGCAATCAGTCGCCTTGGATTTATTGCCGGACACCTATCAGTTAAACCAGTCAACTAAAGCTTTGAAAGAATACATCGGCTTAATCGTTTATCGTCTGCGGGGATGGCTTTAACAGAATTTTAGATTTTAGATTTGGGATTTTAGGATCGTCAATTAAATAATTTCCCTTTTTTCTTGTGGGATGGGCGTCCCGCCCGCCCAGAAAGGACGGGCGGGACGCCCATCCCACAACAAACATGAAAAGTGGGTTTTATTTAATTCTCATTCCTTAGATTGAAGAATTTAAACTAATATCAAATCCGGTTGCATCTCAATTATAGGGGCGGGGCGGGTTTATATAATTTGTCTATACTTATCAAATATCTGGGCGAACCCGCCCCTACAAAACTTCATCAGATAAGATTCTAAATCTCAAATCTCAAATCTCAAATCTCAAATCTAAAACCTAAAATCTCAAATCTCAAATCTCAAATCTCAAATCTCAAATCTAAAACCTAAAATCTCAAATCTCAAATCTCAAATCTCAAATCTAAAATCTCAAATCTAAAACCTAAAATCTAAAATCTAAAATCTAAAATCTAAAACCTAAAATCTAAAATCTAAAATCTAAAATCTAAAATCGATTGAGTGTGTTAGCTTAAAGTCATTACAGCCAATATTAGCCACAGTCGCCCCCAAACAATCATGCTGCCCCACGAGTTGCAAAACATTGCCCCAGAACCGACTCCCGCGGCCGAAATTTTTCAGAGACACCAAATTGTCCGCGAGTTTTACGACGAAATTAAGTACCGTCAAGAACTAGAACTTCACTGCCAGTGGTATTACGCTACAGCCAAGCAGCATCAGCAGGAATTGCAGAAAATGCAGGGAGATTGGAATATTTTAGGTTGGTTCAGCCGCAGACGGTCGAAAAATTAAGGAGTGAAAACAAAAAATGGTTTGTAGTAAGGACTTTAGTCCCGTCGATCGACTAAAAGCCACAGAAAAAACTGAACTCCTCACTACAAACTCTACAACTGTTATATGACCAAGAATTTCTTCATGTGGTACCCGCCACGTGATTTATCTCGCGCAAGTCAATCGAAAGCATCTCAAATCTAAAATCCTTGCGTCCCCCGAATTTATCTCGCGCAAGTCAATCCAAAATCTAAAATCTAAAATCTAAAATCGAATGACCCCCGCCCAAAAACGGATAATTGCTTTCCGACAGGAGTCGCGACGATCACAAAATTTTAGATATTAGTTCAAGCTTCCAGATTCATCTGTGGAGTAAATCTAAAATCTAAAATCTAAAATCGACTGACGGGATTTGATTTTGTCTTTGGGCTGCTTCAACTTTTGAGACAGCTAGACTTCCGAAGATATCAATTCGACCTCATCCTCTTTGAAGTGAGCTCGAAATTTTTTGTCAAATTGTACTAGAACCGGCCAATTAGCACTGACCGGTCTGCCGTGCCATTCGTGAACGATCGCCACGACTTCTCCTTCCATACCCTTAATATCAAATGGTTGACTGCGATTTTCAGGGTGGTGGTAGACAACAACAGAGTTTTTAATGCAAACGCGATCGCCAACTTTCATAAATTTAAACTTAGTGTTCTTTCTTCCCAACTATACAAAGCGTGCAAGTGCAGAACACCTGTACGCTTTGGCGACAGTCTTTTTATCTTCCCACAAGTAGAGCGAAAACTTAAACAAACTTGGCGGTTATCTGTCGGTGCTTTGATCGCCCGCCGCGATCCCGGGAAGCCACAACACAGATATATTCTCGGTGGAACCCGTAGGCCCGATCGGCTTTAAAAGCTCGATCGGGCGGATTCTCAAGGGCGGGAATTGATGCAGGCTAATCGGGAAACTATTTACTTAACTGATTTAACCAACACTCAACATCAACAGCCAAGGTTTGACCCAACTCCAGCAACTGCCGGATCGAAGACAACTCCCAGCCGCCGCCTGAACGCGCAATCTCCAAAACAACTGCAGCCACCGCATTTTCGCCCGCCGAGGCCTCTTGCCGTTGCAGCCAGCCCAAACACAGAGGCACAATTTGACTGTACAGAGAATCGAAATACAGTTCCTGCGATTTGTCCAAACACAAACCCAGACTCAGCCGATCGCCCACAGCAATCAAACGCTCGATCGTGCGGATCTCAGCTTCCAACTCGAGGGGCGAGCGATCTTCCACGCCCGATCCTGCTTGCAGCAGCCTGTCTAGCGATCGCCAAACCATCTTTTCCAAAATTTGCTTGACTTCGGGAACGTTCAACCGACAGCGGAGATGGCCGGCTTCAGTGGCGATCGCCTCAATTTCGGCCAGCAGCGGTTCCACCTCCTCGGTTTCCACTTCCAGGGCCTTGGCCGCCGTCAAACAGCGGTGTCCCAAAGCCACCTCAGCAGCCACCTGCAACTCTACCGGCACCGGCAACTCGTCGCGGTGGAACGCCATCATCACCCCGTAATTTTCGCGGTAAACCTGAGTGTAAAGCTGATCCAACCGAGTCAAATTTTCCTGACTCAGCAACTGCACGATCCGGTGGCGTTCCTCAGCGAATAAATCCCGCAAGCTAAAGGACTGATCCCCAAACAGTCGCACCATTTCCAGAATCGCGTGGGCTGCCGAAGCTTCTTGCATAACTCCAAACAGCCGCTCTTTGAGCATAGTGTACGATCGGCGGCTGCCAAAAGGCTGAATGCAGCAGTGGAAGTCCCAGCCGCCGAGGTGCAACGCAGCAAACACAAAAACCTCTGTTTCCCGCGTAATTTCCGAGGTTAACTGCAATTGACCCACAGCCAGAGTCATCGAGCCCATGCGCTGAATTTGGAAATCTTCCTGCTGGGCCTGATAGCAGTAAACTCGCTGTTCGCGGGGATATTTGGCAAACAGAGAACTGATCGCGTAGTGGGCGGCCACCTGTTTGAGACTAATTTGGGCTGTTACCACGAGTTTGCGGTAAACTTCGGCCCCTGTTTGGAAATACTCAACGTTGCTGGGTACGAGGGCTAGTCGATCGACAAAATCCTTTTCTAGCTGCACCCCGGTAACTTCCCCCGCCAATTCGAGCGCCCGGGCCGCGTAGCGCAGAATTTGCACGCCTTCTGGCCGCGAGATTTCTTCAAAAAACCAGCCGCAGCTAGTGAACATTAACAGGGTGTGGCGCTGCATTTCCAGCAGTCGCAGGGCGTCCACCTGTTCTCCGGCATCGAGGGGGCGCACTTGATGGCGTTGGAGGAAACTGTCAACATTACTGGGGGATCGATCCCGGATCACCTCAATATATTCATCTCTGGCTTTCCAGGGATCGCACAACAGCTTGCGCCCTGCTTCTTCGTAAATCGGAATCAGTCGATCGCGCAGCCAATTGAGAGTATCCCGCAGAGGGCGGCGCCATTTGAGGTGCCATCCGCCGCCACCACCGCAGCCGCAATCATCTTGCCAGCGATCGACCCCGTGAGAGCAACTCCAGGCCGTCACAGGTTTGAGTTCAACTTCCCAAGCGCTCGGATTTTGACTTAAATAATGAGCAAAATTCGTCACCGTCCAACCGCGGCGGGGAAACTCTTCTGTGAAGGCGTAGGCGAGGCATTTTTCCGTACTGTTTTTGTGGTGGCCGAAAGTTTCGCCGTCCGTCGCCACGCAGATTAATTGAGCCTGTCTGTGGTCTCCCCGCACTGCTTGACCCAAGCGCCCGGCCAAGTGGTGGCTGCTGCTGAGAACGTCATTGAAGCCCATATCCCGCGAGATCGGGCCATCGTAGAAAAAGATATCGATGTAGGGAGTGTTGGTAGTTGGGGCTGCAGAATTTTGGGAGTGCCCGCGCCCAAAATAGTGAGTGCTCAGCGGCGAGAGTTGGTGGTCAGCCATCAACCGCATTTCCGGTTTCAAATAGCAGCGGTACGGGCGAGTCGGATCGATTTGACCCCCGCCGACTTCGTGCCATTCGGAATTTTCCGCTGGTTCCCCTTCTTGGTTTTGCCCGATTAGCGGGCGGCAGCGTTCGGCTTGGGAGGGGGCTAAGACAATGAAGCGGATGCCTTCAGCGACTAAAACTTCGAGGGTGGCGTAGTCTACGGCGGTTTCGGCGAGCCACATTCCTTCGGGATCGCGATCGAACCGGGAGCGAAAATCTGCGATCCCCCAGCGAATTTGGGTGTATTTGTCTCGCTCGTTAGCGAGGGGCATGATGATGTGATTGTAGACTTGGGCGATCGCGTTGCCGTGACCGTTGAGTCGCTGACAGCTTTTGCGATCGGCTTCCAGAATCCGCTGGTAGACTTCCGGGTCGTAGCGTTCCAGCCAGCTCATCAGGGTCGGCCCGATGTTGAAGCTCATATACTCGTAGTTGTTGACGATCCCCGCGACTTCGCCCCGATCGTTGAGTATGCGGGCAAAGGCGTTCGGGCGGTAGCACTCGATGTCAATGCGTTCGTTCCAGTCGTGGGCTGGAGAGGCGCTGGCTTGGCGTTCGATCGCGTCCAGGTAAGGGTTTTCCCGGGGTGGCTGGTAAAAGTGACCGTGAACCGTCACGCACACCCCAGTTGCAGTCGCCGCACTGCTTTGGGTTGCAGCCGTTACGGTTGGCGAAGACAAAGGTAGCACATCGGATTGAGTAGTAGAAATCGAAACCATGCGATCGAATCCTCAAGTAGTTAAAGACAATAAAACCAGCCTATTTAGAAACTGAAACCTTACGCAGCAAGAGTTACAGCTAGGCATCTGTTCGGGCTAAATTTTGGCAGATAAGTTTTGATACATTTGTAGTATTGCTAGCAAAGCATTCGTTCCAAGATGCCAACCGTCGATCCCTGGTTTTTTTGCCAATGCTTTGCTGTTGAAAGACTTAAAAAAGGTAGCTTTTGCTGCTTTTTGGCACTTGCGACCCATTTCGGGTTCGTGCTTGCAGGGCTGCTCATTGAGATTTTGATTTACATTGCTGGATCTTAAAGTCTTATTCATTAAATAGCAAGTTTTCGCCGGAAAAATTTAAAATTTGGCGATAAATCTTGGCGGTTGTGGATATCGGTTTAATACCCGATCGATTTATAGATTAAGAGTATTGCCCGAGTTTCGCATCATACTTTAGGCGCTTTTTACCTAAGTCCTGGAGAAGTTAGGCTAGTTAGGTTAGGGCGGGGCAGATTTGCTGCAAATGTACTTTCCAGAAGAGTTGTAACACTTGTGCGGAGTCAAAAGGCAACAAAAAAGCAAAACGGTAAGTGTTATGTTTTAACTCCTGAGAGGTATGTGGGGGCGGAGGCGGAGGCATTGGAGGAGAAGGAGGGTTTGGACGAGAAGAGGCTGCATTTGACGGCGAAGTTATAGAAGCAATTTGCCGAGAGTGCCAAGTTAGAGGCGATGATTCAGGAAAATTTGCGGGGGTGGAGTTATGGAAATTGAGGAATTGCTGAAGTCCAAGCACTCAGATATCCTGAGAATTGCTACTCACCCAGGCGCTTTAAATGTGCGCGTTTTTGGTTCGGTTGCCAGGGGTGAATCCATAGCAGATAGCGAGGTGGATTTTTGAGTATAATTAGAACAACAACGCACGTCTTAAGCAATATTAAAGAATGTATTGAGCGGATTTAGTTTTACGAAACCGGGTAAAAGACGCAGAAATAATTGTATAGGGAACAATCTAATGCCAGAACAGGGTTGATTTTTAGGCATCACCATCACGATGTACTATAACGACCACCCGCCCCCGCACTTTCATGTCCGCTACAATCAACAAAAAGCCATCATTGACATCGAAACCCTCTCAATCCTAGAAGGCAAACTTTCCCCTCGCATCTTAGGATTAGTTGTAGAGTGGGCTGCCCTTCATCAAACAGAACTAATGCAAAACTGGCAACTTGCCAGACTTCAAATACCATTAGAACCCATTGCCCCTTTGGAATAAACCATGCTCAAAGATATTAGCTCAGTTCAACCATTAGAAAACTATCAACTTCACATCAAATTTGAAGATAACCAAGAGGGAGTAGTTGACATCAGCCAATTAATCGAATTTACCGGAATCTTCGCCCCACTGCAAGACTTGACTTACTTTAAACAAGTCAAACTAAATCCAGAATGGGGGACAATTTACTGGGAAAATGGAGCCGATTTAGACCCCGATGTTCTCTACTCCATTGTCACCAACCAACCGATACAAATCAAGGAAACCATAACCAACCTGATGTAATTTTATCTACGAGCTAAAACCAAACAGGTTAACAAGAATAATCGCTACGTAAAAAGTGGACATTAACCAACAAAAAGAACAATTCAGCAACATCTACCTGCAAGCTGTCACCACCGTTGCCGGCTATTCCCTCTACAAACCCTTCGTAGACGATGACAGCGTAGACTGGGGAGTAGCTGCGAAAGGCGGGATAGGCCCCATTAGAGCGCCTCGCTTAGAATTGCAGTTAAAATCTACATCAAGAGACATCCAAGACGATCGCTCCATCCGCTACCCCCTCAAACTCAAAAACTACGACGATTTAAGAATGGATGACTTCGCCATTCCCCGAATTTTAGTTGTCGTTTTAATCCCAGAAACACCCGAAGACTGGTTAACCCAGTCGGAAACAGAACTCTGCATCAGAAACTGCGGATATTGGATCTCGCTGCGGGGAAAGCCAAAAACACAAAACACAAACGCTGTCACCGTTACCATCCCTAGAACCAACCAATTTACAGTCGCCGCCCTTCAGTCAATTATGGAGGGAATTAGCCAAGGAGTTCAACCATGAAAGTCACCGTACAAGATAGCCAAACTCTCGAAACAATCGAGCTAAATCAACTGAGAAATTACTTACAAACTCACGGCTGGCATGAAGACCAACCTTTCTTAGATAATGCCACACTTTGGCACAAACCAACAGCCGATGCAGAAGAATTTGAAATATTGCTGCCTAACCGGGAAAACCTGGGAGATTATGCAGCCCGCATCCGGGAGGCAATCCAAACGCTAGAAAACGCAGAAAATCGCCCAAAAATTGAAATTTTAAGCGAACTGCTTACCAGCATTCCCAACATGACTATTCAGGGAATTGTTATGCAAATTCACACCCCCAACACAGACCAATTAAGCGGCGAAATAACCTTAATAGGGGTCATTGCTGACAAATTGCGGAAAATTCAAACTTCTCTCGCAGACAAAGATTATATCTTGGCGATTAAAGCTTATCAAGAACGCTTACCGATTCTCTGTAGCGGTGACTTAATCAAAGACAACAACGCCTTCATCCTCAAAAACCCCCACAACTTAACTCTCGATGAATTGTGGTAAGACTAACAGATTTTGTCGAAATCTATATTAAACACCTTCCAAACAAATATCAAGTTCCCTAGCAAAGGCCTCTGGCGCATCCAGCATCAGCCAGTGTCCAGTATCGGGGATCGTAGTTGTCGTCAGTGTGGGACGGAGGATGTGGAGGCTGAAGGGAAAAGTGTTTGAGGGAGCAATAATCGCGTGGGCCCGTGTTCCAGGGGCTGCTAGGTAGCGATCGAGAGCATTAACTGCTTCAAAGGCAAACATCCCGCGAGACATTCCAGACAGACAATCCTGTGGAGTCGCCGCCAAGCAAGCGAGAATCCGATCGCGCGTATCGGCCCTGCTTCCTGTCAGCGCCTCATTGAAGCTGGTTTCCACAGCAGCCCGCCAATCCTCCGTCTCCAGAGCCCTCTGGTAGGGAACGATGCGTTCCTCGTGCACATCTGCAGGCACCTTGGTAAAGTCTCCAGGTGGGTCTGCCAGAATCAACTGCGCGATGCGGTGCGGTGCGGCTGCTGCTGTGGCGAGGGCAATACAAGCACCGAAACTGTGCCCGACGATCGCCACTCGATCGAGTCCCAGCCCATCCAGTACCGCCAAAACATCCGCTGCACAGGAGGCGGGCGCATAGTTGCCGTCCTCCGGCGGTGCAGAATCACCGTGTCCCCGCATATCAAGGGCGATCGCCCGTCGGGTACGGGCGACACGGGCAAGCTGCGCCTCCCAGATGCTCGCAGAAACCGTCATACCGTGCACGAACACCACCGGCAGCGACTCCGACTCCCCAGCGGTGGCAGGGGGGCTGGCTTCGATGATGTGAATAGTGCTGATCGGTCCTTTGATATTTGTCGATCGCATAAAAACTTCTCCTAAGTTTTATAGTCCTAGACGCACGGGTAGTCAGAAACCGGATTTTTCGCAAAAATACTCGGTTATATCAAATCCGTTAACATCGGAATTATTATCTCACTCTTCTCTTTCTCTGTGTCCTCTGTGCCCTCTGTGGTTTAATCATTCCGATACAACCGGAATTGATATTAGACATCGCAGAAAAGGTAAAAACCCGGTTTCTTGGGTTTGGACGGGTAAGTCAGGTTCCAATTTCCTCATTTTACACAACCAATTTTACCTCTGTTACTCCTTGACGCAATTCATACTGTCCTTTTACCCAAAATTGTTTAATTTTTTCACCCAAAAACGGAGCAGCTTGCATCATCAATAAACGCAATAATCCATTTTTTCGTAGTTGTTCGCCTTTCCACGCTTCTTGTGCTTGAAGTTGTTGGGCGCGAATAATTTCGGGTTCGCGTTCTGCCTGAATCCGCGATAATGCTAAGTCAATATCCTCAGAATTAGCCCCTGCTTTCAATAAAGGTACAAGGTGATTGGCCGCAACAATTACATCGCGCAAAGCCATGTTAATTCCTTGAGCGCGAACCGGAGACATGGGATGTGCCGCATCCCCCAAAAGTATGATTCCTGGTCGATGCCAGCGCGGACAGCGACCAACCACAACAGATAATCGCATCGGAGATTCGATCGTATCGGCACAGTTGCGGAAATGTTCTGCCATCCACGCAGGCGATCGCGATGCGAAAGTTTCTGCCCAGTCTGTGTGTTTCCAATCGGTTTTGTCATCAGCAGATAGCACCCAAGCCAGATGCAGTTTTCCTGATTCTGCCCCATGAAAGACACTGAATCCGCTACCGCCATTCAGGATAGAATAAAATACATTATCCGCCACAAACCGAGGATGAGCGGCAAGTTTAAACCACAGAACATCTATACTATTCTGCTGTTTTACTAACTCTAATTCTGCACGCTGTCGTACAACCGAGTTTCTACCATCTGTACCCATGACAAGTGCAGCAGGAATCTCTCGCCCATCTCCTAGCTTTACACCCGCAATGCGATCGTTTTTGTACAGTAAATCTTTTACGGGAACACCTGGGATAAATTCAAACTCTGGATGCAACTGAGCTTCTGAAATTAGTGTTTCTAACAAAGGCGGTTG
>Ga0209278_1001935_pt1 | contig 12011 bp, 11 predicted proteins | sample JI81BgreenDNA_FD_187504 | JGI IMG/M metagenome (GOLD analysis project Ga0209278, IMG submission 187504) | Wastewater effluent complex algal communities from Wisconsin, to seasonally profile nutrient transformation and Carbon sequestration -... | ecosystem: Engineered > WWTP > Effluent > Algae... | reverse complement strand
CAATGTTTATTCCAACCAAAACAGCCAGAATAACAATGATTTTTTTGAAATTATGTTGTACTGTTTTCATTAGGATTTCAACGATTTTAAGTTAAGAACGGTTAGAAATAAAAATAAAAAGGCAACGCTCAAAAAGTAAAGAACATCGCGCGTATCGATAACGCCGCGTGCCATACTTTTAAAATGATAATCCATTCCAATTCGTGAAATTACATCTGATTGTGATTTAACCAAAGTTGTCATTCCTTCAAATCCATAATAAAATAGGAAGCATAAAAACACCGAAAGTATAAACGAAACGATTTGATTTTCGGATAAAGTTGAAGTAAAAATCCCGATAGAAGTATAAGAAGCAACCAAAAATAATAGTCCAAAATAAGAACCCATCGTACTTCCTAAATCGATGTTGTCATTCAATCCTAATGACGAAACTACGTAAACATAAATCAATGTAGGAATAATGGCGATAACTATTAGGAGAAATGCACCAAGGAATTTTCCGTTTACAATTTGCCAAATCGATAAAGGTTTGGTCAAAAGTAGTTCGATTGTTCCTTGTTTTTTTTCATCCGAAAAGCTTCGCATAGTCACAGCCGGAATGAGGAAAATTAAAATCCATGGAGAAAGTGTAAAAAACGGACTTAAATCGGCAAAACCGCTTTGTAAAATATTGTATTCTCCGTCAAAAACCCAAAGGAATAATCCGTTGAGCAACAGAAAAATGGCGATAACCAAATAACCAATTGGCGAACCAAAAAAGGATTTAATTTCTCTTAATGCGATTGATTTCATATTTTTTTGTTGTCTGTTATCAGTTTTCGGTTGTCGGTTATTGTTTTTGAACTGACAACTGAGAACCGACAACTATGTTAAACTTACTAATTTATTTACGCTCCAAGCTTCGGGTTTATCGTTGAATAATTTTTTGGTAAATGTCCAAACTTCATCAAACAAAGCCGATTTTCGGTAATTTTCCAAATCTTCTTCGGTTTCCCAAAAACTATAGGTAAAAAAGATTTCGGGATTGTTTTTATCCTGATACAATTCTAGATAACGGTTTCCGGGCGAGTTTCGTATTTTTTCTTTAATTAAATTGAAATTTTCCATGAATTTTGGAATATTTTCTTCGTGAAAACTCATTTTTACGATACGGATGAACATTGGATTTATGATTTTAGATTGAAGATTTTTGATTTCAGATGTTTTAATTTTTAAATTCAATTAAAATAGTATCACGATAATTTAGACCTAATAATGTATTGGCTGTTCCAACGGTTTCGGGATTACTTCTAAAAATGGCAATTTCAAGAAAACCAGCTTCGTTAAAAATGGCCAATTTTTCGCCTTCATAATCTTTTATCGAATATTTATCAGAAACAACAATATCAGAATAGTTTGGTAAAATGGTTTTGATGGTTTTAGTCTTGAACTTAATTTCATAAGGACGACCTTTTCCAGTTTCAAGAAATAGATTTTTGGAAATATTCGTCACTACGTTTCCATAATGGTCAATATAAATTACGTTTCCTTTAATTTGGTTGTCTAAAACCGTTGCTTGCAATTCGGTTATATCTTTTATAGATTGAATTTCTTTACCAATAACATTCAATAATCCGCCTTTTGCAATATGACAAGCTACTTTTACAAAAACATCCAAATCGGTAGCATCGATATGCAAACGGTCGTGAATATTGATGGCTACAATTTTTTGCGGGATAATCTTTTGGGTTAAAATACTTAAAACACCATTATCGGCGCAAATAAAGTATTGGTCGTTCCATTGCATAGCAATATGTTGCGTTTCACGATTTCTTTCAATATCAACACCTATTAAATGAACCGTTCCTTTTGGAAAACTAGAATAAGCTGCACCTATAATATAACTCGTTTCGGCAATGTTAAACGCATCAATGTCATGAGAAATGTCAATAATGGTTGCTTCTGGAAATTCGGTTAGAATTTTTCCTTTGAGCGAACCCACAAAATGGTCTTTTAATCCGTAATCGGTTGTAAGAGTAATTATTGACATTAATTGTTTATAACTTGATAGAAATCTGTTCCAAAAATAGAAAAATCAATCATCTATTTTGATTAAATTTGAATGCAAAGCTAATTTATTTTTAGCTAAAAAATTAATTTAATACTACTGCTTTTGAACGAACGTATCATTGAATTACACGACATTGCTCCGAAAGAATTTTGGGGTGCACAAGATGCTCATCTTGAAACGATAAAAAAATATTATCCAAAACTTAAAATTGTAGCTCGCGGCACAACTTTGAAAGCATTTGGCGAAAAAGAAGAATTGGATGAATTTGAAAATCGTTTTAACCGATTGATGTTGCATTTTACACGATACAATAATATTGATACCAATGTTATTGATAGAGTTATTCAAAGTAACTCTAGTGAAGAACAACGTATGCCTGATCACGATAAGATTTTGGTACACGGAATTGGTGGAAAACTCATCAAAGCATTAACGCCAAATCAACAGAAACTAGTAGATTTTGTATCTAAAAACGATATGGTTTTTGCAATTGGTCCAGCTGGAACAGGAAAAACCTATACTGGAGTTGCATTGGCAGTAAAAGCATTAAAGGAAAAACAAGTCAAGCGAATTATATTAACGCGTCCTGCTGTTGAAGCTGGTGAAAATCTAGGTTTTCTTCCTGGTGATATGAAAGAAAAATTGGATCCATACATGCAACCTTTATATGATGCGTTGCGCGACATGTTGCCGCCACAAACCTTGGAAGATTATATTCTGAAAGGAATAATCCAAATTGCACCGTTGGCTTTTATGCGTGGACGAACGTTAGATAATGCTTTTGTAATTTTGGATGAAGCACAAAATACAACCCATTCGCAGATGAAAATGTTTTTAACTCGTATGGGAAAAAATGCCAAATTCATTATAACTGGCGATCCAGGACAAGTTGATTTACCTCGAAGAACAATTTCAGGATTGAAAGAAGCTATTTTGATATTGAAAGATGTAGAAGGAATTGGAATTTTATACCTCGATGACAAAGATATTGTTCGTCACCGATTGGTTAAAAAAGTGATTGACGCTTATAAAAGCATCGAAAACCACGATTAAGAAAACAAACCTGACAAAAAAGTCAGGTTTTTTTATAGGTTGTAACTTTTTTGTTTTTAGTTATTTACTGATTTTTCGGATGTAATTTTTTGTTAGTTGTCAGATTTTGGCACAGAAATTGCTTAATGGGAAGTTGTTAAATTAAAATTTATAAAAAAATGAAAAAAGTAATTTTATTATTCGCCATGATTGTTGGAACAGCAACTTTCGCTCAAGATGTTGATATCAATTCTAAAAACTCTTGGTTAAAATTAGGATTAAATGCTGGAATTCCTGTTGGTGATGCTGCTGATGTTTCTTCTTTTGCATTAGGATTGGATTTAAGAGGTCAATATTTAGTAACACCTCATTTTGGTATCGGATTAACTTCTGGTTACAATCATTTCTTTGGAAAAGATGGTGCTGATGATTTCGGTTTAGTTCCAGTTGCTGCTTTTGGAAGATATTATTTCCAAAACGAAGGTGTATTTGTTGGAGCTGATTTAGGTTACGGTTTCCTTACTAATGTTGAAGATAACGCTGGTGGACTTTATGTAAATCCACAAGTTGGTTACCACAATTCAAATTGGAATATCTATGCTTATTTCCAAAATACTTTTGCAGAAAACGACACCGATCTTCAAGTTGTTGGAATTGGAGCAACTTATAATTTAAAATTCTAATTAGAACTTTTAAGTCATACAAAAGAGCAGTAAAAAACTGCTCTTTTTTTATTTTAGAATTGTTTGAAATGTCCAATTCTTTAAATCATAATAGTTAGCTTTTAAAGAACGTTTAATATTAAATTTTTTGTCGTTGTTCTCTAATCGATTTCCATCATATACATAATAGTATTTATTATCTACTTTTTGAATATCTAGATGATGCATTCCATAGTTAAATTCTTTGAAAGATTTGTTTTTTGATAAAAATAGATGTTTTATTTTTTCATAGGAATAAGTGTTATTTTTGAATTGAAAACGAAAAAGAGATAGTCCTGAACCATATCCTAATTTAGAATTCTGAATGGGTAAAATTAGTCCTTTTGTGTCTTTAATAAACCTTCCACCTGGTCGAGCTTCAGTTCCAATCATTGCTATTGGTTTTTTGTGTAATTCCCATTTGCCATGTAGCGATTTAGAGGTGTAAATGAATAGGTTTGTATTTGAATCTGTTGCGGCAATTACATTTAGTGTGTCTGAAAGAAATATTGTCGGGTCTTTTAATTTTATATTTGCTATTAAAGTGTCTTCAATTGTCCATTCGTAAGGGAATTTGTTTGCCTTGTACAATAGTACGTTATTTCCACCTTGCGACTCTGGTAGCATATAAAAGTTGTTTTTGTATTTGAAAACTTGAGGATATGATAAGTGAAATTTCTGTTTTAAAACAGTTCCTTTATAACTATAGTTTTCACCATCTTTTGATGTTAAAAGACCTATTTCGGCAGGATGTTTTTTTATTTTTTTATGTTCAAAGAAAACATAGAAACTATCTTTTTCTTTGATAAAAAATGGATCTGCTAAAAACTGAGTACTATCGGATACTCTTTTAAGATCTTCAACAGAAAAAATTTTATTCTTTTCTATATCAACATTGTCTGGGAATTTTTTAGAAAAATTATAGCCAATCGACCAAGCACCACCTATTTCGTGAAAAAACGGAACTCTGTAGTTTAAAATAGCTATGACTGATAGTAGTAAAAATATGAGAATAATGATTTTTTTCTTCATCAAATAAAATTTTATCAAACATACAAATCAATTTTGAATAAATATTAAAAATGGTATTGTCATTGTTTTTAAAAGGCACTACTTTTGCACCACACAACAACACAACAAAATGAATACAATTACAACAACTGTTTTCCAGTTTCCCAATCAAAAATCTGTTTATAGAGGCAAAGTAAGAGAAGTTTATAACATCAATGATGAGCTTTTAGTCATGATTGCTACCGATAGACTTTCTGCTTTTGATGTCGTAATGCCAAAAGGAATTCCTTATAAAGGACAAATTCTGAACCAAATTGCTACACGATTTATGCAATTAACCGAAGATATTGTGCCAAATTGGTTGATTGAAACACCTGATCCAAATGTAGCTGTTGGTCATCTTTGTGAACCGTTTAAAGTTGAAATGGTAATTAGAGGTTATCTTGCTGGTCATGCTGCAAGAGAATATGCTGCGGGAAAAAGAACATTATGTGGCGTTACTTTAGCAGAAGGTTTAAAAGAAAATGATAAACTTCCAGAACCGATTATAACGCCAACAACAAAAGCCGATAATGGTTCACACGACGAAGATATTTCTCGCGAAGCTATTTTGTCAAAAGGAATTGTTTCGGAAGAAGATTATTTGGTTTTAGAAAAATATACTCGTGCATTATATCAGCGAGGAACAGAGATTGCTGCTTCAAGAGGATTGATTTTGGTTGATACAAAATATGAATTCGGAAAAACAAAAGACGGAAAAATTGTTTTAATTGATGAAATTCATACACCAGATTCTTCGCGTTATTTTTATGCCGATGGTTATCAAGAACGTCAAGAAAAAAACGAAGAACAAAAACAATTGTCAAAAGAATTTGTTCGTCGCTGGTTGATTGAAAACGGATTTCAAGGAAAAGATGGACAAACTATTCCAGATATGACTGATGAATATATAGGTACAGTTTCTGAACGCTACATCGAATTATTTGAAAATATCATTGGAGAAAAATTTGTAAAAGCTGATATCTCGGATATTCATAAGCGAATAGAAAATAATGTGTTACAGTTTTTAAGTAAATAAATTAAAAAACACAACAAGTTAAAAGCCGCGATTTTCGTGGCTTTTTTTTATTTCGAATGTTAAATAAATGTTATAGTTAACTCTTTGATGTAACTAAGGTTAAAATCTTTCGTCTATTCTTTTATTAATCAAAATAATTTAATCATCATGAAAAAAACAATCATTTATTTAGGACTAGCTCTTGTAGCTTTTGGAAATGTTTCTTTTGCTAACGAAACTTCAACATCAAAAACTCAAATGGAGTTTTATGAAAACACAAATACACCACTTTGTAACGCTATTGCCAAAGGTGATTTAGAATCGGTAAAAAAATTCATTGAATATGGCGTTAATGTTAACGAACAATCCAATGGTTCAACTCCTTTAATGTTAGCAGCGAGATACAACAAAGTTGAAATCTTAAAAGTGTTAATTGCAAATGGAGCTAAAGCTGATGCAAAAGACAATAATGGAAAAACAGCATTGCAATATGCAGTGAATTCCAATGCTACCGAAGCTGTTGCTTACTTAAAACAGGTTTAAATTAGTTTAAAAACAACGCTTTAAATGTAAAGCGTTGTTTTTCTTTCAAGATTATAAGATTTGATTAAAAACACCAATTTGTTAAAATTATGTTAAATTTAAGTACTATGTAATACAAGGTATATTGTTTTAGATATATATTTGCATAGGATATTAATAACAATACCAAAAAAATCATCATCAATCAATTAAAAAAATCAATCATCATGAGAACATCAATCAAAATTTTAGGAATTGTAGCATTAAGTTTTGTTACTTTTAGTAATGCTTCTGCAAAAGAAGTTTTTCAGCCACAATTAGAAAACGAACAGTTAATATCAGCTGTGGTGAGCAACAATCAATTGGAAGTTGGTTTGCCTGTAACTGTTGAACCACATTATTTTAGTCCTTCAAATGTTTTGGCTACTTATCATTCATCAATTTTGGAAGAAATAAAAGTAAACAACGAAATTATTCAAGCAGAAATGAGTGAATATCAGCCGTTGTGTATCGATAGAACATTAGAAGATGTTATTGTGGAAGACAATCAAATCATTGAAAGTACAGTATCGACTGAAAGTTATCCATTGGATTTTGAGAAAATAAATAAAAGTGTGAAGCGTTTTCCAATGTCTGAAAATAAAACCTCATTAAAAGTGGAAGAAATGAAACTTTAAGAATTTGTTTTAGTAATTTGTTTTTGAGTTAGAAAAAAAAGCATCATTGTTGTAATGATGCTTTTTGATTTTTATTTGAAATAAGAAAAATTATGATTGTTTTCTATTTTGAGTAAACTTTCATAAATAAGTTTAATCACATTTTCGACATCTTCTTTGTGAACCATTTCAACGGTTGTATGCATGTAGCGCAACGGAAGCGAAATCAATGCCGAAGCAACGCCGCCGTTACTGTATGCAAAAGCATCGGTATCAGTTCCCGTAACTCTAGATGTTGCATGTCGCTGAAATGGAATTTTATTTTCCACAGCCGTATCAACAATTAATTCTCTTAAAATATTTTGAGTTGCAGGCGCATAAGCAATCACTGGACCTTTTCCCATCTGAAGATCGCCTTCAATTTTTTTGTCAATCATTGGAGTAGAAGTGTCGTGACAAACATCGGTAACTATCGCAACGTTTGGTTTGATAGTTTGGGTAATCATTTCCGCGCCACGAAGACCAATTTCTTCCTGAACAGAATTTACAATGTATAAACCAAAAGGCAATTTCTTTTTATTTTCCTTTAATAAACGAGCAACTTCTGCAATCATAAAACCGCCCATTCTGTTATCAATTGCTCTGCAGACGAATTTATCATTGTTCAAAATCATAAATTCATCAGGATAAGTGATGACGCAACCTACATGAATGCCTAGTTTTTCAACTTCTTCTTTAGTTGAACAGCCACAATCAATAAAAATATTGTGTAAAGTAGCCGATTCTTCCTTACTGCGATTTCTCGTATGAATCGCTGGCCAACCAAAAACGCCTTTCACAATTCCGTTTTTAGTATGAATGTTTACACGTTTTGATGGCGCAATTTGATGGTCAGAACCACCGTTTCTTATTACATATATAAGACCATTGTCGGTAATGTAATTTACATACCACGAAATTTCATCCGAATGACCTTCGATTACGACCTTAAAATCAGCTTCGGGATTAATCACTCCAACAGCAGTTCCATAAGTATCCGTTATAAAAGTGTCAACATAAGATTTTAAATAATCCATCCAAATTTTTTGCCCTTCTGATTCGTGACCAGTTGGAGAAGCATTATTAAGGTATTTTTCCAAAAAGGAAATAGAACTTTTAGAAAGTAAAGATTTAGTTGCCATGATTTTTTTTTGCTAAAATATAAATTTGGCATTAGAGTTGTAGTGATTATCTATATTTTTACAAATAATTTTAACTAAACCATGGAGAGATTTAAAATAATCGTCGTAATACTGTTTTTTTACTCAAGTTTATCAGCTCAAGTAAAAACCGATACTATCAAAAAGGAAATCATAACCTTCGAAATAGACTCAACCTCTTCCGATACAATAAAACTTCCCGAGCTATTCGTCTATCGCGATAATATGACGGCTCAAGAGAAGAAAGATTTTTTATTACTTCAAAACAGAGTTTATAAAGTATATCCCTTCGCAAAAGTTGCTTCCGAACGATTAACCTTTCTAAATAAAAACCTCGAAAAACTAAAAACTAACAAAGAAAAAAAGAAATACTTCAAGTTAGTCGAGAACTATATGGAGAACGAATTCACAGCTCAGCTAAAAAAACTCTCACGCAAGCAAGGACAAATACTAGTAAAGCTAATCCATAGACAAACAGGTTTCACAACATTCGAGTTAATCAAAGACTACAAAAGCGGCTGGAAAGCATTTTGGTCAAACAATACAGCCAAATTATTTGATATAAGTCTAAAAGCAAAATATCTTCCATACGAAGTCAATGAAGATTTCTTAATAGAAAGTATTCTCGATCGCGCATTCACACGAGGAAGATTAATAAATCAAAAAGCTGCTAACCCAGTCGATATCGACGAACTTACAGAATTCTGGGAAAAGAAAGCAGCAAAAAAATAAACTATACATATATTAAGTATAAAAAATAGAAGCGAAGCTTTGGGATTGTTTGTATACGATATTCCCGCTGTCCACTACAATCTTTTTGTTTTTTTGAGATGATTAGGGTAAAAAGAGATGTTTTAGGAATAAAAAAAAACAAAAAGGATTTTCGTTACCATCGGGGCTAAAGAGTGAGTCATTAGCTAATTTGGAAAAAAAAGAAGACGCATAAACGCTAAAATCAGTGAGTTAAGAAAAAAGAAAAAAAAAGGGGTAAAAAGATTTGGAATTGGAGAAAAAAGATAATTATATTTGCACCCCGCAAGAGAGGAAGTTCATTGATTAGTTGAGAAACAAGTTTAAAAAAAATAAATCAAAAATATTTTCAAAAAAGCTTGTCAGTTAAAAAAGAAGTATTACTTTTGCACCCGCTAACCGAAAGAGAGGCGAAAAGAAATAAGAAAACGTTCATAGACATATTGGATTGACAGCCGTCTCGTTTTAAAAACGAGACAAAATAAGAGAGTAAGAGAATCGATTAAAATCGAGCTAGACTTTGTCTAAAATATAAAAAATATACGATGAAGAGTTTGATCCTGGCTCAGGATGAACGCTAGCGGCAGGCCTAACACATGCAAGTCGAGGGGTAGATGTCTTCGGACATTGAGACCGGCGCACGGGTGCGTAACGCGTATGCAATCTACCTTGTACAGAGGGATAGCCCAGAGAAATTTGGATTAATACCTCATAGTATTATTGAATGGCATCATTTAATAATTAAAGTTCCAACGGTACAAGATGAGCATGCGTCCTATTAGCTAGTTGGTGTGGTAACGGCATACCAAGGCTACGATAGGTAGGGGTCCTGAGAGGGAGATCCCCCACACTGGTACTGAGACACGGACCAGACTCCTACGGGAGGCAGCAGTGAGGAATATTGGACAATGGGCGCAAGCCTGATCCAGCCATGCCGCGTGCAGGAAGACGCATCTATGGTGTGTAAACTGCTTTTGTACGGGAAGAAACACTCCCTCGTGAGGGAGCTTGACGGTACCGTAAGAATAAGGATCGGCTAACTCCGTGCCAGCAGCCGCGGTAATACGGAGGATCCAAGCGTTATCCGGAATCATTGGGTTTAAAGGGTCCGTAGGCGGTTTAATAAGTCAGTGGTGAAAGCCCATCGCTCAACGATGGAACGGCCATTGATACTGTTAGACTTGAATTATTGTGAAGTAACTAGAATATGTAGTGTAGCGGTGAAATGCTTAGATATTACATGGAATACCAATTGCGAAGGCAGGTTACTAACAATATATTGACGCTGATGGACGAAAGCGTGGGGAGCGAACAGGATTAGATACCCTGGTAGTCCACGCCGTAAACGATGGATACTAGCTGTTGGGAGCAATTTCAGTGGCTAAGCGAAAGTGATAAGTATCCCACCTGGGGAGTACGTTCGCAAGAATGAAACTCAAAGGAATTGACGGGGGCCCGCACAAGCGGTGGAGCATGTGGTTTAATTCGATGATACGCGAGGAACCTTACCAAGGCTTAAATGGGAAACGACAGATTTGGAAACAGATTTTTCTTCGGACGTTTTTCAAGGTGCTGCATGGTTGTCGTCAGCTCGTGCCGTGAGGTGTCAGGTTAAGTCCTATAACGAGCGCAACCCCTGTTGTTAGTTGCCAGCGAGTAGTGTCGGGAACTCTAGCAAGACTGCCAGTGTAAACTGTGAGGAAGGTGGGGATGACGTCAAATCATCACGGCCCTTACGCCTTGGGCTACACACGTGCTACAATGGACGGTACAGAGAGCAGCCACTACGTGAGTAGGAGCGAATCTATAAAACCGTTCTCAGTTCGGATCGGAGTCTGCAACTCGACTCCGTGAAGCTGGAATCGCTAGTAATCGGATATCAGCCATGATCCGGTGAATACGTTCCCGGGCCTTGTACACACCGCCCGTCAAGCCATGGAAGCTGGGGGTACCTGAAGTCGGTGACCGTAAGGAGCTGCCTAGGGTAAAACTAGTAACTGGGGCTAAGTCGTAACAAGGTAGCCGTACCGGAAGGTGCGGCTGGAACACCTCCTTTCTAGAGACTATAAGAAGTGAAGTTTCGAATAAAAGATTTAATTACTCTCGCTGTTGGTTCAAAATAATAAAAAGCAAAATACAGAGTCTCGTAGCTCAGCTGGTTAGAGTACTACACTGATAATGTAGGGGTCGGCAGTTCGAGTCTGCCCGGGACTACTATTTTACGCTTTAAAGGAAATTCTAGAGGTTAGCTAACCGGTACAGTTACTGTTGACTATAAACTGTTAACTAACAACTAAAAACGGGGGATTAGCTCAGCTGGCTAGAGCGCCTGCCTTGCACGCAGGAGGTCATCGGTTCGACTCCGATATTCTCCACAATTCGCTTTAGCGAATAAAGTTCATTGACATATTGAGATAAGAAAATAATAACAAAGTAGAAAGAACACGTTTTACGTATTAATACATAAAACACAAGTACAATAAGCAAAATAAGGGCGTATGGGGGATGCCTAGGCTCTCAGAGGCGATGAAGGACGTGATAAGCTGCGAAAAGCTACGGGGACTGGCACATACAGATTGATCCGTAGATATCCGAATGGGGCAACCCACTATGTTGAAGACATAGTACACCGATAGGTGAGTAAACCCGCTGAACTGAAACATCTAAGTAGGCGGAGGAGAAGAAAACAAAAGTGATTCCGTAAGTAGTGGCGAGCGAACGCGGATTAGCCCAAACCAAGCATGTTACGGCATACTTGGGGTTGTAGGACCACGATATTTCTTGCGGATTGAATTAGAACTACCTGGAAAGGTAGGCCATAGACGGTGATAGCCCGGTATAAGTAAGAGAAGATAAGGATAGTGGTATCCTGAGTAGGGCGGGGCACGTGAAACCCTGTCTGAATTTGGCGGGACCATCCGCTAAGGCTAAATACTCCTGAGAGACCGATAGTGAACCAGTACCGTGAGGGAAAGGTGAAAAGAACCGTGAATAACGGAGTGAAATAGATCCTGAAACCATACGCTTACAAGC
>Ga0209278_1001933_pt1 | contig 12019 bp, 13 predicted proteins | sample JI81BgreenDNA_FD_187504 | JGI IMG/M metagenome (GOLD analysis project Ga0209278, IMG submission 187504) | Wastewater effluent complex algal communities from Wisconsin, to seasonally profile nutrient transformation and Carbon sequestration -... | ecosystem: Engineered > WWTP > Effluent > Algae... | reverse complement strand
TTGTCGCAGCAACAGCCGTCCTTGACTGATAAGCTGTTGTAGGGGTATTTGCCCGATCGCTAATCCCATACAATCCTTAACTGCACTTGCTAAAACAGCTAGAGGATCGGACAATTCCAAAGCTACTCGTTTCGGATCTATAACTTGATAAATAACAGTCAGAGTGGCATCAATTAAAAACCGATCCTTAGACAAAAAATCTCCGTGCGACTGTACATCCAAATTGCGGAGTTTGGTGTCTACGATGACAATTTGACACTGTTCCAGCAGGGGAAGGGCGAAGCTGAAATGCCGCCCGGATTTCAGGGTACGCACGGCGCGGCCGTTTTTGACCAACAAACCCGTGTAACCCGCCCCTATAAAGTCCATACTAAACCCGGCCCAGCGTTCTGGAGTCACGGTTTGAATCAGGGGAGAAGCGTTGTTCATGGGAGGGAGTTGAGGGAGGGGAGATTCTATTTTTAGGGTAACAAATTGCTGGGGGCGAGCGATCGGGCGGTGTGCCGGTTCCGCAACCTCTATTCTATACTTCTGGACTCCCCGCGATTCAGGCCGGACTGGATCTAGTTTGCACCCCAGCAATCCACATTCTGTGTGTACTGCATTCTCACTTTTGCCTTCACCCGTCGGGAAGCAATATTTTCAAATTTAGAAAGCGCTACAATGTGAGCGAACCCTAGAGTTTGAAACCGTTTTTTTAAGATAGCAAACGCTGCTTCAGTTGCTCAACCAACTCCCCCAGTTTATATCTATTGGTACTCACTTACTCACTAAGCTTAAAGTGCATACATTCGCCAACAATCTTGAAATTATCTGCGTTGCATCTGCGGTTTCCCTATCAATCAAAGGTTTAAGCAATAAGTCTAGTGAGTCGCTCGCCCTTTCATTCACCTCACCAAAAACGCCGCACACTCAACATGAGAAGTCTGAGGAAAGAAATCCGCCGGCTGCACTCGCGCTAACTTATAATCCCCATTTTCGCACAAAATCTTCAGGTCGCGAGCCAAAGTAGCCGGCTTGCAGCTAACATAAACAATACGATTTGGTTTAATTTCCTTGATAGCTTCCAAAACCGCGCGATCGCACCCTTTCCTCGGCGGATCTAGCAGCACAATATCCGGTGTCAATCCCAAGGAAGGCAGCAAACTCTCTACAGTTCCCACCTGAAAATCGACATTTCTCACGTCATTTAACTCAGCATTTAATTTGGCTTGTTCGATCGCCGCCGGTTGCACTTCTAAACCTATCGCTATTTTTACTTGTTTTGCCAAGGGTAAAGTAAAAGTACCAATTCCGCAGTAAGCGTCAATCAAAACCTCATTTCCCTGCAAATTCAATTCCCCTACCATCACCTCTAACAGCGCTTCAGCAGCCTCTGTATTTACCTGGAAAAAAGTATCGGCTCTGAGCTGAAAATTCATCCCAGCAAATCTTTCTCGCAGATAAGAACGACCCGCAATGCAGCGAGTTTCTGCACCAAAAATCACATTAGTTTGATCGGGATTTATATTCAAACAAACCCCTACCAGTTGAGGATATTGTTTCAGCCACTCGGATGCTTGCACTTCGAGTCCCGGCAACTCTCCAGTGCGAACTATTAAAGTTAGCAGCATCTCGCCGGTGCGCCGTCCAATCCGCAAGGATAAGTGACGCAATTCTCCTGTATGTTTCTTTTCGTCGTAAACTTGCCAATCCCGCCAGTGGATGTCTTCTTTGACTTCTTTTAACAAAGGATTGAGGCGCGGATCTTGCACCGGACACTGATTGAGATTGACTAATTTGTGGGTGCTTTTTTGATAGTAACCTGCTTGGACTTGACCTGTTGCAGATATTGCCACGGGATAAGTCGCTTTGTTGCGGTATCCCAAAAATTGAGGAAATCCCTCGATTTTTCCAGTTAAAATTTCATCGACTTGCAAATTGCTAAATCCGCCAATCCTTTCTAAGGCTTGAATGATTTGATTTTGCTTGGCTGCAAGCTGATATTGATAGTCTACGTGCTGCCACTGACAGCCGCCGCACTTGTCGGCGACAATGCAGTTAGCTCGGATGCGGTGTTCGGAGGTTTCGAGAAGTGTGTCCAGCTTGCCTGTAGCATAGGTGGATTTGACTTGCACGAGGCGGACAAGGACTCGATCGCCCGTCACGGTATCGGGCACAAACACTACTAACTCACCAAAACGACCAACTCCGTCGCCGGTGTCTGTCAAGTCGGTAATCTCTATCTCAATCAGTTGACCTTGCTGGCAAGGGTTTGCCAATTTCGTCGAGTTTGGGGTGGGGAATTTAGATTTGGTCACAAGTAGTCGTGGTAGGATTTAATATGGTAATGCAATATCGCTCTCTCTTTCCTGAGATAAGTCGTAGCGAAGAAGCGGGGCGTAAGCCGTCGCACTCAAGCTCAATTGCAGGCTGTCTTCCTGCTGCTGAACGTCTTGCTGCTAAAGCCAAGCTTCAACCGGGGAGTCGAGCTTGCCGCGAGTTGCCTCGATCCCGTCGGTGCGATATGCTGTTGGGGCGATGTAGCAAAAACTCGTTAAACAGTCCAACTGTCTGCTGACATCCAAACTCTCACTCGCAATTTTTGAGTTTTTCCCGCAGTACCCTGGAACACAAGGAAACTGGCTTGAACATCAAGCATAACGCTTGGGGAGATTTACCCTCTACTTCTAGGATTGATAAATGTTAGGAGCAAGGCAAGTCTGCGAACCAAGAATCCCGTCGCTAAAAGATGGGAATGTTTATTAATGTTATCCTCAAATTTGAATAACAATGAGCGTAGTTAGCCAATTTATTCTCCAAGCCGACGACGAACTTCGTTATCCCAGTACCGGCGAACTCCAAAGTATCAATGATTTCTTTAAAACCGGAGAACAGCGGGTGCGTATTGCTACTGCGCTGTCTGACAGTGAGAAGAAAATTGTTGAAGAAGCTAGTAAAAAACTCTGGAAAAAACGACCTGATTTTATCTCTCCTGGGGGCAATGCTTACGGCCAACGCGAACGGGCTTTGTGTCTGCGCGACTACGGCTGGTACTTGCGCCTGATTACCTACGGTATCTTGGCGGGTGACAAGGAGCCGATCGAAAGCATCGGTTTGATTGGCGTTCGGGAAATGTATAATTCTCTGGGCGTTCCTGTTCCTGGCATGGTCGAAGCTATCCGCTGTTTGAAGGAAGCTTCTTTGGCTTTGCTCAATCAGGATGATGCTAAGGAAGCAGCTCCTTATTTTGATTATATTGCTCAGGCAATGTCTTAATTGCTTTGGCGATCGCTTTCATGAATGTGGCGGAGCATTCGCGGGTGATTTTTGGGGTGATTCGATCTCGCAATTGCTCGCAAATGTTTCGCTTCTGTTTTGGGCAAGGAAATCTGCCTAATTTCTGCTAGGAAGCAATGCAGTTTGAGCTTTCCCAGATTTCGAGAATGTCTTGTCTTTCAATGCACATTTGATTTAAAAAGTCAAGTGTTTTTGGGAGACATTGTTTTTTGAATTTCCGGCTGTCGTAGTGAATAGATGTTTTGAGCTGCGAGAGTTCTCCAAGAGTGGGGCAGGTTTGGATGTGATGGGCGATCGCATTTTGCCATTCTTCCAGCTTCCGGTAGCTGAGAAATTGTCCGCCTCTGTCCCGCCGGTGCACGAAAACCACGAAAGCCCAGGATTCGACTCGCTTAATTTGATTTTGGCTGATTTTGAGCAGTTGGGCGATGGCTACGCCCCGGCTTACGCCTACGACCTGACGGTGATGCGGAGCTTTTTCGAGGGTTGGATGCGGCGAAACAGTGGTGTCATGGCTGTATACTCAGGGGTTGAGAGGCAAGTTCGGTTTAGAGTCAATTACATATTACTATATCAGACTCTTATTGCACAAGTGCAATGAAATTAATTTAAACTTCTTCAGCTCAGATGTTGCTCGTGCAACCCTCAATCATTGATGCTGTGCTAGTTTGAGAGTTAACGTAGGTGGGAAAAATGTCAGGACTCTCTAACAAAGCTGTGGTAGACAAAGAGCAGGAATTGCGTCCCGTTCGCTTCACTGAAACGGGGCGGATGCGTTTGGGGAAGATTTTAAAAGCAGCAAGACAGACAACAGGCTGGTCTGTCAGCGAAACAGAGTTCAAAACCAAGGGATATGAAGAGGCGCTGTTCACAGCTACAAATCAACCCGTACCCAAAGATGTGGGTATCAGTGCCGCAACAGTCAACCGTTACGAACGTGGGAAGCTGGATAATTTGGATTGGCGATCGCTCTCTCTGTTATGCTTTGTCCTCAAGCCGATCGATCCGGTGACTGGGGAAGCCCTGGAACCGACAAATGCGCTTTACATCGCGTGCGAACATCCGCCGTACAATGACGCGAAGCTCTACGAGTAGTTGATTTTTGATGTCTGATTAAAGAAAATTAGTTAGATTGGGAGTTTTTAACCGCAGAGGGCGCAGAGGGCGCAGAGTTAGAGAAGAGAGAGATTAATCATTCTGATACCCACGGATTTGATATTACGCATCGCCCTTTTGTTTAGCAATTAAAGCTTTAGCTTGCTGCCACAGAGATTCTAACTCTTCTGGGGCATAATCTGACAAAGGTCGATCGCACGCAGCCTCTACCTTCGCAAACCGCTGCACGAAACGATCGTTTGTTCCTTGCAAAGCAGCCGACGGATCTAAATCGTACCAGCGAGCTAATTGAATCAACACAAACATAATATCTCCCAATTCTGACTGCTGCGCTGCCTGATCCTCGTGTTTGAGAGCGTGCTCAAATTCTGCCATTTCTTCGTGAAATTTATCCCAAACGCCGTCTACACTGTCCCAATCAAAACTCACTTCCGCAGCTTTTTGGGAGATTTTCATCCCGGCGGCTATTGGCGGCAAAGTGCTGGCATAACGGCTCATTTTCGAGGCTAAAGTTGGCGGCTTTTCCGATGTTGTGCCTTTTTCTGCTGCTTTGATTTTTTCCCAGTTTTCGTTGACTTCATCGACGCTGTTGATTTCGACATCGCCAAAGACGTGGGGATGTCGCCGAATTAGTTTTTCTGTAATGCCCGCAGCTATTTCGGCGAAGGTAAACTGATTGGATTCGCTGGCAATTTGAGCTTGCAGAATTACCTGTAACAGTAAGTCGCCCAATTCTTCGACGATCGCATCTTTATCTCCTTTGCGAATCGCATCGGCGGTTTCATAAGCTTCTTCGATTATGTGAGGAATTAGAGTTTGGGGAGTTTGAGCTAAATCCCAAGGACATCCGCCGTCGGGCGATCGCAATTTAGCTACAACTTCTATAAGTTCTTCGAGTGCTGTGAGCGATCGATTGTGGGAATTAGACATCGGAATTTACCTTTTAGATTTGCTGGAAGTGCGGCGGGTAGGTTGGCGTTTGCGCCTCTTAATTGTCCCAGGAGGCCGCAACCCGCTCAATCCTTTCTTTTTTAATCTTTTGTAAGCCGAGCCGCCCCAATCGCTCAGATAGTGGCTCATAGCGCCCAATTCTAGACCGATGTAAACGGCTAAAATTTCGATGTGGTGTTCCCAGATCGATCGCCCGTAACTCAAAACCACATCCTGCCAATTCCAGCCGAAGTTTCCGACTTTTTCGGCAATTGCCAATCCCAACACTCCGAGAACCGCGATCCAGATAGCGAGGTACAGGATTCGCAAAGCAGTGCCGATCAGAGGGCCGTGGGACAAAAAAGAGCGGTGGCGCAGGCTTTTTTGGTACGGGAGCCAAATTGGTTTGAACCATCCCCAGCGCTGATACTGGCAGGAGTAGATATCCAAGTCGGGGCCAAACATCAGCCCGCCGAATAAGAAACTGCCGGAAACGAGCAAAGTCAGGTTGCTGCTGCTCGTCTGGCCAAAGGTGAGGGCTGCCACCAAGGGCAAACTCCACATGGTTATTTGATCGTGGGTGCGGCCAGAGGGCATTTAAAGTTTAGGATTTTTTTTACTTGATCTTTCTGAGTTACTGTGATATGATAAATCCTTGTGAGTGCAATTGGGTGATTAGCTCAGTGGTAGAGCGCCTGCTTTACACGCAGGATGCCGTAGGTTCAAATCCTACATTACCCATCCGATAACTCAATATCAAAAGTTTCAGCCGTTTTTAGCCGTCAAGCCGAGAACGGCTGTTGCTGTTGCTCTTGGGGGTTGACTGTTGAATTGGGTGACAACTAAATTTAACATTCTGGGGCGGATGTCTCAAAAGTTGGCACCCAATGCTAGAAAATTAATTTATTGATTTTCTTTTTTAGAACCTTGTATATGAAGCCTAAAATAACTAGCCCGATCGCGTGGCAGCAAGCTGAACTGCTCATGCAGCCAGCGATGATCCGAGTGATCGACAACATCCGCAAACAATTAGAGGAGTCAGTTTGGACGGGTACTTATCAAGAAGTCCAGATTCCCATTCCTGGCTATCAACTACTTTTAGAGCTTCAAGGCGAGCAAAGATGTGTCGATATTTGGGAACTTTGCTATCGAGTCTGCTTTGTCAACTACCAGCCCGCCCACAGTCAAATCCAAAGCCAAGAAGTTGTAATTGATACTAGCTTGATTGATGGTGAGACTGGCGATGTAGATTGGAATCGTCTTGATGCTAAAGCCAGCCAATTAATCCAAGAAATATTCGCTAATTTGGACAAATAGTCAGTTGTCAGTTGTCAGTTGACAGGAAAGTAGTAGTTAATAGTCAACAGTCAACAGTCATCAGTTATCAGTCAACAGTTAACAGTCAACAAAATCTTATGATTCAGCAATTGCACGACATTCAAGCAGCCACCGGTGCTACTTTTGCAGAGTTAACAACCAAAGAAATTGTCCCAGTCAGTTTTGGTAACGACGCAGAAGCGATCGCAGCAACGAAACAAGGTGTAGCTTTGTACGATCGCACTCACTGGGGACGCATTCAAATCTCAGACAGCGATCGACTGCGGTTCTTGCACAATCAAAGTACCAATAACTTTAATATACTCAAACCCGGTCAAGGTTGTGACACAGTTTTCGTCACATCCACCGCCCGGACGATCGACCTCGCCACCGCTTACGCTACAGAAGATGCCGTACTGCTGTTAGTTTCGCCCAACCGCCGCCGCCAACTACTGGAATTGCTCGATCGCTATATTTTCCCAATGGATCGAGTCGAGTTAACAGATTTAACCGATACAACTGTTGCTTTCAGTCTCCTCGGCCCGGAAAGCACTCAACTATTAGAAAAAATTGGAGTTACCGAACTCGAAAATCAACCTTACGCTACTCACAAATTGATAAAAAACCCCCCTCTTTCCCCCCCTTACGAAGGGGGGGTTCGAGTTGCGGTTGGTAGCGGTTTAGCAACTCCCGGATACACGTTAATTGCCCAAGCTTGCGATGCCGCCAACTTGTGGCAGGAATTAGTCAAAGCTGGGGCCGTACCGATGGGCGATCGAGTTTGGGAACAACTGCGAATCGAACAAGGACGCCCCGCCCCCGATTTTGAACTCACAGATGATTACAACCCCTTAGAAGCCCGCCTTTTACACACGATTACCTATGACAAAGGTTGCTACATCGGTCAAGAAACAATTGCCCGGTTGAACACCTACAAAGGAGTCAAACAAGAACTTTGGGGCGTGCAGTTGAGCGGTGCGGTTGAACCCGGAACAGCAGTCACAATCGGAGAGGAAAAAGTCGGCAAACTCACCAGTTTTACGGAAACTGAATCTGGCTTTTTTGGTCTGGCTTACATCCGCACAAAAGCGGGGGGCGAAGGGCTGAAAGTGCAGGTAGGAGAAATGACCGGGGAAGTAGTAAACCTGCCTTTTTTAAGTTTGTAAGCTTGGGTTTGTAGTGAGGACTTTATTCCTCATAGATTGAATTCCTCACTACGAACCTATAGGGGGTATTCTACTGGACATCATAAGCTAGATCAGTATTTAAATTGCAGGTCAACAAATAATCAAACTCTTGTGGGACGTTGCTCCGACGCTGCCCCAAGTATGCAGTTTAAATGCACAATAGCTGATTAAATTATGACATAATCTTCGCCCAAAACAGCTTGATTGACCTGCGGTTCCGGCTCTACTGGGTCGCTGTAATGAGTGTCAATGTGTTTGATGAAACTTTCCCGATAAGCTTTGAGATGCGAGTTAAGTGCTTCGAGATCCTGCTCTCCTGTCGCGAAACCTTTCTCTCTTCTAAATTGACCCGATTCTTTAACAAAAGCCATATCAACTTGCCACAACGCCTTATCAATCGGGCGATAGGACAAATCAACAATATCATAAGCTGCGAATCCTTGGGAGTTCATAAAACTCATTACATCATACATCTGACCGAACAATGTAACTTCTACAATTACATATTCAGTTTGCTGCAAAATCTCAGTTGCTCCTGCTAAAACATCTAATTCCTGTCCGTCTACATCAACTTTAATTAAATACGGGCCTGGCAAGTTTCTTTCCCTGCATATTCCATCCAAGGTAATGGCTGGTATGTTTCTCACATAAGGATTGCTGCTGTCAGTAACGAGATTTTCAGAAAGTGAAGAATGCACCATACCGGGACTGACGTTGAGGGTGAAAACTCCCGATTCTTTGGTAGCTGCTGCAATAATGTATTCTGCACTTTTGAGTTTGCGGCAAATTTTGGCCAGATAAGGTTCATTTTCGGCGATTGGCTCAATTAGCAAATGTCGCGCATCGGGGAAAGTTTCGTAAAGATTAAAAGTTCCCAAGGCGGCACCGACATCAATCACAGTTCTTGGTTGAAAACCTAAGTCTTTAGCCAGCAGCAAGCTGCCTGACATCGAGTTTCTGAGAATTCCTGTTTGTTGTTGGTTCACAATTTTTTCCAGATTTCAATGTGGATAAAGTTAATACAGCACTTTCCAGGTAAGTGAAGTACAGAGAAACCGGGTTTCTTGAATAAAACCGGTTTTTGGCGAGAAATCCAGAAGAAACCCGGTTTCTGGGGTGTACTTTATAAACCTGGAATCCGCTGTAGTATGTCTTGCAGCCGAGTTATTGTATGTCCGAATATTGTATGTTTGAATAAAGAAACGAAGCAATCGCCGAGGTTTGCTATTTCTTCGTTTCGGATCGTAATGACAGAAATAGGTTTTAACTCAGATGTTGCACCATTGTCAATCAGCTTTTTAGGAACAGGCTTTTCGGCCTGTTCCACAATATATATATAGCAATCCTTGCAGGAGTAAAAAGATGTAGGGGTAGTGCTAAGACTGCCTACCCTGCCTCATGGGGCAACCACGGGGGGTTTGCCCCTACAATAATTACACAAATGATTTGGGATTGCTATAGTAAATTTTCTTGTGGAACAAGCTGGACGGCCTGTTCTTGAGAATGGTGCAAGATGTGAGTTTCCATGTAACCTGCTACTATTTCGCGGATTTGTGCGCCTTGTTTTCCGGTTCGACAGATTGCAAAGCTTCGTCGAGAATTGCACGGGCTGACTCGGCTTTACTCCTAGCATCTCGATAGCGAACGTTAGCTTGAGCGAAGTTTTTGAGAACCTTGAAACCGTCTTTGAGGCTGGCGATTTCTTCGGCAGTCACAGCCTCATCTGTAAACAAAATGTCGATCGCAGCCCGGATTTTTAGTGCTTCTTCGCGGGATTCCATCACTTTCAATTTGAGACTTGCCAAATTGCTCAAAATCTGGACGGCTTCAGTAATCGCATCCTCGCCGTCAGACGCAGCATCTTCGATATCCTTAACTTCAACAAACTGTTTGGGCCCAAATCCCTCCATGAGTTCCGTAGGCAGCTTGCCCTCATCCATGAGATCCATCAGCCGATCCATCGCTTCTTCACGGGCTTTGGCTGAATCTTTCCCCTTGACAGTTAAAATAATTTCGGGGCTTTGAGGAAGTGTATAGCGAACCATATTTTGACAGCCTGTGCGCGAAAACAATTGAATGATATTTTATCTTTATTCGATCGCCAGTTGCAGCTATCAATCCGCTCGACTACCAATCGCTTGCCAAAACTTGACACATATACACTCAAAAGGAACCCTCGACAATGAAAGATAAATTTCTTAACTTTCTCAACTTGATTTTAGTAGCTGATGTGTTTTTCGTCTTTGCCATTTTTGGGTGGTTTGTGATCGCAGTAGCGGGTCGATCGACCGGGGTGAATCTCGGTTTTGATTTGTGGTACAGTCTCTGGCAGCCCGTATTTAATCCCGCCCTGGGAATTCTTATGGGTGGTGCTATTCTCAGCGGTATAATTAACCAAGTTTCTAAACGCCTCAATCCCAAGTAAAATTGATGTTTTGTTGGAGACGGTGATTGGCGATGCTACTTAGTTGGCGATCGAACTTGTGGAATGCTTCAGAGATGAGGCACTCAATTAGGTCGATGAAGCTTGAAAATACATAAGTAGTCAAAAACGAGTGAAACGCTCCCCAAAGGAGCGATATCTTATCAAAGCAATCACAAAAGTTATGATAGCTTTACATTCTGTTACAGAGTAAAGTTTATTTTCGCCTACCTATTTACGTCGAAAATCAGGATTGGACGATCGGGATCTAAAAATATCAACTCATGTTCTGATGAACAAAAGTCGGGCAATTATGGGAGAACAAAAATGTATCGGTATCCTCACCAGCGGGGGTGACTGTGCCGGCTTAAACGCAGTTATTCGAGCCGTTGTCTACCGCGCAACGGGAACTTACAATTGGAAAGTGATGGGGATTCGTCAAGCCACCAACGGATTGATGAGTCGTCCCCCTGCAGCAATTCCTTTGGATATTGAGAAAGTAGACTCGTGGCTCACCATTGGCGGTACGATGCTAGGCACGACAAATAAGGGCGATCCTTTTGCTTTCCCCATGCCGGATGGGACTCTACGCGATCGTTCTGACGACATTATCGAAGGCTATCATCAATTAGGTTTGGATGCTTTAATTGGGATTGGTGGCGACGGTAGTCTTGCCATTCTCAGGAAGATTGCTCAACAAGGTAATTTGAATTTAGTTGCGATTCCTAAAACTATTGATAATGATGTTGGAATTACCGAGCGTTCTATCGGTTTTGATACTGCGGTAAATATTGCCACTGAAGCACTCGATCGCTTGCATTTTACTGCCGCAAGTCACAGTCGCGTCATGATTGTCGAAGTCATGGGACGCGACGCGGGACATATTGCGATCAGTGCCGGAATTTCTGGAGGAGCTGATATAATTTTGATTCCAGAAATCCCTTACACAATTTCCAAAATCTGTGCCCAAATCCAAGAACGCCAAGACCGGGGAAAAAACTACTGTTTAATTATAGTAGCGGAGGCAGTTCGCACTGAAGAAGGCGAGTTAGTAATGCAAACAAATCGCTTAGGTCAAAGTCGATTAGGCGGAATTGGTCAGTATTTAGCTGATACAATTTCTGACTGCAGCGGTGCAGAAACTCGCGTCACTGTTTTGGGGCATATTCAACGCGGAGGAACTCCTTCATCGCTAGAAAGGTTAATTGCTTCTGCTTTTGGCGTCGCAGCAGTTGATTTAATTGCCGAAGAGAAATACGACTGCATGGTATCTTGGCAAAAGCGGGAAGTTGTGAGGGTTCCTCTGGAAGATGCGATCGCCAAATACAGACCTGTAGACTTCGATGGTACTCTGGTTAAAACGGCCCGCGGCTTGGGAATTTGTCTGGGAGATTAAACAATTAGCCCTCCGATTTCTCAAAGATTGAGTCCGGGACGCACTCAGAACCAAGAAACCGGGTTTTTCAACCGAGACTGAGGGTTTTAAGCTAGTGTATGGTCGTAAAAAAACCAAGGTGATGACCAAGAATTTCTTCATGTGGTATCCGCCACGTGATTTATCCGTGGAATCAATCCCAAATCGAAAATCGAAAATCCTCCAGCCCCCGCTTTTATCTCGCGCAAGTCAATCTAAAATCTAAAATCTAAAATCTAAAATCGATTGACCAAGAATTTCTTCATGTGGTATCCGCCACGTGATTTATCCGTGGAATCAATCCAAAATCGAAAATCGAAAATCCTCAAGCCCCCGCATTTATCCGTGGGATCA
>Ga0209278_1001932_pt1 | contig 12023 bp, 9 predicted proteins | sample JI81BgreenDNA_FD_187504 | JGI IMG/M metagenome (GOLD analysis project Ga0209278, IMG submission 187504) | Wastewater effluent complex algal communities from Wisconsin, to seasonally profile nutrient transformation and Carbon sequestration -... | ecosystem: Engineered > WWTP > Effluent > Algae... | reverse complement strand
ATCGCCCTTGCGAGAGAAAAAGGCGCGACTGCGATGTTTGGCGAGAAGTACGGCGACGTGGTGCGGGTTATCGATTTTCCCGGCGTTTCGATGGAATTGTGCGGCGGAACTCACGTCAGCAATACCGCAGAAATCGGGCTGTTTAAGATTGTTTCGGAAGCGGGGGTAGCGGCGGGAACTCGCAGGATTGAAGCGGTTTCCGGTCAAGCTGTTTTGGACTATTTGAATGTGCGGGATAAGGTGGTGCGCGATTTGGGCGATCGATTTAAGGCGAAGCCTGAAGAATTGCCGAACCGGATTACTAATTTGCAGAATGAGTTGAAGGATACTCAGAAACATTTGGCTGCTGTGAAGTCGGAATTGGCGATCGCAAAATCCGACCAGTTGCTGAGTGCGGCTGAGGAGCTCGGCGAATTCAAAATCATTGTAGCTCAATTGGGTGATGTGGATACAGAAGCGCTGAAAACTGCGGCGGAAAGATTGCAGCAAAAGTTAGGAAATGCTGCGGTTGTTTTGGCCTCAATTCCTGAACCGGATAAGGTAAGTTTGGTGGCTGCTTTTAGTCCAGAAGTCAATAAGAAAGGATTGCAAGCTGGCAAGTTTATCGGGGGAATTGCTCAAATTTGCGGCGGAAAAGGCGGCGGGCGACCGAATTTGGCGCAAGCTGGGGGACGCGATGCAAGTAAGTTGCAGGAAGCCTTGGAAAGTGCTCGCAATCAGTTAGTTGAAGGGTTGGGTTAATTACTCGGATCAGGTGATTTCGGGGAAACTGTACGGGCGGGTTCACCAACCATAATCGTCAATAATCGACAATCTCAAAAACCCGCCCCCACCCACTAAGAATCATCATGTACATAGTCCTCGTAGGGGCGGGTTCACCAACCATAATCGTCAATAATCGACAATCTCGAAAACCCGCCCCCACCCAACCATAAATCACACTGTACATAGTCCTCGTAGGGGCGGGTTCACCAACCATAATTGCCACAAATCGACAATCTCAAAAACCCGCCCCCACCCACTAAGAATCATCATGTACATAGTCCTCGTAGGGGCGGGTTCACCAACCATAATTGCCACAAATCGACAATCTCAAAAACCCGCCCCCACCCAACGAAAAATACCAACCTACATTTTCCGATGCGATGAAAATTCCAGGTTGATGTGGGTTATCGGTGGTGGGGGGCGGGTTTATCTAGATTGTTAGTATTTGTTAGATATTGTTGGTGGAACCCGCCCCTACAAAATCTGGGTAAAAGTATTGTACAAAAAACTCGGGTTTTTCCCCACAAAAAATGTACAATATCCCAAACATGGGTAGTGCATCGAAAGGGCGATCGCATTTTATCAAGCAGCTAGTGAAGTTTACACCCGCCCTGCTTTCCCACAACAATGGGCGATGACTCAAAATAATTTGGCAAATGCTTACAAAGATAGAATCAAAGGAGAACGAGGTGAGAATACAATTGCCGCTGCCATAATCCCCGTTCCGGGCGGGCAAATCACCCGCCCCAGAAAAAGATTAGACTTAATATTGAGGAACAGACGGATCTACTTCTTGACTCCAAGCAGTAATCCCGCCCTTAACATTAATCCCCTCAATTCCAGCTTCCTTCAAAATCCCCAAAGCCTTCGCAGAACGCCCGCCCATTTTGCAGTGTGCAATCAAGCGGTGGCCGTTCAACAATTCCTTGACCTTAGCGACACCTGCGCCCTGTTCGATATCCGGCAAAGGCACCAAAACAGACCCAGGAATTTGAGCAATTTGATACTCGTTTGGATTCCGAACATCCAGCAGCAGAAAATCCTTCGCACCGCTGTCGATTAACTGCTTCAGTTCTGTGACAGTCATCTCAGAAACTTGGATTTTGGCTTCGTCTGCTTTCGCTTGAGGAATGCCGCAAAATTCTTCGTAATCGATTAACTTTTCAATTACCGGGCGCACTGGATTCGGGCGCAATTTTAACTGCCGGAACGTCATATCTAAGGCATTGTAAAGCAACAGTCGGCCGCTCAAAGTAGTGCCTTGACCCAAGATAATCTTGATAGCTTCCGTTGCTTGGATAGACCCGACAACTCCGCACAAAACGCCTAAAACACCGCCTTCGGCACAAGAAGGAACCATCCCAGGAGGCGGGGGTTCCGGGTACAAATCGCGATAATTCGGGCCGCCTTCGTAGTTGAAAACTGTTGCTTGCCCTTCAAATCGGAAGATGGAACCGTAGACGTTGGGCTTGTTTAAAAGCACGCAAACGTCGTTCATCAAATAGCGAGTCGGGAAATTGTCCGTGCCGTCAATAATGATATCGTAAGGAGTGGCAATGTCGATCGCATTTTCCGAACTAACGCGAGTCTCGTACAAATCTACTTGGCAAAAAGGATTAATTTCTAAAATCCGATTTTTAGCCGACTCAATCTTCGGTTTCCCAACCCAAGAAGTGCCATGAATTACTTGCCGCTGCAAATTAGAATGGTCTACAACATCAAAGTCTACAATCCCAATGCGGCCAACACCGGCTGCGGCTAAATACAGCAGCAGCGGCGAACCGAGGCCTCCCGTACCGATGCAGAGCACGCTGGCAGCTTTGAGACGCTTCTGTCCATCCAATCCAACTTCTGGCAGGATCAGGTGGCGAGAGTAGCGTTCGTATTCTTGTTTGTTGAGCTGGATCTCCTCCAGATTAGGATTTAGCATGATATTGTGTGTAGCGCAGATTTTGAATTACATCCTATCTGAATCTTTCGCATTTTTACCTGTTTGTTATTTTTACTAATTATTTCTTAATCTCAGTCGGTTCCTGTGCGAGAATTTCCTCTGCTTGAAAGTTCCCCTCTCCGTCAAGACTCCAACTGCGGAGGTCTTCCCAACAGCCTTGTCGGACGGACACAATGATATAAGAGTATTCCGCCCACGCCAATGCCCGATCGCACTCTGAGGGCACTGCGGGACAATCCGTGTGAGAATGATATATACCGATAATATCCAGACTGCGATCGCGCCCGTGTTTCATCGCCCGCAACATATCTTCGGGCTTAATAGCATATCTGCGTCTTTCTGTCAATCCCTTTTCTTCAGGCCAATTCTCCTCAGCTTCCGCACTCCAAGCATTGTCAGTCGGCCAAACTTCCACTAAAGTTTTAACATCGCCAGTAACTCGACCGAGCAACAAACCGCAGCATTCTTCAGGATAAGCGCTTTCGGCGTGGGTACGCATGGATAAAATATGAGAGTCGGAAAGTGCGATCGGCTGCATGGGATTTTATTGTAAAGTGCGATCGGGCTTTTTTTTAAACGAACCGCGAAGACGCGAAGGACACGAAGGAAGAGAAGAGAAGGGAAAAGAAAGAACTCACAAAAGTAACATAATTAATTACCTCACTTAGATATCTAAACGTTAGATTTTTCAGTTCTTTCTCACTCTTCTTCTCTGTGTCCTCTGCGCCCTCTGTGGTTCAAAAAAAAATGTAGGGTGAGCCGCAGCGCACCTTACGGATGAAGTTAATTAATGCAATCAAGTCGGAGTTTGCTGCAACTCGGGCCGCTCATCTGGAACGATCGCACCTTCGACAGGACACACCTGCAAACAAATACCGCAGTCAATACAGGTATCAAAATCAATCCAAAACCAATCAGTACCCTTGACATTTTTGCCAGGGCCGGGGTGAATGCAAGCAACCGGACAAGCGCCGACACAATCAGCAATTCCCTCGCAAATATTCGTAACAATAGTGTGTGCCATAGTGTTCTCTCAAAAGATTTTAGTTAGATAGGGGATTAGCAATTAGTAATTGGCAAAACCTGATCTCAATCAGCAGGATACATAATATCATATCAGGTGATTTTTAACCAATTACCAATTACCAATTAGCCTAATTTACCGTTTCAATTGTTGGCAATCCTTCGGCATTTACCCAAGCAATTTGAGCAATTCGTCGATCGCGCGCGAATTCCCGCGCCGCCTCCTCTGTCTCCCGACTCTCCAAATCTATTTCCACCCGAACTAGGTGACTAGAGTCTCGGAGTTTGCGAGCGTAAGCAAAGGCCGCCGCCCCAGCTTCAGGAGTTAGAGGCACAACCAACCAGTCGCTAGCGGGCGTCTGGGTGGGCAATTGCCCCTCTGTCAGCAAAACTTGGTGCAAATCTTCAATATTCAGACAAAACCCGATGCCGGGGGAATTTTGCCCTTGGGGATCGAACAGTCCCAACAGTTGGTCGTAGCGTCCCCCTTGTCCTAAAACTCGCTGTCCTGTCTTGCTGCTGCTGACAACTTCAAACACAATTCCAGTGTAGTAGTCAAATGTTTGAATTAAACTCAAATCGAGGTGAATGTGGGATTTGAGATTGGGAATTTTTGATTGACATTGGTGCAGCAATTCGATCGCCGATTTGAGATTATTTAACGCGGCTTGCTGGGGCAAATCTAAATCCAGCTTAGCAACAATTGGCAACACCTCTTCTGGGCGGCCGCGCAAGTCAAATAACAGCAGAGCTCTTTCTCGCAATTCCGTTGACAGCGGCAAAGTTTCCAAGGCAATTCGATCGAGATTGGCGATCGCCCCCCGAACTTTCTGGCGCACGTTTGGCGGAAACGGTTCCAGCAATGTCGCAGTCAAGCCCGCTTCTCCCAAAACCAAATGCCAGTCATCAATTTCCAAGCTCTGCAAGCACTCAGACAGCAGCAGCAGCACTTCCGCATCCGCAACCGCCCCCCCCGCGCCGAGGAGTTCTACCCCAGCTTGATAGAACTCCTGTTGCCCGCCTGAGCCAGTATCTGGGCCTTTGCGGAACACGTTAGCGTTGTAGTAGAGGCGCTGAGGCTGCCAGCGAGTCCCGGCCATCCGCATTGCAGCCGCGCGGGCGATGGATGCTGTCAATTCCGGCCGCAAACCAAGTTCTCCATCCTCGGCGTCTTGCAGTTGAATTAAGGTCGATCGGTCGATCGCGCCCCCAGCCATCAATGTCTCCAGCCTTTCTAGAGTAGAGGTAATAATCCGGTGATAGCCCCAGCGGTGAAAAACCTGCTGTAAGCGCCGTTCGATCGAAATTTTTTGAGCAACGTCAAGGGGCAATAAATCTCTTGCACCCGATGGGGGTTGGTGAACCATATCAATTTTAGATTTTAGACTTTAGATTTTAGATGGGGCTTAGAAGCTTAGCTTTATGGACGGTGTTAAAGTCGAACCAGGCAAGCTTAACATTCGACTTTAACAAATTAAGGTGTCATCGGAATTTTAGATTTTAGATTTTAGATTTTAGATTGGGCTTAGAAGCTTAGCTTTAGGGGACGGTGTTAAAGTCGAAGCAGGCAAGCTTAACATTCGACTTTAACAAATTAAGGTGTCATCGGAATTTTAGATTTTAGATTTTAGATTTTAGATTTTAGATTGGGTTCAGAGGCTTAGCTTTAGGGAACGGTGTTAAAGTCGAACCAGGCAAGCTTAACATTCGACTTTAACAAATTCAGGCGTCATATCCTTTTCGTTTCCATCGAAATAATCATTTTCCCCGTCAGTGCGATCGTCCCGTTCTTTCTGGAGCATCCGCGATCGCGGGACGATCGCACTGACAGTATAATTCCGATGTCACCGGATTTGATATCACCAAGTCTTGATTGTTTGGCTCGATCACACTCGACTGCTGAGCTGTTCACCCGTTTCTCAATATTCAAGACTCACAACTCACAACTTCTCACTTCTTCTTCCCGCCAAACAAACTTGCAAAAAATCCTGGTTTTTCATCACCTTTTTTTGCCTTGGCGGAAGCTTGTTCCAGCTTTTTCTTAACCTCCAAAGCCGTCGGTTCTTCTGGATTTGACGCCAAAGCTTTGTTCATCTCAAGTTTTGCCATTGTGGCTTGATTTTGTTCAAGGTAACACATTGCTAACATAGCGTGAGCCTTGCTGTGTTTCGGGGCACCCTTCAGGACTTCCCTCAACTCCAAACTTGCTTTAGCGTAATTTTTGCTGTCCATAAATCCTTGAGCTCGGCGGCAATAAGCTTCGATCCGCGGGTCGTCTTTGTCCGGGGGTAGATTTGGGGGTAGATTTGGGGTTGGGGTTGGAATTGGGGTTGGGGGAATTGGGGTTGGGGGTGGTGGCGGAGTTGCAATGCCAATGCGCTCTTTTCGCAGCAGGTAAACCATGTTAAGTTCGCTAATTTGATCGATCGCCTCTTGCGTTTCCTTAACTGATTCGTACTGCTTGAGAGCGAGTTTGCTAACTGCTGTTTTGTAAGCTTCTTCCCAATCTTTAGCGGTAGCTAACTGTTTGGCTGCTTCGCTTTCAATTTGCATTTTCGCCTGTTCTTTAACAACGCGCTTGGCGATGGCTGCTAATAGCAGGCTGTATTCTTTGCGATCGCTTTCCTTAGAGAATTTATTGTAAGCCGGATTGACTACTTTTGACAAAAATTGGTTAGCCCAATCTTTATCGGCTTGGCTTTCAAAAGAGCAAGTATCCGAATGCAACCGGCGGGCGATTTTCATGTAGCGCTTGCGGATGTCGTTAAACTCGGCGTCTAAGGGAACTCCCAAAATTGCGTGCTGATCTGTAAAGTCATACTTGAACAGCCCTTTTGTCATTTCAAAAGACATAACTTTTACTCTTCCTTTCCTGGCTTTGTTAGAGTCGATAGGGGCATTTCTACCCCTACCTCTCCTTCAGAACCGGACATGAGACTTTCGCCTCATCCGGCTCCTTGATATCTTCATCCTTTGTTAAGGATACAATTCAAAACGGATTGTTACAATAGTCCTTGTTGAGAGAACCGTCATTTTCCGTTTTTGTGTCGTGGCAGTGTTTATGTAGAAGTTGGAGGTTTTTGTACTCATCCTTACCGCCTAATGAGCGAGGTTGGATATGGTCAACTTCTACAATGTCTGTAGGTGTGAAATACAGACCACAGTGGGTACATTTACCTTTTTGTGTCTTAAGCAGTGTTGCCACTCTTTTTGGTGTTTCCGGGTATTCTCCGCGTCTCTTGCTCCAGTAAATCCAGTTACCATCGTAAGGCGTTGCGTTACCCTTCACTTTGGCGTGCCTTACAATAGGCGTTGCTTTGTGTTGGACTAATTCTAAACCTTCTTCTGTGCTGAAACACCAATTTCTGTCGCCTACTGTTCGCCAGTATTTGTCTTTATTGATGCTACCTTTTCCCCGTCTTCTCGCCCATGCTCTTAGTTTGTCATAGGTAAGACTGTCTACCTTGTTAAAGGTATCTTTACTTACTACTGTTGAGTAATAGTTTGACCATCCCCTAATTATTGGATTCAGCCGACTAATTAAAGCGACTTGGGGGGCGGTGTTATGGGTGTCTATCACTTCTGCAATTTTAGCCAGATGGGCTTTGACTTTGGGCTTAGACGGGGTGATTAATGTTGTAAAACCTAGCGGTATTCCTACTGTATTTTTAGCACTTCGATAGTTGCCTACCTTGTGTTGTTGTACATGGAATCCTAAGAACTCAAACCCAACATTTCCATTATATTCGTTGAGGGTGTGGGTTAATTTTGTTTTACTTGGCTTCAATTCTAAGCCAACATCACTTAACCATTCTGCAATTATTTTCTGACAGGCTAGTATTACTTCAATGTCTTTGTGAATAATCACAAAATCATCGGCGTACCGGATTAAACTTAAAGAACCTCGTTTATCTTTTTTACTGATTCCGTAGTATCCTTTTGTTAGCGTTTCCGCATATTGTTTGACCCGTTCTTCCATTCCATGTAAGGCAATGTTAGCCAAAAGTGGAGAGATGACCCCACCTTGTGGTGTGCCTTCTTTGGTCGGGAAGATTTCACCTTGGTCTAATACCCCACTTTTAAGCCAGGACTTAATTTGTGTTCGGAGTCCTGGATAGGTATTGATTTTGTCAAGTAATGCTTTGTGATTAATGCGGTCAAAACATTTGGAAATATCAGCGTCTAGCACATATTTAGCTTTGTATCTGATACTGTCAAAGATAGCTCCAATCGCATCGTGACATGACCTACCGGGTCTAAAACCGTATGAGTTTGGCTCAAATTTTGCCTCCCATTCTGGCTCAAGTGCTGCTTTCACAACTGCTTGTAAGGCGCGGTCGTACATTGTAGGTATTCCTAATGGTCTTGACTCATTAGTTCCTGGTTTTGGTATCATTACCCGACGAGTCGGTTGAGATTTACCAGTTATTTTGAGTTGACTTACTAGCTTTAATCGTTGCTTTGGGGTTAACAATTTTATGCCATCCACACCTGCTGTACGCTTGCCAGTATTGTCTTGTGTTACCCGTCGTACCGCTAGAACCTTATTAGACCATGAATTAATCAAGGTCTTTTGAAGCTTCCGAACTGCTTTAACATCGCCACGCTCACTTGCTCGATAGATACGTCTTTGCAACTTAAATGTCAATCTTTCGGCTTTTCGCCAATTGATTTGATTCCATTCCACCGTCGGGTTGTCCCGCGTTTTAGACTTATTCATTGCTACTAAGTTCCTATCCTTGAAGTTACCGTGTACCCGTCTGCATATCTCTGTCATTACAACAGAGCATTGGCTTCTGATACAATCCCTCTCTCATATATTGTTCGTTAGCTACTTACTGGATAATAGACATGATTCCAGAAATATATAAGAGTTACTTCGTTCCAAATACACATTGTTTGAGTTTTTAGTGCGATGCTATCCACCGGGTTTATGGGCGGTGCTTATAGGTCAAGTGTGAAATTGCCTATGCCCTAGCCTTGCCTTTTGGCTTGGTCTTAATCAGTCTTTACCGTGTTTTTTCAACGGGTTTATTCTTGATTTAGCCATTTGACCATCTGAAAATTACGATGGTTCAGACACATCTTTGCTTTCGCTACACATGAACTCGTGCTCGACAGTTACCAGTTTCGGCTACCAGTAGTTCTTGTCTTTTATCCCCGCTTTACCCTATTGGTTGCTACCCAACAAAATAGGGGATATGCTTTTACCGCTGCACTTGCGGACTAGGACTAGGGACTTGTGAATCCTGCACCTAGATGTGTATTCAGTTATACTAACCAGTTGGTTAGGCTAACCTTCCCTGAGTATTGCTACCCATTTGGGTTAAACGAATCGCACTCACTATTCTTTAATGTAGCTTGAGTCAAGGGGTTCTGACCCCCGTACTACCCCCGATCTATTGCTGGGAGGTGCTACTTCCAAGAAGATAAGGGAGGAACGGCTAGCAATGCGCTGCTGAGTTCGGCGTGTATTTTACCGTTTGTGGCCAAAATCCGACCGGAGTTCATCTCAAAGGCACTGCCGTCATAAGCTGTAATTTGACCTCCGGCTTCGGAGACGATGACTACACCTGCTGCTACGTCCCAAGGGGCGAGTCCCCGTTCCCAGTATCCGTCCGATCGCCCCATCGCGAGGTGTGCCAGGTCTAGGGATGCGGAACCGCTGCGCCGCACGCCTTGGGTGAGGTGGGTGAGATGACAGAATTCGGCATAATTATTGTCTGCTGTTTCGCGCCGATCGTATGCAAAGCCAGTGACTAGCAAGCTGGTTCTCAATTCTGGGATTTGGGAAACTTCGATCGGCGATCGGTTGCAGGTTGCTCCCAATCCTTTGCCTGCCCGAAACAATTCGTTATGAAAAGGGTCGTAAATTACTCCGATTTGTGGTATGCCGTCGATTAAAAGTCCGATCGACACGGCCCAAAAAGGATATTGGTGAGCATAATTTGTTGTGCCGTCCAAAGGGTCGATCGCCCACAGGTATTTGCTGCTAGCATCCCCTAATTTGCCGGATTCTTCGGCGAGGATGGCGTGGTGGGGTACGTGGCGGCCGAGAATTTCTAAGATGACGGCTTCTGAGGCTTTATCAGCTTCTGTGACTAAATCGCCCGATCGGCCTTTTTCTTGAATTTTTTCTAATTTTCCGCAGAAAGATTGCAGGACGGAACCGGCGGCTAGGGCTGCTTCGGTGGCTATTTCTAAGAAGTTTTGCAGTTGATTGTCAGTCATTTGTTAGTTGTTAGTTGTCAGTTGTCAGTTGTCAGTTGTCAGTTGTTAGTTGTTAGTTGTTAGTTGTCAGTTGTCAGTTGTCAACAATTCCCAACTGACCGAAAGCATCCACGATACCCGCCACGTGATTCATCCGTCCAGAAATAAAAACCTGTACCCGATGAAACTTGCCGAACGTATTTATCGGTGGGGTCAATGCTTCAATCTAAAATCTAAAATCTAAAATCTAAAATCGATTGACTATTTCCGATTTTGTTGGCGGAATTCTGCGGGAGTTTGGCGCAAAGCTCGTTCTGGATTCCACAGGCCTTTACCCATGAGTCTCGCCCATTCTTGAGCGTTGATGAGTCGCTGCTGGTATTTGGTGTTGGGCGATCGCACCCAGGCCAGGGCATAACCTTCTTTGACTAGCTGTTCGTTGAGCAAATTTTTATCTTGCCACAAGTAGGCTAGTTTGCGATCGAACTGGTCTTTCTCTTCGATGTCTGATTCTAACAATACCTGTTTTCCCCTAGTTAGCTGTTCTAGTCTTTGTTTGGCTGCTTCTCCCCAAGGCTGCTGTTTTAAATCCGGCGCATCAATACCAATTAGCCTGATTTGTTCTAATAAGGCTATTTTGTCGGCTGTACTGATAACTTCGATTGTTTGGCCGCTGATGGCCCTTTCTACTTTGGCGATCGTACCTTGGGGCATTTCTGGTTTTTGGCAGCTAGCTAGCCACAGACAAAGGGCGATCGCAAATAACCGATAAAGCATGGATAATTGGTAGTTGATAATTTATCAAATTGCCTTATTCTTCATCCAACGGCAAACCAGCTTTAACTTTACCTTTGCCGAAGTAGCGGCCGAACTGCAGTTCGTACACTTCGTCTTCGTCTTGCGTCTCTACCTCAATGTTGGAACGGGGATAGCTGACGCACAGCAGGGCATAACCTTCTTTTTGCAGTTCCACAGACAGCCCCATTGCTTCTGGCTGGTGCAGTTCCCCCGACTTGACGCGCACCGCACAGGCGGTACAAGCGCCGTTGCGGCAGGAAAAGGGCAATTCTACTCCTTGGTTTTCGGCGCTTTGCAGGATGTAGCGGTCTTCGGGTACTCGCACGGTGTGGCGATCGCCTGTCTGTCTGTTATGAATTTTAATTGTGTAAGAGTGAGTCATGGAATTTTAGATTTTAGATTTTAGATTTTAGATTGGGGTTTGGCGGGCAAACTCCTTTAGATGAAGGGGTTTGCGACATAGGTAGGAGAATCCAAGCCGGCTCGTTTGACACCCTATCCACATTAAACAGTAAATTTATGCCGTTACCCCTTCCCAAATCAGATTTGTTCTGTTAATATAGTTTAGCTGTGGCTAAATGAATTAATTTAGCCCTGGAGAGGTGGCCGAGCGGTTGAAGGCGCACGCCTGGAAAGTGTGTTTAGGGCAACTTAACGAGGGTTCGAATCCCTCCCTCTCCGTTAATCAAGCTGTTTAGGCAAAAAAAACAGCTTGCAAAAAAAATCTCTGATATGAGATAAATAGTTTGATTAGAGCGAGATCCCTTGAATTCTTTGAGAAAAATCAAGGGATCTCGCTTGTATATTTTTGAGGGTAAATTAGGGCGATCGCGCCGAGAATAAACACCCAGATATAATGCCAATACTAGAAAACCATAGTGACCTACACCAATCGCCACCGTTTGCAGCAAAGCGTCGCTTTCTGCTGGCTCAATTACTGTTTGAATATCAGTCGGGTAATTTTAGATTTTAAATTTTAGATTTTAGATTGAGGTAATTTATATCGAACTTAGCATCAGCGAGATTTGCCCCTCTGAACGAAGTACCCTCAGCATTTCCAATCTCTCGAACAATAGCGGAGAAAGACACAAATGCAAACCAAAGATACAGCAGCGACAGCAAACCGAAACACATACCCCAAAACAGTTTGTGAGTGCTCAGAAAAGCGCTCGCCGTTGCACTGAACAAAAAAGCCGCTGCGTAAGTCGCCACACTTCCAGCCGATGCGATCGCCACCTGTGCAAATTGGCCGCGAATCCGGGAATTCACAAAAAAC
>Ga0209278_1001929_pt1 | contig 12029 bp, 6 predicted proteins | sample JI81BgreenDNA_FD_187504 | JGI IMG/M metagenome (GOLD analysis project Ga0209278, IMG submission 187504) | Wastewater effluent complex algal communities from Wisconsin, to seasonally profile nutrient transformation and Carbon sequestration -... | ecosystem: Engineered > WWTP > Effluent > Algae... | reverse complement strand
CAGCGGTGACAATTGTTTATTTTTATGCGATCTATCTGACGCAGTTCCATTTTCTAGCTGCAAAAACACGCGAGCTCTTTGCCGTTTAATCCAATCAATCCGATAGCCCCAATCAGGCAGAGATTGTCTATTTCTGACAGCAGCAGCCATAGCCTTCTTTCTGTCCCCCCTCGAAATCTTCATTAATTCCAGCGGCTCATTCCATCCCAAACATTCGTGCGATCGCTCGGGAAGCAGCGACTTAATCTTAGTATGAATTAAATGCGTTTTCCACTCCTCATTGATCAAAGCACTAGCAGTCAACTGCGCCAACACAGAATTTTGACAATTTGACCGATAATTCTCCCTCGTCAAAGGCTCAATATTCGATCGAGAATCGCCAAAATGACAATCAGACCAATAACTCAGTCGCACAGCAGCAGCATAGTGAATATCCCCCGTCAACACAATCACCCGATTGCGCTGCTTAAAAAATTCCACCAACAGCTTCACAAAAGCTAACTCATGAAAATTCCAAGAATCCCCCGCATCACTATTAAAAACCTTCCCCTGTTCCACATCCCACTTTTGCACCGCATCAATAATCGACAAACCCACCAAATTTGTCGGCACAACCACCAGCGTCGCCTCAATCTCAAACTCCCCAGTTTTATTCAGCAACTCAGTCTCCCTCAAAGGTTTCTGAATTTGCTCCTCAAAACCTTTGTGAGTCAAAAGCATCGGTGGATCGATCGCACTTTCCACCGGATACCCCCGCCAATTCCGCGTATCCAGCACAATCACCTCGTGCTTAAAACTTCTCACAGTAAAATGCCAATTCAAAACCTCAGTTACACCCTCGCCCTCCCGATCCAAAATAAAAACGTCTTCATCTAATTTCAACTTAGGCAAATGAGTTTTCGGATCGAGTCCGGGAATTCCCAAATACGAAGCCGCCTCCTCCCAAGCAGAAACATCAGTCCCCGCCGAATTAGACCATTTTTCAGCAGTTGTTAATAATTTATCTCCAGGTTGTGCGCGATCGAACTGTGCAGGCGTATTTCCCCAAGCCTGAAACACAGCGTAAGCCAGCAAAGCATTCTGCACCACCCGCCGGCCCAGCGGCTTTCCCAGCACCCGGTAACACCACTCTCGATTCAAATAAAAATCGTCGCTAACATCATGGTCATCGCAAATCATATAAGTAGGAATATTCGCTAGCGCCCTCCTCACTCTCCACAAATTGCGAGCAAAACCGTTAAGTTCAACAACTTCTCTATCCCAGACTTTTGCCTGCTTAGAATTTGGGCAAATATCCTTACCCTTCGGAAAACTCGTACACCAGAGTACCGGCGACCAAACTAACAAATACATCGCATAATATTCGCCCAAGCTAAACAAGTGACTTTTAGCATTTTTGGGTTTATTCACCAACATCGCCGTAAAGCCGCCAAAATCTCTGGCAATATCGCTGCGAGTCCCCGGCTGTAACTCAATTGGTTTTTTGAACTGATACTCAGCATCCGACGGTTTCTGAATTGGCGACTCTCTAAAAATTTCCCTCTCTTGGTCAAGTGCAGTTTCGTTTTCCGAATTTTTAGGTATACTGATACACAAATTCTTTTTTATTTGGGCATCATCCATCAGGGGTAGACTTTCTTCCCAGCCCAACAGTGTATCGCCAGCGTCAGTCAAGGCCCACAGCATGGCATCGGCAACGTCGTCGCCGTAAATTTGGTCGCCCGTTAAAAACAGTTGGTGGGGCCTGCTATTTGCCGTTCCTGCAAACTGTTCGATCGAATTATCCAAGATGGGCAGCGCATCTCTGCCGTCTCCGTGGGGCTTACGACAAGAACCGTGAACGATACGCAAATAGTTTAAATCCTGCGGCGGCAGGGCAAAAGTGGGCAACTGGTGAGCGAAATAACTAATCGTCTCCGGCCCCAAAGCCGATAAATCAGGGGTGGCAGGCCACAGGCAAGAAATGAGATTTTCTTTCTCATTTTCTGGGACTGCACCCCCGACGTTCGACTCGCTACTCCCAGTAAACTTGATGTCATAAGCATAAATTTGCCCAGATGTCAAGAGGTTGCTGTTAATTGGTTTAGCAGTCACGGCGACTACGTGCAGGTATTTGCCGAGCTGCACGGTAGAGCTCGCACCTTGGAGCAAGGGCCGATCGACAATTTCGCCGGTTCCGCCCTCAGTCGAATAAACCTTGAGTTCGACTTGGCGGGGTGCTTTCAGAGCCAGCCAAACTGTCACGGCCCGACTTTCAGTCCGGCGCAAAATCGGGCCCGCAAGGATCAGCGGCAAGTGATGAATTCGATGACTTAATGGCGTCCACGACATAGGATTTAAAAAATAAAAATTAAATAAGGGTGTTCTAGCAATCAGAATTTTAGGCGATCGAGCATCTATCACCCGCTTAATTAATGCTAAGTCTGCCAACCCAAGTCTCCAAAATTGTAACAACTCATTAAGTAAAATTAATAATCATGCTACAAGAAGAACAATTACAACATTTTCGAGATTCAGCTCCGCAGTTGTCGGTAATTAAATCATCAGAACCGGCCGAACGCCCCAACAGCCGGCCTCTCTACTCGTCACCTTTAGATCGGGCGATCGACCGCCACCCCCTCACCGTGGCTCCAGAAACCCCGATCGCCCAAGTGTTGGCTCTCATGAACCCGATGCGCGTCTCCTGTCACCTTTGTGGCGAAAAACAAAACGCTGTTGCTAGCGCAGCCAAGCGCAGTTGCGTCTTAGTCGTCGAAGATAATCGCCCGATCGGCATTTTTACAGAACGGGATATCGTCAAGCTAACTACCGTCGCAGCTTGTACAGTCGGACTGACAATTGCTGACGTAATGACTCGATCTCCCATTACTCTCAAAAAATCCGAGTCTCCAGATATTTTCACAGCTATCTTCACATTGCGCCAGCACTCCATCCGGCATTTGCCCGTAGTGGACGAGGACTCGCGACTTCTCGGCATCATCACCCGCGAAGCCATTCACGAAGCCCTCCAGCCGATTAACTTGCTAACCAATTTGCGCTGTGCAGCAGATGTCATGACGCACCAAGTCATTTCTGCCACAACAACTGCCTCAGCCCTCGATTTAGCCCAGCTCATGGTCAAGCATCGAGTTAGTTCCGTTGTCATTGTCAAAGAGCAAACTCAGCATCCCGATCGGGCGATCGCACCAACACAAAATTACCAAATTCCGATCGGCATTGTCACCGAGCGCGACATCGTGCAGTTTCACGCCCTCGAACTCAACCTCTCGGAAATCCCAGCCGCAAGGGCCATGAGTGCGCCTTTATTTTGCATATCTCCCGCCGATTCCCTCTGGAGTGTCCACCAGTCCATGCAGCGCCACTGCGTCCGCCGTTTGGTAGTAGTTGGCAGCCAGGGAGAGCTTTTGGGCGTTGTGTCTCAGACAAGTTTGCCACAAGTTTTTAACCAATCTGAAATGTATGGGACGATCGAGCTGTTACAACAAGCAGTGGACGATCGAGCCACCCAATTGCAGAAAGCCAACGAACTTTTGCAGCAAGAAATTTTAGAGCGGCAGCGGGCCCAAGAAGCCCTGCGCCAAGCTCACGACGACTTAAAAAAACAAGTTGAAGAACGCACCGCTCAACTTTTAGAATCAAATGAATTGTTGAGACGGGATATTATCAAGCGCCAGCGAGTCGAAGAAGTCCTGCGGCGAAAGCAAACTTGCTTGAAAAATCAAGCACAGCAATTAGAGCAAACTGTGCGAAAGTTGCAGCAAACTCAAACTCAATTAGTGCAAACCGAAAAAATGTCTTCTTTGGGACAAATGATTGCCGGTATCGCTCACGAAATTAACAATCCTGTTAATTTTATCTACGGCAACCTTTCCCACGCCAGCCACTACATCAAAGAATTGCTCCAACTGTTGGAACTTTACCAGCAGCACTATCCCGAACCAGTCTCGGAAATTCGGGAAGCAGCAGCAGAGATGGAAGTCGATTTTTTAGTAGAAGACTTATCTAAGCTAGTGTCTTCTATGCAAGTAGGAACCGAGCGCATCCGCCAAATAGTTGTGTCGATGCGTAATTTTTCGCGATCGGATCAATCTAACATCAAGCTCGTTGACATTCACGAGGGACTCGAAACCACTTTGTTGATTTTGCAGCACCGGCTCAAAGCCCACGGCGCACATCCAACTATCCAGATTATTAAAGAATACGGCAATTTGCCCCACATCGAGTGCTGTGCCGGTCAGATCAATCAGGTGTTCATGAATATTATCGGCAATGCTATTGATGCTTTGGATGAAGAAATCCAGCAAGGGGAATGGGCGACGAGAAATGCGAAAAATTCACCCCCGTCAAATCCTAGTTCTCCATTGACTCTTCCCACAATTACAATTCGTACTGAAGTTGTTGGTGGCGATTTTGTCGCGATCCGCATTTCCGACAACGGGCGGGGCATACCGGAGGAGATTCGCCGCCAATTATTTGACCCGTTTTTTACTACCAAACCAGTTGGCAAGGGCACTGGGTTGGGACTGTCGATTTCTTACCATTTAGTTGTGGAACAGCACGGGGGGCGACTCGACTGCGTTTCGGAAGCTGGACGGGGCACTGAATTTGCGATCGAGATTCCGATCGTCAGTTCTCATTAGTCAGCAGTCATAGGATTGAAGAATTGAAGAATTGAAAAATTGAAAAAGCTGTCGGAAACAGTGGTTTGTCCCGACGATCGCACGTTGCGACTGCTTTGATCGCCAGCCTCCATCACCGTATAACCGGCAGCCCCAGCTTCCTCGACGATCTTGGCGATCTTTTTCAGCAGCACCTTTTCAGCGGCACCTTTTCCGTGACAAGGCAATACTCTATGGTTTTTCCTTGAACCATATCTTTAAGTTTATGCCAAATATCTGCGAATTCATTACCCTCTGTTGAGAAAGATTGACTCAGATTAGCGGAATCATTTTATAAAAAACACTTATCTTTTTGACGCTATAGCAACCATTCAACCAGCAAATCTAAGTATAAACTTAAGAATACCGTTCAAGGCGAAAGCATAGATGTCTGTCTTCTGTTCGATATCAATGTCAGGTTTAAGCGTTCCAGTCTCTCTCCTTGAGACACTATCCATTCACAGGTGAATTTCTGACAGGTATTTCCCTAGCGGCGGGCCAGTGCCCGCCACCGCCACACACATTCGAGCAGCATGGAGCGTACACAATGAACAAGTTTGACTCAACTAAACTGCGGACCCAATTTGACAACACCAGCGAAGGCTGGCTAGTGCAGGTGTATAGTGGCGATCGCCGCCTGCTCTGTGTGTTCGATTCGTCTCACGCCTGGACTTTTTTGGTGGGCTGTGGGTTCGGTCTCCTACTGGCGGTGGGGTGGTTTAACCTTGCCAGTTACAGTCCGTCCACGACTTATGTGCCGACAACCACTCCCCCCGAAATGTGGATTGATTAGTTCAAAGCATTGCTATAAGAGTGGTGTTCACGCCACTCCTGTTCCCGATTTTGCTGATCCCATACCGTCCTCGGTGCAATATCCGTGTACATAAAAAAATCTGCGATCGCTATTTATGCTGACCAGAAATATACGGGTTTTATGAGAACAAAAGGAAAACTTATGATTTGAATTAAAAATTATTTGGCATATCCATGTAAAGCGATCGCAAGTTTGTGCGAATTTAAGGATAGACTTAATTACATAGAATTTTGGGTCTTAATAGATATTGATCTATAGAAGTTACTGCGGGACAGCGACACCTTCTAGCCCCATTCGGAGAGCGACCATCTCTGAATCCCCTGGCGACAGGTGTTCGCATAACACCTGTCGCCAGGGTTGAAGCGCTGCACCCTTACTTCTTAAATCTCACCGCTCACAATAATCGCTCTTTTTTAGAGGAGGCAGCAGGAGGTATTCATGGATTTTTTGTCCTTGTTCTTAATGGACTTCATTAAGCAGTTGCAGTCCCCAACGCTCGGGTTTTTGATTGGTGGTATGGTCATTGCCGCTCTCGGTAGCGAACTAATAATTCCAGAGGCGATTAATCAGATCATCGTCTTCATGCTGCTCATGAAAATCGGTCTGACCGGTGGTCAGGCGATCCGCAGTTCCAACCTGACGGAGATGTTGATACCCGCAGCTTCTGCTGTAGCGGTAGGGGTTCTTGTTGTATTCATCGCGCGCTATACGTTGGCGAAGCTGCCGAAGGTCAACACCATAGATGCGATTGCGACCGGGGGATTGTTTGGTGCTGTGAGTGGCTCTACCATGGCTGCAGCCCTGACCCTACTGGAAGAACAAAAGATGCCATACGAGGCATGGGCTGCCGCACTCTATCCCTTCATGGATATCCCAGCGCTCGTAACGGCGATTGTGGTGGCCAACATTTATCTCAACAAGAAGAAGGGTAGTCCAGCAGCCCACTCTACCGTGCAGGAGTCTTTCAGCAAGCAACCCGTTGCAGCAGGCGATTATCCCGATCAGCAGGATTATCCCCGCAATCGGCAAGAGTATCTCAGCAAGCAGCAGAAGCCTGCGGATAATCGGGTCAAGATATGGCCGATCGTGCAAGAAAGCCTCCAGGGTCCTGCCCTATCGGCAATGTTGCTCGGCATTGCTCTTGGCCTGTTCACCCAGCCGGAAAGTGTCTATAAAAGCTTCTACGACCCCCTCTTCCGCGGCTTGCTTTCGATCTTGATGCTGGTCATGGGTATGGAGGCTTGGTCAAGACTTGGCGAACTACGTAAGGTGGCCCAGTGGTACGTCGTGTATAGCGTAGTGGCACCGGTGGTGCATGGGTTCATCGCCTTCGGTCTCGGCATGATTGCCCACTACACCACAGGATTCAGCCTGGGCGGTGTTGTGATCCTGGCTGTTATTGCCGCCTCCAGTTCAGACATCTCAGGTCCGCCCACGTTGCGAGCCGGGATTCCGTCGGCCAATCCCTCCGCCTACATCGGCGCATCCACAGCCATCGGTACACCCATTGCGATCGGCTTGTGTATACCGCTCTTCCTCGGGCTGGCCCAGGCGATCGGTGGCGGCTAATCCCAGACGGGTCGCGGTCTGTCGGCGCTCCCTTGCTCCAACAGACCAAGCAACTCAATATATTAAGATCAACATACGTAGGTAAGGAGGTAACCAACATGCCCAAGCCAGCCAAAAAGCTTGTCATCGTCACGGAAAAGATTCTGCTGAAGAAGATCGTCAATATCATCGAAGAAGCCGGGGCAACCGGTTATACGGTTCTGGAAACCGGCGGTAAAGGCAGTCGCAACGTGCGATCGTCGGGGCAACCTAGCGTTTCTGACACCACGGCGAATATAAAATTCGAGGTGCTCACCCCCGATCGGGATATGGCGGAGAATATTGCCGATCAGGTCGCAGTCAAGTTTTTCCTCGATTTTGCGGGCATGATCTATATCTGTGACGCGGAGGTACTGTACGGGCACAGTTTCTGTGGACCAGACGGCTGTTGAACCGAGACGATACAGACCTAAGAAGCCGGGGCATGACCCCGGCTTTTTAGTAGCCGTATTTCTTGCCTGCGGACTTGGGTCTCAGTTGCAGTCCCCAGCGCTCGGCTTTCTGATCGGTGGTATGGTCATTGCCGCCCTCGGTAGCGAACTGCAAATTCCAGATGCGATCTATAGCCCAGGCTCGAATAGTGATTGAACATATTAATAGGAGTCTAAAAGTTTTCAAATTTTTGTCAAGTCGTTATAATCCTCGCCGCCGTTATGGTCTCCGTTGTAATTTGTTGTCAACACTTTACAATTATCAGTGAGATATCAGGTCTAAAATTCAAAACTTTTAATTTTAACATAGATTTTTTTTTCAATAGGTCTAATATACCGACAATCCCCCACTCGAATCCTCGCCCACTCTCGGAGGCTCCCTCACTGCAAAACTCGGACACTTCCCCACCTATTCCTAAAAATTCACAATTTTTTACAAAACACCCGAAACCTCAGCAAAGTCAATCTTTCCCAATCTAAAATCTAAAATCTAAAATCTAAAATCCCATAACTTTGCCCTCGCCTGACCCAAGCGATCCGAACTAACTTCGAGTTTGCCTCATCCACTAGCGTCTTGATGACCGTTCGAGTTACCCGCACAATCCATCAACTGCCTGCATCCTAGCCCGAAAGCCCAAAGCCCAGATTGTTTGATTCGTTTATTTTTGTTTTATTTTTGTACCTCTTTATATTAAGAAAGTATTTTAAAATTAATTTAAAAGCTAAAAAAATTATAAAAATAGATTTTTATATCAAAAAACCAGTTAAGATTCCCAAAGATGCAAAATAAACAAATTTACTAGCATTTTCATTTAGACGCCCCCTTTCTTTTCATCGCAAGTTAGCTAATAATGCTTTCAACGAGGTGACTAAGGGCCGAGTCCAAAATTGGTCTAACCCAAAGACGGATACAAGCCCCAAACAAAAGTCGTCGAGCTCGAAAATTTTAGTTAAAGAGAAGCCCCAGATTCATCTGTGGAGTCGATTCTTTAATCTCAAATCTGAAATCTCAAATCGACTGAAATTAAGGAAATTGCAATTGGGCTATGGCAATTGGGCTATGGCAATTGGGCGATCGCCCAATTGCAGGAAACCCCAGCCCTCATCGTTTTGATAGAAACCTATAGGAGAACCAAGAGTGAAACTAGCAGTTTACGGAAAAGGTGGAATTGGTAAATCAACAACAAGCTGCAACATCTCCGTTGCCCTAGCCAAGCGCGGCAAGAAAGTTTTGCAAATCGGTTGCGATCCAAAGCACGACAGCACATTTACCCTCACTGGCTTCTTGATACCCACAATTATTGACACCCTTCAGCAAAAGGACTATCACTACGAAGACGTTTGGCCCGAAGATGTCATCTACAAAGGCTACGGCGGCGTTGACTGCGTAGAAGCAGGTGGCCCTCCTGCAGGAGCTGGCTGCGGCGGCTATGTAGTCGGTGAAACCGTCAAACTGCTCAAAGAACTCAATGCCTTCGACGAATACGACATTATCCTGTTCGACGTGCTCGGTGACGTAGTGTGCGGCGGTTTTGCAGCCCCCTTGAACTACGCCGATTACTGCATGATTGTTACCGACAACGGGTTCGACGCTTTATTTGCCGCCAACCGCATCGCCGCCTCAGTCCGCGAAAAAGCCCGCACTCACCCGTTGCGGCTCGCTGGTTTAATTGGCAACCGCACCTCAAAGCGCGACTTGATCGACAAGTACATTGACTCTGTACCCATGCCGGTGCTGGAAGTGCTGCCCCTGATTGAAGACATTCGCGTTTCTCGCGTTAAAGGCAAAACATTGTTTGAGATGGCAGAAAGCGATCCTTCCCTCAATTACGTCTGCGATTACTACCTCAACATCGCTGACCAGATTTTGGCAATGCCCGAAGGAGTAGTGCCCAACGACACGCCCGATCGCGAATTATTTGCCTTACTTTCAGATTTTTATCTAAATCCAGTGCAACCGGTGGTCAAGAAGGAGGAAGATGAGCTAGACCTGATGATGGTTTAATAGGTCTAGCGATCAGGATGAGGATAAAGAGGTTATGGCTTTTTTTGATACTTTTTCAGTTGCTCTCAAACAGAAGTGGTTGGACTACTACCAGGTAAATCGGGCTTGGCTGCTCCTGCACATGACGGCTGACAACACGGTCGCCACACCCGACGGCGGGAAAAGGCCTGTTTCTTACCTCATCCTGGGAATTGCGGCTGCCCTGGAGCCGGAACTCCAGCAATTAATGCTGCCCTTCTCAAAACTCAAGCCGGATGCAGACAGCCTGATCGAAGTGTTGGGGCTAAATTTTGACCCGGACATCGCGCTGGGTATGCCCTCAAATATCGTGCCGCAGACGATCGGCACATCTCCAACACCCACAGCAGCTCAAACTGCAACTGCTACACCCACAGCAGCTCAAACTGCAATTGCTGCACCCGCAGCGGCTCAAACTGCAACTGCTGCACCCGCAGCGGCTCAAACTGCAACTGCTGCACCCGCAGCGGCTCAAACTGCAACTGCTGCACCCGCTGATGCCAAATCTAATAAATTGGGCGGTGCGGCGTTAGCAGCAGCCGGAGTAGTCGCCGGAGTCGCCGGAGCAGCCGGTCTGGCTGCGGCGGCGTCAGCACTCAGCTCCGACGACGAATCCTTCGATGAGTTTGAGGAAGAAGCAGTCTCCGACTTCGACATGGGCGATGACGAGGAAGAAGCAGTCTCCGACTTCGACATGGGCGATGACGAGGAAGAAGCAGTCTCCGACTTCGACATGGACGATGACGAGGAAGAAGCGGTCTCCGACTTCGACATGGACGATGACGAGGAAGAAGCGGTCTCCGACTTCGACATGGACGACGATGAGGAAGAAGCCTCGGCTTTGGACGGTCTCGGTCTAGAAGACGATGAGGAAGACGCCGTATCTGACTTTGATATGGGCGAAGATGAGGAAGACGCCGTATCTGACTTTGATATGGGCGACGATGAGGAAGACGCCGTATCTGACTTTGATATGGGCGACGATGAGGAAGACGCCGTATCTGACTTTGATATGGGCGATGACGAGGAAGATGAAGCCTTGGCTTTGGGCGGTCTCGACCTCGGCGATGATGACGAGGAAGATGAAGCCTCGGCTTTGGGCGGTCTCGACCTCGGCGATGACGAGGAAGATGAAGCCTCGGCTTTGGGCGGTCTCGACCTCGGCGATGACGAGGAAGATGAAGCCTCACAATTTGGGACTTTGACCTCTGGAGATCTCGAATCGGGGATTTCCGATCCGTTTGGGGAAGAAGATGCAGAGTTTGTCGCCGAAGAAATACCCGATCCTTTTGGGACAGCGACCTCAGATGACCTAGACATGGATCTGGGCGACTTGGACGATGACGGTATTGACGATTTCTCTGTATCTGATGACGATGACCTCGACGATCTCGGACTCGACGATCTGGGGGAAGCAACTACCGGAGATCCAGATGAAGATGATTTAGATGCTCTAGATCTCGGTGATTTGGATTCCGACGATGAAGATGAAGAAATTTCCGGCTTTTTATCTGATTTTAAGTGAGGTTGTTGCGATCGCCCGCGTCTCTTCTAGTCTTGAAGTTTCCCGCTCTATTTGTGAGTTGTGAGTTGCGAGTTGTTAATTTTTAATTAGCTCCAACTCACAACTGCCAAAAGGCTTTTGGCCTTAGCGAATTGAAGTAAACTAAATCCCTGCTGTGAGGGATTGTATGCCCTCGCGCAGAATTTTTTAGCCAGAATTTTGGATGCTGCGGCTGCTGCGGAAATATTGAGTGGGCTGCATCTATTTTTTACAGGAATTAGCCCAAAAATAGGTATTTCTATTTATTGTTCGCTGTGGGTCGCGATCGCACAAAAGAGGTATTTTATCGCCGCTGGCTTGTTCGCGTTCGAGAGGAAAAACAACCTATTCCTCTGGTGGGCGATCGCACCGAGACGATCGCAAAATCCAGGTGTTTCCTCGCTCCGCCGCAATTCCTGTTCGAGACGAAAAACAATTTAAAGGGAGAAGATTTGAGATATGACTGCTATTACTACTAATGAACCGGAAGCTTTAAACTTTGAATGCGAAACAGGCAATTATCACACTTTTTGTCCGATTAGCTGCGTAGCTTGGCTTTATCAAAAAATTGAAGATAGTTTTTTCTTGGTCATCGGTACTAAGACTTGCGGCTATTTCTTGCAAAACGCCATGGGCGTGATGATTTTTGCTGAGCCTCGCTATGCGATGGCTGAGTTGGAAGAAGGGGATATTTCCGCTCAATTAAACGATTATGATGAGTTGAAGCGGCTGTGCTTGCAAATTAAGCGCGATCGTAACCCCAGTGTAATTGTCTGGATCGGCACTTGCACCACCGAAATCATCAAAATGGATTTGGAAGGGTTAGCGCCGAAACTCGAAGCAGAAATTGGCATTCCCATCGTCACAGCGCGCGCTAACGGCTTGGATTACGCTTTTACTCAAGGGGAAGATACCGTTTTAGCAGCGATGGCTGCTAAATGTCCTGAGAAAG
>Ga0209278_1001927_pt1 | contig 12031 bp, 13 predicted proteins | sample JI81BgreenDNA_FD_187504 | JGI IMG/M metagenome (GOLD analysis project Ga0209278, IMG submission 187504) | Wastewater effluent complex algal communities from Wisconsin, to seasonally profile nutrient transformation and Carbon sequestration -... | ecosystem: Engineered > WWTP > Effluent > Algae... | reverse complement strand
CCGGGGTGGTCTCGGCACGCCCGACCAGCCGGAATTGGAGCTCGACCATCGGTGGGCGGCTAGTGACGAGGTCGCGACGCTACTTGAATAGCTCCTTGCTACAGCTGCAGCAGTAGCAAAGAGCTATCTGTGTAGCGTCGTGCGTCACGGCCGGCCCAGGGGACTGGGCGCCGCCTGGGGGGCCGAGCGGCTGACCCGTGGCTCAGCTGCGTTCCGGATAGTCGCCCTCGGCCCGGATCCGGGCATTCAGTTCGTCGAGGAACACGTCCTCGTCGAAGTCGAACGGAACCTCTTCCTGCAGCCACTCCGACAGCAGCATGGCGTTGGAGAGGCGGACGGCGTTCAACCCATCGGACGCCGGCGCCAGCAACTCGTCGCCGAACAGAATGGCGCTGGCGAAGTTCTCGAGCACCCGGGCGTGGTCTTCGCCGTAGACCGAGGTTCCTACGACGGTTTCGGTGGAGCTGAACTCGCTCCAGTCGGTGGTGCCGCGCACGATCCGCTGAATGGTCTCGGGATCCATGGTTTCGGAGTACTCCGACATCGGCCGGTGCAGTCGGGTGATGGTGGCCCGCTGGCTGTTGTCGACGACGATCTTGCCCTTGTCGCACTGGATTTCGAGGTGGTCGGTTCCCATCATGTCGTGCGTGGCTGTCACGAAAACGCCCGTACCGCGCCGGCCGTAATGCAGTACGGCCGTGACGTCGTCGTCCACGTCGATGTCGTGGGCGAAACCGAAGGGAACCTTGGCGAACACGCTCGAGGGGGTTCCGCACAACCACTGCCAGAGGTCCACCTGGTGCGCGGCCTGGTTGATCAGCACGCCGCCACCCTCGCCACCCCAGGTGCCCCGCCACGGGCTGCTGTCGTAGTAACTCTGCGGCCGGAACCAGTTGGTGATCACCCAGGTGCCACGACGCATGGCGCCGAGTTCGCCGCTGGAGAGAACCTGCTTGAGCCTGGCGAACAGTGGGTTGGCGCGCTGGTTGAACATTGCTCCCAGCAGCAGGGACGGCCGCTCCTCGGCGGCCGCCAGCATGCGGCGCACCTGCTTGGTGTACACGCCGAGCGGCTTTTCGACGAGCACGTGGAGACCGCGCTCCATGGCCGAGATCGCCATCTCGGGATGTACATAGTGAGGCACGGTGGTGACGATGGCGTCCACGGCGCCGCTTTCCATCATCTGGATCGGGTCGGTGAAGTACGGCACGTCGCCGAACCGCTCCCGGACGGCGGTTTCGGTTGCCGACGATCGTCCCGTCAGCGCCCCGACGCTCATGTGCGGCACCTTGCCGGCTGCGATCAACCCTGCGTAGAACCCGCCTTGGCCCCGGGCGCCGACGATGCCCAGACGTACGTTTCCGGTGCGAACTGTCATGAACTCTCCTTCAGCTGCACGCCTCGTCCTAGCGAAGTGAGCCGTCGCCCCGAGTCTGTCGGAGTTGCTGGGTCGAAACCACGGTGACACCCTGGACGGGCCGTCCAGCTGTTCGTGGTCTGGTGTGACTCCCAGCTGGACGGCGATCGTCCGGAATGGGACCTACTGTGGCGATCATGACTGAGTTCGCAACGCACTGGCGGAGGCTCGACGGCCGCGCGACGGCGTGGTTCGAGGCAGGATCGCTGCTCGAAGGGGCCGCCCTGGCCCGGCGCATCGTCGACCTCGCCCCCGGGAGCGCGATCGACCTACGAGCCTCTGGTCTGCGCGTGCGACTCGGCTCGGACGACAGCGCCGAGGCGGTGTCGAGGGCCGCAGCTGAACTCGGACTGGCAGCGAACCCTGGCTCGTTGCAGCAGCTGAGCGTCGTGATCGAGTCCGTGCGTCCGTCCGCGGTGACTCCGTTCTGGCAGCACGTGCTCGACTACGTGCCCGCGCCGGCGGCCGGCCTGGTCGACCGGTTGCAACGCGATCCCACGCTGCTCGTCCGGCAGTCGGACGAGCCTCGGCCGCTGCGCAACCGCATTCACCTGGACGTGGTGCGCCCCTCCGCTGCGGTCGAGCAGGTCGGGCTGGCTGAGGGCCGCGGACCCTACGGCGTCCGTCACGCCGACGCCGACGGCAACGAAGTCGATCTGGTGCCGGGCGACGCGCTGGGCGAAGGCGCCGACACAGCCGACTGGCGGGCGGTGTTCAGCGCGATGGCCTGCTATCACGTGACCTCGACCAGGCAGCAGCGCGAACTAGCCCACGCTGCGGCGGCGCTGGCCGACGAGGTCGGGTTTCCGCTGATCATCGACCTGCGGCCCGGCCTGGTGATCCTGGACAGCGGCAAGGATCAGTGGGACCGCGACGCCCACGGCCTGGACCTCGACTTCGCCGACCTTGCCGGCACGCTGCAGAGCGCAGCTCGCGAACTCGGCGGCACTGCTGACCCGGGCCTTCCGCGCTTCGTTCAGCTGTTCCTCGACGCCGCCGACCTGGCCGCGATTCGCGGGTTCTGGCTTGCTGCACTCGGATACACCGCCGACCGGCGCGACGGGGCCAGCGACATCTTCGATCCACGGCGGCTCAACCCCGTACTGGTGTTTCAGGAGCTCGACCCTGCCGAGACGCAGCGGCGCCGGCAACGCAACCGCGTGCACGTCGAACTCGTCGTACCGGCCGACCTCGCGCAGCTACGCCTCGAAACGAGTGTTGCGGCGGGCGGCCGGGTGCTTGGGCAGTCGGAGGGGCGCTGGCAGCTCGCGGATCCCGAGGGCAACGAACTGGTGATCGTCAGCGGGCAGTGAGTTCGAGTTCGCCTCGCCGGAATTGTGTGCGTGAGGCAGTATCGGCCTCATGACCGACTCCACCCGTGAGCTCGCGATGTTCCCGCTCGGATCCGTGCTCTTCCCCGGCATGCCGTTGCCACTTCGCATCTTCGAGCCGCGCTACGTCGCGATGGTGGCGTCGGTTCTGGAGGGCGCCGACAACGAGTTCGGGGTGGTGCTGATCGAGCGGGGCTCAGAGGTCGGTGGCGGCGACGTGCGCTTCGGCGTGGGCACGGTGGCGAAGATCGTTTCGGTCGAGCGCGACGACAACCTGATCGTGCTGCTCGCGGTGGGCGGTCAACGTGTCGAGGTGATGCGCTGGCTGCCGGCCGACCCGTTCCCCCGAGCACAGGTGCGCGACCTGCCCGCCCTGCAGTGGAACGAATCGAGCAGTTCAGAGCTGGACGAAGCCGAGGCTTTGGTGCGCGCGACCATTTCGAGGGCGAGCGAGTTTGTCGAACTGCGCTGGCCGGCGGGCATCGAGCTGTCGTCCGACCTGGCCCAACGCATCTGGCAGGTCGCCGGCATCGCGCCGCTCAGCTCACTGGATCAGTACGCCTTGCTGCGCTCGACGACCGCCGCCGAGCTGCTCGGCAGGCTCGTCGAAGACACGCGGGCAGCGGACCTGCTGTACAACGCCGGGTGGGGCTCCGAGTTGGACGACGACTGAGTGGTGCACTGTCTGCCTCCGGGGTGATCACCTCAGCGAAGGCTCAGGGCGACGGACGACTTGGCCGCCACACCTGATCAGCGGCGGGACTCTTCGAGGGTGCCCGCGAAGGACTGACCAGCGATGCCCACCCCGCAGACGAATCGCTGCCGGCTACCGACCGAGGCGCTCTCGGAGAACACCCGTACGGTCAGCTCCGAGTCGCTCTGCGTGCGACCGATGAAGGGCGTGAAAGCGACCTCGCACGCCTTCTCGGCGGCAAGGCGGGCGTCGCCCTTTACACCCTCGATCACTCCGGCGTGGTACGCCTCGAGCGCATGCGGCGCCGCGCACCAGGACGTGATCACCAGGTCTTCCGCGGCACTCTGGAAGCAGTCGCCGACCGCGAGCTCCTGCCAGCCGATCCTGGCTCCGTACTGCGCCGTGGAACCGTCCCAGGCATCGATGCGCGGATAGCCCTCGGTGGAGCCGATCCATTCGTACGCCTGCGCGGTGACACCCGAGGCGGTGCGAACGCTCACCGGATGGAACAACCCGGCCTCGACTCGGGTCATCTCGGTCATGGCCTCCTGCGCAGTGGCCCGATCGAGCCAGAGCACCACGCCTTGGATCACGCCGTCACCGCCGAACTTCGCCATCGGATAGCCGAGTCCCGAGTCGTACGCGGAGCCCTTCACGGTGTCGCGCGCCGACCGCTCCACATACCGACTGATCAGGTCATGGCGTGACATTCCGGGCATCGAGGAGCCGTAGACGAACAGCGCCGGTTGTGGGGGCTCGGCACTGCCGGCGGCCGCCGGTCCACTGGAATCAACGGGGGTGCTGGCCGGAGCAGAACCCCGATTCTGCAACAGCAAACCCCCTACCCCGACCAACACGGCGGCGATCGCGGCGATCGCGGACAATCCGGTCGGCGACAGCCAGGTTCGGCGCCACCGCGAGGGTGCAGGCCTGGCAGTGCGCCCAGCGGCCGGGGGGTCGGCAGACTCCGATCGTGACTGAGTGGGTCCCTCGACCATCGGTCCTCCTGCGTCGATTCCGCGGCACGTCCCGAAGTGAGAGCTCACGGACGCGTGTTCGGCGCACCCATTGTCCAGGACTGGTCAAGCCGGCCGGAGTTCAGTCGAGATCCTCGCCGGCGAGGGCCTTGGCGGCCAGACGTTCCTCTTCGCTGACCTGCCAGACCTCAGCGGCTGCCCGCATGCCCAACGCGATGATGAAGCAGCCGAGGATCAGATCGGGCCAACCTGAACCCGTCCAGACGGTGATCATTGCCATCGCGATGATCGAGAGGTTCACCAGCACGTCGTTGCGGGCGGAGAGAAACGCGGCGCGACCCAACGACCCGCCCTGGTTGCGCACCCTGCTGAGCAACCACGCACTCGTGCCGTTGACGACGATGGCGCCGACAGAAGCCACCAGCAGCGGTACCACGAGGGGCGGCTCGGGGGCTGAGAGGCGCTGAACCACTTGCCAGCCGGCGACCACGGCGGGCCCGAGCAGCACCACTGCCATCAGCTTGCCCACCGCCGCTCGACGGACCAACGGCCAGCCCAGTGCCACGAAGATCATCACGTTGATCGCGGTGTCCTCGAGAAAGTCGACACTGTCGGCGAGCAGGGCCACCGAGCGCGCCACCAGCGCAACCAGGAACTCGACGAAGAAGTACCCGAGGTTCAGGGTGGCGACGATCCCGACGGTGCGCCTCAACCGAAGCGGATCGGGCTGGCCTTCCAGCGCAGGGGGGCGAACCACTCGTGCACCCTAGCCCCAGACGATGGGCCCGATGGACTGTGCTCGTCACGCCCAGCCTCGGGCAGTGCATCGGACGATCAGCCGGAGGGCCGGTCGACGGTGAGTCCTCCGCCCGGCGACGATCGGATCACACGTCCCTGGTCGGTGGTTGCCGACCAACTCCGACCAACTCCATCCGATTCGCGATCGTCCGCGCGCACTGTTCGGGTTGCACTGGCCGGCTCAGTTCTCGTCGGTTGCCGCAGGGCGGTTCAGGTCGCCGAGTAGCCGGTCGAGTTCGTGCGGTCTCCGCAGCAACAGGACGGGCGGCCCGTCGGCTCTCGCTGCCCAGGCCCTCATGGTGGAGCGTTTTCGGGCGAAAGTGCGGAAGTGCCAGACGATGATCGAGTCCGTCGAGAACATCTGTCGCAGCGTCTCGACGTTGCCGTTGCAAACGAGCTCGCCGTTCAGAGACCTGAGCCAGGTGCGTCGCAGCAACCGGCCAAGGCTGAGCCAGCGCGGGTAGTCCAATCCGATGATCAGGTCTGCGTGCGGCTCGACCACGTCACGAAAGATGCCGTAGGCGGTGTCGAACACCCACGCCGGTTCGGCCGCTGCCGCGGCAGCCAGCGCACGCATGTCGTCGGGCGGCCGCTGCACCCAGCCCGGCAGCCAGCCGAACTCGTCATCAGCAAGGTGAACGGGCACACCCAGGCGGGCTCCGATCGCGACGGCTGCGGTCGACTTTCCCGAGCCGGAGACCCCGTGCAGCAGAACTCGCCTGGCGCGCTGGAGGTCAACCACGGTCGCGTGCGGCACTCGAGCGATCCTAGATCACCGGCAGCATCCCAACGGGTGGAGGCTCGGCAGATCAGCTGGCGGCTCAGAGACTGATCCCCTGCTCGGTCCGGTACTGCGCCAGAACCGCATCGATGGTCTGCGCGGTTCTCAACGCGGTGCGGCCCGTGCTCGGCACGGCGTCGCGCCGGTCGGTGAGAAAGTCGACGATCTGCTGAATGAGCGGCAGCTGCACGATCTCGGGGTACGGCGCCTCGATGGACGTGCTCGCGCCCTGGCCGACGAGCGTCAACGGCTCGGTGCCGAAACACGAGAAGCGCAGTGCCGCCTCGGAACCGATCACCTCGATCAGGTCCATTCCCTCGGCGGCGCCGTAGTCCCAGAGGCCGACGCCGGTGACTCCGGAGGCGAAGCTGAAGGTGGCCGACACGCGGGTCTCCGCCGAGCCTCGCCCCGACAGCGGGTGGGACGCCTGGCCAGCGATCGTAGCGATCGGACCGAAGACGTGATCCAGCCAGTCGAAGGTGTGGGACGCCAGATCGACGAACAGACCACCACCGCTGATCAGCGGCTGCAAGCGCCAGGGAGTGCCGGCCGTTGAGGGCGAGGCGCGCTTCTGGTTTCGAACCACGATCGAGCGGACGTCGCCGAGCCGGCCGTCCTGGATGATCGCGCGAGCTGTCTCGAAGCGGGGCATCGCGCGCCGGTAGTAGGCCACGAACAGCGGAACTCCCGAGCCGGATCGTGCGGCTTCGCATGCGGCGATCATGGCGCGGCACTCCGCCGCCGTCCGGGCCATCGGCTTCTCGACGTAGACGGGCTTGCCGGCTGCGGCCGCCCGCTCCACGTAGTCCTGGTGCGAGCTCGGTGGGGTGGCAACGTACACCGCGTCCACCTCGGGGTCGTGAATCAGCTCGTCCGCGCTGCCGTACCAGCGGGGTACGTTGTGCCGCCGGGCGAAGTCCTCGGCCCGGTGTCGATCGCGTCGCATGACGGCGACCAGCTCCGAGTTTCGCGCGCGCTGCAACGCAGGTCCGCTCTTGTGCTCGACCACGTCACCGGCACCGATGACCCCCCAGCGCACGCGATTCATGCCACCGACTCTAGTGAGGGACGCAGCCGCTGCGGCGATGTGATCGGCGCCCACGTATCGATGGACGCGGTCGGCCGGGCCGCCAACCGGCCTCGTCGCCCACCACCGCCGCCGCTCACTCGCCAGCGGCCATGGGCAACCCGGCCGGACGGTGCAGACCCATGCCCCGGCGGCACTAAGCCTGTTCGGCGTACTCGTGCTCGGCGCGAAGGATGCAGAACTGGTTGCCCTCCGGATCTGCCAAGACCACCCATCCTGTGCCGGGGCCGTGGATGCCGCGATGGTCGGCCAGCTGAACCGCGCCGAGGCCGAGCAGAATGCGCAACTCGTCCTCACGGCGTCCTGTCGCGGGCCGAAGATCGAAATGGATGCGCTTGGGCGTCGACACATCGAAGTCGGGCACCTCGATGAACAGCAGCTTCTGGCCACTGTCGGAATCCACGATGATGCATTCCACGTCGCCGGGGTTGTTGGGGTCGTCCGGCAGGTCGTTGTACCCGAGGACTGCCTTCCACCATTCCGAGAGCTCGTAGGCGTTGGTGCAGTCGATCGTGATGTGCGAGATTACGGCGGTCATGCGGCTATGCTTACACGCCCAGGTGACGGCTTGCCGGGCCCCGGCTCCCGATTGCGAGGTGCCCGGCGCAGCGGTGACACACCCGGGCTTCGTGCGGCCGAATCCACAACGTCAGGGCTGGTGTGCTGCCTTCGACGCCTTGTCTCGGCCGTCGAGGAACGCCAGCACGGCGAGGACGCGTCGGTGGTCGTTCGGCGCGGCGGTGAGGTTGAGCTTGTTCATGATGCTGCTGATGTGGGTCTCCACCGTGCGTTCGGTCAGAAAGAGGCGACCGGCGATGCCCACGTTCGTGCGGCCCTCTGCCATCAGCGCCAACATCTCGGTTTCGCGTGGGGTGAGCAGTCGCAGCGACGAGTCGGATTGGCGGGTCGCCAGCAACTGCGCGACGACGTCGGGATCGAGGGCGGAGCCGCCGCGAGCGACCCGGTCGAGCGCCGCCATGAAGTCGGCAAGGTCGAGTACTCGGTCCTTCAGCAGGTAGCCGAAGCGTCCACCCACGACGAGGTCGACGGAGTGTCGGGTCTCGACGTGCTGCGACAGCAGGACGATGCCGAGTTCGGGAAACTCAGCCCTGGCCGCGGCGGCGACTCGTGCGCCGTCGTCGGTGTGGTCGGGTGGCATCCGAATGTCCAGGATGGCCAGGTCCGGGGCATTCGAGCGGATGGCTGCCAGAGCGGACGGGGCGTCCCCGGCGGCCGCGACGATCTCGTGGCCGTGGTCGGCGAGCAGTCGCGAGAGTCCCTCCCGGAAGAGCACAGAGTCCTCGCCGATCACGATGCGCATGGCAGCACCGCCTCGATCGTCGTGCCGCGTCCGTGTGGGCTGCGCACCCGCAGGGCCCCGCCCGCAGCGCTGACACGGTCACTGAGTCCGGCGAGCCCGGAGGCGGGACGAAGTTCGGCTCCGCCGCGCCCGTCGTCGGCGATGGTGACGACGATCGCCTCATCGACTCTGTTGACACTGACGCAGACAGCTGTGGCCGAGGCGTGCTTGACCGCGTTCGCGACCGCCTCGTTGGCCACGAAATAGGCGGTGGTACTGACCAGATCGGGCAGTGCGCCCACGTCCACCGAGAGCTCCACCGGAATCGCGGAGTTGCGGCTGAGGGTGGTCAGGGCAGCGGCCAAGCCGTCGTCCAGGCTGCTGGGACGAAGGCCGTGGGCGATGGCACGCAATTCCGCAACGGCGGTGGCGAGTTCCGCGACTGCCTCGTCGAGAATGCCGTGCAGGTCGATGTCCCGATCGTGCAGGTGCCGCTGGGCGAGCCGAAGGGCCATTCCCAGCGAGACCAACCGCTGCTGGGCTCCGTCGTGCAGGTCCTGCTCGAGGCGACGGCGTTCGGAGTAGCCGGCGCGCAACAAGCGCTCACGACTGGCGGCGATCTCGGCCAGCGCGGCGGCCAGATCCATTCGCAGCCTGACCATCTCGATCAACAGCGCCGCGGCGTCGGCGATGTCGGTCGGCAGCGCGAGGGCTGCCGGGTCGCCCGGGATCAACACCCCGATCAATCGGTCCGCCACCCTCACCTCGGTTGCGTTGCCGGCCGGCGAGGTGGGTTCCCCACCCGCTGTCACGAGCCGTCGCCATCTGGCACGCGAAAAGCGATCCGAAGGCCTGGGTCGCCGACAGCCATCCGCAGCACGTGCTCGACCTCTTCGGGCCGGGCATGGCCGGACTGTACGTGCGTCAGGAGCTGCGCGAGGGCTCGCCGGGCCCGCTCGCTCGCGGGAAAGAGCCAACGCCGAAGCCAACGCTGAGCCCACCGCCGGGTCGGACCCAGGGCAAGCGTGGTGACTGCGGTGACTGCCACCATGACGACGGTGGACGTGCCGGCTGCGAGCATCCCGGCGATTGCGGACGTCGCGGCGACCACGGCCACAACCCCGGCGAGAAGCACGGTGTAGACGGCAGTGGCGACGAGCAACCGATCCACGTCGTACAGGTCGTACCGCAGAACGGCTATCGCGACGGTCACTGGGATCGCGACGTAGACAGCCAACAGCACGATGTCGAAGGAGTCGTTGGCTCCGAACAGCAGCATGCTGGCCCAGCCCAGGAGGACGAACAACGGCAGCCCCGCCCCGGCCAGGGCCAGCCAACGAAGCTGCAGGCGGGCCGGCCCGACCGCCGAACGGTAACGGACGACGGCGCCCGCGGCACAAGCCGCCAGCAGAACGAGGAACGCGCCGAGCAAGACGACTGCGGCGACCGAAGCTCCCTCGCGCACGACGGTGCCGAAGCCCGTCCAGACAGGTTGGGTTGCGCCCAGGAGGCAGAAGGCCACGACGACGGCGGCAAGAGACGCCGCGACCCGTCGCCACGCTCGCGCGAGGAACCTGCCGTCGGGAAACACCAGCAGCAGCACGGCGAACGGCAGGAACAACAGCGTCCAGGTGCCGGCGGTCGCGGTGGCCAGCAGGGTCGAGAGTGCGACCTGCTGCGGGCTCGCCCCGCTCATTCTTCCGGCAGCGATGAGCGCATCCGCCAGCAGGATCAGCAGAGGGATCAACCCGGCTGCAGCCAACAGCAGTCCGACCACTGCGGCCCGTCCCCTCCAGGTGACCACGAGGGCCAGAATCAGGGCGGGGGCGCTGGCGATCAGTGACGCCATCACGACGCCGGCCGGAGCATTGGCCGGCCCGAAAATCAGGGTCGACACCAGGGCAGCGACTGCCAAAACCAGGCTGCCCACAGACACGGCACGCGACCACCCCAACACGTCTCAACGCTAGGCCGCGCGGACTCCGCTGACCATCGGTACCTGTACGGAGATCAACCACCCGGTCAGCCACGTCTGCGGACGGTGGCGGCACGTGGCCAAGCTCCCGCGTCAGCCACGACGCGGTCAGATGCCTTGCCGGGTCACTCTGAGGTTCCACCGCAATCAGGAAGGAACATCATGGCTACCGTCGGAATCATGGGGCCGTACAACCGCAACGAGAACCTCAAGCCCGGTCAGGCTTTCTGGCTCGACCTGGGGGAATCGACCGGTTTCGCGAACTGCGCGCTGTCGATCACCGCCTCTGCCCGCAAGGGATACCCGTTCGGTGCTGGAACGGGCCACGTACTGAAGGTCGACAACGTCAACATCACCGGCGTCCAGACGTTGATCCCCGGAGGCGGCGGGCTCACCATGACCACGTACCGCGCGGGCTGCAACATCACCAACAACGGCAGCACCACGGTCACCGAGTGGTCGGTTCTGGTCGGTGTCATCAGGCCGTGAGCGGCGATGGGCCTACTGGGCAGACGTGTCCTGCAGCGCCCCACGATCCGAAAGCACGTACCGAAAGGCGCATCATGTCCAGCCTCACCCAGCGCGTCCGGGCGCGCGTATCGGCGGTGACTTCAGCCGCCCTCGCGGTTCTCGTCCTCAGCTCATGCAGCAGTCCCGCCTCTATTACGTCCGCAGCAGCAACCTCGCCGAGTCCGAGCACGGCGTCGTACGCCAGCTCGTCATTCGTGATCCCTTTCGATGTCGGGCCACCGGCCTGGCTCGACCCCGAGCCGACAACCGAGCAGTCCAACTTCGTGACGTGGGAAGCTCCGAATGCTCCCGCCGTGCGCTTCCTCGCGCCACGCTCGGTGTACCGGCCGGGCCAGCAGAAGGACTCTGCCGTGCCACAGGAATACCTCGCGTATCTGCTCGGCCTGACCAGCGTGGGCGCCGAGTTCCGCGATCGGATCACCACCACGATCGCGGGGCGACCCGCCACTCGCCTGACCGCCACCATCGACCACGGCCTGGACGGGGCGCTCGGATGCCCGGTCAAGGGCATGTTGGCAGCTGCCTGTTACGGACTCCAACCGGGCCTCGAGGTTCGGCTGGCCGTCATCCAGGTCGAGGACCGGACCCTTCTTGTCTGGCTACGGACGGAGGCGTCCATGGAGCACGATGAAATGGCCAGGGTGATCGAGTCCTTCGACGCGCTGCTTGCCAGCCTTCGATTCGGCAACCGCCCGGTGCAGTCCGAGGAGCCGAATCCGCAGACACCCGTCGACGGCACCTATCGGATGATGGTCTCCTGGCCCAAGGTCAAGTCGGCTGACGCACGGTGCATCGGCGGTGCCGAGGGCATCAGCGACAGTGTCGTGTACGACCTCACCCTTGAGCGCGGATCCATGACCCTTTGGGTGCGAGTGGGAGGTCCGAGCGCCATCCGCGAACTCGGCACGACGGAGAGCTATCGCATTCTCAACGATCACCAGTTGAGCTTCGGACGTGTCGACTCGCTTGACTTCAGGCTGACAGATGAATCGCTGACCTTCTCGGCCATGAAGGGGGCCGAGTGTGGGGATCGGGCCATCTTCACGACCAAACCGTGGCTGCGCACCTGATCTGGTCGAACGGAGCCCGTTTGCTTCGGCGCCGCCAGGGTGGCCGCAGCAAGGCTCGATACGAGGTCGG
>Ga0209278_1001925_pt1 | contig 12041 bp, 8 predicted proteins | sample JI81BgreenDNA_FD_187504 | JGI IMG/M metagenome (GOLD analysis project Ga0209278, IMG submission 187504) | Wastewater effluent complex algal communities from Wisconsin, to seasonally profile nutrient transformation and Carbon sequestration -... | ecosystem: Engineered > WWTP > Effluent > Algae... | reverse complement strand
ACCAGCAGGATATCACCCTCCATATTGCACCACGCCGCCGCATGCACCGAGCGGGTTGCAGCATTGAGCGGTTGCTTGGCGGAAAAGGCACGAAAGGCACGCTCGATCGCGAGGTCGCTCACCGCACGCTTCCCCGCAGGGGCGCGGGTGGGACGTGTCTGCAACTGCGCCAGCGTTTCGATGCCGCAAAGTCCACACCCGGAATTGCCCGGGACCGCGCGTGATCGCAGTCGATCGCGCCGTACGGCGGCACTCGGAACGTCCAGGTTTACTCGCGCCTCGTTGAGCCCCACGGCCACATTCGAGTGCTGCACGCGCTCGGTACCGATAATGACCTGTTCGGTGATGAGCAGGCCGAGCGCGAGTTCCGGCAGATTCGACGGCGTGGCCAGCATGACGGCGAAGGGCTCGCCATTCACACAGACCTCCACGGGCGTCTCAACGGCCAACATCCACGTGTCGGACGCAGCGGCATCACTCATCCACACGCGTATCGGAGCACTCGTCGCCGCGCTTGGCTCGGCCTCAGTCGACAGGCTGCACCTCCACGGCCGTCACCTTGTATTCGGGACAGTTGGTGGCCCAGTCGGAGAATTCGGTAGTTACCACGTTTGCGGCGTTCTCGGGGTGGTGAAACGTGGTATACACCACACCCTCCGGTACCCTATCGCTCACTTGCGCGTGCAGGGTGATATCGCCTTTGCGGCTGGAGAGCAGCACGCCGTCGCCCGTACCAATGCCGCGCACTTCAGCGTCGTGTGGATGAATTTCCAGAATGTCTTCCGGATGCCACACCGTGTTGGCCGTGCGCCGCGTAGCCGTGCCCACGTTGTACTGCGACAGAATGCGTCCGGTGGTCAACAGCAGAGGATACTTGCGGGTGGAACGTTCTTCCGTGGGCACATACTGCGTGACGAGAAAACGCCCGCGGCCACGAACGAACTGCTGCTCGTGCATGATGCGTGTACCGAGCGGTGAATCCGCGGTGCAGGGCCACTGCACACTACCCACCTGGTCGAGGTAATCGAACGATACCCCAGAAAAGGTTGGGGTTAGCGACGCAATCTCGTCCATGATGTGCGCCGCAGACTCGTAATGCATGGGGTAGCCGAGCGCGGAAGCGAAACGGCACACCGCCTCCCACTCGTGCAACCCCGTACGCGGCGGCATGGCCGGCCGGACGCGGTTTATTCGCCGCTCGGCGTTGGTGAACGTGCCATCCTTCTCCAGAAATGCCGTGCCAGGGAGGAAGACGTGCGCATACTTGGCCGTCTCGTTGAGGAACAGATCCTGAACGACCACGCACTCCATGGCCGACAACGCGGAGGTCACGTGCAAGGTGTTCGGGTCTGATTGCGCGAGATCCTCCCCCTGGATGAACATGCCGCGGAATTGGCCGCCGAGCGCAAGCGACAGCATGTTCGGAATGCGCAGCCCAGGTTCAGGGTCGAGTGCCACATTCCACGCCTGCTCGAAGGTGTTGCGAGTCGCATCGTCGGAGATGTGGCGGTATCCCGGCAGTTCGTGCGGGAACGACCCCATATCACACGACCCCTGCACGTTGTTCTGACCGCGCAACGGATTCACTCCCGTGCCATCGCGGCCAATCTGCCCCGCGACCATGGCGAGGTTGGCAATGCCGAGCACCATGGTGCTCCCCTGACTGTGCTCCGTCACCCCGAGCCCGTAGTAGATGGCCGCATTGCCACCCGTGGCGTAGAGACGCGCGGCGGCCCGCAGGTCCGCGGCCGGAACGCCGGAGTACGCCTCGGTTGCCTCCGGCGACTGTTCAGGCTGGGCGATGAACGCCTTCCACTGCTCATACGACCGTGCATCGCAACGCGCGTCGATGAACGCATCGTTCATCAACCCTTCCGTCACGATAACATGCGCGAGCGCGTTGATTACCGCCACGTTGGTGCCGGGGCGCAACTGCAGGTGATGTTCGGCACGAATGTGCGGGGAGCGCACCAGATCGATGCGCCGCGGATCGATGACGATGAGTTTCGCCCCCTGCCGCAACCGACGCTTCATCCGGGCAGCAAAAACAGGATGGGCATCGGTGGGGTTGGCTCCAATCACCACGATCACATCGGCGTGGGCAACCGATTTGAAGTCCTGCGTTCCGGCGGCCGTGCCGAAGGTCTGCTTGAGACCGTAGCCGGTTGGGGAGTGACAGACCCGGGCGCAGGTGTCGATGTTGTTGTTGCCGAAGGCTGCCCGAATCATCTTTTGCACCACGTACACTTCTTCGTTGGTGCACCGGGAGCTCGACACGCCACCAATGGCGTCGCGTCCATGTCGCCGTTGAATACTCGCGAACTTCGTGGCGGCAAAATCTATGGCTTCGTCCCACGATACCTGGCGCCAGTTGTCGGTGATGCGCTCTCGCACCATGGGTGAGAGTACGCGATCCGCGTGGGTGGCATAGCCCCACGCAAACCGCCCCTTCACGCACGAATGGCCCTCGTTGGCTCCGCCATCGGCTGCGGGTACCATGCGGACCACGTCATTCCCTTTGAGCTGCGCCTCGAACGAGCAGCCAACCCCACAATAGGCACAGGTGGTTTTGACGGTACGATCCGGTTGCCCGGCTTCGATGACGGTTTTCTCGGTCAGCGTGGCCGTGGGGCACGCCTGCACGCACGCGCCGCATGAGACACACTCGCTGGCCAGGAAGCCCTCGTTCATGCCAGCGCTGACTTTTGACGCAAAACCGCGATCGGTGATGCTCAAGGCAAAGGTGCCTTGGATTTCGTCACAGGCACGTACGCAACGCGAACAGACGATGCACTTGGTGGGATCGAACGTGAAGTACGGGTTACTCTCGTCCTTTTCGGCCACAAGATGGTTCGCACCGTCGTAGCCGTATCGCACCTCACGCAGGCCAACGGCGCCCGCCATATCCTGCAGCTCGCAGTCCCCGTTCGCGGCGCACGTCAGGCAATCGAGCGGATGATCGGAGATGTACAACTCCATCACATTGCGCCGAACGCGCGCCACCTGTGGCGTTTGTGTACGCACTACCATCCCCGGCTCCACCGGCGTCGTGCACGAGGCGGGCAGGCCACGTCGCCCCTCAACCTGTACGATGCACAGCCGGCATGACCCAAACGCCTTGAGAGAATCGGTGGCGCATAGTTTGGCAATGTCGACGCCCACGGTCTTCGCCGCGTGCATGATGCTGGTGCCTGGCGGTACGCGCACCGACATACCGTCGATGGAGAGTTCGATCATGAGGCAGTTCCTCGCCCGGGAGCCAGAAGGTCTGCCGAGAAGTGCGTCATCACGCTGCGTACCGGAAGCGGTGTGAGTCCACCCAGCGCGCAGAGTGAACCAAGTTCCATGGTCTCACAGAGTTCTTCGAGGAGGGCCCAGTGTTTGCGCGGCGCGTCCTGACGACGGAGGCGCTGAATGACTTCCACACCGCGTGTTGAGCCGATGCGGCACGGTGTACACTTGCCACACGATTCGTGAGCACAAAAGGCCATGGCAAACTCCGCCTGCTCGGCCATGTCGACCGTGTCGTCGAAGCAGACAATGCCACCGTGCCCGAGCATGGCTCCTATCGCCGCGAACGACTCATACGCCAATGGCGTATCCCACTGGCTTTCGGGAAGGTAGGCCCCGAGTGGACCACCAACTTGAATGGCCCGCAGTGGGCGGCCGCTGCGGGTTCCGCCGCCGAAGTCGTTTACCAGCTGACGTAGCGTCAAGCCGAAGGGCAGCTCCACCAGCCCACCGCAGCGCACGTTGCCGGCAAGTTGAAAAGGCATGGTGCCCTTGGACCGGTCGAGGCCGAGGGCAGCATACTGCGCCCCGCCCATAGCCAGAACATCGGTGGCTGCCGCCAACGTGAGCACGTTGTTGATGACCGTGGGCTTGCCGAAGAGTCCACTGAGCGCCGGCAGGGGCGGCTTGGCGCGCACCATACCGCGCTTGCCTTCGAGGCTTTCCAGTAGCGCGGTTTCTTCGCCGCAGATGTATGCGCCGGCGCCTACTCTCAACTCCAGGTGAAACTGCCGATCAGTACCCAGCACGGAGTCGCCGAGCACGCCGGCGGCCTCCGCGCGTGTGATTGCCTCGCGTAGCACCGCAATGGCAAAGGGATACTCCGAACGCAGATACACATAGCCGCGAGTTGCGCCAACGGCCAAGCCGGCGATGATCATCCCTTCGATGAGCTGGAACGGATCGGCCTCGATGAGCAGACGATCGGCGAAGGTGCCTGAGTCGCCTTCGTCGGCGTTGCACACGATGAACTTGGTGGTGCTGTCGGCGCCACGAACCGTGTTCCATTTGATCCCGGCCGGGAACGCCGCACCACCGCGCCCACGCAACCCGGATGCGGTGACTTCGGCCACGATCTGTTCGGCGGTGAGGCCAAGCGCCCGTGTGAGTCCAGCCAGCCCGCCCTCTGCCCGGTAATCATCGAGCGACAAGGGGTCGCCCAAACCCGCCCGGCGAAAGGTCAGGCGGTGCTGTCCTGCGAACCACGGATGGTCTGCCACCAGGCCAATGCAGGATGGGTGCGCCGTGTTGGGCGCGCTGGCGGCCAGCAGAGAGTCTACGGCGCCCGGGTCGACATTCGCAAAGCCGACGCGCCCAGCCGCGGTGTCCATTTCCACGAGTGGTTCGAGCCACGCCGCGCCGCGAGAACCGGTGCGCACGATGGTGAGGTCTACGTCGCTGAGCACGGCGTGGGCGGCCAACGCGCTGGCTACGGCATCGGCACCTACTGAGCATGCCGCCGTTTCCCTGGGTACGAAGGCGCGGAGACTCATGACGCCGTCCCGATGGTGCGCAGGAGAGCGTTGAAGACATCCGGCGTCACACACCCATGCACCACGTCGCCTATGCGTACGGCTGGGCCAAGCGCGCAGTTGCCGAGGCAGTACACGGACTCGAGATGTATGCGACCGTCGGTGGTGGTCTGTCCGAGCGCAACGCCAAGCACGCGCCGGGCGTGCTCAGCCAGAGTGCGGCATCCGACCGCCTGGCACGCTTCAGCCTGACAGAGTTGTACGACCGTACTCCCGACCGGCGTTTCCCGAAAGTCACCGTAGAAAGTGACGACGCCATGCACTTCGGCGCGCGAGAGATTGAACGCGTGCGCCGCGTAGCGGATGGCGGCGGGAGAGACGTGGCCGAATCGATGCTGCACGCGATGCAGGAACGGTAGCAGCTGGTCATGGTCGGCAGGGAGGTCGGCGATGAGTTCATCGAGAACGGAGAGCTCGTCACCAACCTGAAGCGCATGGTGTGACATGTGACCTTCGCGGCGCGCGGCGCCGACAGCAAGACGCCAGGCGCGGGGCTGGGAGGGAGAGCCCCGCGCCGAAGTCGGCTCGTACCTTAGCGGTATCGAGCCATGAGTTTGTCGAGCGCGCTCTTGCCGGGGCAGAGCTTCTCGTACGGCACGTCCACAAGCGGCGTGACCGGTGTGCGCAGGTAGTCGTGCATATCGCGGCCGTTCTCATCGACGAACAGCAGTCCGGTTGCGATTTCACCGCGCGACTGGCAGGCGCGCACATGCGCATATGCCGACTCGCGATTGGTGGGGTCGTAATCGGACGAGGTCGAGCGCAAACGGACGGCCGCACCGTCGTGCATTACCACTGTGCGCACTTCTTCGTTCGTATCCGCCACGGTGATTTCGCGCTGCAGCGGAACGAAATCAGCATGCACCGCCTCCACCTCATGCTCGCGGGTGAACGCGTAGCTCTTGGTGGACCCTTCGTGGTCGTTGAAGCTGACGCACGGGGAGATCACGTCGATGATGGCAAAGCCCTTGTGGGCGAGCCCGGCTTTGATGATGGGCACCAGCTGCTTCTTGTCACCCGAGAACGACCGAGCCACGAACGTGGCACCGAGCGTGAGTGCCAGCAGCACGGGGTCGATGGGCGACTGTTCATTCGCTTCGCCCTTTTTGCTCTTCGAGCCCACGTCGGCCGATGCCGAGAACTGCCCCTTGGTGAGTCCGTACACGCCGTTGTTCTCAAGCATGTACAGCATGTTCACGTTGCGGCGAATGGCATGTGACAGCTGACCGAGCCCGATAGATAGGGAGTCGCCGTCGCCCGACACGCCAATGTACGTGAGACCACGGTTGGCGGCGGCGGCCCCCGACGTGACCGACGGCATGCGACCGTGCACGGAGTTGAAGCCGTGCGACTGCTTCATGAAGTACGCCGTGGTCTTCGATGAGCAGCCGATACCGCTCATCTTACCCACCTTGTGTGGCTCGAGATTCAGCTCCCAGCCCGCCTGCACGATGGCCGCCGTGACCGAGTCGTGGCCGCAGCCGGCACACAGCGTGGACATCGCGCCTTCGTAGTCGCGCACCGTGAGGCCGAGCGCGTTCGTGCGGGAACTCGGGTGCCGAACCGGTGGCTTGGCAATGGACGTCATGCGGACACCTTGGCCTGGCTGGCAGCGGAAACGTGAGCGGTAACGGCATCCACCACCACCTTCGCAGTGAGTGGCATGCCACCGTAATCGAGGACGGCGATCATGTCGTCGCGTGGGATGCCAAGTTCGATGGCAAGCAGCGACCGCAACTGTGCATCGCGGTTTTGTTCGATGACGAAGTTCTTCTCGTGCTTGTCGAAGAACTCCTTGACTTCGGCCCCGAAGGGGAAGGCGCGAATGCGCATGATGTCAACCGCGTGGCCATCGGCCTTGAGCTTGTCGGCCGCTTCGCGCACGGCGGCATCGCACCCGCCAATGCACACCAGCCCGATCTCGGCACCTTCCTGCAGGGTGAACGCCGGCTTCGGCATTACGGTGGCCGCGTGCTGGAACTTGCGCGTGAGACGATCGACGAGTTCCTGGTACGCGTCGGAGTCTTCGGTGTACGCCGCGTGTTTGTCGTGACCGGAGCCGCGCACGAAGTACGCGCCCTTGCCACCGACACCCGGCAGCGTACGAGCGGCGATGCCGTCACCATCCACGTCGAGATATCGCGAGAACTTCTGGATCTTTTCCAGCGCGGCGGCGTCGAGCACCTTGCCACGATCGGGACGATAGCTGTCGTCCCACTCGAAACGCTTCACCATCCAGTCGTTCATGCCGATGTCGAGATCGGTGGCCACGAACACCGGGGTCTGGAAACGCTCCGCCAGGTCGAAGCTCTGCACCGACATCTCGAACGCTTCACCGGGGTTGGCCGGGAAGAGCACAAGGTGTTTGGTGTCGCCGTGCGACGCGTAGGCCAGCGACATGAGGTCGGCCTGCTGCGTGCGGGTGGGCATGCCCGTGGCCGGGCCACAGCGCTGCACGTCGAAGAAGACCGCTGGAATATCGGTGTAGTACGCGAGCCCGATGAACTCCTGCATGAGTGAGATGCCGGGGCCCGACGTATTCGTGAACGAGCGGGCACCAGCCCAACCGGCTCCGATGATGATACCGGCCGCAGCGAGTTCGTCTTCGGCCTGCAGAATGGCGTAGTTGTGTTCGCCCGTTTCCGGGTCTACGCGGAACTTCTCGCAGAATGCCTTGAACTGCTCCATGAGCGCCGTCGCCGGCGTGATGGGGTACCACGCGCCAACTGTGGCGCCAGCATATACCGCGCCAAGCGCGCACGCCGTGTTGCCGTCGATGAGAATGGAATCGCTGGTGGCGTCCATCTTTTCGAGGCGGAAGGGCAGGGGGCAGGCGAAGTTCGCCTTTGCGTATTCGTACCCGAGCTGGATGGCCTTGTGATTGGAATCGAGCAGCTTGGGCTTCTTGCCGTACTTCTCGGCCAGCATGCTGCTCACCACCGTCATGTCGATGTCGAGTAGTGCGGCCAGCGAGCCGGCGTACACGATGTTGCGCAGCAGGGTGCGGTCACGATCGCCCTGGAAGTTCTCCACGCAGATCTTGCCGAACGGAATACCCAGAATGGTGATGCCTTCGCGCACCAGATCGGGCTCAAGCGGCCACGACGAGTCGTACACGAGATACCCGCCCGGGCGCACCGTGGCCACGTCCTTGGCGTAGGTGGCCGGGTTGAGCGCCACCACGAGATCCACTTCGCTGGGCCGCGCCGTGTAGCCGTCCTTGCTCACGCGGATTTCATACCACGTGGGCAACCCCTGGATGTTCGACGGGAAGATGTTCTTGCCCGTGACCGGGATGCCCATGCGGAAAATGGCCTGCATGAGGAGACCGTTGGCACTGGCCGAGCCGGTGCCGTTGACGGTGCCGATCTTGAACGCGAAATCGTTGATACCGCTCATACGCTGGCCATCCCGGCGAGCATCCCCGCCATTGGCTTCTTGAGGTCGAATAGGCGCATGTCCCACGCCGCCGTGGGGCAGCGCTCGGCGCAGAGACCGCAGTGCAGGCACACGTCTTCGTCCTTCACCATGATGCGCTTGGTCTGCGGCAACGCGTCGGACACGTAGATGTCCTGCGACAGGTTGAGCGCCGGCGCCGAGAGACGCGTGCGCAACTCGTCGATGGGTGTGCCGTTGGTGGTAATGGTGAGACAGTTGGTGGGGCAGATATCCACGCAGGCATCACACTCGATGCACTGGTTCGCCGTGAAGTGCGTTTGCACGTCGCAGTTGAGGCAACGTCCCACTTCGCTCACGATCTGCTCAGGCGTGAAGCCCAGCTCCACTTCGGTGACGAGATCCTTGAAGCGCTTGGTGAGTTCCTCGTGCTGCATCTTGGCGCGCTTCTGCGCCTCGTAGTCGTTATCGTACGCCCACGAGTGCATGCCCATCTTGGCGCTGGTCAGCGACATGCCGTACGGCGGGCGATCGGCCACGGCATCGCGGCCCTGGCACTGCAGGTCCATGGAGATGGCCGCCGCGTGACCGTGCGCCACCGCCCAGATGATGTTTTCCGGGCCCCAGGCCGCATCGCCGCCGAAGAACACCTTGGGATGCGTGCTCTGATGCGTGGACTTGTTCACCTTGGGCATGCCCTTGGCGTCGAATTCCACACCGATGTCGCGCTCGATGAACTCGAATGCGTTGTCCTGACCAATCGCAAGAATGACCTGATCGCACGGAATGATGACGGTACCGGTCACCGTGCTGGTTTGCTTGCCGTTGGCGTCTTCAGCCCACTGCAGGATTTCGAACTCCATGCCCACGAGCTTGCCGTTCTCGACGACCATGCGCTTGGGCGCGTGGTTCTCGATGATCTCGATCTGCTCTTCCTCGGCGTCTTCGAGCTCCCAGGGCGAGGCCTTGAAGTGCTTGCGGCCGCGGCGCGCCACCACCTTCACATCCGTCGCGCCAAGGCGCTTGGAGGTGCGGCAGCAGTCCATGGCCGTATTGCCCACGCCGATGATGATCACGCGCGGGCCCATCGTCTCGATGTGCTTGAAATGCACGTTGGCGAGGAAGTCGATGCCGATGTGCACCTGCGATGGGGCGTCCCAGCGGCCGGGGATGTCGAGTTCCTTGCCCTTCGGCGCGCCGGAGCCTACGAACACCGCGTCGTAGCCTTCGTCGAGCAGCGCCTTGAGGCTGGTGACTGGGGTGCCGTACTTCATGGTGGCACCCATGTCGATGATGTAGCCGCACTCTTCGTCGAGCACCTGAGCCGGAAGGCGGAACGAAGGAATGTTGATGCGCATGAGCCCACCGGGAGTCACGTTCTTTTCGTAGATCGTGACGTCGTAGCCCTGCGGCAGCAGATCGTTGGCCACCGTGAGCGAGGCCGGTCCCGCCCCGATGAGCGCCACACGCTTGCCGTTCTTCGTAGCGGGCGCCTTGGGCAGGAACGCGGTGATGTCGTCGCGGTGATCGGCGGCCACGCGCTTGAGGCGGCAAATAGCGACCGGCGTTTCTTCCACGCGGCCGCGGCGGCACGCCGGCTCGCAGGGGCGGTCGCATACCCGCCCAAGAATGCCGGGGAAGACGTTCGACTCACGATTGAGCAGATAGCTCTCGGTATATCGACCCTGGGCGATGAGGCGGATATAGCCGGGAACGTTCGTATGGGCCGGACAGGCCCACTGGCAATCCACGACCCGGTGGTAGTATTGCGGGTCGGAGACGTCGGTTGCTGCCATGATGCAGGGCTCCTGGGGAGGGATTTCTGTACTCTCGCTAGCTTGTCTCAGGGACCACGCGTCGGCAAGCAGGGAAGCCCCGAATTTCATCGCGTTTACGGGAGAGAAACGATGTCGGCCAACGCTGCCATGCACTTCGACGTGATCGTGGTCGGACTGGGGGGGATGGGAAGCGCCGCCCTGTCTCACGTGGCGAGGCGCGGTCGGCGGGTCCTGGGGCTCGATCGGTATACCCCGGCGCACGCCTTGGGGTCATCTCACGGCCTCACCCGAATCATCCGCCTGGCCTATTTCGAGCACCCGTCGTACGTGCCGTTGCTGCGCCGAGCTTTTGCCTTGTGGCGGGAGCTGGAACAGGGGCTGCCCGCGCCGTTGCTGCATGTCACCGGCGGACTCGACGTGGGCACCGCCGGCAGTACCGTGTTCGAGGGCAGCCTCCGCAGCTGCCGGGAGCACGACCTGCCGCACGAGGTGCTCGACGCCCAGGCGCTGGCGGCGCGTTTTCCCGGGTGGCGCCCAGCCGCTGATGCGCTGGCCGTATACCAGCCAGACGCGGGCTTCCTCACCCCGGAACGTTGCATTACCGCGCATCTGGCCCAAGCCGTGGGCGCCGGGGCGACCGTGCGCTGGCAGGAGCAGGTGCTCGGGCTGGAGCCCCATGCGGGTGGAGTGCGGGTGCGGACCGACCGCGGCGTGTATCAGGCCGAGCAGGTGATCCTTTCTGGGGGGCCATGGATGGCCGACCTCGCCCCGGAACTGGCCCCGTTGCTTGTACCGGAGCGTCAGGTGCTGGGGTGGTTCGAAATCCACGGCGACCACGCTTTTACGCCCGCAGCCTTCCCGGTGTTCGTTCACGAGGCCGACGAAGGGGTTTTCTACGGCTTCCCGCAGTTCGAAGTGCCCGGATTCAAGATCGGGAAGTACCATCACCTCGGCGAGACGGTGCATCCGGACTCGATGTCGCGTGTGGTAACTCCGGAAGACGAGCGGACGCTGCGACAGGCCGTGGCGCGCTACTTCCCCGGTGCGAACGGGACGCTGCTGACGTCAGCGACATGCCTGTTCACCAATACTCCCGACGAGCACTTCATTCTGGATCGGTCGAAAGAGATACCAGACGTGCTGTTGGTATCGCCGTGCTCGGGGCACGGCTTCAAGTTCAGCAGCGTGATTGGCGAGATCACGGCCGATCTCGTGACGCGAGGCGCCACAACTCACGACATCGCCCTCTTTTCCCTCGCGCGTTTCAACTGAGCCGACGGTACGCGATGAGGTCCGTTCCCGCCGGTGGAGGGGCACCGAGCATTCGCAGGAGCGTGGTCACCTGACCGCGATGATACGTCGCGTGATTCACCACATGCGCCATCATCTCCCACAACCGGGATTCACCGGGCACACCGGCGAGATTGCGATAGGCGATCACGCGTTGCAGGTCGTCCTCGGTGAGCGAATCGAGATACGCCCGCATCTGTTGCTCCTGAGCACGCCATGCTTCGGCAAGCGCACCCGCGGATGGGGGGAGCGCCGGCGGAAAGCCCACGGGTGACTCTCCGTGCCAGCGGCGCAGCCACAGTACTTCGGCGCCGTAGGTGTGGTTGAGCGTGTCGCGAACGGATCCGAAGGAGCCGCCAACCGGCTGTGTGTATTGCTCCGCCGAAAGCCCCTCCACCGCTGTGAGCACTCGATCGCGCGCCCAGTAGTGGAAATCGAAAAGCCCGCGAAAATAGGAGAGGTCCATCAGCCGATGGGCCGTGATGATGCCGCCTTCTTCTGGCGGATGGCCCCAATGCCGAGATCGAACAGTCGCTTGTTGAGTGTCACGATATCCTGATCACGCAGCGTGTCAGCGCGAGCCTTGAGTTGCTGCCATTCAGGCTCGAGTTCGGCCAGGCGATCCTTCGACGGCTGATTCACCCGCGGCAGGTCACTCTCGGTGGCGTTCACCATGAACAACCAGTTCGCGGTGAACTTTTGCGCGAAGTTCTCGACGTCGTCATAGGCTCGGCTCTTCCGCGAAACCATGTCG
>Ga0209278_1001924_pt1 | contig 12051 bp, 10 predicted proteins | sample JI81BgreenDNA_FD_187504 | JGI IMG/M metagenome (GOLD analysis project Ga0209278, IMG submission 187504) | Wastewater effluent complex algal communities from Wisconsin, to seasonally profile nutrient transformation and Carbon sequestration -... | ecosystem: Engineered > WWTP > Effluent > Algae... | reverse complement strand
CAACGAGTGCCGAGGCGCAACGGGAACAGTTGACGCGGGCGTTTGTGCAGCAACGCGCGAACGAACTTCGGCGTGGTGTCACCCTGGTGGGACCGCATCGTGACGAGTTGCAGTTGCAACTCGGAGGACGCGACCTTCGCACGTTCGGGTCGGCGGGGCAGCAGCGGAGTGCGGCCATCGCGTTGCGCCTCCTCGAACTCGCAACGTTGCGTGCGTCGCTGGGCTTTGCTCCGCTGCTGCTGCTCGACGACCCGTTCGCCGAACTCGACCTCGGTCGCGCCGGCCGTGTGCTCGCATTGCTCGAGGATGCAGGTGCCGCGCAGGTACTGCTGGCCGTTCCGCGAGCAGAGGACATTCCCGAAGCGTTCACGCGCCTCGAACAGCGCACCATGCGCGATGGTACGCTGACATGAGCGAGCACAAACGCACGCCGTCCAAACTCGGCGATGTTGTGGCCTCGGTACTGAAACACGCCGGCCTCACCGATCGGGTGGCGCAGGCATCGGTGATCCCCGATTGGCCGGGGCTGGTGGGGAAGCAGATCAGCGATGTCACCGAGCCGTTTCTGCTGCAGCAGGATGGAACGCTGGTGGTGATGGTCTCGACTCATGCATGGATGCAGGAGCTGACGTTTCTGGAGCCCGAACTCTTGAAGCGACTCAATGCCGATACGTCGCGACCGCCGATCGTGCGGCTGCGGTGGATGCTGCGGCGATAACCACCACTCCGTAAGTCTTTACATATCAATCAGTTACAAACGCCCGAGCGAGTTGCTTGCGGCGTCCGGTTTGGGTATATTTGGGGGTTGTGTTTCCGGGCCAGTTTTTCGCCCTCCAAACCCTCCCGCAGCAACCCGCAATGTCCAATAGCAGCCCAGAGCCCCACAAGGATTACGGCGCGACCGATATCGTCGTTCTCAAGGGACTCGAAGCCGTCCGCAAGCGCCCCGGCATGTACATCGGCTCGACGTCGGCGCGCGGTCTGCATCACCTCGTGTACGAAGTCGTCGATAACTCCATCGACGAAGCGATGGCTGGGCATGCCACGCGTGTGCATGTCACCATTCACGAAGACGATTCCATAACCGTCGAAGACGACGGTCGTGGCATCCCGGTCGACGTGCATCCGGTGGAGAAGATGCCGGGCGTGGAAATCGCGCTCACGGTGCTGCACGCCGGTGGCAAGTTCGAAAAGGACGCGTACGCGGTGTCCGGCGGCTTGCACGGCGTGGGTGTGTCGGTGGTGAACGCGCTGTCGGACAGCCTCAAGGTGTGGGTGAAGCGCGACGGGAAGGAGCACTACATGGACTTTGCGCGTGGCACGACCACGACGAAGCTCAAGGTGCTGCGCACGGTCCCCGCGAAGGAGACAGGCACCAAGGTGTGGTTCAAGCCCGACGCCTCGATCTTCCAGGAAACCACGCGCTACGAGTGGACCACGCTCGCCAGCCGCCTGCGTGAACTCTCGTATCTCAACAAGGGCATTCAAATCACCTTGCGTGACGAACGCCCCGACGAGTTCCGTGACGCTCAGCCCAAGGAAGAGCTCTTCTGGGCGACCGGTGGTCTCAAGGACATGGTGACGTTCCTCAATGGCAGCAAGAAGGCGCTGCATGCCGACGTGGTGTATCTCGATACCATGCGCGACGGCATCGCCATCGAAGTGGCGCTGCAGTACAACGACAGCTACAGCGACACCACGTTCTCCTTCGTGAACAACATCAACACGCACGAAGGCGGCACGCACCTCACCGGCTTCAAGAGCGCGCTCACCTCGGTGATCAACAAGTACATCGAGCGTTCGAGCAACCTGAACAAGAAGGACAAGGAAATCCGCCTCTCCGGCGACGACGTGCGCGAAGGCATCACGGCGGTGCTGTCAGTGAAGGTGCGCGAGCCGCAGTTCGAAGGGCAGACCAAGACGAAGCTCGGCAACTCCGAGGCCGAAGGTGCGGTGCGCAGCGTGGTGAACGAGCTGCTCACGCAGTATCTCGATGAGCATCCGAAGACGGCCAACGCCATCATCGACAAGGCCATCTCGGCGGCTCGTGCGCGCGAGGCAGCGCGCAAGGCGCGCGACCTCACGCGCAAGAAGTCGGCGCTCGACGTGGCGGCGCTTCCCGGCAAGCTCGCCGACTGCTCGCTCTCTGATCCCGCGCTTTGCGAGATGTATCTCGTCGAGGGTGACTCGGCCGGTGGGTCGGCCAAGCAGGGGCGCAAACGGGATTTCCAGGCCATCCTGCCGCTGCGCGGCAAGATCATCAACGTGGAGAAGGCACGCTTCGACAAGGTGCTGAACAACGAGGAAATCCGCACGATCATCACGGCGATCGGCACGGGCATCAAGGAAGAGTTCGACATTGCCAAGTGCCGGTACCACAAGATCATCATCATGACCGACGCCGACGTGGACGGCGCGCACATCCGCACGCTGTTGCTCACGTTCTTCTTCCGTCAGATGCCGGAGCTCATCGACGCCGGCTTCATGTACATCGCGCAGCCGCCGCTCTACCGCGTGGCCAAGGGCAAGGAAGAGTTCTACGCGTACTCCGAGAAGGAGCGCGACGGGTACGCCGAGCGACTCGGTGGTCCCGAGGGCAAGGGCAACATCATGATCCAGCGCTACAAGGGCTTGGGCGAAATGAACCCTGAGCAGCTCTGGAAGACCACGATGGATCCGGAAACGCGTACCATGATGCAAGTCACCATGGAAGACGCGGTACTCGCCGACCAGACGTTCCAGACGCTCATGGGCGACGAAGTGGAGCCGCGCCGTTTGTTCATCGAAACCAACGCGCGCTTCGTGAGCAACCTCGACATCTGAGGCGGCGCAGGACCACGAGACGAACGGCCCCGGTCAGTCGACCGGGGCCGTTCGTCGTTTGCGTCCGATCGCCCCGTGGCTCTATGCCGATGGCGCCGCCGGTACGGAATCGAGGGAGCCCCGTGGTTCCTCGAGGTCGAATTCCCCTCTCGACAGCAGGGCCGACGCCTGCCGAATGGCATCTCCGGTGCCCGCCAGCGCAAGGATGTCGCCTGCACGCAACTGTTCAGCGCCCACCGGCAGCAGCACATTGTCATCGCCGCGTGTAATGGCCAGCAATACCGCGCCGGTGATGGAACGCAGTTGCAAGTCGCGGAGCGTGCGCCCGGCCGCATAGGACCCCTCGGTTACGACGAACGGGATAGGGTCGCCAAGCCCCGGCAACACCCGATGTACGGTGGACATGTCGCGCGACGGGGTGGCAGCGGCGGCGCTCGCCGTGGTGTTTGGCGCCGACGCGAACCCCTTCGAAATCGCCGAAAGAAGGACCTGCGCTCCGGCCCGCGTATGACCGTAGAGGTCCGCCGTACGTCGCCAGAACACCACGGTCAGCCAGCCCACCACAAAGGCGAGTACGGCCACGCCACGGCCCAACGGTACGAAGGGCTCGGTAACCACAACCACCACCAGACCACTCACCGCCACAAGGCCAAGCTGGAGTGTGGCCACGAGCACCTGCCGTGGTGTCTCCGCGTAGTCCAGACGATTGCCCGAGCCCTGCGGCAAGGCACGATACGCCAGCAACGACGCGAGCGCGCCGGCCACGCGCACGATGCCGAACATGAGGGGAACCGCGAACAGCATGGCGGTGGCGTACAACGCCGCACTGGCCCATGCCGGAGCGACGATCGACGCGGGGAACCGCTCAAGCAAGGCCGGGCGAGCAAAGACCGTACCGATCACGACGGCGGCCAGCAGCGCGGTGTCGAGGATGAGCAGGCGGATCTTGCGACGGACCAATGGTGCCGTCCCCGCCGCATCAGGTGTCGTGCGCAGCGAGGCGATCCATGTACCATACAGGCCGACGAATGTCTGCAGTGGGCGCGGCAAGCGCCGGTCGACAAACATGGCGAACGCGCCCGAGGCTCGAATGGCAATTGGCGTGGTAAGCGTCGTGACCGCCGACACGGCCACGGCCACCGGATACAGAAACTCCCCCACGACACCGGCGGTGGTACCGACCGCCGCGATGATGAAGGCGAACTCGCCGATCTGCGTAAGACTCATGCCGGCCTGCGTGCTGGTTCGCACATCATTGCCCGACAGAAACGCCCCCACCGTGACGGCCAGCAGCTTCCCCACCACCACCACGAAGGAGAGCACAACGACGGCCACCCAATTCTCTGCCACAAGGCGAGGGTCGATCATCATGCCGACCGACACGAAGAACACCGCTCCGAACATGTCTCGCACACCAACCACGAGATGCTCCACCCGTTTCGCCTCGCCGGATTCGGCAACCAGCGAGCCGACGATGAAGGCGCCGAGCGCTACGGAATAGCCAGCATCGAGTGCCAGCAAGGCGCCGCCGAAACAGAGCCCCAAGCTGACGACCAGCGTGGTTTCCGGGCGCTCGAGTTTGATGACGGCGCGCACGATCCGTGGCACCACGACCAAACCGAGCCCGATGAAGAGCGCCAGGAATAGCACCAGCTTCCCAGCCGTGGCCCCTACGGCACCAGCCGAAACCCCCGCACCGGTGGCCACCGTGGTCAGCATCGCGATAAGGAAAATCGCGATGAGATCTTCGATGATGAGGATGCCGTACACCAACTCCGTGAAGCGCCCGCGAACGCCTTGCTCTGCGAACGCCTTCACGATGATGGTGGTAGACGAGATGGCCACGATGGCACCGGTGAACACGCTCTCGAGCGTCGTCCAGCCGAGCAGCTGCCCACTGAGATAGCCGAACCCGAACATGGCACTCGTGTCGACAAGGGCAATGAGCCCCACCGTTGGCGCCACCTCCGCCAGCTTCCGCAGACTGAACTCGAGCCCCAGGCCGAACATCAGCAGAATCACGCCCAGTTCGGACAGCGTGGTGACCATGCTGCGGTCGGCAAAGATCGGCACGCCGATGTAGGGGCCGATGATCATGCCGGCCACGAGGTAGCCGAATACCACGGGCTGCCGGATGCGCTGGAAGACGAAGGTCGTCAACGCAGCGACACACAGCACCAGAGTCAGATTTGCCAGAAAGGCGTGAGCATCGGCCATGTCGTAATAGAACGGGTGGGACAATCGCGCTGAAGGGCGGCGCGGCCGCCGCGTGTTGCCGCACAAGTGCAGCGATGGGGCTGCACCGCACCAAGAAAGCGTGCACGATATCGCTGTCCACTTCCGTGTGCTCTCACCACGACACCATGTCTCTGCTTTCGCGTCGCCAGGCCGTGCCGGTCTGGCGAGCTTACCCCTGACACGCGCGTTCGCTCCGCCAAGCGACACATCGCGGGCAGTCCGAACATTCGTACTCGTCCATGGAGCGTGGCACGGCGGTTGGTGCTGGAAGAAAGTCCGCCGCGCGCTGATGCTCGCTGGCCATGAAGTACACACGCCAACCCTCAAGCGGCATGGTTCGACGAAGCGGCGACGCGCGCGACGAGGCTCGGATTCACCGACCGCACGTTGTTCGGTGGCGGACACGATGTGATGATCAGCGAACCGGAACGGCTCACGGCAATGCTTCGCGAGTTGAGCGACGCCTAGCCGACCCCCAAAGCAGAGCGGCCGCCGGCAAGTTGCCGGCGGCCGCTCTCGAATTTCAATCCGACGCGATCAGGGCGTGGTGTACTCGCCCTTGGCCTGACGACCGAGCTGACGCGAGAAGTTGAGCGCCACCGTGATCATGGCGCCGAACAGGAACGTGAACGCGACGTAGCAGATCGTGGTCACCGTCGGCTCCATGCCGCCCGTGGGGCTGGGCGTGGCGATGTACATGAGCAGCCCGTAGAAACCGAGCAACGGCAGTACCGCCGCAGCGGCAACCAGACTGAGCAGCTTGTTCGTGGACGGAGCAACTTTCGCAGGCATCGCGATTCGGTCAGGGGTGCCGAGCACCGGTGAACGGGGAGCGACCGATTGGCCGCCGACGAGGCAAAGCTAGATGGTCTGAGGGCGAACGGGGAGTGGGGGGCACTGGTTCCTAATCCTCCGGACTCCATAACTCGACACCCGCGCGGGTAACCCGGTGCGAAATCAGGGGGAGTGGCGGGTCGGCGTCGTCGGCCAGCCGGATGGCCTCGGTCAGGGCGGCGCGACCGGCCGCAACGCCAGCCGCATCCCGGGCGAAGATCGTGGCCAAGGGTTCGCCGGCCCGTACAACGTCGCCGGGGCGGGCGGTCACTACGAACCCCACACTGGGGTCGACGGTGTCCTCCACCTTGGTTCGTCCCCCGCCGAGGGCGGTAATGCCGCGCCCGATGGCACGGGGCTCGACCTGGGCCACCACACCGTCCCGACCGGCAACGAAGAGTTCGCATTCCGCAGCCTGCGGCAGCAGCCCCGGGTCATCAACAACACCCGGATTCCCTCCCTGCGCTTCAATGATCTCCTGAAACTTGCGGGCGGCGCGCCCACTGGAGATGGCCACTTCCATGCGGCGGCGGGCCTCATTGCGGGTTGCAGCGGCGCCTCCGAGCACCAGCATTTCGGCCCCGAGGGCGTACGTAACGTCCATGAGATCGGCGGGCCCCTCACCGCGCAGGGCCGCAATGGACTCTTCGACCTCAAGCGCGTTGCCGCAGGCTCGTCCCAGCGGCCGGTCCATGGCGGTAAGGAGCGCCACGACTGGGCAGCCGTGATCGGCCCCGAGTTCGATCATCGTGCGAGCCAGTGTGAGGCCGCGGTCGAGCTCAGGGAGGAACGCCCCCGATCCGTACTTCACGTCGAGGACGAGCCCCGTAAGCCCTTCGGCCAGCTTCTTGGACATGATGCTGGCCGAGATGAGCGGAATGCTTTCCACGGTGGCGGTGGCGTCGCGGAGCGCGTACAGCTTGCGGTCGGCGGGGGCGATCTCGCTGGTTTGCCCGATAAGGGCACAACCGATGTTCTCGAGCTGGCGCGTGGCGCGTTCGAGCGGCAAGTCAGTGCGGAACCCGGGGATCGACTCGAGCTTGTCGAGGGTACCACCCGTGTGTCCGAGGCCGCGCCCCGACATCATGGGTACGGCCACACCGCAGGCCGCAACCAAGGGGGCAAGCACCAGCGACACCTTGTCGCCCACACCGCCCGTGGAATGCTTGTCGACCCGCCCTACCGGGAGGTGCGACAGGTCCAAGGTGGCACCGCTGGCCAGCATCGCATCGGTGAGCGCGCCGATTTCGTCGCGGTCGAGCCCAACGAAGAAAATGGCCATCGCCAGTGCGGCCATCTGGTAATCGGGCACTTCGCCTGCGGCGTAATGCTTCATGAGAGAGCGCCATTCGGCGGGCGAGATGCGCCCGCCATTGCGCTTCCGTTCGATCAGAGTTCGTGCTTCCATACGTCATGCCAACCTACATCGCCAGACTCTCCACTGCACGATTCCGTCGATCCGTGCACCATGTGTTGTTGGCGGCGGCAACCCTCCTGGGCGCCGGGAGTCTGTTTCCGTGGCACCGCGTGGCAGCGCAAATGCCGGCCGCGCGCCTGTCGGTAATGGCCGAGCCCAACACGTACGCGGAATTGTGGCAGGCCGCGGCGACGGCGGTGGACGAGGGAGAGTTCGAGCGCAACGAATCGGTGCGCACCGCGCTCTATGCCAAGGCCACGGCCTACGCGCGTCGTGCGGTTGCGCTGAATCCGGGTGATGCGGAGGGGCACTTCCAGCTGTCCCGCGCGTTGGGCCGCACGGCTCTGGCCCTTGGGCCGCGGGAGCGTGTGAAATACGGGATCGAGGTACGTGAGCACGCACTGTCGGCGCTCAAGGTGGCCCCCAAACACCCCGGTGCGCTGCATGTCATGGGCGTGTGGAACGCGGAGATCATGCGGCTCAACGGCTTTTCGCGGGCCGTCGCCAAGGCGTTTCTTGGCGGTCAGGTGTTCGGCACCGCCTCATGGAGCGAGGCAGTACGCTACCTGGAGCTGGCCGTGCAGATCGAGCCTGAACGACTGGTTCACCGACTCGACCTGGCGCGCATTTACCGCGATATGGGCCGCACGGACGAAGCGCGTGGTGCATACAAGGCCGCGCTGGCGTCGGTGAATGCCGATGCCAACGATGCGGTGTACCGACAGCACGCCGGTGAGGAGCTGCGCCGACTGAAGTAGTCGGCGCAGCACCCTGCCCCACGATCAGCCGCGAGTGCGTTCGCGAACTTCGCGGGCGACGTTGCGCCCACGCTCCATGCCGCGCTTGGCCAGTCGACGTGCCATGCGATCGGCATCGTCGCGGAAATCCGACACGGCATCCGTGCCACGCGCGTACAGCTTGCGCGCACCGCGGCGCAACTGCCGACGCGTGTCCTCGCCGCTGGCGGGCGCCAACAACAGCGCGGCTCCGGCGCCCAACGCGGCTCCGAGCAGGAGCCCCAGCCCAAATACGCGAGCCTCGCCACGGCGCGTCATCTCGCTGTTCCGCTCGACGATTTCCTGCGCGTCGTCATGCTCGTCCATGTGCTCGTGCTCGACTTCGTGCGAATCCATCCGGTGGTACATACAACCTCCCGCGCTCTGGCGCTTTGGTGAACCGGCGGACCTGTCAACAATTGCCCTCCGGCGAACGCGCCGCCAGCGGTAGATTCCTGACATGTCTGCCGTCCCTACTGCCACAACTTTGCGCGCCGCCGAGCTCAGGGATTTGCTCGCCCGCGCGCAGTATGAGTACTACGTGCTTGATCAGCCGGCACTCGCGGATTCGGAATACGACCGCCTGTTCCGCGAACTTCAGGCCATCGAAGAGCAGTACCCCGCACTGCGCACAGAAGATTCACCAACCCAGCGCGTCGGTGCGCCCGTGCAATCGGCGTTCCAGCCGCATCGACATCTCGTACGCATGATGTCGCTGGACAACGCCTTCGATCAGCCGGAACTCGAGGCGTGGGAACAGTCGATCGAGCGCGTGGTTGGTGATGCGGTTCACAAAAGCGGCTACACCGTGGAGCTCAAGATTGATGGCGCAGCCGTGGCGCTCACGTATCGCGATGGCGTGCTGGTCACGGCCACGACACGCGGCGACGGCACGGAGGGAGAAGACGTCACGCGCAACGTGCGCACCATTCGTGGCGTACCCCTGCGCTTGCACGGCGCCAATCATCCGCCGCTCATGGAAATTCGCGGCGAGGTGTACCTGCCGTTCGCCGGGTTCGAACGCATGAACGAGGCGCGCGTGGCGGCAGGGGAACCGGTGTATGTAAACCCGCGCAACGCGGCGGCCGGCTCCATGCGTCAGCTCGACCCGTCCATTACGGCGCAGCGTCCGCTGCGGTTCTTCGGCTATGCGGCGGTACTGCCGGACGGCACGGTGCCCGCGAAAACACAGTGGGATCTGCTGGAAAGTTTGAGCGCGTGGGGCGTACCGGTGGCACCGCACCGCGCCCGGTGCCACACCATGCAGGAGGTCAGCAGTTGGGCGCACACGGTGGAGCACGAAACGCGCGCGGTGCTTGGCTTTGCCATCGATGGCGGCGTGGTGAAGGTGAACGATGTGTCGCTGCAGGACGAGTTGGGGGTGCGCAACGATCGCACGCCGCGCTGGGCAGTGGCGCGAAAATTCGCGCCGGACATGGCCGTGACTCGCCTCAACCGGATCGACGTCAACGTGGGCCGCACCGGCGTGCTCACGCCCTTCGCCGTGCTCGAGCCCGTAGAGGTGGGCGGCGCGACGGTAACCTATGCGTCGCTGCACAACGCCGACCAGATTGCCGCCAAGGATTTGCGCGAGGGTGACTACGTGCAGGTCGTGCGCGCCGGCGATGTCATTCCCTACGTGCTCGGCCCCGTCCCGGAAAAGCGCGATGGCAGCGAGCGGCCGTGGCAGATACCATCGGCGTGTCCGAAGTGCGGCGCGGCGGTGGTGCGCTACGGCGATGATGTGGCGAGTTACTGCACCAATATCGCGTGCACAGGACGCCAGCTCGAAGGACTCGTGCACTTCGCTGCGAAGGAGGCCATGGACATCGACGGGTTGTCGTACGCGCGCATTCAACAGCTGCTCGCGGCCGACTACGTGCACGATGTCGCCGACCTGTACGATGTCACCGTGGCGCAGTTGGTGACCCTCGAGCGCTTCGGTCAGAAGAGTGCAGAGAATCTCGTCGCCGCGATTGCCGCGTCGAAGCAGCAGCCGCTTTCGCGTTTGCTCTTCGGACTCGGCATTCGGCATGTGGGTGCCCAGGCCGCACAGCTACTGGCGCGCCACTTCGGGTCACTCGACGCCATGATGGCGGCCAGCCCCGAGCAGTTGGGTGAGGTGCGCGGCATCGGCGACATCATCGCCGCCAGTGTGGCGAGCTACTGTGCCGATCCCGTGGCGCGGGAGCTGCTGGACAGGCTGCGGCGGCGCGGCCTCCGGTTCGACGAACCCAACGCCGTGCAGGCCGACGGTCCGCTGACCGGAGCCGTAGTGGTGCTCACGGGTTCCCTCCCCTCGCTGTCTCGCGGCGAAGCGACGGCCCTGGTGGAGCGGGCCGGTGGCCGGGTGGCCAGCAGCGTGTCGAAAAAGACGACGTTCGTGGTGGCAGGCGAGGAGGCCGGTAGCAAGCTCGACAAGGCACGAGAGCTGGGCGTGGAGGTCATCGACGAGGCCGAGCTGCGGCGGCGGGTGGAATAGTTCGATAGCGAGCATGGACCGTCACGGCCGGAACGACTTGACGTGACGCTCACGGACAGCGAGCGTCACAGAAGCATGAGCCTCGCCACCAGCCCCCAGCCCCGTACCGTCGCGCTCCCGGTCGAGTTCTTCGCCGGGCTGCGCCAGTCTGCCTTGGCCGCGCACGCCGGCGCCACCACGCTTCCGGTGGACGCCATTCGTGATGCCGGCTATGCCGCCGGCAAAGCCCTCTACGACCACTTTGCGACGTGGCTTGCCGAGCAGGGCGAGGAGCATCCTGACCGTCTTTCCGACGAACGATTCCCCTGGCTGGTGGAAGCCTACTTCCACGGTATCGGGTGGGGCCGCGTGGAGTTGCAGGTACTGAGCGAGGCGGTCATGGCGCTTGATGCGTCCGACTGGGGCGAGGTCGCTGACGCCGCTGGCGGGTGCCTGGTGAGCACCGGACTCTTCGCCGGATTTTTCGGGCGTCTGGCCGAAGCGCCAATCAGTGTGTTGGAGGTCGACGCAACGCACGCGGGACCGGGTCGGTCCCGTTTTCTGCTCGGATCGGTGGACGTGATGGCCTACGTCTGGGAAGCGATGGAGCGCGGCATACCGTACGACCGGGCGGCGGCGAGCGCCTGAAGCCAACCGATCGGGTCAGACGACCGGATCGGTGAGCAGCCCCGCGTATTTCGGGTTGGGGTGTAATTCCCCATCAAGGAATATTTCGCGATCCCACGGCAGCACGATCATCGCCTGCGTGGCAAAGGCGTGATAGTCCGGAGCGTAGCTGCCAGTCACGATGCTGACGGCGGTGCGCACCTCGCGGGCGCCGGCATTCACGATGGCGCCCACCGCGAGTCGGAGCGTCGCGCCCGAATCGCAGGTTTCGTCGACCACGAGCACGCGCTTCCCGCGCACGTCGCCGGGGGCAGCCCCGAATACGGCCGGCGTCTCACGGACCTGTTCGGCGTGGTAGCGACGCGAAATCAGGATGGAATGGAACGGCAGATCGAGGATCGCCGCTACCGCTGCGCCCGGCACCACTCCGGCCGTGGCGACCCCGACCACGACATCGGGCATCCACTCACGCGCCACGCGCACGGCCAGCGCCCTGGAGAGTTCGCCGAACAAGGGCCAGTCGATGACGAGCACACCCTTTGAGGGGTCGGGCGCATACGGCTGCGGTACAGGCATTCCACGGCTCCGCTAAGGGTCATGTGCAGTGTAGCCCCTGCCGGTGAGCCGCGCCATTCGGAGATTACCCGACCCTGCACACGACTGCCGCTGGTGTCTTGTAGGGGACCGATCGCACCGATAGGTTTGCGAAGTCGGATCCCGCTTTGCGAGTTTGTGTGAATGGCTCGCAGCATTCCTTTTCCCTCACGATTCACTGCGCGCGCATGACTTGGTGGCGCCGCCTCGTGGGCGGCTCGTCCGGACGTGATTCGAAACAGCCGGACTTTCTGGCTGAAGCGCTCGATCTCGAGTCGCGC
>Ga0209278_1001921_pt1 | contig 12058 bp, 9 predicted proteins | sample JI81BgreenDNA_FD_187504 | JGI IMG/M metagenome (GOLD analysis project Ga0209278, IMG submission 187504) | Wastewater effluent complex algal communities from Wisconsin, to seasonally profile nutrient transformation and Carbon sequestration -... | ecosystem: Engineered > WWTP > Effluent > Algae... | reverse complement strand
AACGCCATGCGATCCTCGACGGCAACGTCAAGCGCGTGCTCGCCCGCCTGCTCGGCGAGGCGGAATGGCCGGGCAAATCGGCCATCGAGCGCCGCCTGTGGGCCGAAGCCGAGGCACGACTTCCGCACCAGCGCCTCGCCGACTACACCCAGGCGCTGATGGATTTCGGCGCCACGCATTGCACGGCGCGGAAACCGCGCTGCGCCGACTGCCCGATGCGGGGCGAATGCCAGGCACACGCCGACGATGCCGTCGCTCGGATCCCGGCGCGCAAGCCCGCCAAGGCCACGCCAACGCGTGCGGTCCGCCTGCTGGTGTTCCGCGATCCCGACGGGCGCGTGCTGCTGGAGCGCCGCGTCGCCAAGGGCGTGTGGCAGGGCCTGTGGAGCGTGCCCGAAGCCGCGGACGATGATGCCGCCAAGGCGCTGCGGGCCACCCTCGGCGCCGACGACGGCACCGCGCTGCCCGCCTTTCTCCACGCCTTCAGCCACTACCGCCTGCACGCCTCGCCGATCCTGCATCGCGTTCGCGAAGCCCTTGATCCCTGCTCGCCCGGGATCGATGCACCCGGCGGCGCGACGCACGACCATCGATGGGTCGCTCCGGCCGACTACGATGCGCTTGGCCTGCCTCGTCCTATCCGCACCCTTTTGGAGTCCCTGTCGTGAGCCGAACCGTCCACTGCGCCAAGCACGGCATCGATGCCGCCGCCCTCGCCTTCGCCCCATGGCCGGGCGCGCTCGGCAAGCGCATCTTCGAAAGCATCGGGCAACCGGCGTGGCAGGAGTGGCTGGCGCACCAGACCATGCTGATCAACGAGAACCGGCTTTCGCCGATGGACCCGAAGCACCGCGCCTTCCTCGAAACCGAGATGGAGAAGTTCCTGTTCGGCGGCGGTGCGGAAAAGCCGGCGGGTTACGTGGACCCCGGCGGCTGAGGCGAACGCCGGACGCGGATCAGGACTCGCGTTCCACGACCTCGACCGGCGCCTGTCGCGCCGCCTTCTCGCTCTCGCGAAGCGCCGCCACGTCGATGGGGCGGATCGAGCGGATGCGGCAACTGCCATCGCGGGTCTGGACGCGGTCGAAGTCCGCGTAAACGCGGCTCATGCTGGAGGTCACCCCGATCGACAGCGACCAGCGCAGTTCCGGGCAGGGCTCCGCGACGGTCAGCAGGTAAGCCTGTCGCGCCCCGGTCCACACCGCCACGGCGTGGTCGCCGAGCGCGGTGTAGCCATCGATACGGAAGAAGCGGAAGCTCGCGACCGGCGCGCCAGCGGCGGCCTCGTAGCGGGCCAACGAGGCGGCCTCGCGCTCGGTGGCGGCCGTGGGTCCCACGGTGGCGCACCCCACCGAAACCAGCATCGCCGCTGGGAGAGCCAAGGTTCGAATCATCGGCATCATCGTCCGTTACTCGCTTGGCCGGGGGCCGGCAGGGACCATCAACGCTACACCGACGCCCCCTACCCGCCTTCGGGGCTCGCCATGATCGGGTCGGCATTGATTCAGGCCCCGGATCGCCCTTGCCACAATGGACGCCGGCTGCTAAAGTTTCGGCTTCGCTTCGGCGAGACGGCTAGGTAGCTCAGTTGGTAGAGCAGGGGATTGAAAATCCCCGTGTCGGGGGTTCGATTCCCTCCCTGGCCACCATTCCAGAACCCCGCCCCCGTGGCGGGGTTCGTCGTTCTAGGGCCAGATGCGCCCGAGCCCTGTCAACCCGGCCTCCGCGGACGCGTTGTGGTTATCGTTCCGCTCGCTGCCATCGTTTCAGGGCACATCCGACCGCTCGATGAGATTGTGTGATTCGTGTCATGCATTTCGTCATCGGCGGTCGTTTTGACGTTGTTTCACATCCTGACTTGATCGTAGCCTGCGGCGGCGCACCACCCCCGCCCCGAGGCTGCCCGATGGCGTCCCCTTTGATCCGAATTGGCCTCGCGCTCGCCGGCGCCGCATGGGCCGCCAGCCCCACGCACGCCCAGAGTACCTTCACCAGCACCGCCGTCGTCGAACACAGCGGCATGTGCCTCGAAGTCCCCGGCGCATCCACGGCCGCCAGCGTCCAGCTGGTGCAGAACACGTGCAACGGCAGGCCGGAGCAGAGCTTCCGGCTGCAAGTCATCAATGCGGTCTCGCAGCTCTATTACGTCGTCGCGACGCACAGCAACCAGTGCATCGCCGCGTCGACGGCAGTGCAAGCGAACGGCACCACGCTCGTCCAGACCGCATGCAGCAACCCGACGACGAACCCCGTGCAGCAGTTCCGCCTTGAGCGGATGGCGGCGAACGGCCATCGCTTCCGGCTGCGAAACATCGCCCAGGACCGCTGCGTGGATGTCGCCAATAGCGATACGCGCACGAATCGCCCCGTCCACCTCTGGAGTTGCCAGGCCCTGACGTCGGGCCGCAACCAGAACTGGACCCTCGCCGGCGCCGCGACGGCCGGATTCGGCGCGGGCGCGCCCCCGACGATCGCGCAAGCCGATGCCGCCCGCCTGTTGATGCAGGCCACGTTCGGGCCGACCGAAAGCGAGATCAATCGCGTCGTCTCGCTGGGCGCCGATGCGTGGATCAGCGACCAGTTCAACCGCACGGCGTCGAGCCACCTGGCGATCCACCAGGCGATCCACAACGAACTCACGCCCCATCTCGGCGGCAACGCTAACGACATCTCCTGCACGTTCAGCTACGCCTGCCAGCTCAGCCGCCACGACACCTGGTGGCAGATCGGCGTCAACGGCCAGGACCAGCTTCGCCAGCGCGTCGCCTTCGCGCTGAGCCAGTTCTTCGTCATCTCCGAAGTGAGTGACAACGTCGGCTACTCGCAGCAGGCGATCAGCGATTACTACGACACCCTCGCCGTCCACGGCCTCGGCAACTTCCGCACCCTGCTCGAGGAGGTCACCCTCCATCCCCTGATGGGTCGCTACCTCGGCATGCTGCAGAACGAGAAGGCCGATCCACGCACCAACACCGAACCCGACGAGAACTTCGCCCGCGAGGTCATGCAGCTGTTCTCGATCGGGCTCGTCGAACTCAACATCGACGGCACCCCCCGGCTGGACGCCAACGGCCGCACCATCCCGACCTACGACAACACGCGGATCACCCACCTCGCGCGCGCCCTGACCGGCTGGAATTTCAGCAACGCCACGCGATGGTGGGACTGGGAAGATGACGTCAAGCTTCCGGGCCTCATCAGCAACATGACGCCGTGGACGACGACGCAGGGCGAGATCTACCACGACACCGGCGCGAAGACCCTGCTCAATGGCGCCACCCTGCCCGCGGGCGGCACCGCGCGCGCCGACCTGAATGCCGCGCTCGACAACCTGTTCAACCATCCGAATGTCGGGCCGTTCCTCGCCCGCCACCTGATCCAGCGGCTGGTCACCAGCAACCCCTCCCCCGCCTACGTCCGCCGCGTGGCCGAGCGCTTCAACAACAACGGCAGCGGCGTCCGCGGCGACATGCGCGCCGTCGTGCGCGCGGTGTTGATGGACCCCGAAGCGCGCGATGCCACGCAGGCGCAGCAATACGGCTACGGCAAGGTCAAGGAACCGATGCTGCGCTTCGCCGCCGTGCTGCGCGCCTTCAACGCCCAAGGGCAAGCCGTCGCCACCGCCGGCGGCGCGACGACGCGCGGCCTGCTGCGCAACCGCGGCATCGGCGTCGACATGGCGCAATCGGTCATGGGCTCGCCGTCGGTCTTCAACTTCTACCGCCCGAACTACATGCCCACCGGCGACCTGCGCCAGCGCGGGCTGGTCGCGCCGGAGCTGCAGATCCTCAACGAGGCCGTGGCGGTCAGCACGCTCAACCATCTTCACGGGAGGCTGTGGCAGACCGACAGCGCCGACACCGGCATTGCGACGACGACCAGCGATCCGCGCTTCTACACCACGCGCTACCGCTTCAACCTCGCGACCGAGAAGGGCATGGCCGCTGCGCCCGAGAGGCTCGTCGACCGGATGAACCTGCTGCTGATGGGCGGCCGCATGCCGGCCGACATGCGCAACATCCTCGTGACGTCGACCTACGCCACCCCGATGAACGACGGCGGCGGTGACCGCGTGGAAGACCTGATCTTCCTGATCGCTTCATCCTCCCAGTTCGCCGCGCAGAGGTAAGCCATGGACCGCATCGACAAGGCGAACGACCGTCGCCGCTTCCTCGTCGGCGCCAGCCGCATCGCGCTGGGCAGTGCCGCCGCCATGGCGACGATGGGCCAGCTGCAGATGGTGCATGCCGCCACGCGCAGCAGCGAGAAGTACAAGGCGCTGGTCTGCGTCTATCTCTTCGGCGGCAACGACAGTTTCAACATGGTCGTGCCGCGGAGCAGCGCCGCCTACACCACCTACAACGCGGCAAGGCCGGCGCTTGCCATCCCACAGGCGAACCTCCTGGCGCTGACGCCCACGGCCGGGGCAGGCGGCGTGGACTGGGGCCTGAACCCGGCGATGCCGGAACTCCGCGCCCTGTTCGAAAGCGGCCGCGCCGGGCTGATCGGCAACATGGGCCCGCTCGTGACGCCGACCACCAAGGCCGACTACCAGAACCGCCGCGTGCCGCTGCCGCCGGAGCTGTTCTCCCACGTCGACCAGCAGTCCTATTCGATGTCGATGGGCAGCGAAACCGCGGCGAAGGCGGGCTGGGGCGGACGCCTTGCCGATCGCCTGCAGTCGGCCGGTTTCGGTTCCAGCATCGGCCTGCCGATCGGCCTGACCATGTCCGGCGCCAATGCGTGGCTGGCGGGCTCCGAGAGCGGCATGTACACGCTCGGCAGTTCCGGGCCATCGCGCATCGACAGCAGCCTGCGCACGGCCACCGACGCCCGCAACGTGGCGCGTCGCACCGCCTTCAACCAGCTGCTCGACGCCGCGCAGCGCGACAGTTCGGCCTTCGTCCGCGAGCATGGCCGGATGAACCGCCGCGCGATCGACTTCAGCGAGTCCGTGTTCAACGCCATCAATTCCACCCCGGCGCTGGCCACAGTCTTTCCGACAGGCCGCTTCGGCGACACGCTGCGCACCGTCGCCCGCACCATCGCCGCGCGTGGCGCCCTCGGCCAGCGCCGGCAGATCTTCTTCGTCGGCCTCGGCGGCTGGGATACCCACGATGGCCAGCCCACGAGCCACCCCGCCCTGCTCACGCAGGTGAGCCAAGGCCTGGCGGCGTTCTACAACGCGACGGTGGAACTGGGCATTGCCCGCGACGTCACCACCTTCACGATGAGCGACTTCGGCCGCACCTTGAACAACAACGGTGACGGCACCGACCACGGCTGGGGGGGCCACAGTTGGATCCTCGGCGGCGATGTCGTCGGCCGTCGCATCTACGGCACCATGCCCGATTACGCACTAGGTTCGTCGCAGGACGTTGGCCGCGGGCGGATGATTCCAACCACGCCGGTGGAACAGGTCGGCAGCACGCTCGCCCGCTGGTTCGGCCTCGGCTTCTCCGATGTCAACGAGATCTTCCCGAACGTGCGCAATTTCGGCACCGGCGGCGACTACCTGCCGATGCTCGCCAGCACGAACGCCATCCTCAACGACGTGAACTTCACGCGCGGCCGCGGCGGCGGCAAGGGTTGATGCCGGGCCGACAATGTCGGCCATACGCACTGGTATGCTCCGGGACATTCGCACTCCCGGAGTCAAGCGTGCTTCGAGTCCTCCTGCTGGCCCTGATCGCGTCGACGCTCGCTGCTTGCGCCAGCGGCCCGGTGAAGCGCGTGTTTCCCCCGGAAGCGCGGGTGCAGGAGATCCGCCTGCAGGAGGACCGCGCAGCGGTCCTGCTCCGAGTCCAGAGCTTCAGCACCGTGCCGAGCGACGTGCAGTCCTATGCCCTGACCCTTGAATTCGCCGGGGTCGCCGCGGCCCGGTTGGACGGCACGACCGCGACCACCGTGCTGCCGCAGGCCGCCGAAACCCTCGCCATCGACACCACGCTGGACGCGGCGGCGATCGAGCGGGTGCGGGCCGCGCTGGCCAACGGCACCGCGCTTCGCTACCGACTGCATGGAACGATCACCGTCGAGCCCACGGGCCGCGCCTACCCGATCGACTACAGCAGCGCCCTCAGTCGTGTGCCCGGCCTCGACAGCGTGCTGCGCTGACGACAGCGCGCCGGCCCGAATCACACCGCGCCTTCGTCGCCCCTCCCTCTTCTCCACCCTTCCTCTCACCGACCAACCGCCTCCCCATGAACACCTACAAAGCCCCCGTGCGCGACATGAGCTTCGCGCTGTTCGACGTCATCCAGGCCGAGGCGCTCTACGCGAAACTCGGCATCGAGGCCGCCCAGCGCGACGTGATGGACGCCGCGCTCGAGGAAGCCGCGAAGTTCAACGAGAACGTCCTCGCGCCGCTCAACAGCGTCGGTGATCGCGAAGGCTGCACGCACGACAAGGCCACCGGCGCGGTGAAGACCCCGACCGGCTTCAAGGAGGCCTACGCGCAGTTCGTCGAAGGCGGCTGGGCCGGCATCACCGCGCGCGCCGAACTCGGCGGCATGGACCTGCCCGAGAGCTTCGGCGTGGCGATGAAGGAGATGATCGACGCCGCCAACCTGAGCTGGGGCAACTACCCGCTGCTCTCGCACGGCGCCACCGAGGCGCTGAAGCACCACGGCGAGCCGTGGCAGCAGGAGGTGTTCCTGAAGGCGATCGTCGAAGGCCGCTGGACCGGCACCATGTGCCTCACCGAGCCGCACTGCGGCTCCGACCTCGGCCTGCTGAAGACCCGCGCCGAACCGATCGCCGACGGCAAGTACGCCGTTACCGGCACCAAGATCTTCATCACCGGCGGCGAGCACGACTTCACCGACAACATCGTGCACCTCGTGCTCGCCCGCCTGCCGGACGCCCCGGCCGGCACCAAGGGCATTTCGCTGTTCATCGTGCCGAAGATGAAGACGGCGCGCGACGGCACGGTCGGCGAGCGCAACGCCGTGCGCGCCGGCTCGATCGAACACAAGATGGGCATCCACGGGTCGGTGACCTGTGTGATGAACTTCGACGGCGCCGAGGGCTACCTCATCGGCCAGCCGAACAAGGGCCTGGCGGCCATGTTCACCATGATGAACACCGCGCGCCTCGCCGTCGGCATCCAGGGTTTGGGCCTCATTGATCGCGCCTTCCAGAACGCCCTGCGCTACAGCCGCGACCGCCTGCAGATGCGCGCGCTCTCCGGCGCGAAGGAACCCTCGAAGCCGGCCGACCCGATCATCGTCCACGCCGATATCCGCCGCATGCTGCTCACCAGCAAGGCGCTGGCTGAAGGCGGTCGCCTGCTGTCCTACCACGCAGCCACGCTGGTCGACATCATGGAGCGCAGCGGCGACGAGGCCGAGCGCAAGCAGGCCGACGACCTCCTGAGCTTCCTGACGCCGATCGTCAAGGGCTGCCTCACCGAGTGGTCGGTTGAGTGCACTTACAACTCGCTGCAGTGTTTCGGTGGCCACGGCTATGTCGCCGAGTGGGGCATGGAGCAGCTCGCCCGCGATGCGCGCATCACCACGATCTACGAAGGCACCACGCAGATCCAGGCGCTCGACCTGCTCGGCCGCAAGGTGATGCAGCAGCAGGGCGTGGGCCTGAAGCAGTTCCTCGGCATGATCCAGCAGTTTTGCGAACAGAACATCGGCAACGCCGCCGTCGCCGAGTTCATCGGCCCGCTGGCCACGCTCGCCAAGGAGTACGCGGATACGACGATGGCGGTGGGCCGCAAGGCCGCCGGCAATCCGGAAGAGATCGGCGCGGCCTCGGTCGACTACCTGTTCTACTCGGGCTACGTGGCGCTGGCCTACTGGTGGGCGAAGAGCGTGGCCGTCGCCGAAGCCGGCGACTACCCGGCCGACTTCAAGACGGCGAAGCGCGAGACGGCGCGCTTCTACTTCCAGCGCCTGCTGCCGCGCACCCGCCTGCACAAGGCCGGCATCGAAGCCGGCCCGGACTCGCTGCTCGCGCTGGACGCCGCGCTGTTCGACAGCTGACGGCGCGCGCCGGTCCGGCAGCAGGACGTAGCACGACAAAAGCGCCGGACGTCTCGCGATGTCCGGCTCTTTCATTCCAACGATTTGCCTCATCCATTGGTCGGGACGGTGGATCTCACTCCCGGGCAAGACTTCGATGGGGCCTTACACGGGTTGGGAGACGCTGGGCCTGGGGTCAGTCGCCGCCGCAACCGCCACCGTCGCTGCCATCACCGCCATCGGAACCGCCGCAACCCGAGGCGCATCCGATGCTCGATGCGCAGTAGCTCTGGGCGACGAGCGAGCAATCCAAGGCATAGACGAATCCGCCCTGCACCGCGAGACGTGCATCGAGCGCGAACAATCGCGGCAATCTGACCGGCTTTTCGCGATCGATGTTTTCGCGCGCGCAGGCGAGTCGCCATGACCGACGGATGCCTTCCTGCGCCGGCGTCGGAGAGCGCATCGCCTCCGCGGGAACATGGTCGTAATAGCGACCGAATGCACGCTGGCAGAACTCGCGGTAGGAGCGCGTGTCGAGAATGAACTCATGCCATGCCGCATCGACGATCCTCGAGGGCATCGATAGGCGGCGACCACCGGCGTCTTGAGCGATGCAAAACCAGTCCCGCAAACCGGCGAGGATTTCGCTGCGATCGCAGGCATCGTACTGGGGGAATTCGCGCTGCAGGCGCCGCTCGAGACTGCCCGGGAACGGATAGCCGATGAGGAATGCGCGTCGACGCACCTTCCGGATCCCCAACGCCACCGCGATGGCGAAGGCGAGTCCAAACAGCGCGGGAATGATCACGTCCATCGCCTCTCCTCCGGGAACCCCACCGGGCGTTCCACCCCCGCGCCATCGCGGGGCATCACCTGTGTCGTCTTCATGCACCCGCAGCCTGCCCGGCGACGATGACGAAATTGTGGCCACCCGCATCAATCCGGTCGACGCCGCAGCAGGGAGGCCGACCGGCGGACTCTACGTTCAACCCAAATCGCCTCGGGCCTCGCAGGCCGGTGTCGCAGCAAGGCGTAGCAAACGAAAAAGCCGAGCATCTTGCGATGTTCGGCTCTTTCGAAATCAACGACTTGCGTCATGAATTGGTCGGGACGGCGGGATTCGAACCCACGACCCTTTGCCCCCCAGGCAAATGCGCTACCAGGCTGCGCTACGCCCCGACCGGAAAATCATTCACTGCCGAGCAGCGAGGCCGCGCAGTATACCGGCTGGTTCCGCCGGGGTCGACTGATCCCCAGCCTTCCGCTCAGGAACGCAGCAGCGCGAGCACCGATTCGAGCTCTTCGCGCACTTGGCGAAGCAGCGCCACATCGATGCCCGCGGCGGCGGGCACGGACGCCGCGCTGGCGGCCTTGGCCTTCGCCGCAGCCGGTGCCTGCTTCTCGGTGTCGATACGCAGGCGGGCGCCACCGATGGTGTAGCCCTCTTCGTACAGCAGTCCGCGGATCTGGCGGATCACCAGCACGTCGGCACGCTGGTAGTAACGGCGGTTGCCGCGGCGCTTCACCGGCTTCAGCGTGGGAAATTCGGTTTCCCAATAGCGCAGCACGTGCGGCTTGACGTCACAGAGCTCCGCCACCTCACCGATGGTGAAGTAGCGCTTCGCCGGGATCGGCGGCAGCTCGCGGTTACTTCCCGGGTCCAGCATAGGCGTCCACGCGTTCCTTGAGCTTCTGGCCCGGGCGGAAGGTCACGACCGTCCGCGCGAGGATCGGGATTTCTTCGCCGGTCTTCGGGTTGCGGCCGGGGCGCTCGTTCTTGCGCCGCAGATCGAAATTGCCGAAACCGGAGAGCTTCACTTGCTTGCCCTGCTCGAGCGACAGCCGAAGGACGTCGAAGAACGCATCGACGAACTCCTTGGCCTCGCGCTTGTTGAGGCCCACGTCCTCGAACAGTCGCTCCGCCATTTCGGCCTTGGTCAATGCCACGTCGTCCCCTCGATCAGCGCAGGCGGGCGCCGCAGTCACGCTCCAAGGCCGCGAGCGCGGCCTGGACCGCCTGGTCGACGTCCGAGTCGGTGAGAGTGCGGGAAACATCCTGCAAAATCAATCCCATAGCGAGACTTTTGACCCCGGTTTCGAGGCCCTTGCCGGCGTAGCGGTCGAAGATCAGGACCTCACGCAACAGGCTACCGAGCGCCCGACGGAGGCTGGCCTCGAGGTCGGCCCAAGGCCGATCCTCGGCCACCAGCACGGCGAGATCGCGGCGGACGGAGGGGAATCGCGACAAGTCGCCGGCCTTCGGCACGGCACGGGCTTCCAGCCGGGCGAGGTCCAGCTCGGCCACGACCACCTCGCCGTCAAGGTCGAGCGCCTTGGCCAGGGCCGGGTGCAGGTGGCCGACGAACCCGAGGGCCTCGCCATCCAGCGTCACCGCGGCGCTGCGGCCCGGGTGCAGCCAGGGCACGCCGGCCGTCGGAGCGAACGCGAGCGCGGCAGCGGCAGGCCCTGCGAGGGCCTCGAGATCGCCCTTGAGGTCGTAGAAGTCGACAGGCCGGGCCGCGCTGCTCCACTGCTCCGGCTTCGCGGCGCCGACGGCCGCGAAGGCGATGCGGCGGGTCTCGATCGGCGCGGCGCCGGCGGTGGCCGGGGCATGGAACACGCGACCGATCTCGAACAGGCGGACGCGCGCCTGCTGGCGGGCGAGGTTGCGGCGGATCGCCTCGACGAGGCCCGGCAGCAGGCCGGTGCGCATGGTGCCGAGGTCGGAGGCCAGCGGGTTCAACAGCGCGACGGCGCCCGCTTCGAGGCCCCAGCGCTGCAGCAGCGCGGCGTCGACGAAGGCGAAGTTGATCGCTTCGTGGAAACCACGCGCGGCGAGCTGACGGCGCAGGAAGGCTTCCGGTGCGCGCGTCTCGGTGTGGTCCGCCAGCGGGATCTCGCCGGCCGGCAGCGCGGCGGGCACGGCGTCGTAGCCGTGGATGCGCGCCACTTCTTCGATGAGATCTTCTTCAATGGCGATGTCGAAGCGGCGGGCCGGAGGCGTGATGCGCCAGCCGTCCGCCGTCGCGTCGACGCCCATGCCCAGCGCCACGAAGATGCGCGCCACGTCGGCGTCATCGATGCGCTGCCCGAGCACGCGGGCGAGGCGCTCGCGGCGCAGCGTGACCGGCACGCGCACCGGCAGGTTGGCTTCGCGGACCGCCTCGACCACCGGGCCGACGTTGCCGCCCATGATGTCCATCACGAGCTTGGTCGCGTACTCCAGTGCCACGCGCGGAAGCGCCGGATCGACGCCGCGCTCGAAGCGGTGCGAGGCATCCGTGTGCAGGCCGAGCTTGCGGGCGCGGCCAATGATCACCGAGGGTGCGAAATGCGCGGACTCGAGGAAGACACGCGTCGTCGCGTCGGTCACGCGGGTGTCGAAGCCGCCCATGACGCCCGCCAGCGCGACCGGCCGGTCGGCGTCGGTGATCACGAGGAAGCCGGCGTCGATCGCCGCGTCGCGCTCATCCAGCAGCTTCAGCGACTCGCCGGCGCGGCCATGGCGCACGCCGATCGGGCCCGTAAGCCGGTCGGCGTCGAAGGCGTGCATCGGCTGGCCGAGTTCGAGCATCACGAGGTTGGTGATGTCGACCAGCGGGCTGATCGGGCGCAGGCCGCAGCGCTTCAGCTTCTCCGTGAGCCACGACGGCGAGGCCGCGTTCGGGTTCAGGCCTTCGATCACGCGGCCGCAGTAGCGCGGCGCGTCGGCGCCGGCATGCAGCTCGACGGGAAGCGTGGCCGTCGCGGTCGCGGCGACCGGCACGGCGTCGAACGGACGCACTTGCGCGCCGAGCGCAGCGGCCACGTCGAAGGCGATGCCGCGGATCGAAAAGCAGTCGGCGCGGTTCGGCGTGAGCTTCAGCTCGATGCGCGCGTCGGGCAGGCCGAGGTAGGCGCTGAGCGCCGTGCCCACGGGTGCGTCGGCCGGCAGTTCGAGCAAGCCGGAGGCATCTGGATCGATGCCCAGTTCCTTGGCCGAACACAGCATGCCGAAGCTCTCGACGCCACGGAGCTTCGCCGCCTTGATGTTGAGGCCACCCGGCAGCACCGCACCGACGGTCGCCAGCGGCGCCTTCAGG
>Ga0209278_1001919_pt1 | contig 12066 bp, 10 predicted proteins | sample JI81BgreenDNA_FD_187504 | JGI IMG/M metagenome (GOLD analysis project Ga0209278, IMG submission 187504) | Wastewater effluent complex algal communities from Wisconsin, to seasonally profile nutrient transformation and Carbon sequestration -... | ecosystem: Engineered > WWTP > Effluent > Algae... | reverse complement strand
TAAAGTAGCTCGAGAAACGCGATAGTTCTTGTTTTTCATCTTGATGTATAGATTTTCTATATCAAAATGTTCTTCGCTATCGTAAATTTCTTGAAGAATAGCGTATCGTTCAGGTGTTTTTCGATGACTGTTGTTTTCAAGATAATGTGTAAAAACATTTTTTACAATTTCTTGATTTTTCGTGTTATCTGAAGCAATTTGTGTCATGTGACAAAGGTAATTTTTTTTGTTTAATGATTAATTTTAAATGATTAATTTTTAATTTGTAAATTTTCTAAACTAATTGGTGTAAACTCGTGTTACTTTATCTATTCCGTCAATTTTCTTGATGTTTTCTATTAGTTTTTTCAAAATGTTGTTGTTTTGAACGATAACGGCAACTTGTCCGTTGAAAATTCCAGCTTCGCCACTTAGGGAAATGCTTTGAATATTTACGTGCATTTGGTTGGAAATCACTTTGGTTAATTCGTTGGTTAAACCAAGTGTATCCATTCCGGTAATTTTTAAAACGGCTTTAAATTCTTGTTGGGTTGAATCAATCCATTTGGCTTGCATAATTCGATAAGCATAGTTGGATTGAAGCGTTATAGCGTTTGGACAATCTTTTTTATGTACTTTAATTCCTTCGTTGATGGTAATGAAACCAAAAACTTCGTCGCCTGGAATTGGGTTGCAACAGGAAGAAAGTTTATAATCGAGTTTGTCACTTTCGCTTCCAAAAACCAGCATGTCATAATTGCTGCTGAGTTCTGGTTTGTTGATTTCTTCTTGGTTGGTTGTTGGTGAACGCTTGATTTTGGTTTTGAAAAAATTCATCAAAGTGTTGCTTTTTTGAGCTGCATAATCTTTGAGTTGTTGATTTTCAATAGAACCAATTCCAACGCGGTAAAACAAATCTAAACTGGTTTTTAGTTTGAAAAAGTTAACCAATTCGTTAACTACGTTTTCATTTAAAGTGATTTTTAGATGTTTCAGTTTTCGGGTTAAAAGTTCTTTTCCGTCTTCGGCAATTTTCTTCGTATTTTCGTTGAGAACGTTTCTAATTTTATTTTTTGCTCTCGAAGTCGTTACATAATCCAACCAGTTAATCGTTGGTTTTTGATGGACGGATGTTATAATTTCAATTTGGTCACCGCTTTTTAATTCGTGATTTAGCGGAACTAATTTTCCGTTAACGCGTGTTCCACGAGTTTTCACCCCAATTTCTGAGTGAATGCTAAAAGCAAAATCGAGCGAAGTTGCACCTTTTGGTAAGGATTTTATTTCGCCTTTTGGAGTGAAGACAAAAATTTCTTTGGCATACAAATTCATTTTGAAATCTTCCACAAAATCAACCGCATTTGTTTCGGAGTTTTCTAAAGCTTCTTTTAACAAGTTAAGCCAAGTGTCCAAACCCGTTTCTTCGGTCGCACCGTTTTTATATTTATAATGTGCTGCATAACCTTTTTCGGCAATTTCGTCCATGCGTTCGCTTCGCACTTGAATTTCAACCCATCGACCTTTTGGTCCCATAACCGTGATGTGCAATGCTTCATAACCAGTAGATTTTGGCGAAGAAATCCAGTCGCGCAAACGACTTGGACTTGGACGATAATGATCGGTTACAACAGAATATATTTTCCAAGCTAGGAATTTTTCGTCATGAAGATTTGATTTGTAGATAATTCGAAGTGCGAATTTGTCATAAACTTCATCAAAAGTTACGTTTTGAGCCGCCATTTTTCTACGAATAGAATAAATGGATTTTGGTCTTCCTTTTAGTATATATTCAACACCTTCTTCGTTGAGCGATTTTTTTAACACATCCGAAACCAATTTGATGTATGCATCTTGTTCTTCTTTGGTTTCTTTTATTTTACTGACAATTTCGTTGTAAACTTCAGGTTCGGTATATTTTAAACCTAAATCTTCCAGTTGCGTTTTGATGTTGTATAAACCTAATCGATGGGCTAACGGCGCATAAATATAAAGTGTTTCTGAAGCAATTTTTACCTGTTTATAATCAGGCATGGAATCCATGGTTTGCATGTTGTGCAAACGGTCAGCGATTTTTATCAAAATTACCCGAACATCATCATTAAGCGTTAACAGCATTTTTCGGAAGTTTTCGGCTTGCATCGAAATGTTCATGTCTTTTTTGACCTGAGAAATTTTGGTCAAACCTTCAACCAAATGAGCAATTTTTGGGTTGAACATTCGCTCAATATCTTCAACGGTAACATCGGTATCTTCTACAACATCGTGCATCAAAGCTGCAGCAATACTCGTAGCACCAAGTCCAATTTCGGACGCCACAATTTTTGCCACACCAATCGGATGGAAAATATAGGCTTCACCTGATTTTCTTCGTTGGTCTTTGTGAGCATCAACGGCAACATCAAATGCTTTGCGAATCAGTTTTTTATCATCATCGGTGAGCGTTTGGTAACTTATGCGGAGTAATTCTTTGTATTCTCTGGCAATCGCTTTTTTCTCTTCTTCTAAATCTATCTCAGTCATAGCACTTAATTCAATTCACTAAAAGTAAGAAAAAATATATTCAATTTGAAATCTTCCACTATAATTTTTAACCCATAAAAATTGACTTTAATTTTGAGTTCGGGTGAAATCTAAATCGTGAAAATCATAACTAAAATCGGTCAACGGCGATATGGCTTTCATTGTGAAATGATTAGCTTTTCCAGCAGTATCAAAATCGAAGAAAATATGAGAATCGGCATGAAAACTGCGAATGTTCCATTTTACTACAAAATTTTGGTCTTTGTAAAAGAAAATCTCTCCAGTTAATCGAGGCGAACGTTTTGAAGTGAAATATAATTTTCCTTTCTTTTCATAAATAGAAACTTCTCCAAACCAATTGTCTTTATAGGTTCCGATGTATTTTTGGAAATCGATTTTTGTTTTCGCTTTTATGTTTTTATCGACTTGTGCCCAAACTTCGTCGGTAATTTTATCAGCATTGTCTTCGGCTTGTTTTCTGTCTTGGGTTAAATTGGCCAAATGATCAAATTTTGGTAAACCTAAATAACTATCTTTTATAGTATTGGAAATCACAGTAAATGCTGCGCCACTTTGCTGATTAGTCAAAACAATAATTCCTAGTTTTTCATTTGGAAACATAATGGTTTGTGTCACAATTCCGTCTAAACCGCCAGTGTGCGAAACTTGTAAATGACCGTCGATATCCGTTAATTGCCAACCCAAACCATAGGTTTTAAAATTGGTTATATAAGGATGACTTTTTCGATTAGGTAAAATAGTTTGTGATGACCAAGTTTCTAGAATTTGTCTCTCGCTGATGAGTTGTTTTCCGTCAAAATTTCCTTTGTTCATTTGAAAATTAAGCCATTGACTGATGTCGTTTACCGAAGCATACAAACCTGCAGCAGCATCAAAAATGGGATTGGTATAACGCTTGATAACTTCCAGTTTTCCGTTGGTTGGAACATGAGGAACAATTACGTTTGTTGTATCTTTTAATCGGTTCCAAGAAGCGGCGCTGTTTTTCATTCCGATAGGTTTCATAATACGTTCTTCCACAAAATCGCACCACGATTTACCTGAAACTTTCTCAATTACTTCGCCAGCAATTACATACAACAAATTGTCATAATCATATTTGGTTCTAAATCCAGAAACAGGTTTCAAGAATTGGATGTTTTTTACAATGTCTTTTGGCGTGAAATCGTGTCCATCAGGCCAAATCATTAAATCACCAGCGCCAAGTCCAAGTCCGCTTTTATGAGTTAACAAATCTCGGATTGTAAATTCATTGGTTACATAATCGTTATACATTTTAAAATCAGGAAGATATTTAATGACTTTGTCATCCCAATTGATTTTTCCTTCGTCAACCAAAATCGCTAATGCATTTGCCGTAAAAGCTTTGCTATTAGAAGCAATTCCGAATAACGTATTGGCATCAACTTTTTGATTGGTTTTGATGTTGGAAACGCCATAACCTTTGGCTAAAACCAGCTTTCCGTCTTTGATAATTCCAACGGCAATTCCTGGAACATTGAATGCTTTCATGGTGTTTTCCACTAAAACATCGACTTCTTTTTCAGTGATTTGAGCAATACTGCTAAAAGTTGAAAGTAGTAATGCTAGTAAAATTGAGTGTTTCATTATTCTTTTATTTGTAATTATTTTGCCCTTCGACTGTACTTCGACTTGGCTCAGTATAAACTAGGGTGACAAAGTTTGTGTAGATTTTTAATTCTTAATTATTCAAAGTTAGTGAGTTCGTTTGAAATTTTAGTGTATAATTCATTTTCCCAAGAAATAGTTTCGATTTCTGGAAACGTTTTATTTGTTCTAAAATCGTGTGGCGCAATGATAATCGGGAAATGTTTGTTTTTGGTTTTAGTAGCTAAAATAAAAATTTCCTCAATGTTTTTATCACCAACCGGAATGCAACCAATGGTTACACTTTTTCCGTGTATCATGATGTCGCCACCTAAATCAGTTCGTCCATCTTGTTTTGCTTTTTCTTTGTCAAAAGTGTTCGGATAACTTACTTTAATCGAAAGATGGTATTTACTGTTTGGGTTCAAATATTCCATTTGATAAATGCCTTCGGGAATTTGCTTGTCGCCATTTTTTAGTTTTGGTCCAATTTTTCCGCTGAATGCTGTGAATGGATACATTTTCAGTAATTTCCAATTATCAGTATCATTTTTTCGAATGTAAAGTTCCAAAATTTGTTCTTTTTTGAAGGCGAGAATTCCCATTTCAAAATCAGTAGTATCAATTTTAGTTTTTTCAAAAGCATCTTTTAGTGAAATTTCAACTTTTGAACTGTATTTTTTAGCGATACTTTCTACAGATTGCTTTTCTTTTGATGAAAAAAATAATCCGATGATTTGGTTTTTCATTAGATAAAGAACCAAAAATAAAATGGCGGTAAGTAGAATATAAATCAGTTTCAATTTCATTGTCAATTATTGATGAGATTCCTCCTTCGTCGGAATGACAAATTTGGAGTAATTATTTAAAATCCCGTTGTCTTTTGGCTTCGAATAGTAAAATTGCTGCGGCAACCGAAACATTCATACTGTCAATTTCACCTTGCATTGGAATAATAATATTTTGAGTTGCTTTTTCACGCCAAGGTTCAGTCAAACCAGTTGCTTCTGTACCGACGACTAATGCAGTTGGTTTGATGAAATTTTGTGTATGATATGACGTTGAATTTTGCAATGTTGCGCTATAAAAATTGATGTTATTTTTTTGTAAAAAATCAATCGTTTCTTCGGTTGTTGCAGTTGCGATTTGATTAGTAAACAAACAACCAACGCTGGAACGAACCATATTTGGGTTGTATAAATCGGTTTTTGGATTTGCAATAATCACGGCATCAACTTTTGCAGCATCACAAGTTCGAAGCATTGCACCAATATTTCCTGGTTTTTCAATGCTTTCCATTACTAAAATCAACGGATTTTCGGGAAGTTTTAAATCAGCAAGTTGGTGCGATTTGGTTTTTGCAACCGCAATAATTCCTTCGGTTGTGTCGCGATACGCTAGTTTTTGATAGATTTCTTTGGAGATTTCAATGGTGTTGAAAGATTGAAAGATGGAAGGATTGAAAGATTTTTCGATGACTTCAAAACAAATCAGAATTGTCTCAATTTCATAATTTCCTTTGATTGCCAATTCAATTTCGCGAATTCCTTCAATCAAAAAAGTTCCCGATTGTTTTCTGGCTTTGGCTTTTTCTTGTAGTAAAATCAAGGATTTTATAAAAGGATTTTGTGCTGAAGTGATTTGTTTCATGGGAAAGTTGAAAAGCAACAAAGTTACAAACTTTTTCTGTTTTTTATAAGGTAAGTAATAGTTAGGAGTGAACTAAAAATCAATAATTTAATTAGCCAATCTGCTACAATATATCCAAAAAAAGAATAATCACTATACATTGTCCATGAACTTGGCAAATAATCTCTATGTAATGATGTTACTATGATTACAAATTTTTCGAAGTTTAGAAATAATAAAAAGGAAATGATTATTCGAAGAATTGTATTGTTTGCAATTTTTTTTATTCTAAGAATTTGGGTTGTTACCAAATACATTATTGGGTGAAGCCAAAGGCTAAAAGAATAAGGACCAAAAAATCGTTGAATAAAATTATTTTTAGTATCTACATCATCACCTAAAAGTATAGAACCAGTTTCATAAATCCAGAATATAGAGTACAAAAGTCCAGCAAGACTAACTAATGTTATTGATGCAGCTTCAATTTTTTGAAGTGTTAAATTCTTTTTGTAAAAAGTGAAATGTTTAAATGTGACAAAATAGAAACTGTAAACAGCAAAACCAAAGAATACAATATCTGCTAGTTTGTATATTGTCATTTATTCGCTTATAAAATTCCTCTTGCTTTAATTTCTAAATACTTATTAATGGTATCTAAAGTTAAGTTTTCGGGTTGCGTTAATACCGAATGAATACCATATTTTTTGAGTTCGGTAACGATTAGTTTTTTCTCGAAAATGAATTTTTCGGCAATCACTTTATCGTAAACTTCCTGAATAGTTTCGGTTTTTTTATTGGTAATTTGATACAATTCAGTATTTTGAAAAAAGACAACTACTAATAAATGACTTTTAGCAATTCCTTTTAAATAAGGCATTTGACGATGCAATCCATCCAACGTTTCAAAATTGGTATACAAAATAATCAAACTTCGTTGGTTGATGTTTTTCTTAATATCAGCATACAATCGGGAATAATCGCTTTCAAAAAAATCAGTTTTTACGTTGTACAGATTTTCCAGAATTTTTTGCATTTGCGACGTTCGTTTTTCGGCTACGACACGATTATCTACTTTTTTTGAAAACGAAAACATTCCGGCTTTGTCTTGTTTTTTCAGAATAACATTCGACATAACCAACGTTGCATTGATGGCATAATCCAGCAAACTCATTCCGTTAAAAGGCATTTTCATTGTTCTGCCTTTGTCGATAACCATATAGATATTTTGAGATTTTTCGTCTTGAAATTGGTTGACCATCAAGCTGTTTTTCTTAGCCGTAGCTTTCCAATTTAAAGTTCTAATATCATCGCCGTGAACGTATTCTTTGATTTGCTCAAATTCCATAGTATGACCAATTCGGCGAATTTTTTTTACACCATATTGGAATAAATTATTAGAAAACGCAATCAAATCGTATTTTCTCAATTGAATGTATGATGGATACGTTGGCACCATTACATCTGAACAAAATTTATAGCGTTTAGAAATCAATTTCAATGGCGAAGAAACATATACATTCAAACTTCCAAAACGATATTCGCCACGTTGTGTTGGTCTTAAATAATACTGAAATTCGTCTTGCGAAGCGGTTTTTATTTTACGTTTTAATTCAAAATTTCGCTCTTGAAATTGTTCCGGAATTTCGTCAATAATTTTGACTTGTATCGGGAAAGTATAAAAGTTTTTGAGTGTTAGAACAATTGGATTTTCATCGCCATTCGACAATTTTTCGGGCATTGTTCTATCGGCATCAACTCCGTTTTTGGAGCTAAAAAGAATGATGATATCCAAAACAAAAAACACCATTATTCCAAGCAAAATATACCAAGTTGCGTTGTAAAGCGATGGAAACATAAACGCTAAACAAAACAACGCCACAATGCCAATGAGCAAGTAGAAAAAGAAATTGTTGATGTATAATTGTTTGAAAAAGTTCATTTTTTATTTCTGTTTTGCCCTTCGACTGCGCTCAGGGTGACAATGTGTTGGCTTTTTACTATTCACTATTTACTAATCACTATTTTACCTCGGAATTTCGATACTTTCTATAATTTGTTTGATGATTTCAACGCTGGTTAAACCTTCCATTTCGCGTTCTGGAGTTACAATAACTCTATGTTGTAAAACTGGAATTGCAGCTTCTTTAATGTCTTCTGGTGTAACAAAATCACGTCCGCGAATGGCAGCAAAACCTTTGGCAGCATTTAAAATTGCAATCGAAGCTCTTGGCGATGCACCGAGATATAAAAACGCATTTTCACGAGTGTTTACTACTAATTTTGCGATGTATTCCAGCAAGTTTGGTTCCACGATAATTTGTTTTACCAATGCTTGATAATTCATAATATCCGAAGCAGAAAGAACGGCTTTGATGTGTTCTAATTTTCCAGTATTTTGAAGCGTATGTTCACGTTGAATGATGTTAATTTCTTCATCTAATTTTGGATAATCAATGTTGATTTTGAAAATAAAACGATCCAATTGTGCTTCAGGCAAACGATATGTTCCTTCTTGTTCGATTGGATTTTGCGTAGCTAAAACAATGAACGGTTTGTCCAATTGAAATGAATTTCCATCGATCGTAATTTGACGTTCTTCCATTACTTCAAACAACGCAGCTTGTGTTTTTGCTGGCGCACGATTGATTTCATCAATTAGAATTAAATTAGAAAAAATTGGTCCTTTTTTGAATTCAAATTCTGATTTTTTTAAATCGAAAACCGAAGTTCCCAAAATATCCGACGGCATCAAATCAGGTGTAAACTGAATTCGACTAAAACCAACCGAAAGTGTTTTGGCGATAATCTTTGAAGTCATGGTTTTGGCAACTCCTGGAACGCCTTCAATTAACACATGTCCATTGGCTAAAATTGCCACTAACAATTGATCAATCATTTTGTGTTGACCAACGATTACGGTTTCCATTTCGGCTTTGATTTTGTCAATACTTTCGCGAAGCGGTTCAAGGTTTATTCTCGATTGAAAATTTAGATTTTCGTTGCTTTCAGTATTTTCGATGTTTTCACTATTTTCCATTAGTTGATAATTTTTTCTATTGCGTTATTGATTTCGATTAAATCACTTTCAATACTTTGATTGTAGCTTCGTCGCTGATAATTTATCAAATATACCAAGTGTTCAATATCTTTTAGGTCTTTTCCAGTTTTTAATTGTAATTTTTTGATGAAATTTTCATCCAAATTGCTCGTATCCATCAAATATTCGTTTCGAACTCTTTCGAGGAAATAAATTATTTTTTTGTCAATTATATTTTGATGATTTCCTTCTTGATAGTATAAATTTCCGATGGTTTTGGTAAAATCAACGGTTGTATTGGGCAATGGTTTTATGATTGGGATAACGCGTTGACGACGTTTTGCATTGAAAATCATGAAAATCACAATGCCAATTAAGAAAATATACCAAGCCCATTTTAACGCTGGTTGGCTCAAAATATAACGCATTGGCGAATAGGATTGTACCAAACTCGATTGATCTTTTACTAACCAATAAACATCATCTTTTGGCAAATACGACAAGACTTTTTCGGCATATTCTGCATGATTGTCTTTCAGCAAATGATAATTGGTAAACGCAACCGGTTGTAAATGAATGTAGAAAAATCCATTGCCATAAGGTGTTTTGATAAAGTTGATTTGTTTCTCTTTTTCACTTCCTTGATAACCTAAAACGGTAGTTTTAAGTGTGTCGATTTTTGAGAAAGCCAAAGGATTATCGCCTTTATTTAAAGTGTATTTTTTGCTACCCAAGGTTGAATTTGATAACCAAACTTGCGTTTCTTTTGAAAAATTAGGGTTTGTGCCCAATTCTAATTTCAACGTATCTAATAACGTTTTCGGCAATCTTTCAACACTTAAAAACGCATTATTTCCTTCGGCAACATAGTATAATATTTCGGTAGTCGATTGGTCATCGATTACATATTCATCGCAAATATTGAGAATTGTTCCTCTTTTGTCGTAAACATTTAAGGTATCGTCGTCATAATAATTAGGTTCAAATGCTTCGTAAAACGTTTGGCTAATTTTTTCGACGTTTTGATTTTTCAACAACGCTTTGTGTTCTTCGTTAAAAACATACAATCCAAACGGAATTTTATCTTTCAGCAAATAACTCGGTGACCAATCGACTGGTTTTGGTCGAACGGCATCAATATAAATTACACCAACAATCAGTAGGAGCAAAAAGAATACGTATATTTTTAATGTTCTACTCATTTTTTCAGTGATTGAAGGGTTTTTTCAAAGGCGTTTTTAGCTTGTAAAAAGCTTTCTTCGGTCATTTCAAATTCGCCATACCAAATATAATTGTACAAATAAGAAAGGTATTGAAAATCAGATTTTAAATCGGCTGATTTTATTTCGTATAAATAATCGGTGTTCGTTTTTTCGGCATTCCATTCGATGATTTCTTTTTCGGAAAGACGTTTTAAAACGAACAAATAATAGTAACGAATTGCCAAACGGTGATTTCCGTCTTGCAAAGTTTGTTTGATTAGTTTTTCAAAGTCAACGCGCGTTAGATTTTTTTCGATTTCTTCATCGGTGTAAATCTTTTTGGTGGTTGATTTTCCAAAAATCCATTGACCTTCTTTGTTTAAAATGAGTTTGACAATCATATAAATTACGTAGCAAACGATCAAAATTGCCAATGTTTTCAGCGTATATTCCACATACTTTTCAGAAACTTTCATGTTCGAAAGCCCAAAAATCTTTTTGAACCAATAAGCCAACCATTCTTTGAATTTATCCCAAAGCGATTTTTCGGTGATTTTTGCTTCGTATTGAAATTCGGAAGATTTGTATTTTTCTTTGAAATTGGCTTCAAATTTGGGTTGTGAAACTTCAGATTTGGTGTCAACTAGAATATCTTTTTCGGTAAAAACCACAGAATCTTTTTTGGCAACAGCCAAAGAATCCTGCGACCAAACGGAAACAGAAAAAAAGAACCAAAAAAGAAGCAGTAATTTATTCACGTCCAATTAAATCGATTGAGTCTTGAGAACTAATATTTTCGTCGTTTTCTCTTCGGCTGTAATGTGCCAAACCTTGATTAATTAGCATCAAATTATTCAAAATATAACTCATCAAGATTGTAATTACCATTATAATTGCCATCATAATTCCAAAAGTTGCCAATCCTTCGGTACTTCCAGGATTTTGTTCCAAAGAAGTAAACATCGAAACCATTCCTATAAAATAAGGAATCATCGTGAAAACAGTCATAGTTACTTGAATGATAATGTACATCAACATCAGTGAACCAACAATTGAGAAATATTGCGATTTCATTTTAGAAAATCCGTCCGAAAGTGCTTCGAAATAACCTTTGTCAAAGTTGATGTATTCGTAATAACTCAAAGCTATCCAGCTAAAAAATGATGGAATTGCAAATAATAATAACGGAATTCCAATGATAATAAAGCACAATAAAATTAATAGTGTAAAAACGATAATTAGAATAGGAATAATGACAAAAAGCGATGCAATGAAGAAGATTAGCATTTTACCAAAATTAGATTTCAAAGCCGAAACTACATCGCCAACACTGAAATTGTTTCCTTTTTTCTTGTCGAATAAATCAAGGTAAATTACTGGAACAGTATAGTTTAACATTGACATAAAAATCAAAAATAGAAACAGTAAAATTGCCAAAACAATAAAAAATGGGAAATTTTCGGTCATTGAATTTTCTAAACCGCTAAAATCTTGTCCGCTCATGCTGGTTTTAAGAAAATCAAAATAGACTTGAAACAGAAAATACGATAACACCATCATAATCATCAACGGAATTCCATTGATAGTGAAATAAATTTTCATAAAATGCTTTCCGGTTTGTCTAAAAAAGCCAAACGTATCGCTGATGTAATCGCCGAAATCTCTATTTTTAAATAATTGAAACATACTTATTTGTTTAGTTTTTTATGAACAATGGTTGGATAAATTAAAAAGTAAAATGATATGAATGACAATGTGCTTAAAATGATGAAAACATTTAACCAATTAGGCATTTCAAGTGAATAACGTGTTACAAAACCTTCCAGAATTCCGGCTGCAATGGTAAACGGAACGGTTCCAAGAAATATTTTCAAACTGTCTTTAAATCCAATTTTGAAGGAATTCAATCGCGAAAAAGTTCCAGGAAACAGGATAGAAGCACCGAGAATAAATCCGCAAGCCGACTCGATAACGATGGCAAAAATTTCCATTGAACCGTGAATCCAAATACCTTGAACGCTTTCCCAAAAAACGCCTTGTTGATAGAAGAAATATTGAAACGAACCGAGC
>Ga0209278_1001918_pt1 | contig 12070 bp, 12 predicted proteins | sample JI81BgreenDNA_FD_187504 | JGI IMG/M metagenome (GOLD analysis project Ga0209278, IMG submission 187504) | Wastewater effluent complex algal communities from Wisconsin, to seasonally profile nutrient transformation and Carbon sequestration -... | ecosystem: Engineered > WWTP > Effluent > Algae... | reverse complement strand
TAAAACAATCAATGGAACGTCATCCAAATTTAGTTATCATGGGACAAGACATTGCAGAATATGGCGGAGCATTTAAAATCACCGAAGGTTTTGTAGAAAAATTTGGTAAAGAAAGAGTGCGCAACACACCAATCTGCGAAAGTGCAGTTGTTTCAGCAGCAAATGGCTTGTCAATCAACGGATACAAAGCAATCGTAGAAATGCAATTTGCCGATTTCGTTTCTACAGGTTTTAACCCAATAGTTAATCTTTTGGCAAAACAACATTACCGTTGGGGAGAAAAAGCCGATGTAGTAGTAAGAATGCCTTGCGGCGGCGGAACACAAGCTGGACCATTTCACTCACAAACCAACGAAGCTTGGTTTACCAAAACACCAGGTTTAAAAGTGGTTTATCCAGCATTTCCATTTGATGCAAAAGGTTTGCTAAACACTGCAATCAATGATCCAAATCCAGTAATGTTTTTTGAGCATAAGCAATTATATAGAAGTATTTATCAAGATGTTCCAAAAGATTATTACACCATTCCATTTGGAAAAGCATCAGTTATTAAAGAAGGTTCTGAGGTAACGATTATTTCATTTGGTGCAGGAGTTCATTGGGTTTTAGAGACATTATCAAAAAACACTAATATCAAAGCTGATGTAATCGATTTAAGAACACTACAACCATTAGATACTGAAACAATTTTTGCTTCGGTAAAAAAGACAAACAAATGTATAATTCTCCAAGAAGACACTTTGTTTGGCGGAATTTCAAGCGATATTTCGGCATTGATTATGGAGAATTGTTTCGAGTATCTCGATGCTCCAGTTCGCCGAGTTGGAAGTTTGGAAAGCGCAATACCTTTTGTAAAAACATTGGAAGATCAATATTTACCAAAACAACGATTTGAGAAGGAATTATTAGAATTGTTGAAATATTAAATTTTATAAAACTAAAGGCACAGTTATTGTGTCTTTTTTTTTTGCACAAATAAATCTTATGAAACGTTTACTTTTCCTTCTTGTATTTGCAGTAATTTCATGCTCAAAAAATAATTCAGTAGATCATTCTAAAGATAAAATTGTTGGTATAATTCCTTATGAAGAAATTTCTAACGAAGAAGTTGTAGTACTCTCAAAAACGATTGAAGATTTTTATGGAGTAAAAACAATACTACTTCCTAATAAAAAATTGCCGATAACAGCTTTTGTGAATATTAAATCACCAAGATATCGAGCTGATAGTATCATAAAAATTCAAAACAGAAATTGTCCCGATTCTCTTGATTTTGTCTTGGGTTTGACAACAAAAGATGTTTCTGTAACTAAAAAAGATAAAGAAGGAAATATTTTAAAACCTACATGGAAATACAATGACTTTGGAGTTATGGGGTTAGCATATTGTCCCGGGAAAAGTTCGATTATTTCAAAATTCAGATTAAAAAATTCAAATAAAAAATTGGAATTAGAGCGTTTCAAAAAAGTAGTAATTCACGAATTTGGTCATAATTTAGGTTTGCCACATTGCGTCAATACCAATTGTGTAATTACAAGTGCCGCAGAAAAAATTAGTACTATTGATAAAGAAAAAATGGAGCTATGCGATAAGTGTAAAAAACAAATTATGTAGATTTTTTTTTGGATAGATGTTTGACAAATACCAATAAAAACAAGAATATTGGAACAATAAAAATAATGTACCAATGTATCGCTTTAATAGTTAAAACCGTTAGGATTACTAACAATATAAATCCTAAAATCATATAAATTCCTCTACGAATATTGTTTTCATAATAGCCATCCAAAAGATAGAATAGTAATGGAAGTAGAGAAAAAATGAAAAATAAAGGATTTATTGTGAACATTACTATAAAACCTTTTTGATTAACCAATAAACAACTATAAAAACAATAATAGTTCCAAAGCAACCAAATCTACTTTTCTTTGCTGCAAAAAAAGCTCCAATAAATGCGATTAAATTTTTCATAGTTGTTAATTTTAAGATTAGTATTTTCCACTCAACAATTCGCCACCAATAGCTGATTTGGCTTCAATTCCGAGTTTTTTCATCATTTCATACGTAGTACAAACAGCTGCTGAAGTTACCGGAATACCACATTCTTGCTGAATTAAATCAATAGCTTCCAAAGATGGCATTTGAACACAAGCAGAAACTACTAAAACATCAACATCAGTCAAATCCAATTGCTTATAAATTTCCAATAAATTCATCGGATTTTGAGCAGCAACTTCCAAATTATCAGGAATTTCTAATGCGACACTTTCCTTTACTTTAATACCTTGATGTTCGATATAATCCACAACCATGTCAGACAATGGTCGCATATAAGGTGTAATAATTGAAATTTGCTTCGCTCCTAAAACCTTCAATCCATTAATTAAAGCTCCAGCCGAAGTTACAATTGGAGTAGGAAAGTCATTAGCCACAGTTTCTTGGTGCAAATTCACTTCCGATACACAATGATAACCTCTTCCCATACTCATAATGGCTACCAAACACGCATAACCCATAACATCAACATGTGCGTCAGAAAGTTCTTGAGCACATTTCAAACTCATGGCATCCATGGCTTCGAGTTCTTCTTTGGTAACTTTTTTCATTCGCATTCTGCTGGAATGGAATGTAAAACGTTCGGGCAAAATGGTTTCGCGTGAACGAAAGATTGCTGGTATTTCGGTTTCCATCGTTACGTTAGATGATGGAACTATTTGTCCTATTCTGTATTTCATTGTTTTTTAGTTTGCAGTCTCAGTCACAGTTAGCAGTCTGAAAACTGAAAACTGAGACTGAATACTAATTTTAAATCTCTTTAACCGTATTCACAAGCGTTCCAATGCCTTCCACAGTAGCTTCCACAACATCGCCATCATACAACCATTCTTGTGGATTTCTTCCTGCACCAACACCTGATGGAGTTCCAGTTGCAATAATATCTCCAGGTTCTAAAGTGAAAACCGTACTCAAATCTTCAATCAAATCATTGATATTGAACAACAAGAATTTGGTGTTCGAATTTTGTTTTTCTACTCCGTTTACTTTTAACGATAAATTCAAATTATGTGGATTTTCGATTTCGTCTTTGGTAACTAAAATTGGTCCCATTGGTGCAAAGGTATCTTGACCTTTGGATACAATCCATTGACCTTCACGACGACAATCACGAGCTGAAATATCGTTAATTACGGTGTAACCAAAAACATAATCCAAGGCATCTTCTTTAGCAACGTATTTTCCTTTTTTGCCAATAACAACTGCCAATTCCACTTCCCAATCTAATTGTTCGGTTAGTTTGGTGTTTTTGATAATTTCGGTATTTGTAGCGGTAACCGTTGTTGGCGGTTTTGAAAAGATGATTGGTTTTTGAGGTAATTTTCCAGTCGTATCTAATGTTCTTGCACTTTCAGCCACGTGTTCGGTGTAATTTAAACCAATTCCGATTATGTTTTTTCGTGGTTTTGGAATAGGAGCAAGGAAGGTTACTTCGTCTAATTCATATGCGATTTCTTCAAAGAAATTTTCTGGAGTTTCAGAAACCATTTCGGTAATTTCGGCTATAATTTCAAATCCCATATCGATTAGTTCCAACATATCGTTTGGTAAAGGAAAGTTGGATATTTCCCCAAAATCTTCCATATCAATTACTTGATTGTTGTGAAGGAAACCTAATCGAGGTTCGGTGTCTTGTGTTTTGTAGGTAAGTAGTTTCATGTTTTATGCCGCTAAGACGCAAAGGCGCCAAGTTTAAAATCTATTTTCTTTTCTCTTTATTCTATTTTCTGATGTCCGTTATTATCTTCTAATTCTCTTGATTGATATAATCCCAAACCTTCAATTACAGGTAAATCGTTGAAATTGAACAAGCAAGCATCTTCCGTTTCAGATAAATTGTGATGTTCGTGCCAAGCCCAAGATGGAACACAGAAAATGTCTCTTTCTTTCCAATCAAATCGCTTTCCGTTGATGATGGTATAACCTTTCCCTTTGGCACATTGATAGACAAATGAACCTGTGTGTTTGTGCGCTTTGCCTTTAAAACCTGCAGGTAATAATTGGATTGCCGCACCCATAGTTTGCATTACATGTCCACCAGATAGCGGATTGGAATATCTCATAAAAATTCCATCAAATGGATTGGGTTTATTTACTCTTTGAGCTTCCAACAATGCAGGATATACTTTTTTCCACGAATATTTGAATAATGGCGAATAGGGTTTGTCCCATACAAAATCTGCCGGAATTAAACCGTTTCCATCAAAAGTTTGTGGCAACTGATTTACAGGAGCAACCAAAGGTTGTTTTCCATCGTAAACCGCATAATCATTTGCTTCCAAAGCATTAACTAACGGAATATCCAAACCATCTTGCCAAATACACGTTTTTCCGCCTTCTTCAACGCCATGTTCGTGCCAAGTGGAATTGGGTGTAATCACAAAATCATTGACTTCTAACATGATTTTATTTCCGTCAACAACTGTATATCCTTTTTCGCCTTCCATGATAAAACGTAGAGCAGAAGCTTTATGCCGATGTGCAGATGTGCTTTCGCCAGGACGTGTAACCTGAATTCCAGTGTACAACCAACCAACCGCTGCGGAAACATCTTTACGTTTATCATTTACCAAATACACAACTCTTCTTCCTGCTTGCTCTGGCGTTACGAGTTCAGAAGATTTTAAAACCAATTCCCGTAAATCATCGTATTTCCAAAGCATTGGAACCGATGAACTTCTTGGTTCCCAAGGTTCAATGTCGTTGGCAACAGTCCACAAAGCGCCTGCGCCGAGTATTTCTAATTCTTTATAATACGCTTCTAGTTCTGGCGTATCTTGAACTCTGGCACGACCAATTTGATTGTCTGAATGGTTTTCGTTCATAATTTTTATTTTTTTTGCCACAGATTAAAATGATTAGAATGATTTTTTAAATCTGTGAAAATCATTTTAATCTGTGGTATTTATCTTTTATTAAACTCCTCATGATTATCAATAAACGTAATTTTTCGAGTAGGAGCGATGTTTACTCGTAAATCAAATATATCAAATCTATTGTAATGTCCCAGAATGTCGTGCATTTGTTTTGGCTGAATACATTTTGCTAAATCGATGTCAGCGTAAACAATTCCTTCATCATCAATTAATGGTGTACCGATTACAGCACCATTTGGACCAATAAATCCTGAAAATGCAGAATTTTTTCTAGTCAATAATTCTTCAACGTTTGGAACATCTTCTTTCAATGCTTCCATAATTTCTTCAGAAATCGTTGAACACGAAACGATTGTAAATAATTTTCCTTCAAAAGAATGTGCTGCAGCTCGAATTTTTATTGCTTCTGCCATATCGTAATCTGGTGGTGCAACTGGAAGCGAAATATAATTGGCAATATGAATTAATTCGCCTTGAGAAAGTAATGTAAATCTAGCTAATGTGTTAGTATTTTCACCACAAGCCAAAGTTCCGATTGGACCAATTTCGGTATTGTAAACTTTTAATGATGAACCATCGCCAGAAGTCCAAGTGAGTTTTTCTGCCCAAGTTGGTACTAATTTTCTATGTTTTCCGATTAAATTTCCGTTGTTGTCAATAATTAAATTGGTATTGTAAATCTCGCCATATGAATCACCACGTTCATTTATTCCGATTACTATATCAATGTTATTATCTTTTGCTGCTTGAAACAATGTTTGCATCGCTTCATCATCAGTTTTTACGGAACATTTATATAGTTTTTCATACCATTTGCTTCCTTGAACTGGCGTCATAATCCAATTCCAATACGGATAACCCGCGATGAAAACCTCTGGAAAAGCGATTAAACTTGCGCCGTTTTGGCTTGCTTCTTTGATGAAACTTATTGCTTTTTCAACTGTTTTTTCTACGTTTAGAAAAACTGGCGATGTTTGAACGGTTGCTGCTTTGAATTTTTTGAAATTTATCATGTTTTTTGTTTCACAGAGTTTCACAAAGTATTTTCACAGAGTAACACAAAGTTAACTCGTAATTTTTAATTCGTAATTCGTAATTTTTTTCTTCATTTCCTCATTAAAAGCTTCAGCTTTGATGCTTTGTCGGTCTTCTTGAATGGCAACATTTACTAAAGTTACTTCGCCTTCGAGTACGGTTTTTTCTTGTTCGTTTATGAACTGAAATCCGCAAACAACAGAGGAACTTTTCAGTTCTTTTACCCAAAGCGATTTGGTTAGGATTTCTCCAATTCGGGCTGCGTTTTTAAATTGTACTTTTAAATCGACGGTTGGTATTCCGTTTGTCTCGTGGATTTTGGAAAATGGTCTTTCCAAAGCTTCTTCAAACCAATCTTCTACTAAATCATTTAGCATTTCGAGAAATCGCGGATAGAAAACTATTCCGGCGTAGTCGATGTGTTTAAAACGTATTTTTTCTTGTTTTGTAAATTTCATTTTTTATTTTTTTTCCACGGATTAAACTGATTTTTACAGATTAACACGGAATATTATTTTATCTTTTTCTTTACTGATGGTTTAGCCCCGATTGCTTCGCCAGTTCGTTACACTCGTGTGAGCCGATATCCTTGCGTAGTTTACGGAGCAAGATAAAGGCGAAAGCGGGAAATAGCTCCTAAAAATTATCATATCATTTCAATTTAAATCGTTGAATTTTTCCGGTTTCGGTTTTGGGTAAACTTTCTACAAAGTTAATTATTCTTGGATATTTATAAGGTGCGGCAACTTCTTTAAACCAATGTTGAATGCGGTTTTTCATGACATCAGTAGCGTTGGATTTGTCTTTTAAAACGATATGAGCACAAACCAACATGCCACGTTCTTCATCAGGCAAACCAACAACGGCACATTCGAGAATTTCGTCGTGGGTTAAAAGTACGCTTTCTACTTCAATTGCTGCAATGTTGTAACCCGAAGAAATGATCATGTCGTCGCCACGAGCTACAAACCAAAAATAGCCATCATCGTCTTGACGGAAAATATCGCCTGTGATGTTCCAGCCGTTTTGTACATATTCTTTTTGCTTGTCTTCCCGATTTAAATATTTACAACCTGTAATGCCTTGAACGGCTAATCTTCCGGCTTCGTTTCTTGGTAATTCGTTGCCATTTGCGTCTATAATTTTGGCTTCGTAACCTGTTATTGCTAAACCAGTTGCGCCAGGTTTCGTGTTTTCTTCGTTGGATGATATGAAAATGTGCAGCATTTCAGTTGCTCCAATTCCGTCGATGATTTTTAAACCTGTTGCTTCGTGCCAATCTTGCCAAACTTTTAATGGTAAGGTTTCGCCAGCTGAAACACATTTGCGTAAGCTTGAAATATCAAAATCAGTCACTTTGGTCGTGATGATTCGCCAAGCTGTTGGAGCCGTAAAGCAAATGGTAATTTTGTAATCTTGAATGGCTTGCAATAAAATATCGGGACTTGGTTTTTCTACTAAAAAGGTGGAAGCACCAAAATACATTGGAAATAAAACCAATCCGCCCAGACCAAAGGTAAAACCTAATGGTGGACTTCCTGTAAAAATATCATTTTGTGTGGGTTGCAAAGAGTAATTTGGAAATGCTTCGCAAATATTTAAAATGTCTTTGTGATAATGCGATGTCATTTTGGGTAAACCTGTTGTTCCTGATGTAAATCCGATTAAAGCAACGCTGTCGGATTTTGAATGATAATTATTGAAAGTTTTGGGTTTGGAAATCATCAATTTTTCTAATCCCGAAGTTTCGGGACTATTTCTGAAATAAATCGTTTTTTTAAGAAAATTTGATTTTACTAAATTCATTTCTTCTGAAAGTTCGCTGTCGCAAATAGCGTGTGAAATCTCGGCACAATCTATAATTGTTGTTAATTCTTTGGCACGAAGTAACGGCATCGTTGCTACGACAATTCCGCCGGCTTTTAAAACGGCAAACCAACACGCAACCATCATTGGGTTATTGGCACTTCGTAATAAAACTCTGTTTCCTGATTTCAAAGCTAAATCATCGACCAAAACATGTGCAATTTGATTGGCTTTTTCGAATAAATCTTGATACGTCCAAGTTTCTGTGAAAGTGCGAATGCAAATATTATTACCGTTACCTTTTTCAATGTGATAATCCAATAATTGGTGAACACAATTGAGCATTTCTGGATGTTGAAATTGAGGTAAATCCAAAAAGGAATAGTCTGGTATTAAATCCTGACTTGGTAAATTATTGTGGGCAAAATTATCTTCGTAATGTTTCATTGATCTAATGGTTTTGTAAACTTGGGTAAAAGTCTGTTGTATGTTTTGTAATTGAACTTTTTCTTTATGGGAATTAATCCATTATACTTTCTTCTATCTGTTAATTTAAATAGTATTGAATTTAATGAATCAATATTCTTGTCTTTACTAGAATTATAATATATAAATTCATTTACAGAAGAATCAGAAAAAACAATTTTTAATGAATAAGTACTACAATCAGGACATGCTTTAGATATATCTGCAATATTATTTTGTTTGTTTTTTAATGTTTTTACAAATCTTGAAATTTTCTGAAGTGTTTCGGGATTGATTTTAAATTTAAAATAATATGAATCATTAAAAGGTTCAGAGCCTAAACTAATTTGATGGTCTATTAGATTTCCATTATTATCTAAAAGAATTGTACCATTGCCAACACCCCAACCACTGTGATGCGATAATTCAATTTCATTGAAAGAAACTTTGTCTTTACAAGAAATTAGCAATAATAATATCAATATATTTAAAAAAAATTTCATAAACTACTTTTTATTACTCTTCGGTTTCAACGCTTTTTTCATTCCTTCGGTTTGTTTTCTTTCGGAAGCTTTTAATGGATATAAATGAGAAATCCCTAATTTATATTGATTTGGAATGTCATCTGGTTGAAATTGCTCGTAAGCTTGCGCGTTTCTGACGAAATTTGCGTCTAACAATAATGGTTTTCCTAAAGCTACTAAATCAGCTCGACCGTTTAGAATAATGGTATTGATTTGATCAATGTCAGTTATATTTCCGGCTATTATTGTTGGAATATCAACTGAGTTTCTAACCAAATCAGAAAATGGTACTTGCCACATTCTACCGGTTTGTGGTTTTTGATGGGCAAAAGTATTTCCAGTTGAAACGTTGATAACATCAGCTCCAGCGTTTTTAAAAGCCTTTGCAATTGTGATTACATCTTCTTCTGAAATTCCGTTTTCTGCCCAATCGGTTGCCGAAATTCGAACTGACATTGGTTTTTCTTTTGGGAAAACATTTCGCATTTCGGTAAAAACTCGTAGTGGAAATTTTAATCGGTTTTCGATACTTCCGCCAAATTCATCGGTGCGAATATTGGTTAATGGCGATAGGAAAGAAGCCAATAAAAATCCGTGATGTGCTTGCAATTCAATCATGTCAAAACCTGCCTTTTCTGAATTTATTATTGCTTGAACGAATTGTGAAGTTATGAGATTCATATCTTCCAAAGTCATTTCTTTTGGAATAATTCCATCTTCATGAAATGGAATAGCCGAAGCGGAAAGTAATTCCCAACTTTCTCCTGTAAAAGTTTCTTCCCAAGGAATTTTAGAACAACCTTTTCTACCGGAATGTCCCAATTGAATTCCGATTTTTGTTTGTGAATTTTTATGAATAAAATCAACAATTCGTTTCCATTCAACTATTTGATTTTTATTATAAATACCTGTACAACCTAAAGTAATACGTCCAACTTCTGAAACAGCTGTCATTTCGGTTAATATTAACCCTAAACCACTAATTGCTCTTGAGGTGTAATGTTGAAAATGCCAATCGTTTACCAATCCATTTTGGGCAGAATATTGTCCCATTGACGACATTACAATTCGGTTTTGCAATTCTAGATTTCGGAGTTTTAAAGGTGAAAAAGCAGCTGATTTTGAGTTGGAAGTTGGAAGTTGGGAGTTGGAAGTTTTTAAAAATTCTTCTAAAACTTTATCTGTGAATGATTTATCGCGTAAACGTAAATTTTCGTAAGTTACTTTTTTCGCACGTGTCATGCATCCGAAAGCAAATTGATAAAAAGCATGTTGATTATGTCGGTTCATGTTTTCAAACCAATCTAACGACACTAATGCCGCATATTGTATCATTTCTACCGTATTTCTACGGGATTTATCGTATTGTTGAAAAGCAGCTTGAACATCATTTGGATTAGCAATTACAGCATCGGATAATCCAATGGCAGAATCCATGGCTAATTTAGTTCCTGAACCGATGGAATAATGAGCGGTGGCTTTAGCATCGCCGAGCAAAACTATATTTTTATGATGCCATTTTTCGTTGGTTACATGTGGGAATTGTCGCCAATGTGATTTGTTTGTAATTAATGAATGTCCGTCTAATTCGTCTTTGAAAATTTCAGAAATTTTTGCAATCGTATCTTCTTCGTTGGTAATTTCAAAATTAAATTTTAGCCAGGTTTCATCGGAACATTCAAAAATCCAAGTACTCATTCCCGGTTCATATTGATAGGAATGCGCTACGATAAGTCCGTGTTCGGTATTTCTGAAAAAGTAGGTAAAAGCATCAAGAGGTTTTGTTGAACCACACCATACAAAACGGTTTTTCTTCAATTCGATTTTAGTCCCGAATTCTGATGCAAATTGAGTTCTGATTTGGCTGCCAATTCCATCACAAGCAACTATAATATCTGAATTTGAAAATTGATTTAAATCGTCAATATTTTGTTCAAAATGAAGATTTACACCTTCTTCAAGACAACGTTGATGCAATAATTTTAATAAAGTTTTGCGAGAACAACCACAAAAACCATTTCCGGCAATACTAACTTCTTGACCATCGCGAGCAATGATAATGTCGTCCCAATACGCAAAGTTGCTTCGGATTAATTCATAGGATTGCATATCGCGCTTGAGAAATTCGCCGAGCGTTTCATCTGAAAAAACGACACCAAAGCCAAAACTGTCATCAGGTTTGTTGCGTTCGTAAATTGTTATTTCCCAATCAGGACGCGCTTTTTTTGTTAATATAGAAAAGTACAATCCACCTGGACCGCCACCAATTACTGTTATTTTCATTTTGTCATTGCGAGGAACGAAGCAATCTTATCCTCATTTTATATTTTTATTAAACACAGATTTCACAAATTTTCACAAATTATTGAAGTTGAATTTTGAGTTTGATTTTTGATATTGTCAACTTCTTTTAATTGAAAACATCTCTCCAATTTTAGAGTAATTAGAACCCGCTAATCGAGCAACAGGTTTGTAAGTTTCTAAATTTATTTTATAATTATCTAAAAGCATTTTTTCGTCATAATGCATCATAATTATTTTGCCAATCAAAACACAAGCTCCGCCTTGTTGATGTCCTTCAAGAAAGTAGTGATGTACTAATTCACATTCAAAATGGATAGGACTTTCTTTCACTCGCATCGGTTTTATTTTTACTGATGGAATAGGTGTAAGATTGGCTAAATCAAATTCACTTTCATCGGCTGGAATGCTTTGAGATGTCATGTTCATTTGTTCTACAACATCTTCGGTAACCATATTAACGACAAATTGTTTTGTAGTTAATACATTATTTAAGGTGTCTTTGTTTTTATTATTATCTCTTCGGGTAGAAAACATAACATGTGGCGGATCATCGCCAAGCATATTGAAATAGGAAAAAGGAGCAAGGTTGTTAATTCCATCTTCGCTTATAGAAGAAATCCAACCAATTGGTCGCGGAATTATTGTGCCAGTTAATAATTTATAAATGGCAGAATGTTCTAATTCGTTTGGATCGAATGTCATTTTTTGTGTGTGTGGTTTAGTTAGTTTTAAATAGGTCATAAAAATACTAAAATAAAAATGGTAAACAAATGGATTAAAATGTCATTTATTTTATCATATTATAAAAAACTTTGTGACCTTTGTGCTAAATTCTCAAAAAACAGATGAAAGCAACGATAGTTACTATTGGCGATGAAATATTGATAGGTCAAATTATAGATACCAATTCAGGATATATTGCAAAGGCTTTGGATAAAATTGGAGTTCAAACGCATGAGATGATTTCCATTTCGGATGATAAAAAACACATTGTTGATACTTTTG
>Ga0209278_1001917_pt1 | contig 12076 bp, 10 predicted proteins | sample JI81BgreenDNA_FD_187504 | JGI IMG/M metagenome (GOLD analysis project Ga0209278, IMG submission 187504) | Wastewater effluent complex algal communities from Wisconsin, to seasonally profile nutrient transformation and Carbon sequestration -... | ecosystem: Engineered > WWTP > Effluent > Algae... | reverse complement strand
CGCTGCTGGGGCTGGCGCCGCTGCAGGCTCACGCCTTCTCCAGCCGCAGCAGCTCGGCCCCCTCGGCCACCTGATCGCCCACGGCGTACAGCAGCTCGGCCACGCGGCCGTCGTGCGGGGCGGCGAGCGTGTGCTCCATCTTCATCGCCTCCATCACGGCCAGCGGCTGGCCCTTGCTGACGGCGTCGCCCGCCTTGGCCAGCAGCGCGATCACCTTGCCCGGCATGGGCGCGGCCAGGCGGCCACCCTCGGCGGCGCCGTCGGCGGCGTGCAGCAGCGGGTCGTGCTCCTGCAGCAGCGCGCTGCCGCCGGGCAGCGTGGGCGCGAAGACGGCGACGCGCTCGCCCACGCGGTAGACGGCCAGCGTGGCGCGCGCTTCACCGAGCGTGACGTCGAAGCGGCCGCCACCGAGTGAACGGCTGGCGAAGGCGTGGCGCTCGGCACCCAGCTCCAGCACGGCGCGGCCGTCGTGCCGGCGCTCGAGCACGGCGTTCAGCGGCTGCTCGCCCCGCAGCAGCACGAGGCGGCGGCGCGCGCCGCCGGCCAGGCGCCAGCCGTCGCGGCGGCTCCAGGGGTCGGTGTCTTCCAGGGCGGATTCGGCCGCCAGCTGCCACGCGGCCACGCCGGCGGCGGCCCAGGCGTCGGCCAGCGCCGGGCCTTCGAACAGCGCCGGGCGTTCACGCTCGATGAGCGCCGTGTCGAGGTCGGCCGTGGCAAAGGCGCGGCTGGCCACCACACGCTGCAGGAAGGCCACGTTGGTGGCCAGGCCCACGATGTGCGTCTCGGCCAGCGCAGCGGCCAGGCGGGCCAGGGCCTGGTGGCGGTCTTCGCCCCAGACGATGAGCTTGGCGATCATCGAGTCGTAGTGCGGGCTGATGGCGTCGCCCTCGCGCACGCCACTGTCCACACGCGGCCGCGCGTCGCTGCGCTCGAAGGCCGCATGCGCCGGCCAGCGCGCCACGTGCAGCGTGCCCGTGGCGGGCAGGAAGCCGGCTTCGGGGTTCTCGGCGCAGATGCGCGCCTCGATGGCGTGGCCACGCAGGACGATCTGCTCCTGGCGCAGCGGCAGCGGCTCGCCGCTGGCCACGCGCAGCTGCCACTCCACGAGGTCGAGGCCCGTCACCGCCTCGGTGACCGGGTGCTCCACCTGCAGCCGCGTGTTCATCTCCATGAAGTAGAAGCGCAGGTCGCCGTCGCCCTCGGGTTCGGCGATGAACTCCACCGTGCCCGCGCCCACGTAGCCCACGGCCTTGGCGGCGGCCACGGCGGCGGCGCCCATCTCGGCCCGGCGCTCGGCGCTCAGGCCCGGCGCGGGGGATTCCTCGAGCACCTTCTGGTGGCGGCGCTGCACCGAGCAGTCGCGCTCGTTGAGGTGCACGACCTGGCCGTGCGCGTCGGCAAACACCTGGATCTCGATGTGGCGCGGGCGTGTGACATAACGCTCCACCAGCACGTGGTCGCTGCCGAAGCTGGCCGCCGCCTCGCGCTGGCAGCTGGCCAGCGCGGCGGCGAAGTCCTCGGGACGCTCGACCTTGCGCATGCCCTTGCCACCACCCCCCGCGCTGGCCTTGATGAGCACGGGGTAGCCGATGCGCTGGGCCTCGCGCGCGAGCAGCGCCGGGTCGTTGTCGGCGCCGTGGTAGCCGGGCACCAGGGGCACGCCAGCCCTTTCCATCAGCGCCTTGGCCGCGCTCTTGCTGCCCATGGCGGCGATGGCGCTGGCCGGCGGGCCGATGAAGGCGATGCCGGCCTCGGCACAGGCCTGGGCGAAGTCTTCGTTTTCGCTCAGGAAGCCGTAGCCCGGGTGGATGGCCTGCGCGCCCGTGGCCTTGGCCGCGGCAAGGATGCGCTCCCTGACGAGGTAACTCTCGCGCGGCGCGTTGCCGCCCACGCGCACGGACTCGTCGCAGGCGCGCACATGCGCCGCGTCGGCGTCGGCGTCGGAGTACACGGCCACCGTGCGCACGCCCAGGCGGCGCGCCGTGGCGGCCACGCGGCAGGCGATCTCACCGCGGTTGGCGATCAGGATCTTCTGGAACATGTCAGGCCCCCGCGGTGAGATCGCCTGCGCACGCTGCGCGTGCCAGGCAGGTTGGCTGCGCCGCGGCGGCCTGGCGGCCGCCGTCACCGCGGTTGGCGATCAGGATCTTGGAGAACATGATTCGGTCCTCGTCAGGCCGCGCGGGGCGGGCCGGGCATGAAGCGGCGCAGCAGCGCGCGCAGGAACTTGAAGAACACGACGATCAGCACCAGCGCCAGCAGCAGCGCCAGCACGAGCACGGGCCAGAACACCACCGGGTGCTCGACCGCCAACCACAGCATCAGCGGCACGGCGGCGTCGCCCGCCAGCGAGAGCAGCAGGTTGGAAAAGGGCTCGGGGCTGGTGTTGGCCGCCGCGCGCGTGGTGGCCTTGGCGGTGTGCGCCGTGGCCGCCAGCGTGCCGCCGGCCAGCGCGGCGATGAGGCCCCAGGTGGCGCTGTCGGCGCCCAGGGCGCCCGCGGCCAGCGCGGCGCCGGCGGGGATGCGGATGACGGTGTGCACGGCGTCCCAGAGGCTGTCGACCGCGGGGATCTTGTCGGCCACGAACTCGACGGCGAACAGCACGAAGCTCGCGCCCAGCACCAGCGGGTTCTGCAGGATCTGCAGGCCCGCGGGCAGCGGCAACCAGCCAAGGTAACCCGCGGCGCCGGTGATGAACACCACCGCGTAGAGGCGCAGGCCGCTCGCCCAGCCAAGCGCCGCCGCCAGCGCGGCGAGCTGCGCCAGGTCCAGCGGCACGGGCAGCTCGTTCATGTGCGCCAGGCCGGGTCGCGCTTGCCCAGGAACGCGGCGATGCCCTCGCGGCCCTCGTCGCTGGCACGGATGTCGGCGATGCGGCGCGCGGTGTCGGCGCGCAGCTCGGCGTCGATGGGCCGTGAGGCCACGTCCTGCACCAGGCGCTTGCAGGCCTTCACGGCCGCGGGGCCGTTGGCCACCCAGGCGTCGACGATGCCGGCGCAGGTGGCATCGAGCTGCTCGGCCGGCACGCACTCGTGCACGAAGCCCAGGGCCGCGGCGCGCTTGGCGTCGAAACGCTCGGCCGTGGTGAAGTGGCGGCGCGAAGCCTGCTCGCCCAGGGCGCGCACGACGTAGGGGCCGATGGTGGCCGGCAGCAGGCCCAGCTTGGCCTCGCTGAGGCAGAAGTTCACCGTCTCAGAAGCCACGAGCACGTCGCACACCGCCGCCAGGCCCACGCCGCCGGCGTAGCAGTCGCCGTGCACACGGCCCAGCACGGGCAGCGGGCAGGCCCAGATCGTGTGCAGCATCTCGGCCAGCGCGGCGGCGTCGGCGCGGTTCTCTTCCCAGGTGTAGCTGGCCATGCGCGCCATCCATGTCAGGTCGGCTCCCGCGCAGAAGGCCTTGCCACGGCCGCCCAGCACGATGGCGCGCAGGCCGGGGTCGGCGCCGAGATCGCGGAACGTGGCCGTCAGCTCGGCGATGACGCCGTCGTTGAAGGCATTGCGCACCTCCGGGCGGTTGAGCCAGACCTCGGCGACGAAGGGCCGTGGGCGCAGGATCTCGAGCGTGCTCATGGGCTTGTCTCTCGCGGGTGCGTGGCCACGCTCACATGCGGAAGATGCCGAACTGCGGCCGCTCGGGGATGGGCGCGTTGAGGCTGGCGCTCAGGCCCAGGGCCAGCACACGCCGCGTGTCGGCGGGGTCGATGACGCCGTCGTCCCACAGCCGGGCGCTGGCGTAGTACGGGTGCGCCTGCTGCTCGAACTGCTCGAGGATGGGCTTCTTGAACGCGGCTTCCTCGTCCGCGCTCCAGGCGCCGCCCTTGGCCTCGATGCCGTCGCGCTTGACGGTGGCCAGCACACTGGCCGCCTGCTCGCCGCCCATCACGCTGATGCGCGCGTTGGGCCACATCCAGAGGAAGCGGGGCGAGTACGCCCGGCCGCACATGCCGTAGTTGCCGGCGCCGAAGCTGCCGCCGATGATCACCGTGAACTTGGGCACCGTGGCGGTGGCCACCGCCGTCACCATCTTGGCGCCGTGCTTGGCGATGCCCTCGGCCTCGTGCTTGCGGCCCACCATGAAGCCGGTGATGTTCTGCAGAAAGACCAGCGGCACCTTGCGCTGGCAGCACAGCTCGATGAAGTGCGCGCCCTTCATGGCGCTCTCGCCGAACAGCACGCCGTTGTTGGCGACGATGCCCACCGGCATGCCCTCGATGTGCGCGAAGCCGCAGACCAGCGTCGTGCCGTAGCGCGCCTTGAACTCGTCGAACTCGCTGCCATCGACGATGCGGGCGATGATCTCGCGCACGTCGAAGGGCTTGCGCGCGTCCACCGGGATCACGCCGTGCAGCTCGGCCGGGTCGGCCTTGGGCGGGCGCGGCGGCAGCAGCTTCATCTGATCGGGCTTGCGCCAGTTGAGGTTGGCCACCACCTGGCGCGCCAGGGCCAGCGCGTGGTGGTCGTTCTCGGCCAGGTGGTCGGCCACGCCGGACAGGCGCGTGTGCACGTCGCCACCGCCCAGGTCTTCGGCGCTCACCACCTCGCCGATGGCGGCCTTCACGAGCGGCGGGCCGCCCAGGAAGATGGTGCCCTGGTTCTTGACGATGATGGTCTCGTCGCTCATGGCCGGCACGTAGGCGCCGCCCGCGGTGCACGAACCCATCACCACCGCCACCTGCGGGATGCCCTGGGCGCTCATGTTGGCCTGGTTGTAGAAGATGCGGCCGAAGTGATCGCGGTCGGGGAACACCTCGTCCTGGTTGGGCAGGTTGGCGCCGCCGCTGTCCACCAGGTAGATGCAGGGCAGGCGGTTTTCGCGCGCCACTTCCTGCGCCCGCAGGTGCTTCTTCACCGTCATCGGGTAGTAGGTGCCGCCCTTGACGGTGGCGTCGTTGCAGACGATCACGCACTCCACGCCGCTCACACGGCCGATGCCCGCGATCACGCCCGCGCCCGGCGCGGCGCCGTCGTAAAGGCCGTGCGCCGCGAGCGGGGCGAGTTCGAGGAAAGGCGTGTCGGGGTCGAGCAGGCCCTCGACGCGGTCGCGCGGCAGCAGCTTGCCGCGCGCCACGTGCTTGGCGCGCGCCGCCTCGCCACCACCCTGCGCCACGCGGGCGAGCTGGTGGTTGAGGTCGTCGACGAGGCGGCGCATCCACTCGGCGCTGGCCTTGAAGCTGTCGGAACGCGGGTTGAGCTGGCTGGTCAGCACCGGCATCGTGTCTCCTCGGGCCGGCGCCCCGGGTGGGCGCGGCGGGGGGGTTCGTGGTTGGTTGACGTTTACGTCAACGTCAATCGGGCGAATGGTACACAGCGTGCCGGGCGCGGCCGCCGTTCAGAACGGTCCCTGCGCCAGCCACCGCTCCATCTGCGGCAGGCGGTCGTTGCCCCAGAACGGCTCGCCGTCGATGCGGAAGAAAGGCGCGCCGAACACGCCGGTGGCCACGGCCTCGTCGTTGGCCTGCTTGAGGCGCGCCTTCCAGGCGGGGTCGTTCCACACGGCCTCGGCGGCGTCGGCGTCCAGGCCCTGCTCGGCGGCAAAGGCCTTGAGCGCCGCGGGCTCGTGCAGCGCCACGCCGCGCGTGAAGACGGCGCGCAGGCCCTCGCGCGACCAGCGCGTGGCGGCCTCGTTGCCCTGGGTCTCGGCCAGCCACCAGAACACCCGCGCCGCGTTCTGCGTGGGGATGGGGAACACCGGCGGCATCGCATACGCCAGCCCGTGGTAGCGCGCCGAGCGCTCGAAGTCGTGCAGCGAGTACTCGCGCTTGAGCGGGTAGGACACCGGCGACTTCAGCTCCGCGGCCTGGAAGGTGGCGCCCAGCAGGATGGCGTGGCGGCGCACCGTGCGGCCGTGGCGCGCGGCGAGCGCGTCGATCCACTCCGACGCGATGTAGGAGTAGGGCGACGAGAAGTCGAACCAGAAGTGGATGGGCTCTGCGGTGGCCATGGCCGTCACTCCAGGCGGATGCCGCGCCGCGTGATGATCTCGCCCAGGATGCGCGCCTCGGCCTGCACGCGCAAGGCGGCCGCGGCGGCGTCGCTGCCCACGGGCTCCCAGCCGCCGGTGACGAAGCGCTGGCGCGTCTCGGCCTCCTTCATCACGGCCGGCACGTCGCGCGCCAGGCGCTGCAGCGCGGCGGCGGGCATGGCGGCGGGGGCCACGAGCGCGTTCCACACCTCCAGCGGCGGCATCTTCACGCCCAGCTCGGCCAGCGCGGGCACGCCGGGGGCGAGCTCGCTCCTCGGGCCCGTCACGCCGATGGCGTGCAGCTTGCCGGCCTTCACCTGCGCCAGCGCCAGGCCGGGCGGCACGAGCGCCATCTGGATCTGGCCGCCCAGCAGCGCCGTCAGCACCGCCGGGTTGCCGTTGTAGGGCACGTGCACGGCGCTGGCGCCGATGGCGCCGTTGACGAGCTCGCCGCCGAGGTGGCCCACCGAGCCGATGCCCACCGAGCCGTAGCTCCACTTGTCGCCGGCCGCCTTGGCCGCGGCCAGCCAGGCGGCGCCCTGCGGCTGCTCGGCCGGCGTCACCAGCACCAGCGGCGCGGTGGCCAGCAGCGAGACCACGGCGAAGTCCTTCGCGGGGTCGAAGGGCAGCTTCGCGTTCAGCATCTTGGCCGTCGTGAGGTTGCCGTTGATGACGACGCCCAGCGTGTGGCCGTCGCTGGCCTTGGCCACGGCATCGGCCGCCAGGTTGCCGCCGGCGCCGGGGCGGTTCTCCACCACCACGGGCTGGCCCCAGGCCTTGGCCAGGGCGTCGGCCAGCGCGCGGGCCGAGATGTCCGGCGTGCTGCCGCCCGGGAAGCCCACGAGGATCTTCACGGGCTGCGTGGGCCAGGCGGTCTGCGCCGGGGCCGCGGCAGCCAGGGCCAGCAGCCCGGTGGCGGTGGCGATGGCCAGCAGTCGTCGGCGGATCGGGTTGCGCGGCGTCATGGGGTCTCCTCGGGAATTGGTTAGCCTCGTCGGCCGATTGTGCAAGCCCGCACCCGGGCCGCCGATGATCGAAACCACCCTCAACCTGCTGCTCGCCCTGCCCGCCGTGGCCATCGCGGCCTGGCTGCGGCCCTGGCGCGCGCTGCCGGGCCCGCCGCCCTGGCCGGCGCTGGCGGTGTGGGCGCTGCTGCCGCTGCTGTGGTCGCTGGACAGCACCACGGCCGCGCCGCTGCTGCAGCCGCTGTCGGGCGTGTGCATCCTGCTGCTGATGCTGGGCTGGCCGCTCACCGTGCTGGCCCTGCTGCCGGTGGGCGCCGTGATCTGGCTGATGACGGGCCTGGACGCCGGCGCCGCGCTGCACCGCGTGGTCTGGCTGGGCCTGATGCCGGCCACGCTGGCCCTGGGCCTGGGCGCGCTGGTGCGGCACGCGCTGCCGCGCCACCTGTTCGTCTACATCCTGGGGCGCGGCTTCTTTGCCACCGCCATCGCGCTGGCGGCCAGCGGGGCGCTGGCGGCGTGGCTGTTCGGCGGGCCGGCCACCGTGCCCGTGGCCGACGTGGTGCTGGCGCGCGTGCTCGCGGCCTTCGGCGACGCCTTCATCACCGGCATGGTCGCCGCCATCTTCGTGGCCTTCCGGCCGCAGTGGCTGGCGACCTACGCCGACCACCTCTACCTGAAGCCGCTGCTGTAACGGCGCCCGACCCTCAGCGGCGCCAGAACTGCGGCGTGAACAGCACCAGCACGCTCAGCAGTTCCAGCCGGCCCAGCAGCATGGCGAAGGTGCAGACCCAGGTCTGGAAGTCCGTGAGCCCGCCGTAGTTGACGGCCGGGCCCACGTCGCCCAGGCCCGGCCCGATGTTGTTGACGCAGGCGATCACGGCCGTGAACGCCGTGACGACGTCGAGCCCGCTGAACAGCAGCAGCATGGTCAGGCCCACCAGCGAGGCGCCATAGATCATCATGTAGGCGATCACCGCCTGCATCACGCGGTCGCTCACGGCCGTGGTGCCCAGTGTCACCGGGTTGACGACGTTGGGGTGGACGATGCGCACGAGCTCGCGCCGCGCCTGCTTGAGCAGCAGCAGCATGCGGATCATCTTGATGCCGCCGCCCGTGCTGCCCGCGCAGGTGGCGAAGCAGCCGAGCAGGATCATCAGCAGCGGCGCGAACAGCGGCCAGGCCGCGTAGTCGGTGCTGGCGTAGCCCGTGGTCGTGGCCACGCTGACGACGTGGAACACGGTGTGGCGCACGGCCTGCATGGGTTCCGAGTAGGCGCCGTGCCACAGCAGGTAGCCCGCGATCAGCACGATGGCGCCGCCGATGGCGGCGTAGAACGCCATCACCTCGGGGTTGCGCAGCAGAGGCCCCGCCGAGCGCGCACGCCACACGGCAAAGTAGCTCAGCAGGCTGATGCCGGCCAGCATCATGAACACCACCGCGATCATCTCGAGCAGCGGCGACTGGAAGTGCCCGAAGCTGGCGTCGTAGCGCGAGAAGCCGCCCAGGCTGACGGTGCTGCACATGTGCAGGAAGGCGTCGGTCCAGCCCATGCCGCCGGCGCGGTAGGCCAGGAAGCAGGCCAGCGACAGGCCGAAGTAGGTGCCCCACAGCACGCGCGCGGTGTCGGCGATGCGCGGCGTGAGCTTCTGGTCCTTGAGCGGCCCCGAGAACTCGGCCTTGAACAGCTGCGAGCCGCCCACGCCCAGCAGCGGCAGGATGGCCACCGCGAGCACGATGATGCCCAGGCCGCCCACCCACTGCATGAAGCAGCGCCAGACGTTCACGCTCAGCGGCAGGCCGTCCAGCCCCGACAGCGCCGTGGCCCCCGTGGCCGTGAAGGCCGACATGGCCTCGAAGTAGGCGTTGGTGACGCTCAGGCCCGGCACCGCCAGCACCAGCGGCAGCGCGCCGAAGGCCGGCAGCACCAGCCAGGTCATGCCCACGAGCACGAAGCCGTCGCGCGGCTGCAGCTCGCGGCGGAAGCGGCGCGTGGCCGCGCTCATCAGCAGGCCGGCGACGGCCGTCACGATGGTGGCGGTGATGAAGGCCCGCTCGCCGGCGTCGTGCCGCGCCACGGCAAAGGCCAGCGGCACCAGCAGGAGCAGCGCGAACAGCACGACCATGCGGCCGACCAGCGCGAGGACGGCCAGGGCACCCATCAGAACATGAACGTCGCGCTGACCTGGAACAGCTTCTCGACCTCGCGCACCATGCGCTTGCGCGGCACGAAGATGATCACGTGGTCGTTGGGCATGACCACCGTGTCGTGGTGGGCGATGATGACCTGCGGCTTGGCCTCGTCGCCGGCCTCGCTGCCGTCGGCCCGGTGCAGCCCGCGCACGATGGCGCCCACCTGCGCGCCCTTGGGCAGCGGCACCTCGTCGATGCGGCGGCCGGCGAACTTGCAGGTCTTGCGGTCGCCGCGCACGATGGCCTCCAGCGCCTCGGCCGCACCGCGGCGCAGGCTGTGCACGGCCTCGACGTCGCCGCGGCGCACGTAGGCCAGCAGCTCGCCGATGACGGTGTGGCTGGGGCTGATGGCGATGTCGATGGTGGTGCCCTGCACCAGGTCGGCGTAGGCGCGGCGGTTGATGACGGCCAGCACGCGCCGCGCACCCAGGCGCTTGGCGAGCAGGCAGGACATGATGTTGTCCTCGTCGTCGCCCGTCAGGCCGATGAACAGGTCCATGTCCTGCACGTTCTCGTCGCCGAGCAGGTCTTCGTCGGTGGCGTCGCCGTTGAGCACCAGCGAGCCCGCCGCCAGCTGCGTGCTCAGGTACTCGCAGCGCGCGGCGTTGGGCTCGATCATCTTGAGCTGGTACTGGTCCTCGATCTGCCGCGCCAGCCGCAGGCCCACCTTGCCGCCGCCGGCGATCATCACGCGCTTGACGGGCTCGTCGCGGTGGCGCAGCGCGCCCAGCACGGTGCCGATGTGCTCGGTGGCGGCGAGCACGAAGACCTCGTCGCCGGCCTCGATGCGCGTGGCACCGTCCAGCACCGGCAGCACCGTGTCCTGGCGGTAGATGGCGACGATGCGCATGTCGGCGCCCGGCACCAGCGCCGGGATCTCGGCCAGGCTGTGCTGCACCAGCGGCCCGCCGGCCACGGCGCGCACGGCGATCAGGCTGACCAGGCCGTGCGCGAACTCCAGCACCTGCAGCGCCTCGGGGTACTCGATGAGCTTGCGGATGTAGGCCGTCACCGTCTGCTCGGGGCACAGCAGGTGGTCCACGGCGAAGCCGTCGCGCTCCATCAGCGGGCCGCCGTCCACGAACTCGGGGCTGCGCACGCGGGCGATGGCCGTGGGCACGTTGAAGCGCTGCTTGGCCACCTTGCAGGCCACGAGGTTGGTCTCGTCCAGCGGGGCGCAGGCGATGAGCAGGTCGGTGTCCTCGGCGCCGGCCTCGCGCAGCACGCTGGGCTGGATGCCGTTGCCCACCACACCACGAAGATCGAGGCGATCCTGCAGCGCCCGCAGGCGGGCGGGGTCGTTGTCGACGACGGTGATGTCGTTTTTCTCGGACACCAGGCTCTCGGCCACGCTCTCGCCCACGCGGCCGGCGCCTAGGATCAGGATCTTCATGGCGCGCGAGTGTAGTCAGCGGGCCCGCCGAGCGCGGCCTTGAGCACGCGCACCAGCACCGGCGCCAGGCGCGCGGCCAGCGTGGGGCCGCGGTCGCGCCAGGCGGCGGCCAGGGCCTCGGCCTCGGTGTGCAGCGCGGCCTGCAGGGCGGCTTCGCGGCGAGCCAGGCCGGCGGGCGATGCCGCCTCGGCACCCGTGGCGGGGGCGTCTGCCGAGGGCAAGGCCGAGGGGGTGGCCACCGGTGCGGCCAGGCCCAGCGGCAGGCGCATCAGCGCGGCGGCCATGGCGTCGAGCTCGGCCGGGCCCCAGGCGACGTGGCTCTGCGCCCGGCCCTGCGCGCTGTTGATGCCGCGCGCCACCCCGGCCGCACCCAGCGCGCCGATGAGGCCACCGGCCACGGCGCCGGCACCGAGCGTGAGCCCGCCGGTGGCGAGGTCGGCCTTCAGGCCGGCCAGCGCGCCCGAGGCCACGCCGCCCCACAGGGCCGCGCGACCCTCGGCCACACGCGCCTGGCGGCGCGGCTGCAGGGCCGTGCCGGGCGCCGGCCGCGCCGGCTCGCCACGGCCCCACAGCGGCACCAGGCGCTCGGCCACGGCCGCGAACTCGGCGTCGAGCTGCTGCACCAGTCGCTGGCGCGCCGCCTCGGCGGCCTGCGCGGCTTCGGCGCCCCCGCCGCCGAACAAGCGCGTCTCGGGCAGCGGCTCACGCGCCTGGGCCAGCCGCGCCAGGCCCTCGGCCAGCACCGCCGCGGTGTCGTCGAGCCGGGCGGCCTGGGCGTGGCGCCAGGCGGCGTCCAGCCGCTCGCGGCGGCGGTCGTCGGGCAGGGCATGGGCCAGGGCCTGCCAGAGCAGGCCATCGCCCAGCCAGCCGTCGTCAAGCGCGCGCAGCGGCAGTTCGGGGGCCACGGCCGTGCGGCTGTCCTGCAACAACAGCAGCGGGCGCGACAGCGTGGCCAGCCAGGCGGGGCGCGCGCTGGCGGGGGCCGGCTCGGGCGGCAGCAGCACGAGCACGGCGTCGACCTCGCGGCGCAGCGCCGCCAAGGCCGCGGCGGCGGGGTCGGGCCGCCACCAGCGGCGCCAGGCCGGGCGCAGTGCCACCACACCGCGCAGCACGGCGGGCAGCGCGCGCAGCTGCAGCTGGTCGCCGTCGCCGCCGTCGAACAGGCGCTGCACGCCGTCGTCGGGCGGCTCGACGGGCTGGCCGAACAGCCGCACCGGGCCGGCCGGTGGCGCCAGCGGGCACCACAGCAGGGTGAGCGGCCGCCGGCCGCTGGGGCGCATCAGCGGGTGCAGGCCTTCGAAGTAGGCGTCGTCCAGCGCCAGCGGCAGGTGCCGCGCCAGCCACGCCGCGCGCCAGGCCGCCAGGCCCGCGAGCAGCGTGCGCGGCAGCACCACGGCCAGCAGCAGCGTGGCCGCGAACAGGTGGATCCAGGGCGCAGCGCTGGCCGTGGCCGCATCGCCCGGCGCCAGGCGCAGGGGCGTCACGTCGGCCACCGGCACGCCCGTGAGCGCCGAGGCCGGCCACAGCCCGAAGCGCAGCGCCGCCTGCACCGAGGCGGGGTCGA
>Ga0209278_1001916_pt1 | contig 12077 bp, 11 predicted proteins | sample JI81BgreenDNA_FD_187504 | JGI IMG/M metagenome (GOLD analysis project Ga0209278, IMG submission 187504) | Wastewater effluent complex algal communities from Wisconsin, to seasonally profile nutrient transformation and Carbon sequestration -... | ecosystem: Engineered > WWTP > Effluent > Algae... | reverse complement strand
GGAACGGATGCCGGTTTCCAGCTCCTCGTCCGACATGGCCCAGCCTTGTTGTTTCACCACGGCCAATTCAGCCTGCAGCGCATTAAGACTGGTGAGGGTGCGTGGCGTAAATGCCTGCAAGCCGGTATCTGTGAAAAGTGTGCGCAAGTCGGTGTCGGTTTGGTCCATCAACAGCACCTTGCCCATGCTGGTGGCGTGCAATGGAAGTCGCATGCCCACGCCCAGCGTAATGCTCATGATGCGTTTGGTCTGTACCCGTTCAACATACACCAACTCCAGGCCATCGCGCACGCTCAGGCTGCACGATTCGTTTACCCGCGCAGCCAATTGCTCCATATAAGGCCGCGCCCATTCGCGAAAACTCAGGCTCGAGAGGTACGAAAAGCCGAGCTGCAATACCTTGGGCGTTGGCGCAAAATAGCGACCATCGTTGCTGTGCACATAGCCCAAATGCGCCAGGGTAAGCAAAATGCGGCGTGCGTTGGCGCGGGTGAGTCCGGTTGCCTGGGCAACTTCGGTCAGGGTCATGCGCGGCTGCTGCGCGTTGAACAAAGCCAATACACTGAGGCCTTTGCCCAGTGACTGTATAAAATCGGTCGATTTGATGTCGTTGCTCATGGATGCTTACTTCCTTACAGACAAACCAAGCAAAAATTTGTTCATATATAAAACTTTTGTACGCTATTCGAACTTATTATAGCATGAAAAAGGTCCCTGTTCTGAACGTGGCCCAAGCGGCTGCCCTGGTAAAAGATGGCGATACCCTCATGTGCGGTGGTTTTGGCATGACCGGCAATCCGGTTCACCTGCTCAACGCCCTGGCTGAAACACCTACCAAAGGACTTACCTACATTGGTAACAACGTGGGCGAACCCGGGCTTGGAGGTGGTCGTTTGTTGGCCAACGGACAGCTCAAGCACCTGGTCGGATCATACTTTACCAGCAATCCAAAAGCAGTGGCAGCGGTTCAGGCAGGTGAAGTCACCTACAACATCCTGCCGCAGGGCACCCTGGCAGAGGCCATTCGCGCAGGCGGTATGGGCATAGGTGGTTTTTTTACGCCTACAGCTGCTGAAACCGAGTTGGCAAACGGACAAGAAGTACGCGAAATTGACGGAAAAGCGCAGGTGTTTGTACCCGCATTACATGCCCATGTGGCTTTTGTCCGTGCCTGGAAAGCCGACACCGCCGGCAACCTCACCTACCGCCTCACCGAACAGAATTTTAATCCCACCATGGCAACCGCTGCCAAGCTGGTGATCGCCGAAGTAGAAGAAATTGTACCCGAGGGCAGCCTCGACCCCAACCACATCCACACGCCCGGTTGTTTTGTAGATTACCTCGTACAAGCCACCCTCACCATCGACGATTTGGGTTCATCGGCTTCGGTAGCCGGTAGCCTCAAAAAGGTAGATGAAAGTCGGATGCGCATGGCGCATCGTGCCCTGGCCGAATTGCAGCCCGGCGATGTGGTCAATCTCGGCATCGGCATTCCAACCCTGGTGGCCGATTTCATTACGCCCGAGCACGGCATCATCCTCCATACCGAAAATGGGATGCTGGGTGTTGGTCCCGCCCCTTCCGATGGTGGCGGTGCCATGCACTACCCGGTAAATGCCGGTAAAATCCCGGTGACCGCCCTGCCTGGTGCCAGTTATTTCGATTCGAGTTTGTCGTTCGGCATGATCCGCGGCGGTCACGTAGACGTGGCCATCATGGGCGGCTTGCAAGTGGATGCGTCGGGTAATTTGGCCAACTGGGCCGTTCCGGGAAAACCCCTGTTAGGTGTGGGTGGCGCAATGGATTTGGCCTCGGGCGCGCGACGGCTCATCATCACCATGCAGCATACCGAAGCCGACGGCCGACCCAAAATTGTGGAGCAGTGTACCCTGCCACTCACCGCCAAAGCTGCGGTCGACCTCATCATCACCGACTTGGCCGTTTTCGCCTTCCGCAACGGACAGCTGCAGCTCACTGAACTCCTGGGCGATGCAACGCTGGAGCAGGTAACCGCCAGCACCGGAGCTGCTTTTGTGAATGCGCTCTAAGGCGCTATCCGTTTACAAACGCTTACAAACGTTTAACAACCGACTCTGAGCTTGGGGCCCGACTAAATTGCCGGCATGAAACCGCAAGACCAAGGTCGCACCTACATCAGTTTCGATTGGGCACTGAAACGCTTGTTGCGCAACAAAGCCAGCTATGTGATCCTCGAGGGCTTTTTGTCGGAATTGCTGAAGGAAGACATCAAAATCCAAGACTTCCTGGATCCCGAGAACAACGTAGACTTTGCCGACCACAAATTCAGTCGGGCCGATGTGCTTTGCTTAAATTCCAAAGGAGAGCTCATTCTCATTGAGGTACAGTACCACCGCGAGGAAGATTACTTTCACCGCATGCTGTTTGGTGCTTCACGCGTTTTGACCGAACGGTTGATTTTGGGCCAGCCTTATGGCAAGTTGCCCAAGGTATACTCGGTGCACATTGTGTATTTCGATTTGGGTGTGGGGACCGATTATGTGTACCACGGTCGCCTCCATTTTACAGGCCAGCACCAGGGCGATGAGTTGGGTTTATCAGCACTTCAGCAGGAGCGTTTCGGTCGGCACGAAGCCGGCGAGCTGTTCCCTGAGTATTATTTGCTGAAAATTAATAACTTTGATGAGGTTGCCAAGGATAGCCTCGACGAATGGCTGTACTATTTCAAACACAGCAGCTTACCGCAGCGATATCACGCCAAGGGGCTCACCGAAGTAGCCGAGCAATTAAAAATTGATGCCATGGATGCAGCCACCAAAGCCAAGTACCAGAAATACCTCGATGCCCAGTTGTTCACTGAATCGGCTTTAGAAAGCGCCTATGATAACGGGCTTTTTAAAGGACGGGATTTAGGCATAAAAGAAGGCATAAAAGAAGGCATAAAAGAAGGAATTGAATTAGGTGAAAAGCAAGAGCGGCAAAAGAGCGTTTTGAAGTTGGCCTCAGTGGGTATTCCGCATGACACAATTGCCGCAGCGTTCGGTATTAGTGTAGAGGAAGTACGGGCTATTTTAGAGCAAAAGGGCTCACCGAAGTAGCCGAGCAATTAAAAATGGATGCCATGGATGCTGCCACCAAAGCCAAATACCAAAAATACCTCGATGCTCAATTATTCACCGAATCGGCCTTAGAAAGTGCCTACGATAACGGCTATTTCAACGGCGAATTGAAGGGCAAATTGAAAGGCAAATTGGAAGGCAAATTGGAAGGCGCAAAGCAGGAGCGGCAAAAGAACATTGTGAAATTGGCCTCATTAGGAATTCCGCATGATACCATTGCTGATGCGTTCGGCATTAGTGAAGAAGAATTGCGGGCTATTTTAAAGCAAAAGCATTAACCGAAGTAGCCGAGCAATTAAAAATGGATGCCATGGATGCTGCCACCAAAGCACAGGCTTTTGTCAGAAGCCAAACATCCCCTGAACGCGCTTAAGCTCTGCCTCGCTCACTTCGTGCGGCCTGTCCTCAAAAATATCGCATAAAACGGCTGCACCCATTGCTTCAAATAAGTTAGCCGTGGCTCGCGTGCGTACTGCAGGCACCCAGGCGTCGTTTTCGGCCGTGCTCACATAAACCGGCATGCCATGTAATTGTCCGTGCGGTGCTGCTACAAATTCAGCCGGACCCACATAGCCTCCCGTAAAGGCCACCAAACCGTGGTAGCGTTGCGGACGAGTGCGCACATACTCACTCAGCAAACAAGCACCCTGCGAAAAGCCAATCAACAAAACGCGGTGTGGCGGATAGCCCTGTTCTCCCATAAAGGCCAAAGCCTTGTCGAGGGTGAGCAAAGCATCTTCGAGATAACCGGCATTTTCGGCTACGGGAGCCATGAAGCCGGCCGGGTACCATGTTTTGTCGACCGCGGCAGGATAAACGGCCGGCAAATGCGACCACTCCAAGCGTTGCACCACCTGCTGCTGCATGAAAGCAGGATCCTGGTTGCGGCCATGAACCACCAAAAGCGCCACCTGCGCAGCGGCATCGGCCGTGGCAGGTGGCGTGTGAAAATGCATGAGCTGTTGGCTGTGCCGCTCCATTACTTGCGCAGGTAAGCAGGCACGGTGATGGGCTCGAGCGGTGCTACGATTTCGGCACGGCGCGACTCAAAGAAAGGTGGCAACAAAAGCTGGTGACCCAGCAAATCGGCCGGCTCGTCAACGGCAAACCCAATGTCGGAAGTAGCGAACTCAAACAATACGCCGCATGGGGTGCGGGTGTAAATCGAATGGAAGTAATTGCGGTCTTTGATTTCCGATACATCGGTGTAACCTACGCCCTCAATGTAGGCCTTCAGCTGGGCGCTTTCTTCGTCATTGCCGGTAGCAAAAGCAATGTGGTGGGGAATGCCTACGCCGAAGGTCCATGAACCTTGTGGCAGCTCTGGCTGGTGGTGCAATTCAATCACTTTTGAAGCACCGCCATCGCCAATGTGGTAGCGGTGATAAGCACCATCCTGCCCCACTTTGTTGAAGCCAAGCACCTCGCGCAAGTAAATGTCCATCATTTCAATTTCGCGGCAACGCAAAACTGCACCGTGGATACCGCGGATGCCGTTGTCCTTCGAAATTTCGTCGGTTTGCCAAGCGTTGCGCTGGTCGTTATCATCGCCATACACACCCAAGCCGATGCCCGATGGATCTTCGAACTCGATGAATTTTTGTCCGAAACGCTCCTGAATGCCGGTATTTTTAACGCCGTGCTTGTTCAGGTGCTGCACCCAAAACGGCAGGGCATCGCTGTGCACGCTCCAACCCGAAATTTCGATTTGGCCGTGACCTTTTTTGCCGTAAACACCGGCCTTTTTGAAGGGGAAGGTGGTATATACCGAACCCACCTCGGCATCGGCATTGGCGTAGTACAAGTGATAAATACTGGCCGCACCGTCGAACAGCACGGTTTGTTTGATCATGCGCATGCCCAGCACACGGGTCACAAAATCAACATCTTCTTGTGCGCCGCCCACACTCACGGTGAGGTGATGCAGCCCTCTGATAAACTGATTGGGATTCATAAGCCTTAAAGGTTTTAGGTAAACGACGAAATAAGGCAGTTTTGGGCAGTTTGTTTGATAGCCCACGCATTTCTTAAACCAGGTTAAGAACGCTCACGCTCGAGCAACTGTCGGCGCAGCTTGCTCAAAAATTCGGGCGTAATGCCCATAAAACTGGCGATGTATTTCTGCGGCACCAGCTGCCACACCTGTGGATAGGTGCGGATGAACTCGGCATACTTTTCCTCGGCCGTATAGGAGATGTTGCGGATGATGCGCTTTTGGTGCGCAATGAGGGCGTTTTGAAACAGGCTGCGGAAATACCGCTCCAACTGGGGCAGACGGCGCACCAATGCTTCGAAACCGGTGCGGGTAATGAGCCAAACCTCACTTGGCATAAGTGCCTTGATGCTGTAACGCGAGCCAGTGCCCCTGGTAAAGGCCTCCAAATCGCCCGTCCACCACATATCGGTACCAAATTGCATCACGTGGATGTGCCCCTCGCGGTCGGTGAAGTAGGTCATGAGGCAACCCGATTCCACCAGCACAAAGTGTACGAGCTCGTCTCCGGCCACACACAGCAGCTCGTTACGGGCCAGACTCCGGTACTCAAAATGGGCGAAAAAAATCTCCCACTCCTGCTCTTGTAGCTGGACCTGCTTGCCAATGTGTTGCTGAATGGCGGCTTTGTTCATCAAACGAAGATACGCGCTTGCTGCTGCGCAGCAAGCGGTTCAATGTTCAATGTTCAATGTTCAAAATTTAGGAGCGTTCCGGAAAAGGGTTTTTCCTGTTGAAACCAGTGACAACCTAAATCAGGCATCATCACCTTTTGAATTTTGAATCTTGAATTTTGAATTCACCCAGGTTGAGCGCAGTGAAACCCCACTTAACTTTTAACTTTTACTTCTTAACTCTACCACCCTCATCATGCTCCCCAAAATCCCGGGTTTACCAAAAAGTTAGGCCCAACTTACAATCTCTCCCAATCCCGGCAGCAACAGTTCGTAGCTCCTCCCCTCGCTGGCCGCAGCCAAACGCTTCCGGGGCTCGTCCCAGGCGTGGTTGGCCAGGGCGAATTTGCCCGAATGCACCGGCAGCAACTTCTTGGCGCCCAGCTCCTCGGCAGCAACAGCCGCTTCTTCGGGGTGCAGGTGGATGTAATGCCATTTGTGGTCGTATTGGCCGTTTTCGATGATCACGAGCTCGAACGGACCCAAACGCCGGCCGATTTCCTTGAAATGTGCACCGTAGCCGCTGTCGCCGCCGAGCAGTATTTTTTGACCGCCGGCTTCGAGCACCAAGCCCATCCAGAGCGTATTGTTGCGGTTAAGCAAGCGGCCCGAAAAATGGCGTGTAGGCACGGCTGTGGCTTTGAAACCTGCCAAATCAGGGGTTTCTTCCCACCAATCCAATTCGGTGATGCGCTCGGGTGCAAATCCCCAGCGGCGCAAATGGGCGCCTACGCCCAGACCGCATACCACCTGCCCTACCCTGCCCACAAGTTGGTTCACCGTGCGGTAATCGAGGTGGTCGTAATGGTCGTGCGTAATCACCAGCAGGTCGATCTCGGGTAAATCGGCCGCCGTATGTCCGTTGCTGCCCTTAAAAGCGCTGATCATACCCGGAATGGGCGATGCGCTGCCGCTGAGCACGGGGTCGACCAAAATGCGTTTGCCCTGCCACTGCAGCAGGTAGCTCGAGTGACCCATCCACACCAGGCTTTGCTCGGACAGTTGGTGTAAATTGGTGCGGGTATAGGGCACAGGAGCGGGTGGATTGCGATTGGCACGGCGGTCGAACAAAAACTCGCGCATCACCTTGCCGTAGGTATAGCCTTCGGTGAAGTCGGGGGTGTGTTCGAGGTTTTTGAAGCTGCCCTTTGCGTAATGTTTGCTGGTGTAGAGGCGGGCTTTGTCGGTGGGGGTGTGTTTACCGCCCCAAACGGGGTGCCGGTAGGCCCAATAAGTGAGGCCCACGAGTGCGGCGGCGGTTGCTGATGCGATCATGGGGTAAAGGTAGCGGGTGGTGGTGGATGGCAGGGGTTGGGGGTGGGTTAATTAACATAGTTTAGGGGGCTGCAGGCGGGGGTTAAACCGCAGAGCCGCAGAGGTTTTTTTCCAGATAAAGGGCTGCATGATGTAGCGAAATGCTGAGGCAACGTGAAGGACCTACCAATTGGTGCTACTAGCAGCTGCAACTGGCGCCGAGGCATCGGAGCATTTTGCCTTCAAATGCTGCGCATTTTCGGCGGAGGGCGCGGAGAGGGGCGCCCAAAAAATCAGTGCAAATCCGCTAAATCAGCGTCATCTGCGGTCTATAGGGGTTGGCGGGGTTAAACACGGAGGTCACGCTGCAAGTCCCGGCCATCTGGGAGAGGACACGGAGAGGCGTTTCGCGTGGAGGTTGGCTTCGTAGCAATCTAAACTTCATGATTACCTCCTCTAAACTACCGATTCTTAGTTTTGCGCTTTTGGATATTTTCCATGGATTGACTAGTATTGCATTATCATGAAAACTTCCAAATCATCTTCAACCGGTGCACGCGCGAACAATGCCCAAGCAAAAGCGGGGCAAGTCGGCAGTTTTACCAAGCTTGATGCAGAAGTAATGACTGGCAGAAAGGTCGACAAGTCCGAGTTAAGGAGCCACCAAGCAGGTAAGCAAAAGTCAATTCTGCTGGTGCCTTGATAATCCGCACACTTGGTTACCCTGTTAAATTCATTCAAAAAAAGAAGCACCAAAACGCTTCTGGACATAAAAGCACCTACATTTTCAGCTTTCTATCGTTTGCAAACAAGCTCAAATATGTGGTGCATGTAGAGGAATATGATGAACAATTGTGTGCCATCAAATTCTACCCAAAGTGCCTACGAAAGAGTGAATTCAAATACAATAAAATCATCAATAAAGGTGATGTAATCAATGTACTGATGTCGGTTGCCTCTGTAATACCGCATCTGCTACAAGAGAACACAAAATTTTCATTCGGATTTGTTGGTTCAAGGTCTGTGAATACCACGAACAATTATACAGAGCATTTTATAGCGAACAAAAGATACCGAATTTACTCCGAATTGATAAAGCAAGTCATTGGCGACCGTACATTCGTGCACATTGAATACGAACAAATCAGTGGTTACCTCTTACTTAATAAAGCAGCAGGTGACATCGACGACAAAGAAAACAAGATTAAAAAGATGCTGAACAACATCTACACCTTTGTTGAAGAACTTCAATAATCCTTTTGCAAGCGGATTAACATTCGAAAACCGATTTCTCCCGATAGCCAAGTACCAAAACAGCGTCATCCGCGGTCTATGGGGTTGGCACAAGAATAACCAACAGTTAACATCAGCGCAAATCCGCCAAATCCGCGTCATCAGCGGTCTATGGGATTGGCACACGGATAACCTACTATTAAAATCAGCGCAAATCAGCTAAATCCGCGTCATCTGCGTTCCATTGGCTTGGCTTGCTAAACCACACCACGGCGTCAACATCCATCCTTGCAGTGATTTGGTTATCTTTTGGCTTTAAATGCAGCCCATGGACCCCAACGCAGCCTATTTCGACATGAACCGCGAAGCCTGGAACCGCAAAACGGCAGTGCACCTGCAATCGGACTTTTACGACCAAGAAGCTTTTCTGCAAGGCAAAAATACCCTCAACCCCATTGAACTCGATTTATTGGGCGATGTACAAGGCTTGAGCATTTTGCATTTGCAGTGCCATTTCGGACAAGACAGCATTTCGCTGGCCCGCATGGGGGCACAGGTAACGGGGGTTGACCTTTCTGACCAAGCCGTGGACCTGGCCAACACCCTGGCCGCCCAAACCCAAACCGATGCGCGTTTTGTGCGCTGCAATGTGTACGACCTGCCTCAACACCTGCACGAAACCTTCGATGTGGTGTTTACCAGCTACGGCACCATCGGCTGGCTGCCCGATTTAAACCGCTGGGCTGCCGTTGTGGCCCATTTTTTAAAACCCAACGGCCGTTTTGTATTTGTAGAATTCCACCCTGTGGTGTGGATGTTCGACAACGACTTTGAGCGCATCGCCTACCGCTACTTCAACAGCGGCCCCATCATCGAAACCGAAAGCGGCACCTATGCCGACCCCTCGGCCGCCCTCCACACCACCACCGCCAGCTGGAACCACGGCCTGGCCGAAGTCATCGGCAGCCTGCTCCAAAACGGCCTCTCGCTCCGCTCCTTCCACGAATACGACTACTCCCCCTACCCCTGCTTCCGCCACACCGAAGCCGTTGCCCCCGAGCAATACCGCATCAAACACCTGGGCGATCAGCTACCAATGGTGTATGGCTTGGTGGCGGGGAAGCAGTAACCGGGCTGGCCATCACTTGAGAGACTGTACACAGAGATGTGGAAAAGTCTTTTGTTGAGGGAGGCGATTAAGTGTTATATTGGTCAAGATTTTTGGCACTTTGCAAACCGAAAGAGAAGCAAAAGTTGGTAAAAGAAGTGTCTAGAAACAAAATAGCGGTGATGAAAAATAAACAGAGGAAATGACAACTATTGTAACACGGAACCTTAATAATAAGCAGACTACGCTTTTAAAAGACTCAATACTTGAAATTATTGCAGATAATAAGCCAGATATTATGGTTTTTCAAGAAGGTTACGGCACTTGGATAAATACTTTGCTAAACACTAAATATGACGAAATTAATTATCCAAAAAGTTCAGCAGGGAGTGGTGTTCGGGTTTTTCTTTTAAAAGGCAAATACAAACAATTGTCAGTTCAAAGAACGAATAATAAAAAATTGGTTTTTGTTCATCTAGAAGACAATAAAACTAAAGAGGAATTAAATATTGCTGCGGTGCACTTATATAGTAAAGTAGGAAATACCGAAAGACAGCAACTTTGGAAAAATCTTCCTCTTGTTCAAAAAATAAAAGAATATGAACTGACTTCGACAAGCACAAACAATACAATTCTAGTTGGAGATTTCAATCACAATCCTTTTGAAAATGATTTGAGTGACCCCAATATGATAAATGGAGTTGATAGCAAAAACCTTGTGTCAACTTTAACTACGAGACCATTATCCAAGAGAGACTTAAATTTCTGGTATAATCCAATGTGGAATTTAATGGGTGATTTCGACTTTAGAACAAGTGGAAATAGAGTTACTGGTTCTTACTTTAGATACACGGAAGATGAGACACCAATTTGGAATCTTTTGGATGGATTTCTATTGCGACCTTCACTAATGGATAAAGTAAACTATAATTTAACCGAAATAATTTCCGCAACTACTAAGACAAAATTTCTTAAACCATTCACAATTAGGAAAGACGAATCCTTAATAAAAGATGATTTATCTGACCATTTACCAATCAAATTAACGCTCAACTAATAGAACATGACTAAAATTTGGAAAATTTACGGAGAACAGCCAAACCCGGAAGAAAATCCTGAGGCAATATTAAACGAATATGCTAAACTTGTTGCAACGGATACTGATAAGAAATTTATTGGCATTGTAACAGAAACAATTAGAGAAGAGACAGGGGCTGTCACATATGCTCTTTATATAATTGCTCCTGAACTTAAGGATTACATGTATCGCCTTATTGAAGTGAATCTTCAAAACCTAATAAAGCCCTATCCTCTTGAAATATCACTATTTGCAAAAGACCCAATAAACCACCGGACTTTCACATGCGATAACGTTGGTGAGTTCAGAAAAAAACTGTTAGAGCTTATACAATCACCAATTACAAGTGGCATTCTAATGCATTTAAAAACTATGATAGATATTAAAAAAGCATACGAAGACTAAGTAACTACCTCTAGCAGCTACCCAAAAAGCGGAGTTTCTTGCCTCGAAAACTGTATTGTATTGGCAGATAGTTCAGTTCTCCGTATGAATTTTAATAGTGGAAATTTCGCTCATTGGGCGGTTGATAATCGTTATAGACTAATAGAATTAAGAATGCTTCATATCACAAACATAATATATTGCAATTACAAAAGTTTTAGACAGTTTTCGCTAACGCTGACTGATTTCAATATACTTGTTGGACCGAATAATGCCGGAAAATCAACAGTCATTGGCTCATTAAAGATTTTAGCAGAAAGTATTCGTAAAGCCAAATCACGAAAACCAACTTTTATTCAAGACCCAAATGACAATCAAGTATTAGGTTATGAAATCGATTTATCACAAGTTCCAGTAGCCACAGAAAATGTTTTTCATAATTACGATGATTCAGCACCTGCAATAATAAGATTTAAATTATCAGATGGTGCATTCTTACAAATTTTTTTTACTTCAAAAAACACTTGCTTTTTTAATTATGAATCTGAAAAACGCATTATTAGAAGCCCAAAAGAGTTTATTGAATTCGTTAATATCGAGATAGGCTATGTCCCCATCCTAGGACCAGTAGATCATACAGAAAAGTTGTATCAAAAAGAAGCTGCGAGGCTTGCATTATTAACACATACTGCCTCAAGAAACTTTAGAAATATTTGGTATCACTACAACGAAGATTTTGAAAAGTTTAGAGAATTGATTAAGTCAACTTGGCCAGGCCTTGACATTTCTAAACCAGAATTAAACACTTCAGGGAAGGACACTACAATTGATATGTTTTGTCCAGAAGACAGAATACCAAGAGAATTATATTGGGCGGGTTTTGGCTTTCAAGTATGGTGTCAAATGTTGACTTATATTATTAAAAACAAGAGTGTTTCATTGTTTCTTATAGATGAACCTGACATTTACTTACATTCTGATTTACAAAGACAACTTCTCGGTATACTAAAATCCCTTGGCCCAGATATAGTAATTGCAACCCACTCAACAGAGTTGATTAGCGAAGCCGACATTAATGACATTCTCATTATAAACAAGTCAAACAACTCTGCTAAAAGGATTAAAGACCCAGCTCAATTACGAAATATATTTCAAGTTCTTGGTTCAAATTTAAATCCAATTTTGACACAAATCGCAAAGTCGAAAAGGGTGTTGTTTGTAGAAGGGAAAGACTTTTTGCTTTTTTCACGAATTG
>Ga0209278_1001915_pt1 | contig 12084 bp, 13 predicted proteins | sample JI81BgreenDNA_FD_187504 | JGI IMG/M metagenome (GOLD analysis project Ga0209278, IMG submission 187504) | Wastewater effluent complex algal communities from Wisconsin, to seasonally profile nutrient transformation and Carbon sequestration -... | ecosystem: Engineered > WWTP > Effluent > Algae... | reverse complement strand
CGCTCCAAGCCGGTCTTGCGGACTTTATTGTAACGAAAAGTTTACGATCCATCGGGGCGATCGCGGTTCACGGGGCCGGGGTTGAAGCGATGTCCCGGGTATCGAGGGCGATCGTCGCATTTAGCTCCCGTCCTCAAGCCGATTGTCAACACTCAACCCAGCGCAAATTCGGTGAAGGGGCGGATGCTGGGGGGATGGTAGCCCAGCACCAAGTCGTCTTTGGGCACACCGCGATCGAGCAGTTGTTGCACGATTTCAATTTCCGTGCCGTTGTATTGAACCCAAATTTTGGCATCGTCTGGGCTGCTGCTTTTGATGTCAATGTGCATGATGAAGCCGTATTCCCGTCGCTTGGTTGTCCAACCATCAATGACGACGGCATAGCGATCGTTGACTTCATCAAAGATGGGGTTAACTTCGATCGCCCGCACTTCGGGACGAATAGAAGCATTGCGACGAAATTCGCAAAAATCGTTCAGCACTTTTTTGACGTATTGCCGATAGGTCGCTAGTTTTTCCATCGGATGAATGGCAATTTCTAGGGTGTTGAGGGCGATCGATTCGTTAACGAATTCGTAGCAGGCTGGCGACGGAAATATCTTCATCAATGGCTTCCCAGTGCATCCCAACGCCGCCGCCGATCGGTCGCCACTGGGCGCGTTGTTCGGGGGTGGCGTGATAGAGCCGTGGAAACCATTTAACTTAAGGTGAGATCAATAACCAAAAGCTGGCTATAGATGTATCGTATGCTAATAGAATTCAGCAATACAGCCCAAATTATAAGTAGAGCGACATTATGAAAATCAGTAGCTTAAGTAAAAAAATTACTAAAGGGAAAGTCTTGACCGATCAGGGAGAGGTATCTGCTCTGGTTTCTCACTATTGTCAAAGACTAGACACCTATCCCGGCTGGTTGGATGGCTACAACTTCTTGGCCAAAATACTCATCGAACAAGAAGCTGTGTTGGAGGCAATCGCCGTTTATCAGCAGGCCATCCAAGTTTTGCCAGAGCAAGCCACGCTTTACGTCAATCTGGCAACTTTGCTGTCAACTCAAAGTAACTCTGCCGCTGCCGTGCGGGCCTATGAGCAGGCGATCTCACTAGATCCTAATTGGCATCATAGCTATCTGTGCCTGGCTCGGCTTCATAAGCATTTGGCACAACTAGAGGATGCAATCGCCGCTTGTGATCGCGGGTTAAAGGCTTCTCCTGGGGCAGGGGATTTATGGCAACTTCGATCGCAGTGCTTGGAACAACAAGGGCGATGGGAGGTGGCCATCGAAGGCTATTTGCATCTGCTGGCGATCAATCCTGGGTCAGAGATCGCCTATCAGGCGATCAAACGTCTGGGTATTGACCATCAGCGCCAAGATTGGTTTGATTTCTGCTCCCAGCATGACTTAACTCCCGCTCTCATGCGTCGCTTCAGTCAGATCATTGCCTGTGACGATAACCTTGTTTGGTCAACAGAATTAATCACAAATACACCTGATCAAGGTAAGGAAATATCAACGTTTAATTCTCAATTAGATTGTTTTTTTGAGCTTAGGGAAGCGATGATTTGGGTTGAGGCACAAACCATTGCAATTTTAAATCGCAAAACAAAGTTTTTAGCGGAAGCTTGTAGTGGTAAATTGTCAACTCTGATATGGAAAAAATCTACGCCTAATCGACCCGAAATTAAACCAGGAAAAGCATTGATTTTATCTAATTTGTGTGGAGCAAATTATTATCACTGGATGTTTGATGTTTTGCCAAGAATCGGTAAGTATAAAGCTCAATTCCCTCAGGATGAGAATGCCCTTGATAAAATCGACTATTTTGTTTTTGACAAAATCAATCAACCGTTTCATCAAGAGTCCTTAGATCTGCTTGGAATCGAAACTAGTAAAGTGATAGAAACAGGCAGCCAAGCGGTCTTAGTGTTTGAATTTGTCTTGATGCCGCCCTATATAAATGGCATCACACGCTATGCCTGCAACTTTTTACGAAATACGTTCTTGAGCCAGGTCTTACAGCGGCAGGAATTGACGGCGATCACCAACAGCGCGGAATTACAAGCAACAAGGAGTGGGCAAGATACTCAACCCACAGAAAACCATCTCTCTCAGGAAACAGGCAGCTTGTCTATTCATCCCTTGGGCGCTGACAAGCCAGCCAAAAAAATCTATATCACACGGAGTAAAGCGAGTTACCGGCGGTTACTCAATGAGGCAGAAGTGATGGAGCTTCTCGTAGCCGATGGATTTGAGATCGTTGAACTGGAAGCACTGCCATTGTTGAAACAAGTAGCCGTGTTTGCCGCTGCGGAAGTGGTGGTTGCGCCACATGGGGCGGGGTTGACTAATTTAGTGTTCGCCTCGCCTGGAACCTGGGTTCTTGAATTGCTATCAATTTCCTATCGACCGGTCTGCTACAAAGTGATCAGTGAGTTTGTGGACTTAAATTATCGCTATGTGATTGGAGAAGCCATTCAGCGAGCAGATGGACTGTTTCAAGAGGAACCAGCTTGGTACGACTTAAGAGTAGATTTAGAAAAAATCAAGGTAATTTTGGCAGAATTTAGCTCCTCACTCAGTTGATTTAATTCTTACAAAAATCACCCTATTAGCCTAAGCCCACTTCGTCAAGTGCCCCTGCATTTCCTCCGAATTCCAAAATCTGTTGCGCCTCGTCCTCCTTGGCTTCCACCTCGATCAACACACCGTCTTCTAGTTCGATTAACTTGCTCGCCATGGGTTGTTCACAGTCTCCCGTTTTGCCCTAGCCTAGCCCGATCGCCCGCCCCTCACCGATCGCCCAAAACAAGAAGCGATCGAGCCATGCTTGCAGATTCTGCAAACGGCTCGATCGCCTCTCAAATTCATCATTCAGTTTTGGGAAATCGTGACTGGGAAACGGGCGATCGGCCCAGCCCAGTCACACAAATCCACTCGTTAAAACTGAGAATTAGGCATCGTAGTACAGCGCGTACTCGTAGGGGTGCGGACGCAGGCGCATCGGGTTCACTTCCGCATCCAGCTTGTAGGTGATCCAGTTGTCGATGAAGTCATCGGTGAACACACCCGAATCGGTCAAGAAGCTGCGATCCTTATCCAACGCTTCCAGCGCGCCTTCCAGCGAACCGGGGGTCGAAGGAACCTTGCTCAGTTCTTCGGGGCTGAGATCGTAGATGTCCACATCCAGCGGTTCGCCCGGATCGATCTCGTTCTTGATCCCGTCGAGACCCGCCAGCAGCATTGCCGAGAACGCCAGGTAGGGGTTGGAGGTTGCGTCGGGGCAACGGAACTCCAGACGCTTGGCCTTGGGGTTCGAGCCGGTCAGCGGAATCCGAATCGAAGCCGATCGGTTGCCCGCCGAGTAGGCCAAGTTTACCGGCGCTTCAAAGCCCGGCACCAAGCGCTTGTAGGAGTTCAGGGTCGGGTTGGTGAAGGCCAACACAGCGGGGGCGTGCTTCAGCAGACCGCCGATGAAGTTCAGCGCCATCTTGCTCAAGTTCGCATAGCCATCGGGGCTAAAGAACAGGGGCTGGCCGTCCTTCCAAATCGACATGTGGGTATGCATCCCCGAGCCGTTGTCGTTGAAGAGCGGCTTGGGCATGAAGGTGACGGTCTTGCCGTACTTCTTGGCCACGTTCTTGACCACGTACTTGTAGGCCAACACGTTGTCAGCCGCGCTGATCAGATCGCTGAACTTCATGCCCAGCTCGCACTGACCGGCCGTTGCTACTTCGTGGTGGTGCTTTTCGATCGGTACGCCGCAGTTGCCCATCGTCAGCAACATTTCGGTACGGATGTCTTGCAGGGTGTCGCTCGGGGCCACGGGGAAGTAGCCACGCTTGTAGCCAATCTTGTTCCCCAAGTTGCCGCCGGCTTCGGTGCGGCCCGAGTTCCACTGGGCTTCGATCGAATCGACGTGGTAGAACGATTCGCGCTCGTTTTGACCGTAGCGCACATCATCAAAGATGAAGAATTCCGGCTCGGGCCCGCAATACACGGTGTCGCCAATGCCGGTGCTTTGCAGGTAGCCCAACACGCGAGCGGCGATCGAGCGGGGGTCGCGGTCATACCACTCGCCAGTCCGCGGTTCTTTGATTGAGCAAACCATGCTCAAGGTCGGCACTTCCATGAACGGATCCATCCAAGCCGTGTTGGGATCGGCGACCATGGACATGTCCGATGCTTGGATGCCTTTCCAGCCCCGAATGCTGGAACCGTCGAAGGCCACGCCTTCGGTAAAGGCTTCTTCGTCGATCAGGCTGCGATGGAAGGTGCAGTGCTGCCAGATCCCAAAGAGATCGACAAACTTCAGGTCGATCATCTCGATATTTTGGTCTTGAATCATTCTCAAGACATCTTGGGCAGTCGTCATGAACGGACTCCTTGAACCTGTTTGTTTGGTCGCTCTTTCGGGGTGATGCAGCGCACTGACCGTCAGTCACTGCTGCGTCTGGGTCAAAACGTCGATGGGGCCAGTCTGCAATGGGGATAGCACTCCACCCGTCACATCCTAAAGAGAGGGTTGGGCGGTTTTTGTATCAGAAACTACTATTTTTTGCTTAGTCGTGGATACAAAACTTAGTGGTTCAACTTTGGGCGAAGGGCTGCCATGTGCGATGATTGAGGGGGCCCGAACGCCGCCGCTGAAATGCGTTGCATAGTCTAGTGTGTAGCGATTTCAGACGAGTAGCGGGACGCGTTTAAGACAAGCAGCTTCATGCAAATGTAGGCTACTGTCAATATTTCTCTTCGATAAAGACTGTTGGGAGAATCGCTCATGATGCGCGATGCTGTGACGACTTTAATCAGAAACTATGACATTACGGGTCGCTATCTCGATCGCGACGCAATGGACGACCTGAAAGCTTACTTTGCATCGGGCGAAGCTCGGATCAAGGCGGCGACGGTGATCAATGCGAATGCGGCGGATATCGTCAAGCAGGCCGGACTGGCGCTGTTTGAGGAAGTGCCCGAGCTAATTCGCCCCGGTGGCAATGCTTACACGACGCGGCGCTACGCGGCTTGTTTGCGGGATATGGACTACTACCTGCGCTACGCCAGCTATGCGATCGTGGCGGCCGATGCCGATGTGTTGGACGAGCGGGTGCTGAATGGCCTGCGCGAAACCTACAATTCGCTGGGTGTGCCGCCGGCTCCGACCGTGCGTGGCATCCAAATCATGAAGACGATCGTGAAAGGCATCGTTGAAGCGGCGGGTGCTGATTCCAGCGTTGTAGATGGCCCGTTTGACTACATCACGCGTGAACTGAGCGAAGTGGATCTCTAAAAATTGGGCCAGCGATGGAGCTAGCGCTCGGGTTCTGACCTTCTAAGCTGGTTAATCCAAGCTGATTCATGACTCGTTAATGACAGGGCGATCGCCCGTGGAGGTTGGGGCCTCTGCGGGCGATTTGTCTATGGCACTGTGGGGCCAGGATTTTGACGACTCAGGGCCGTTGCGATCGTTTCCGGCGGGAACGCGTGGGGCGAATCAACCGATTTCTCCACTTTGGGCAAATTACCGACAACCGAAACTGCGGCGCTCATGCGGGCGCTCATTCATGGGTTGAGGCTTTGAGGTCGTCGGGTAGCAGCACTTCCAGTTCCTCGATCGGGCCGTCGCCGCGATCGATCTCCGTCAATAGTTCGATTTCTTCGAGGGTTTGCCAGCCGGCCGCCCACAGATCCCGGTTTTTCAGGTTGCGGGCATCGATCCAAAACCGCGCCTCGGGATCGCAAGATGCGACCAATTCCGCATAGACCCGATCGCCCTCGTTTTTGCGGTTCGCCACTTGGAAATGTCGCCAGCCAAAGGTGCGCTGGCGGGCCGTCCACTTTGACCCGAGCAGGTGGGGGAATTTTTGCTTTTTTGCCATGCTTTTGCGCCAGGGGGGTCTGAGGGGCGCTCAATCGGGCAGCCAGCCACAGAGAATTTCCGTAATCCGATCGCCCGTCACCCGAAAGGTTAGATAGGCTCCGTCGTCGGTGCTGTAGCCCAGTCGATCGCCGTCGTGCCAGTGCGGTTTCCCGTAGACCGCCGGGATGCGATCGGCCCGATCGCCCACGGCCACGCCGTCCGGGGTGGCCCAGCGGGGCCGGGTCGTGGCCAGGGCAACCACCTGGCCATCGCCGAAGCCAACGGTCAGGTTGGGATAGTCCCAAATTTCGTAGCGGCGATAGTTGCCGGGGGGCTGGGGGCGCATTCGCTGGGGCCGGCCGAGTTGAGCGCGCACCGCCGAGGGAAACAGTCCCAAGCGCAAACCGTTCAGCCCCAGGCGATCGCTCCGGGGCCCCGCCGGTGATGGCGAAGTCTGGGCCAAGGCGGCCGACGGGGCGGCGATCGGCTCGGGGCCGATCGCCAGTCCCATCAGCAGCGCCAGGGCCGCGAGCCTCACGCGTCCGCCGGGGCGGAATCGGAATCGGCGGCGGAATTGGCATCGGCAGCAACATCGGCCGATCGGCTGGGTTTGGGTTTCAAATCCAGCAGTCGGATCGGAGCCTTGGGCGCAGGAACCGGTTTAGCCGGTGCGGGCGTGGGTTTAGCGGGGGCGATCGGCTCCACCGTTTCTGGTTCAGCGCTCTCCGGTTCAGCGCTTTCCGGTTCAGCGCTCTCCGGTTCAGCACTCTCGGCGGCCGGGGTTGGGGCCTCGGGGGCGGCCGGCACGGGTTTGGCGGCCCGCTTGGGTGCGTCGTCCTCCGGTTCGGCGGCCGGCGCGTCGTTCCAATGGGGATAGAGCTGGGCATGACGGGCGATCGCCTCAGCCATCACCGTCGCCTTGTTTTCCAGCATTTCGCCCCGGTGATTTTCCAGCACCGCCGTCGAAAGGGCAATCCGCCCCTTCCACTCGTCGATTTCCATAATCACGGCGCTGACCGTTTCACCCGAGGTGAACAGGCTCTCGATCGAGGACACGTGGCCTTGGCTCATTTGCTTGACGTGCAACAGCCCCGTGCTGCCCTCAAAGCTGACGAACACGCCAAAGGGACGAATTCCGGTGATTTTGCCGGTAATCAGTTGGTTCACCTTCAGGCGCGACATCAACCCAACCTTGGCGGCCTCGCGGTTCGACAGCACCAGCTTCTTGGTGTTGCGGTTCACCTCGATCGGCACCACGGTCAGGGTTTGGCCCACCAACGAGTCCAAATCCTCACGCTCCACCAGGTGCGATCGGGGAATGAAGCCCCGCAAGCCCATCACGGCCGCCGTCACGCCGCCCTTATTCACGCCGTTGACCCGCGCTGGCATGGCTTGCTTGTCTTCGAGGGCCTTGGCCAACTCTTTCCAGGCTTGATCCAACGCCATTTGGCGAATCGAAATCGTCACCTGGCCATCGGCATTGGCTTCCTTGAGCACCACAAACTCGCACTCAACATTCGGCGGCAGCAGGGTTTGCAGCTCGTCTGCGCCGGAGGGTTCGCGCATGGCGGCTTCACGCACGGGCAAAAACGCGGCGGACTTGCCGCCAATATCAACATAAACCCCGTCGTTGGCGTACTCAAAGGGTTTGCCCTTGACCCGTTGCCCCGCCTCAAAGGAGATGGGGTTTTCGTCGAGGGCAGCCATGAAGTCCTCCATGGAAAAGGAGGGAGCGGCGGGTTTTGCGGCCATGATTGGGTTCAGTCAACAAAATAACGAGTCAAAAATCCGAGCCTGATGGGCGATCGCGCTCGATCGGCTCAGTCTTCCCAATATAGCTGAGGAGTGGGGGCCGGGCGGGATCGGGCGATCGGCAACGGCTGCCAACCCCTAGGCAGGATGCACGGCGCGATAAATAAACCACCCGATCGCCAACCCGATTCCAGCCGCCAACGTGAGCAAAACGACCGTCAATCCTTTGCGGCCTTCCATGTCATCCGCCGCGAATCCTGGGAGCAGACCCAAGCTCAGGGGCCAGCTCCCCCACCACAACCCCGCAAACACCCATCCATAGCCACTCACCAACTCCCACGATCCGCGCCACAGAACGACCCCAGCCCCAGCGACAGTCCAAGCGATCGCCACTGCCCCCACAACCACAATCACAGCCGCAATTACGATGTCCCATAACGCCTGCGAGGTTCGATCCTTAGGTGCAGATATCAGATTCGGGAAAAGTCTAGATGCAAGTCTGAATGCATAGCCAAACACATCGCCAACCGCCTTAGTCCCCGTCACAGCTCCAGCCCAAGACCAAGCTCCAGACCAAGCTAAAACTGCGATAAAAACCAACCAGCCAAGCCATGTCAGTTGGGTGACTGAGGCACTAACACCAATACCGATCATGGTGTACGAGATCATGCAATTCAACAGCCATTTCGCAGCGATCACCATCTAACCGATCTCCGGGATTCAGCGTCATCTCACTTGCCGTTGTCCGCGACTGCATTTCCTCCAAAACCATCTAGGCGGGATGCACGGCGCGATAGATCAGCCACCCGATCGCTAAAATACAATAAATTTATTAGGCAAGTCATGCGTGATCATTTGGACATACTCCCATAGACTTTATTAGGAGTTGCCTTCAATATTTGCATTGAATTAGTTGTTCGGGAATCTGAAATTGTACAGCCAGTTTCCTGCATGAAGGCTCATTAGAGTCAGAAATGTTACTGCAGTCATCTCAATTATCAATGAAATCTTAGATCGATTACTCAATCTTTTTTTAGTAAGGTCAAGACTACTTCTTAAAATTTGATTACTGAAGTAGATGCTCCCCCACCATAAGCCAGAAGTGATTGTATCAAAAAAGTTTTCTTCACTTCCAAATACCCACAATTCATTCCAAGAGCCATGATTCAAGACAGCAAGAGATCCAGAAATAAAGACCAGTCCGAGAAAGATGACAACAGAGGTTATTCTGTCACTTCCTAAAGGAGTAGTTTGATTAAACTCAAAAGCCAATAAAAAGACCGAAACTATTGCAGCTACTATTCCAGCAGTAACTCCAGAGACTAGGTATGCTCCAGCAATGGCGACAATACATGATCCAACTTCAGCTAAAAAACTTATCTCAAGTAATTGAGTTATAGCAGTAACCACAATCAATGAACTAATCCATTTCCAAGAGCTATACTCGCTATAGACTAGTTTGAGTGCTTCAGAAACATCCGAATACTTCCCAAATGAAATCCCGTTTCTCAGTGCATCTATACTTTTCTCTCCAAGCACTATTCCAAAAACACTACCTACTTCATCGCTTATTGACAATTGCACACTAGCACCAATACCAAGAAGAGTAAAAGAGATGGAACATAACAGTAGACATACAAATTCAGTCCAATCAAGATAGTCTTCACTGTTTTTGCTTTTTGTTTCTGAGAGTTTCTGAGTATTTTCTAAATAAATCAATAGTTCTTGAATAGACTGGGGGTGATTAGCAGCTTCTAACTCCAATCCTGCCATCAGCATTGCATCAAGACCTTCAGAAATTTCAACCAGTTGACCAGGTGGTATTAATCTTCCACCAGTAGATCGTCTGGCAAAAGGTTGGGCAGGATATTCGCCAGTTACTGCAAAATATAAACTCCCTGCCAAACTAAAGATATCTGCTGAAGGATGTCTAGTATCTTTAGGGTAATCAATTTGTTCGCATGGCGAAAAAATCTGGTGATAAGTACCTTCTGAAGTATTAGGAGATGCAACAAACTCCTTAGCTCCACCCAAATCAATCAGCACTGCTTTTCCATCAGAGCACAGCATGATATTGCCGGGATGCACATCTCGATGAACAAGCTGGTGATTGTGCATTAGTTCCAATACACTGCCAATTTGTTTGGCAAGAGATATCACCTTCTTTTCTGGTAATTTTCCCTTTTCTTTCACGACATCAGATAAAGTCTGACCATCAATAAATTGCATCACGAGATAATAATGATTAGCTGTTTCTGAAAACAGGTCAAATACCTTGACTAAGTTAGGATGAGACTCGATCTTGGCCATCATTTGTCCTTCTTTCACAAACTGCGCCAGGTACTTTTTATAGTCCGACTTATGCTGTACATACTCGTTTGGAGACTTCAGCACTACATACCGCTTGAGATAACAATCCCAGGCTTTGTAAGTAATCCCAAAGCCCCCTAGCCCCAAAACAGCCTTGATTTCATATCGCCCCCCGCGCAGGGTGTCGCCCGATCTCAAAACCATAAAAATACTCGTTTTATTTAGTTGACTCGGCAGGGGACTGAATCGGTGAAGCAGCAGGTGAAGGCACTGTAGGCGGTTCGTTTTTAAACCAACCCATTGCCCCAAAACCAGCCAACAAACCGCCAATTGCTGTAATTACGGCTGCAATCGTTTGCCAGTTCCAGTCTTTGACGTTCAATGATGATAGTTTCTTAGCCTCCTGGGAAAACGGTTGCAGCCACTCCGCAGCCGATTTCGGGCGATCAGCCGGGTTCAGCTTCATCGCCTTTTCAATTAACCGGCAAATCTTGGCAGCATATTGTCCTGAAAAGGTAAGCTGCACATTCTTTCCTTTAGGGTTTCGCTCCAATGCATCGGGCGGTGCTTTTCCCTCCAAAAGCGTGTAGAGCGTCGCCCCCAAAGAATAGATATCCGTGTGAGAACCGCGATCACCCTTACTCGTGTGGGCTTCCGGCGCTGCACAACCGTTCGTGTGGCCAGCGGTTTGGGTCGCGCTCAACTCATCCGAAAAATTCAGCGCCGACCCAAAATCAATCAACACAGCCGCCGGTTCACCTGCCCGCAACCGAATATTGGCCGGTCGCACATCGCGATGGATAAATCCGCGCCCATGGATATAGTCCAAAGCCGAGCCAATTTGCCGAACGTAGCGCATAGCTTCATCCACAGACAATCGCCCCAATTCCTCCAAATCTGCACCCGCAATGTGTTCCATCACCACACAAGGCGCACCATCCTCCTCAAACAGGCGATCGACCTTCATCACATGGGGATGGTTGCAAGCCCTGAGTTGCATCGCCTCATCCCGAAAAATTTGACAGAGCTTGCTCAGGTCAGGATGAACCTTGGCACTATCGTTTAGGGTCTTGATCGCCACCCGGTTCTGGTTTTGACCATCGATCGCTAAGTAAGTAATTGCAAATCGCCCACAACCCAAAACTCGCTCAATTTTGTAGCGATCGCCATCTAACCGATCTCCGGGGTTCAGCGTCATCTCACTTGCCGTTATCCGCGACTGCATTCCCACGATTATGCCCTGTCAGCCGTTCTAGGTCAGCCCAGGGGCGATCGCTATAATCGGTCTGTCCAGGCGATCGCTCGTTAGAAATCATCATTGTCGTACGGGCAGGTTTGAAACCTGCCCGTACCGAGATTGTGGCAACTGTCGAAATTTTGATATTTTTTGTGACACCAGAAGTAATCAAAATTCCTGCAATATTCAGTATGAAATACGATCCCGACAAACATCATCGGCGCTCAATTCGCGTCAAGGGATACGATTACAGTCAAGCGGGAGCCTATTTCATTACGATCTGCACTAAGAATCGAGAAAGCTTATTGGGTGAAATCATAGACAACGAAATAGTCTTAAACGATATTGGTAGATTAATCCAACTGAGCTGGTTTGATTTGCCAAATCATTATCCCCACATCGAATTAGATGAATTTGTGGCAATGCCCAACCATATTCACGGCATCATTGTCTTCTCGCATCCCCCAACTATAGAGAGCGACATCGTAGGGGCAGGCTTAAAACCTGGCCTTACCCGAGTTGTGGACTCTAAACCGATTTCCGACACCAAACGTCAGCCATTATCAGAAATTGTGCGCGCATTTAAAACATTTTCAGCACGACGCATCAATACCTATCGGAACACTGCTGGCTCTGCTGTATGGCAACGCAATTATTATGAACACATCATCCGCAATGAAGACAATTTAAACCGCATTCGTCAATATATTATTGACAATCCAAGGAATTGGGATCGCGATCAAGAAAATCCACAATTTCGATAGACAATCGGGTTAAAAATGACAATCCTGGTAGGGGCGGGTTTCAAACCTGCCCCTACGACAATGTGGGTTTGAATATGGATTCTGGTAGGTCGTTTTGGTATCAATCCTTCGATTGAATATCAGGTTAAAAATGACAATCCTGGTAGGGGCGGGTTTCAAACCC
>Ga0209278_1001912_pt1 | contig 12102 bp, 11 predicted proteins | sample JI81BgreenDNA_FD_187504 | JGI IMG/M metagenome (GOLD analysis project Ga0209278, IMG submission 187504) | Wastewater effluent complex algal communities from Wisconsin, to seasonally profile nutrient transformation and Carbon sequestration -... | ecosystem: Engineered > WWTP > Effluent > Algae... | reverse complement strand
GGGCTCGACGCCGCGGTGGCCGAGGCCATCGAGGACCACTACAAGCCGCGCTTTGCCGGCGATGAACTCCCGCGCAACCCGGTGGGCCTGTGCGTGGCGCTGGCCGACAAGCTCGAAACGCTGGTGGGCATGTTCGGTATTGGCAACCTGCCCAGCGGCGACCGCGACCCCTTCGCCCTGCGCCGCCATGCGCTGGGTGTGCTGCGCATGCTCATCGAGCGGGACTTGCCGCTGGAACTCCCCGCGCTGCTGCGCCTGGCCGTGCCTGTGTTCGGTGACCGCATCACCGACCCCACCGCCGCCTTGCTCGATTTCTTCTACGACCGCCTGAGCGGTTCCCTGCGCGAGCAGGGCTACACCGCACAGGAAGTGGACGCCGTGCTGGCCCTGCGCCCGGCGCGGCTGAGCGAGGTGGGCCGCCGCCTGGAAGCGGTGCGTGCCTTTGCCGCTCTGCCCGAGGCCCCGGCGCTGGCGGCAGCCAACAAGCGCGTGGGCAACATCCTGAAAAAGGCCGATGGTGCCGTAAAGCCCCAGGTGGACTCCAGCTTGCTGCGCGAAGCCGCCGAACAGGCGCTGGCAGCCGCCCTGGCCAGCGTGGCCCCGCAGGCCGATGCCGCCTTGCAGGCCGGCGACCACACCGCCCATCTGCGCGCGCTGGCGGCACTCAAGGCCCCAGTCGATGCCTTCTTCGAGCACGTCATGGTGAATGCGGAGGACCCCGCCCTGAAGGCCAACCGGCTGGGCCTGTTGGCCACGTTGCACCAACGCATGAACCAGGTGGCGGATTTGTCCCGTCTGGCTGCCTGAGGGAAAGCACAAAGCTGTGCCCAGATCGTCCGGAAGCGCTACAGTGGCGTCCATGAGACTCATCGTCCTGGACCGCGACGGCACGCTGAACGAGAACCCGGAAGACTTCCTGCGTTCGCCGGAGGACTGGACACCCATCCCCGGCGCGCTGGAAGCCGTGGCCCGACTGAATCAGGGCGGCTGGCGCGTGGTGGTGGCCACCAACCAGTCGGGGCTTGGGCGCGGGCTGTTCGATGTGGCTACGCTCAATGCCGTGCACGCCCGTATGCACAAGGAACTGGCCGCCGCCGGCGCGCGCGTGGAAGCGGTGTTCTTCTGCCCGCATGCGCCCGAAGAGGGCTGCGACTGCAGAAAACCCGCCCCAGGGCTGTTTCAGCAGATTGCCCGGCGCATGAAGGTGGCGCCGTCCTCCGTGGTGGCGGCCGGGGATTCCGTGCGCGACGCCATGGCCGCCAGCGCTGCCGGGTGTGAGGCCCACCTCATTGCCTCTGGCCCAGCCGCCGAAGTGGGGGCAGACCTGCCTGCAGGTACCCGCATCCACCCCGACCTGGGCGCCTTTGCCGATTTCATCCTGGCGCGCGACGCCGTAAAGTCCGCTTGATTCCCTTATGGCAGTAATTCGCTCCTGGCTCCACCTGGTCTTCATGGTGGTGACTGTCATTCCCTGGGCCACCGCCGTGTTGCTGGCCGCTCCTTTTTCCAGCAGTACCCGTCTGTACTGGATGTGTGTGGGCTGGCTGCGCGTGGCAGTGTGGGGCGGCCGCTCGATACTGGGCATACGCAATGAGGTGGTGGGCGCCGAGAACCTGCCGCTGGGTAGCACCGCGCCGGCCATTCTGCTGCTCAAACACCAGTCCACGTGGGAAACGTTTGCCATGCCCACGCTCATGCCGCATCCGTTGGCCTACGTGTTCAAAAAGGAGTTGCTGTATGTGCCTTTCTTCGGCTGGGCCATGTCCCGGCTGGACATGATCCACATCGACCGCTCCAAGCGCTCGCAGGCCTTCAACAAGGTGGTGCAGCAGGGTCAGCGCCTGCTCGATCAGGGCACCTGGGTCATCATGTTCCCCGAAGGGACCCGCATTCCCCGCGGCCAGCAGGGCGTATACAAGTCGGGTGGCACGCGGCTGGCCGTGCAGACTGGCGCACCGGTCATTCCCATTGCCGTGAATTCGGCCCGCTGCTGGCCGCGCAAGGCCATCATCAAGCGCCCGGGCACGGTGACATTCTCCATAGGCGCGCCCATACCCAGCCAGGGCCGCGACCCGGAAGACCTCATGCGCGAGGTGGAGCGCTGGATAGAGGCCGAGATGCGGCGGCTGGACCCGGAGGCTTACCCCTCCACGCCCACGGCCGCCAGTCATTGAAACGCCATGCCCGCCGCGCAGCAACTCTCTTTGTTCGATGTGGGGTGGTCGGTCCCCCTGGCGGCGCCTGCGGGCACGGTTGCCCCTGCCACACCGGCCGCCTCCGCATCGCCTGCCGCTTCCCCTGCTGGCACAGCGCCCGCGAGCCCCGATCTGGCGGGCCTACCCCGCACCTGGCGCCATCCGCGCGCCAACCGCGAATGCCTGCTGGGCGACTGTCTGGTGGCCTACGAGTTCCAGCGCGGGCGGCGGCGCACCATTGGGTTGACGGTCGGCCATCATGGCCTGAGCGTGCGGGCGCCACGCTGGACGCCCCTGCCCGAGGTGGAAGCCTTTGTGCGCAGCAAGGCCGACTGGGTGCTGCAGAAGTTGGCGCAGGCCGACGAACGCCAGCGCCAGTCGGTGCAGCCCATGCGCTGGGAAGACGGCGCAGCCGTGCCTTATCTGGGTGGCACGCTGCGGCTGGTGCTCGACCCCAGCCATGCCCGCAGCAGCGGACTGGCCCAGCTGGCCGATGGCTGCCTGGTGCTGGCACTGGCGCACGATGCCGGCAGCGACCGTATCCGCGATGCCGCGCAGGCCTGGCTGATGCGCCGCGCCGAACTGGTGTTCACCGAACGCCTGAACCATTTCGCCGTGGGCATGGGCGTCATGTACACGCGCCTGCGTCTGTCCAGCGCTGGCACGCGCTGGGGCAGCGCCAGCACCGACGGCAGTATCCGCCTGAACTGGCGCCTTATTCACCTGAGCCAGGACATCATCGACTACGTGGTGGTGCACGAACTGAGCCACCTGCGCGAGATGAACCACAGCCCGGACTTCTGGCAGGTGGTGGGCAGTGTCATGCCCGACTACGCGCTGCGCAGGCGCGCGCTGCGCCAGGTTCGGCTGGCTGGCGAGTGATTGCCCAGCGGGTAGCAGGCGGCAGACAGTGGGTCGGTCCCGGGCGCAGCTGGCCTGCAGGACTGGCTAGTCAAGGGCCCCGCGCCGGTATAAAGTCACGGCTGCAAGGTTCCGTTTACGTAAACGTCAAACAGCGCTCCGGGCGCCGCACCTCTACATGGCCACTGGTATCACCTACAGCATCAGCGATCTGGCAAAGGAATTCGACCTGACCACGCGCGCCATCCGCTTCTACGAGGACATGGGCCTGCTGCAGCCGCAGCGCGAGGGCCCGGGGGGGCGCAACCGCGTGTACTCGGCCCGCGACCGCACCCGGCTGCGCCTGACGCTGCGCGCCAAGCGGCTGGGCCTGAGCCTGACAGAGGCCAAAGACCTGATTGACATGTACGACAGCCCGCGCGACACCGGGCCGCAAATGCGCAAGTTTCTGCAAGTGCTGGCCGATCACCGCGCCAAGGTAGAGGCGCAACTGGCCGACCTGCAGGCCAACCTGGAAGAGATCAAGGCGCACGAGCGCGAGGCCCGCAGCCTGCTGGCGCGCCTGAACAAAGCAGTGCCGGCCTAAATTGACGTTTACGTAAACGTCAATTAACATCGGCGGGTTTCCTGCTCGACCCTTCACGCGCGAATCTGTCCATTTCTGCCGTCCGCTCCCTGTCCATGCAAGCCGACTCTTCCGCCTCCGCCGCGCCCGCCCAGGGTGCCCACCCCGAGCTGTGGGAGCGGGTGGCCAAGAGCCTGGCCCGCCAGGGCATGATGCAGCATCTGGGTGTGCGCCTGCTGGCGGTGGCGCCCGGCGAAGTGACGCTGGCCCTGCCGTATTCCGAGCGGGTGACGCAGCAGCAGAGCGGCTTCCACGGGGGTGCCATGGGCGCACTCGCCGACATTGCCGGAGGCTACGCCGGCCTGACCGTGGCGGCCGAGGGCATGGAAGTGACCACGGTGGAATTCAAGATCAACTTTCTGGCCGCCTTCCAGGGCGGCGAGCTGCAGGCCACCGGCCGGGTGGTGCGTGCGGGCAAGCGCCTGATCATCACCACCGCCGACGTGGTGCACCTGGCCCCGGACGGCACCCGCAAGGACTGCGCGCTCATGCAGCAGACGCTGGCGCCAGTGCCCATGAACTACTGACCCCCTCATATCCCCCACATTCAGGAGACTGCCGTGACCCAACTCCCCGGTCTGGATTTCATGCTTGGCGAAGACATCAATGCCCTGCGCGATGCGGTGCGCGATTTCGCGCAGGCCGAAATTGCCCCGCGTGCCGCCGAGATCGACAAGAACGACCAGTTCCCCATGGACCTGTGGCCCAAGATGGGCGAACTCGGCGTGCTGGGCATCACCGTGGGTGAGGAATACGGCGGCGCTGGCATGGGCTACCTGGCGCACATGATTGCCATGGAGGAAATCTCCCGCGCCTCGGCCAGCGTGGGGCTGAGCTACGGCGCGCACAGCAACCTGTGCGTGAACCAGATCAAGCGCAACGGCAACGACGCGCAGCGCGCCCGTTACCTGCCCAAGCTGGTGAGCGGTGAGCACGTGGGCGCGCTGGCCATGAGCGAACCGGGAGCGGGCTCCGACGTCATCAGCATGAAGCTCAAGGCCGAGGACAAGGGCGGCTACTACCTGCTCAACGGCACCAAGATGTGGATCACCAACGGCCCCGACGCCGATGTGATGGTGGTGTACGCCAAGACCGAGCCCGAACTGGGGGCGCGCGGCGTGACGGCCTTCCTGGTTGAAAAAGGCATGAAGGGCTTTTCCACCGCACAGAAGCTCGACAAGCTGGGCATGCGCGGCAGCCACACCGGCGAGATGGTGTTCCAGAACGTGGAAGTGCCCGCAGAACACATTCTGGGCGGCCTGAACAACGGCGCCAAGGTGCTCATGAGTGGCCTGGACTACGAGCGTGCCGTGCTGGCTGCAGGCCCGGTGGGCATCATGCAGGCCGTGATGGACAACGTGGTGCCCTACATCCACGACCGCAAGCAGTTTGGCCAGAGCATCGGGGAATTCCAGCTGGTGCAGGGCAAGGTGGCCGACATGTACACCGTGTTGCAGGCCGGCCGCGCCTTCCTCTACACCATCGGCAAGAACCTGGACCAGCTGGGCAGCGAGCACGTGCGGCAGGTGCGCAAGGACTGCGCCTCGGTCATTCTGTGGTGTGCCGAGGAAGCCACCAAAATGGCTGGCAACGGTATTCAGCTGTTTGGCGGCAATGGCTACATCAACGAGTACCCGCTGGGCCGCCTGTGGCGCGATGCCAAGCTGTACGAAATTGGCGCCGGCACCAGCGAGATACGCCGCATGCTGATTGGCCGCGAGCTGTTCTCGGAAACCTGCTGATTGAGGCTGCGCACCGCATGAGCCCGCTGGCCCGCACGCCGCCCTCGGAGAGCCGCAACCTGGAAGACCTGTTTGCGCACAACCGCCAGTGGGCTGCGCAGATGGTGGCAGAGCGCCCTGCGTTTTTCTCCGACCTGCTGGCCCAGCAGCGACCGCAGTACATGTGGATAGGCTGTTCCGACAGCCGAGTGCCCGCCAACCAGATCACCGGGCTGGCCCCGGGTGAGGTGTTCGTGCACCGCAACGTGGCCAACGTGGTGGTGCCCACCGACCTGAATTGCCTGTCCACCATCCAGTACGCGGTAGACCTGCTGCAGGTGCGCCACCTGATGGTGGTGGGCCACTACGGCTGTGGCGGCGTGCATGCGGCGCTGGGCGATGTCCGTGTGGGCCTGGCCGACAACTGGCTGCGCCACGTGAAAGACGTGCGCGACCGCCACCGTGCCCTGCTCGACAGCCTGCCCACCGCACAGTGGCTGGATGCGCTGTGCGAACTCAACGTTATCGAGCAGGTACGCAACGTGTCGGAAACCACGGTGTTGAACGACGCCTGGGCGCGCGGACAGGTGGTCACGCTGCACGGCTGGGTGTATGGCCTCAAGGACGGCCTGCTGGAAGACCTGCACATCACGCTGGACGGACCTGAGCAGGCCGGCGCGCTGTACCGGCAGGCCCTCGCCGAGGTGCCCCTCCGGGCTGCAGCGCGCGCCGCCACCCGGGCACCCATCTCCGCATAATGCGGGCATCTGCCCACGCCCACATTGCCGGAAACGCCCATGCTGCCGAAAAGACTCGACTCCACCCTGGCCTACGACATTGCGCGCGCCATGGTCGATGGCTTCAACCGCCATTACCGGCTGTTCCGCACGGAAAGCGCCCGCGCCAAACACCGCTTCGAGACCGCCGACTGGCGCGGCCAGCAGCGTGCACAGCGCGAACGCATCGAGTTCTATGACCTGCGGGTGAAGGAATGCGTGAAGCGGCTGGAAGGCGAGTTCCAGGCCTCCCTGCAGCCCATGGAGGTGTGGCAGCAGGTGAAATTGCTGTACGTGGGCATGCTGGTGGACCACAAGCAGCCCGAACTGGCCGAGACCTTCTTCAACTCGGTGAGCACCAAGATTCTGGACCGCAGCTACTTCCAGAACGATTTCATCTTTGTGCGCCCGGCCATCAGCACCGAATACATCGAGCCCGAGAACCCGGACACCCACACCACCTACCGCTGCTACTACCCCACGCCCGACGGCTTTCTGGCGGAAATCCGCCGTATGGTGAGCGACTTTGGGCTGCGTGTGCCGTTCGAGGATTTCGACCGCGACACGCTGTCGGTGCAGCAACGCTTCATGCCGCTGTTCGACCACACCAAGCTGCGTGCGAACTTCCAGATCCAGGTGCTCGATGCGCTGTTCTTCCGCAACAAAGGCGCCTATGCGGTGGGCAAGCTCATCAACGGTTTCCAGGAAGTACCGTTTGCGCTGCCCTTCCTGCACAACGAAGAAGGCAAGCTGGTGATAGACGCGCTGCTGCACGGCGAGGACGACCTCCTCATGCTGTTCAGCTTTGCGCGCGCCTACTTCATGGTGGACATGGAAGTACCCAGCGCCTATGTGCAATTCCTGCGCAGCATGATGCCCAGGAAGCCGCGCGCCGAGTTCTACAACGCCCTGGGCCTGGCCAAGCAGGGCAAAACGCTGTTCTACCGCGACTTCCTCTACCACCTGCGCCACAGCACCGACCAGTTCCGCATTGCGCCCGGCATCAAGGGCATGGTCATGCTGGTGTTCGACTTGCCGAGCTTCCCCTTCGTGTTCAAGGTCATCAAAGACTACTACCCACCGCAGAAGGACACCACGCGCGAGCAGATCCGCGACAAGTATCTGCTGGTGAAACAGCACGACCGCGTGGGCCGCATGGCCGACACGCTGGAGTTCAGCGGCGTGGGTTTTCCGCGCGAGCGCTTCACCGACGAACTGATCGAAGAGATACAGAAGTTCGCGCCCAGCCAGATCAGCATTGGTGACACCAATGGCGACGGCGACATGGAGGTGCTGCTCAAGCATGTGTACATCGAGCGGCGCATGATCCCGCTCAACCTGTACCTGCAGGAAGCGTTCGATGCACTGCAGAAAGACAAGCAGGACCACGCTGCCCGCGAGCAGCTGGAGCGTGCGGTGGTGGAGTACGGCAACGCCATCAAGGACCTGGTGGCGGCCAACATCTTCCCGGGCGACATGCTGTGGAAGAACTTCGGTATCACGCGCCACGGCAAGGTGGTGTTCTACGACTACGACGAGATCGAGTACATCACCGACTGCAATTTCCGCCGCGTACCGCCGCCGCGCAACGAGGACGACGAGATGTCCGGCGAGATCTGGTACCACGTGGGCCCGCGCGACGTGTTCCCCGAAACGTTTGGCCCCTTCCTGCTGGGCAACCCGCTGGTGCGCGAGGTGTTCATGCGCCACCACGCCGACCTGCTCGACCCCGCTTTCTGGCAGGGCCACAAGGAGCGCATCCAGGCGGGCCACGTACACGATGTTTTCCCTTACGAACGCGAGCGCCGGTTCCGTGCGCAACGCGACCGCGAACTGATGGACTGAAAGAAAAGGAGCTTCCATGACCACCCCCCACCCCCTGTCTGCCGACCCCGTTGTCATCGTAGGAGCCGCGCGCACCCCCATGGGCGCCTTCCAGGGCGACTTCTCCAGCCTGGCTGCCCACGACCTGGGCGGTGTGGCCATACGCGCTGCCGTTGAACGCGCCGGTGTGAACCCCGCGCTGGTGGACGAAGTGCTGTTTGGCAACTGCCTGATGGCGGGCCAGGGCCAGGCGCCCGCCCGCCAGGCCGCGCTGAAGGGCGGCCTGCCCCTGAGCGCAGGTGCCGTTACCTTGTCCAAGATGTGTGGCTCTGGCATGAAAGCCACCATGCTGGCCCACGACATGCTGCTGGCCGGCAGTGCCACGGTCATGGTGGCTGGCGGCATGGAGAGCATGACCAATGCGCCCTACCTGCTGCAGAAGGGCCGTGGCGGTTATCGCATGGGCCACGACAAGGTGTACGACCACATGATGCTCGACGGGCTGGAAGACGCCTATGAAGCGGGCCGTTCCATGGGCACTTTCGGTGAAGACTGTGCCGCCAAATACCAGTTCACGCGCGAGGCGCAGGACGCGTTTGCCACTGCTTCGGTGAGCCGCGCGCAGAAGGCCAGCCAGGACGGCACCTTTGCCCACGAAATCGCGCCCGTGACCGTGAAGGAGCGCAGCGGTGAACGCGTGGTCTCCATCGACGAAGGCCCGGGCAAGATCAAGCTCGACAAGATCCCCACGCTGCGCACGGCGTTCAAGAAGGACGGCACCATCACGGCGGCATCCAGCTCCTCCATCAACGACGGCGCGGCTGCGCTGGTGCTCATGCGCCAGTCCACCGCGGCAGCGCAGGGCCTCAAGCCGCTGGCGCGGATTGTGGGCCACAGCACGCACGCGCAGGAGCCCAACTGGTTCACCACGGCGCCGGTGTTTGCCATGCAGAAGCTGTTTGCCAAGACCGGCTGGACCGCGGCCGACGTGGACCTGTACGAAATCAACGAAGCCTTTGCCGTGGTGCCCATGGCCGCCATGCACGACCTGGGCCTGCCGCACGAGAAGGTGAACATTCACGGCGGCGCCTGCGCGCTGGGCCACCCCATTGGCGCCAGTGGCGCCCGCATTCTGGTGACCTTGCTGTATGCGCTGCAGAAAACTGGCGGCCGCCGCGGGATGGCTTCGCTCTGCATAGGCGGTGGTGAGGCCACCGCGCTGGCCGTGGAAATGTGCTGAGTTGCCTGCCCTGAATTTTCCGGAGACCCCCACATGCTGTTGACCCAGGACCAGGAAATGATCCGCGACGCGGTGCGCGAGTTCGCCCAGGAGCAGCTCTGGCCGCACGCCGCCCGCTGGGACAAGGAGCACCATTTCCCCAAAGAGGCACACCGGGGCCTGGCCGCGCTGGGCGCCTACGGCATCTGCGTGCCGGAAAGCTACGGCGGGGCAGGGCTGGACTACCTGTCCCTGGCGGTGGTGCTGGAAGAAATAGCGGCGGGAGACGGCGGCGTGAGCACCACCATCAGCGTGACCAACTGCCCGGTGAATGCCATTCTGCTGCGCTACGGTTCCGAGGCGCAGAAGCAGCGCTGGCTGGTGCCGCTGGCGCGCGGCGAGATGCTGGGGGGCTTCTGCCTGACCGAGCCGCATGTGGGCTCGGACGCCTCGGCGCTGCGCACCAGCGCCACGCGCGAGGGCGACGAGTACGTGATCAACGGCGTGAAGCAATTCATCACCAGCGGCAAGCACGGCGATGTGATGGTGGTGATTGCCGTGACCGACAAGGCCGCCGGCAAGAAGGGCATGAGTGCCTTTCTGGTACCCACCAACAGCCCGGGCTACGTGGTGGCGCGGCTGGAGGACAAGCTGGGCCAGCACAGCAGCGACACCGCACAGATCAACTTCGACCAGTGCCGCATTCCCGCCGAGAACCTGATTGGCCAGGAAGGCGAGGGCTACAAGATTGCCCTGAGCGCGCTGGAAGGCGGGCGCATAGGCATAGCGGCGCAAAGCCTGGGCATGGCGCGCAGCGCGTTCGATGTGGCGCTGGACTACGCCAAGCAGAGGGAGAGTTTTGGCCAGCCTATCTTCAACCACCAGGCGGTGGGCTTCCGGCTGGCCGACTGCGCCACACAGCTGGAAGCGGCGCGCCAGCTCATCTGGCACGCGGCGGCGCTGCGCGATGCTGGCAAACCCTGCCTGAAGGAAGCCGCCATGGCCAAACTGTTTGCCAGCGAGATGGCGGAGAAGGTCTGTTCGGTGGCCATCCAGACGCTGGGTGGCTACGGGGTGGTGAGCGACTTTCCGGTGGAACGCATTTACCGCGATGTGCGCGTCTGCCAGATTTACGAGGGCACCAGCGACGTGCAGAAAATCCTCATCCAGCGCGCCCTGGCCTGAATCTGCCCCTTGCAGCAGCGCGGCCCACGCGCATAATGGCAGCCATGGACGAGTCGAGTGAACCGGGGGCCACGCCCCACCCAACGCGGCGTGCCTTCCATGCCGCCAGTGCAGCCGGTGGGCTGTGGTTGAGCCTGCAGCTGCTGGGCCATGCGCCACCCGCGCGCGCACAGTCGGGGGGTTCACTGCTGTCAGGTCTGGCCGGCATTTCCAACTCCGATGCCTCGGCCGGCGTGAAAGCCGCGCTGGAGAAAGGCGCACTGGCTGCTGTGAGCTTGCTGGGCCGCCCCGATGGTTTTCTGGCCAACCCCCGGGTACGCATTCCGCTGCCGGGTGCCCTTGAAGATGTGGGCAAGGTCATGCGTACCTTCGGGCAAGGCAAGCGGGTGGACGAACTGGAAAATGCCATGAACCGCGCCGCCGAAGCGGCCGTTCCTATGGGCCGCGATGTGCTGGTGAATGCCGCACGCAACATCACCGTGACCGATGCCAAGAACATCCTCACCGGCGGTGAGACTTCCGTCACCGACTACTTCTCTGGCCGCACGCGCGAGCCGCTCTCGGCGCTGTTTCTGCCTCTGGTGACGCGCGCGACCGAACAGGTGCAACTGGCCGGCATCTACAACGACTTTGCGGGCCGCGCCAAGCGCTTCGGGCTGGTGCAGGAGAAGGATGCCAACCTGCAGCAGTACGTGACCGGCAAGACACTGGACGGGCTGTTCGTGGTGATCGGCGAAGAGGAAAGAAAGATACGGCAGGACCCGGTGGGCGCAGGCAGCGACATTCTGCGCAAGGTATTCGGGGCCCTGAAGTAAGTCATGAACATCATCATCCTCGGTGCGGGCCGTGTGGGCGAGAGCGTGGCCGAAAGCCTGGTGTCCGAGCGCAACGACATCACCGTCATCGACCTGGACCCCGTGCGCCTGCGGCAGTTGGAGGAGCGGCTGGATTTGCGCGGCGTGGTGGGCAACGGCATACAGCCTTCGGTGCTGCGGGAAGCTGGCGCCAAGGACGCCGACATGGTGATTGCCTGCGCAGCAGCCGACGAGTCGAACTTGGTGGTGTGCAAGATTGCGCACGACATGTTCAACGTCCCCACCACGGTGGCGCGGGTGCGCTCCCCGGAGTTTGTGGAGGGCGATACGCTGTTGTCGGAAACCGGTTTTGCGGTGAACCACGTCATCTGCCCGGAAGAGTCGGTGATGCGCTACATCCACCAGCTCATCGACTTTCCTGAAGCCTTGCAGGTGCTGGAGTTTGCCGAGGGCAGGGTAAGCCTGATCGCGGTCCGCGCGTCGGCGGGCGGTTCCCTGGTGGGCCACACCATTGGCGAATTCAAGGAGCTTTTCCCCGAGGCCGAGATGCGCGTGGTGGCGCTGTACCGGCTGGATACCGAGATGGAGGCCACCAAGACCACCCGCGTGCTGCCCGGTGACGAGGTGTTCGTGCTGGCGGCATCGGACAAGATCCGTGCGGTGCTGTCGGCCATCCACAACCAGGACAAACCGGTGCAGCGCGTCATGATTGCCGGCGGCGGCAAGGTCGGGCTTCGGCTGGCGCGCAGCCTGGTGGGCCAGTGCCAGGTGAAGATCGTGGAGCAGAGCCCCAAGCGCTGCGAGTACCTGGCCGGCCAGTTGCCCTCCAGCACACTGGTGCTGCAGGGCGACAGTGTGGACGAAGACCTGCTCATGGACGA
>Ga0209278_1001911_pt1 | contig 12102 bp, 13 predicted proteins | sample JI81BgreenDNA_FD_187504 | JGI IMG/M metagenome (GOLD analysis project Ga0209278, IMG submission 187504) | Wastewater effluent complex algal communities from Wisconsin, to seasonally profile nutrient transformation and Carbon sequestration -... | ecosystem: Engineered > WWTP > Effluent > Algae... | reverse complement strand
TTGTCATTTGCTTTGCTTGTAAATAATAGGAACAGTTGCAGAAAACTCTTTTTCGGTTTGATGAATTTCAATTGGTTTTTTTGATAGCAATTGATATTGTTCTTTCAGATTTTTCAGTGCTCGTCCTGATGTTGGTTTTGTGTTTCGTTTCAGATTTATATTATTTGAAACAAAAATATTTTCATCAATATTTATTTTGATGCAAACAGGATTTTCTTGTGAACCTATATTATGCTGAACGGCATTCTCAATCAATAATTGTAATGTAAGCGGAACGATAAAACCTTTTGCATTTTGGGTTTCGATGTTCAGTTGATAGGCATTTCCATACTTATACTGAATGAGTTTGAAATATTGCTTAGCAAAATCGATTTCTTGGTCAATATCTATCAATTCCTTATCTGATGCTTGCAATACATAACGATAAATTTCGGCAAATTCGTTTAAAAAATCAGATGCTTTGTGCTTGTCTTCTTCAATCAATTGATCCAATACATTTAGATTATTGAACAAAAAATGCGGATTAAGTTGTGCTTTGAGTTGATTGATTTTGCTTTCTGCCAAAGATTGATTGTAGATTGCCAGTTTTTGTTGGTGTTTTTTGTTTTTGTTGAAATAGTAATAGGCAAGGAAAAAACTGCCGTAAATAACGCCATCCAAAAAATCAGAAAACAAGGAAAGTGTAAAGGCTTGTTGGTTGAAATTTCGCTCTATATTTCCAAAAACAAAAGCTATCAATAATCCAGTCAATTGCATTAAAATTACAAATGAAAGCAACGAAACGCCAAAAATTTTCAGCAATGTTTTAGTACTGAATGTATCTGTTTCTTGCCATTTTCGGATGAAGAAAAGGATTATCAAAAACAAAATTCCTGCTCCAATTACTGTAGCCAAAGCTGCTTCGGGCGTAAAAATATAGGCATTAATTTGCTGTCTTACCGTTATTCGCGTGTAAATGGATTGTATGTAAGCGAACAGTAAAATGAACAACAAAAAATGTCGGTTTTGATGTATTTTGTGGATGATATTTTTCATTGAAATTTTGATAGGGCAATTTACAAAAAATAGTCCTGTGATGTTGCAGGACTATTTTTTATGGTGAAACTAATTAATTTTTCTTTTCAGGAAATGAAGCAATGACGTTTCCTTTTTCGTCATAGAAATCTAGTTTTGCATTGTTTTCTTTGTCCACATAAAACATCGCTTTTGGCATTCCTTTATCATCAAAAAGAAACAATCCGTTGTTTTGACTTCTGGATTTTCCAAGCATTACTCGTGGAACGCCGCCAAGTATTCCTTGTGCTTCATATTCTTTGTATTTTTCTTCCATTGCTTTTGGATCTTTTTTGCGAAGCACTTCCAGTTCTTGCATGATTTCCATTGTTTTTAACTGCGATTCTTTGTCAGGTCGATCATTAAATGCCAATGTACTGCTAACAAATCTTTTGTCGCCTTTTCCAACATCTTGTGTTAGCAATTGCATTACTTGGTCGCCATCATATTGGTCGTAAGTAAGTGAAAGTCCAGCCGAATGTCCGTTTTCTGTTTTTCTTCCGTCGTAGATAAATCCGCCGCATTCGATGCCTTCTTCGTTAAAGAATAACATTCCCGAACGTTTTTTTCGATCTGCGTTGGTTGGACGATTATTGATTTTGCTTGTTCCATTTGGGAAGCGATCTACATTGGTAATAACCATTTTTACCGTTCCGTCTTTTTCCACGATGTTGATACGTTCTACATCAATTTCACTGAATTTTTGGTTGCCCGATTTTTTGAATGCAGTCGATGTAATAAATGTCATTCCGATAACGGTTACCACTGCGAAAGTTCTTAAAAATACTAATTCTCTGTTCATTTTTTTGATTTTAATTGGTTGATGAAGCAAAGATATTATGGCCTTGTTTTTTATTTAATGACAAAATAATGAACGCAGGAAAAAATCGAATGAGTTAAGGAAATTAAAGGATGAATTGGTTTAGTATTTTTGATAAAATGATAAAAAAAAGCGATTTTCATTGAAAATCGCTTTTGTAGAATATTTAAAAGCCGATAGCGCAGATTTCCAATCCGTGCGCGCAAACCACTTCAAAACAAATATACAAATTTCCTCAAAAACCCATCACCACAAAAATCAATCCGTTAAAATCAGTTCAATCCGTGGCAAAAACTTAGTATAAGCTTGTCTAAACTTTGCTCAACATAGTGCTACAACCAATCAAATCCCCATCAATCCCAACAAACAAACCGTTGCTTACCAGTTAGACACGTTTGCAGAGCAGTTAGACACGTTTGCAGAGCAGTTAGACACGTTTGCAGAGCAGTTAGACACGTTTGCAGACCAGTTAGACGCGTTTGCAGAGCAGTTAGACGCGTTTGCAGAGCAGTTAGACAGGTTTGCAGAGCAGTTAGACACGTTTGCTTACCAAACTTTTTTTGTAAATAATAAAATAGTACACAAAAACTACCACACTAGCAACCGTTTTTAAACACCATTAGTCTATAAACCAAAAAACCACGACAAAGCCGCAGCTCTCGTGGTTTTTTAATAAAAATAAAGTAGTTATGCCATCGAATGAAAACCAATACTATTCCCTTCAGTATCCATAGCAATACCACAGTAACCGTGTTCTCCAATAGCCATTTTGTCTTGAAGCACCGTGCCTCCAGCCGCAGCCACTCTAGAAAGCTCAACCGAGCAGTCATCACAACCAAAGTAAACAAGCGTTCCACTACCACCAGGTTCCATGCCATTCATCTTGCATAAAGCACCACTAATGTTCGCATCATTTTCACTCCAAGGGAAACAAAGCATTTCCAAGTCGCCATAATCTCCCGGAGTTTCCATAGGCGTCATACTAATAGATAATACAGTTTCATAAAACTTTTGGGCACGCGCCATGTCAGACACATAAATCTCTACCCATGCAAAAGGATTTTTCATAATTCTTAAAAAGTTAAAAGTTGTTGTTTGTTCTTCAAATATAGCACTTTGTTCATTTCCAATCAATTAACATAGTGTTTCTTCGTTATAAAATAACCATTAATTAACCCTCATATCAACCATAGTACCTTGATAATCTATTAAGTAATACCGTTTTCTCCCGTCTATTCGGTTCAATCCTCTATAAATAGTGTCATAATAATAGCGGTCAGCAAAGTCGGTATGCTTATCCAGCGGAATAATAATCTCACCTTTAAAATTACAAACCGCCATTTGCCCATTTTGATAAATCATAAAATAAGTACCACCCAAATATTTAAAATAATAATAACTATACGGTAGAATAGTGGAGTTAGTAGCAATGTTTAACAACGACAAATCTTTACCTTTTTTGCTGTTCAGTTTACCAACAATTACAAAGTCTTTATGATAACTCTTCGCCAGATACTCATACTCAATCGGTACCAAAGGTTTAAAATCATTACTCAATAATCCATACTTATTCTCTTTTCTAACAATAAAATACTGGTTATTTTTAGCGTCATAATCATGATCAATAGGCATAGTCATTTCACCATATGGACTGTGTTCTTCAATAGTACATTCGGGAGTAATCTCTTCATAGGCTTCAGCAGTAAGTAGCTTACCATTAGTATCAATAAGAGTTTCAAGCCTATTATTAATAGCCTTAAAAAATGCAAATCCACTACCATATCGTTTAAAATAACCCTCAATCCGCTGATGAACAAAAGGTACAATCTCCTTTCCTTCACTATCAATTACGCCATACTTGTCCGCTATTTTAGCAATCATAAAATCCGGTCCCGATGAACCAAAGTAATCAAAAACAAACTCCGTCAAAGGTTTTAAATCACTACTGTACAACGCCGTTTTACCACCTTTTTTTATTCTATACACCTTGTTAAACACTTCAATACCGTCATATACATCAGGAAGAAGAAGATTCCCTTTATAATCCAGTATGGTATAAGCTTTGTCTTTAATACCTATCAGCTTTCCCGCCTGACCTTGTATCAAATAACTGTATTCCAATGGCAAAATCAACTCATTTGTTGGCAAATGAACCAAGCCTTGTCGATAACTCTTCCCATCCACTTTCCCCGAAATAATGGCATATCCGTTGTCAAGTTTTTTATAAATAGTTCCGTGTGGAGTAATTTCGGCTTGTTCTTTTGGAGTTCTATCACTAGAGTAATAATTGCGGTTGTCTTCAACCACTTCTATTGATTCGTTTAAACTTGGATCAATTTTTTTGTTCAGTAATTTGCCTTTCGGCGAAAAGTAGAGTTCTTCATCACCTTTTTGGGCAATAATAATCGAGTCAACTACCGCTTCTTTCTTATGCTTTCGTTTAATACTCTTTTTTTCCAATCCACTAATGTAGTCATACTCAATCGGCAAGATAACCTTCCCAAGGTTAGAAATCAAACCATACTTTTTACCAATCTTCACCGGAAAGTTCTCGTGAAACCCAAACATAACAGTCGTGTACCCAATGTTCATTCCTTCAATCCCATCATATAGAGCAGGAGTAACCTCAATACCACTATCGTTTACAATCCCCAGTTTTTTATTTTTAATATAAATAGCATAGACCAACAATGGTTTAGTAGAAACCGTGTCAAACGCAGAAATCGCCTGATATTTTCTACCCTTCAACAAGGCTTGATAATCCGCTTTAGACAGTTCACCTTTTGAGTTATAATGCAGTTTTTTCTGCGCCGATGCAGTTCCAACCAAACCAATGGCTAAACAAAAAACAAAGGTTTTAAGTAAAAATGAAAAATTTGTCATAATAAATAATGTAGTCCAATATATAAAAGGCATAGCACTCCAAATATAACCAATTAAACCAAAAACAAAGATAATTGCAATAAAAAAAGCGGCTTCCATTGAAAACCGCTTTTGTATAATATTTAAAATCTAATATTTAATATCTAAAATCTAAACCTTAACCGTCCAACCAAAGGTGTCTTCAGCTAAGTTATACTGAATTTTAGTTAATTTATCCTTTAAATCCATCGCAATTGAGTTGTCTAACTTTGGCAATTCATAGTAGTCTTCCTTGTATTGAAACCCTACTATTGGACTAACTACCGCAGCAGTTCCTGCACCAAATATTTCTTTCAAACTACCGTCTTTTGCCGCAGTTACAATTTCATCAACCAGTACAGAGCGTTCCTCCACCTTAATGCCTTCGCGCTTTGCTAAATCAATTAAACTCTTTCGCGTAACACCGTCCAGAATTCGCTCACTAGTTGGAGCAGTATATAGCGTATCGTTTATCCTAAAGAAAACATTCATTGTTCCAGCTTCTTCCAGCTTAGTGTGCGTGGCATCATCAGTCCAAATAATCTGTTGAAAACCTTTCTCCTGTGCTAATTTTTGAGGATAAAATTGTGCCGAATAGTTTCCGGCAGCTTTAGCTGCACCAATTCCGCCATTGGCAGCACGACTATAATGCTCAGCAATAATCACTTTTACATCACCAGAATAATAAGATTTAGCAGGCGAAAGAATAATCATAAATCGATATTGTGTCGAAGGTTGAGCAATAACCCCAGAACCAACAGCAATCATAAAAGGTCGAATGTAAAGAGTATTACCCAAACCTTTCTTTACCCAAGCTCGCTCTATATCTAATATCGTTCTCAACCCATCTATAAAAATGCTTTCAGGAACTTCAGGCATTGCCATTCTAACAGCAGATTTGTTAAATCGGTCTAAGTTTTGATCAGGCCTAAAAATCCATACTTGGTCTTGCTCATCTTTATAAGCTTTCATCCCTTCAAAAATCGCTTGACCATAGTGAAACACTTTAGCCGAAGGATCAATCATAAAAGGTTCATAAGGTTTAATCACAGGTTTTCCCCATTTCCCTTCTTTAAAATCACACACTAACATATGGTCAGTGAAAGTGCTTCCAAAAGAAAGATTATCAAAATCTACGCTGTTTATTTTTGATGAAGTAGCAAGTACTATATCGATTTCGTGAGTATTTTTAGTATCCATTGAATGTTTTGTTCAGTCATGTTTAATGCAAATATTTGATAAACAATTACATACATTTTTACCTGACTATTAGTAGTTGTGGTGTTAGTTTTTTGTAAAACTATTAAAAATTTTAATTTTAATTTAGATTGATTATTTTTTTTTTCAAAAGCTAAATTTTAATCAAATACTAATGCTTCTTTTATCTAATCTAATTACTTTTGTTTCAGTTAATCAATAACATTTTTTTATGAAAAAAACAATTTCACTTTTAGTAGCATGTTTTCTAATTACAGCAGCAGGATTTGCTCAAACCAATAAAAAAGCTAAACTAAACACAGCCGATTATGCTTTATTTGGACAAAAGTTTACATTAGATAAAGTCATGACCGAAAAAGAAATGCTGAAAAAATACAAAGCATTAAAAAAAGGGGATACAATTACCGTCAAGTTTACTTCAAATATAAAATCAGTTTGCAAAAAGAAAGGATGTTGGATGAATCTTGATCTATCTGCTGATCAAAAAGCATTTGTAAAGTTTAAAGATTACGGTTTTTTTGTTCCTCTAAATGCCGATGGAAGTGATGCAGTAGTCTCAGGAAAAGCCTATGTAGAAATAGTTAGTGTTGACGAATTAAAACATTATGCAAAAGATGCAGGAAAGTCACAAGCAGAAATTAATAAAATAAAAAAAACAGAAGTGACTTATGCTTTCATGGCTGACGGTGTTTATATAAAAAAATAGTTCATGAAGAGAATACTTATTCTATGTTTAGCTTTAGTTTCAATAGTTTCCTGTCAAAAAAAAGAAACTGAAGCCGCCAAAAAAGAAACTTGTACAAAAGATACAATTCCTGCCAAAGAAGAAAAGAAGTTTGAAATGTATCAAATGTCTGAAATGGCAGCATTGATGGAGCAAATGTATGTAGACAACCAACGGTTAAAAGAACGCATACAAAAAGGTGAAAAGATTGGAGAGTTTCCTCAACATTTCATGAAAATTCACAGTGCAGTAATGACTGATAAACAAGAAAACGATGATTTCTTTAAACAACAAGCCGCAAAATTCATCAAAGCACAAGAATTAATCTATAAAGAACCAGCCAAAGCCAAAGAACACTTCAATGCAGGAATAGATGCTTGCATACAATGTCATCAACAAAAGTGTGGCGGACCAATACCAAGAATTAAAAAGCTTTATATAAAAGAATAACATTGAAACGCGAGATTATTACAACCAAAGATGGTTCAACATCGCTGTTTATTCCAGAATGGAACGAAACCTATCATTCAAAAAATGGTGCCATTCAAGAAGCTTATCATGTTTTTATAAAAAACGGACTTTCTATTTTCAAGGGAAAGTCCGTTTCTATTTTAGAAATAGGATTTGGTACAGGATTAAATGCTTTTATCACTTCTCTCGAAGCCGAGAGAAACAATCTACTCATTGATTACACCGCAGTAGAAGCTTTTCCACTTACTGTTGAAGAAATTGATGCAATGAATTTTGCTTCAAAAATAGATTCCAACAAAACAAATATATTTTCTACAATACATCAACTCAATTGGGAACTAAAAAACCAAGTTAACGATAACTTTTACTTAACTAAACGCAAGCAATTCTTTCAAGATATAAACGATAAAGATTGTTTTGATATAATCTACTTTGATGCTTTTAGCTTTGATGTTCAACCAGAGCTTTGGAGTGAAACAATATTCAAAAAAATGCATACTGCTTTAAAATCCAATGGAATACTAGTAACTTATGCTTGCAGAACTGTAATAAAACAAGCCATGATTTCGGCAGGTTTTAGAGTTGAAAAGCTTCCCGGTGCGCCAGGTAAAAGAGAGATGTTAAGAGCATACAAATAAAAATACAGTATAAAATTTAACGTTTCTCTAAATAATATTTAACAACTATAGCAAGACATTGAATTTTTCTTTTTATTAACTTTGAAATAATCAAAATTTCCTAATCTTAAAAAAGTTTAACATGTCCAAATCAATGTTGTTATATACTAAAAAAGTATTAAAAGGAGTTAGCTTTGATGTTTCTCTTTTTTGTAAAGAATTAAAAAAAGCCTACAAAGTATTATTACCTCACGAGTTGGATGAGTTAACCAAATGGTTACTCAGTTACACTCAATCTCGGCCAGAGTTAAGGCAATGCATCTTACATATAGACTAGGTTAAACTAAAAGGAACAGTAATTGTTCCTTTTTTTTAGACACAATATTATTATTGTAAGAAAATATTATCAAATAAAGTTAAAAAACACCGATAATCGGTAAAAAAAGCACTTTGTCGATGTTTTTTATCGATTTTTTTTGGTAACTATCTAAGTTTGATATACTTTTATCATGAGTTTAAAAATAAGATAACCCCTAAATCTTACTATTATGCCTAGAATGATCTACGATTACACTAAATCTGTGCTCGAAAGAGTGAGTTTTGATCCAATTCTCTTTACCAAAGAATTGAAGAAGGCAGTTAAAAATCTATTGCCTTATGAAATTGAACAATTAAAAAGGTGGCTTCAATTTTTCACAAAGGAAAAGCCCGAGTTAAAAACATGTTTGAGTTTAATAAATTAGTTTTAAGAGAGAAATAAGGAGTTTGTGCGAGCTCCTTATTTTTTTTGTAATGGACTTATTATTTCAACATTTTGAAAAGCAATTGCACCTCTAATCACTCCAGAAATAGTAGTTCTAAGCGCATCAATAATGTGAATTTTTAATTCATTTTTAGGGAATAATAAACTTACTTCACGAGCTGGTTTTGGTTCCACAAATTGTCTTAATTTGACCTTGTTCTTCTCGTTTAAATCCAAAGTATGTAAATAGGGAAGTAGCGTTGTGCCCAATCCTTCATCGGCAAGTTTTATTAAAGTTTCAAAACTGCCACTTTCAATTTGAAAATGATTTTTTTCGGTTTGATTTTTATTTTTACAAAGGTTTAAAATTCCATCTCTAAAACAATGTCCGTCTTGAAGTAGTAGTATTTCGTTGATATCTAAGTCATCAATTACAATTTCATTTTTTACAAAAGTTTTATGACTTTCAGGAATATAAGCTACAAATGGCTCATAATAAAGCACAACTTCCTTGATTTTTTCTTCTTCCAAAGGCGTAACAGCAATGGCTGCATCAAGATGACCGTTTTTCAGTTTATCAATGATTTCGTTGGTGTTTAACTCTTCAATGATGAGGTTTACTTTTGGATATTTTTTGATAAAATTATTTAAAAACATTGGTAAAAGCGTTGGCATAACCGTTGGAATAATTCCAAGTCTAAATTCGCCACCAATAAATCCTTTTTGTTGGTCAACAATATCTTTAATTCTATCGGCTTCGTTAACGATATTTTTAGCTTGATTGACAATTTTTTGACCAATTTCCGTTAGTTGAATAGGTTTTTTTGTTCGGTCAAATATCTGAATACCAAGTTCTTCTTCTACTTTTTGTATTTGCATACTTAAAGTAGGTTGTGTAACAAAGCATTTTTCGGCTGCGAGAGTAAAATTTTTGTGTTCGGCTACTGCTAAAACGTATTGTAATTGAGTAATTGTCATTTATAGTAAATTTTGATGCAAATATAAAAACTATCAATTTAATTTATAGTGATAATTGTCATTTTATGTCGAAATTTGATTAAATAAATTTGTAGAAACTAAAAGAAATAAAAAATGAAAGTAAATAGTCTTGGATTACCCGTAAAAGAAACCGAAATATTAGTGGCAGAATTGAATATTTTATTGTCCAGTTTTCAAGTATATTATCAAAATTTAAGAGGTTTACATTGGAATATTAGAGGAAAACGTTTTTTTGATTTGCATTTAAAATTTGAAGAATTATATAATGATTCTCAATTGAAAATCGATTTAATTGCCGAAAGAGTATTAACTTTGGGTGGAATTCCGTTGCATACTTTTGATGATTACATCAAAAATAGTAAAATTAAAATTGGAAAAAACATCCATAACGATGAAGAAGCTATCGCTTTGATTGTAAATTCATTAACAGAATTGCTGAAAGTAGAGCGAATTATCTTGTCACAATCGGGAACTATTGACGATGAAGGAACTAACTCTATGATGAGTGATTTTATAAAAGAACAGGAAAAAACTATTTGGATGATGAAAGCATGGTTAGAGGAAGAAATATAAAAAATAAGATGTTAAAATTTATTTAAAAAAGGGAGTAAACTGCTTCGTAATGTTACATTTGTTCTATGAAGTTATTGGTACAAATTATATTGATTTTATTTATCACTTTTCTAATTACTCCAACGGTTGTGAGTATAATAGAAAAGAAGACTGATGTATCAATTTTTTATAGTTTGACCGAAGAAGAAATTCATAAAGAGTTAAAAGAAGTTAAAGCAGAAATTAAGTCGTATGATTATCCAATTACGAATATTGCTTTAAAAAAATCAAAAATTGTGTCGGAAAACTTGTCTAAACACGACAAAGTTGCATCGTTAATATTTTCTCCACCGCCCGAATTTATTTAATACTATCGAGTTTAGTTTTCGCACTTGCGGAACAATAGTTGTATTAAATAAAATAAGGTAATGACAAAAAAAATAAATCTTTTGGCAAACCTTAAATCTGATTTTGCATCAGGTTTAGTGGTTTTCTTAGTTGCACTTCCATTATGTTTAGGAATTGCATTAGCATCTGGCGCACCGTTGTTTTCGGGAATTATAGCTGGAGTAGTTGGCGGAATTGTAGTTGGATATTTAAGCAAGTCACACTTGAGTGTTTCTGGTCCAGCTGCAGGATTAACTGCCATAGTATTAACAGCCATTACTGATTTGGGTACTTTCAATATTTTTCTTTTGGCAGTTTTAATCGCTGGAATTATTCAATTAGCATTAGGATTTTTAAGAGCTGGTTCTATTTCCAATTATTTTCCAACCAATGTAATTGAAGGTATGCTTGCAGGTATTGGTGTTATCATCATTTTAAAGCAAATTCCTCATGCATTCGGATATGATGCTGATTATGAAGGCGATGAAACTTTTACACAAGCTGATGGACAAAATACATTCTCAGAATTATTCAACATTATAGATTACATTCATCCTGGTGCAGTTTTAATTACAATCATTTCATTGATTATATTAATTATGTGGCCAAAAATTGATGTATTGAAAAGAATTAAGTTAGTTCCGCCAGCATTGGTAGCGGTTATTGTTAGTATTTTGCTAAACGAATTTTTCATCAGCACAGGAAATAGTTTAGCCATAAGCCAATCGCATTTGGTTAATCTTCCGGTTCCAACCACTTTGGAAGAATTTAAAAGTATAATTGTTTTACCTGATTTTACAGCAATAACCAATTCTAAAGTTTGGGTTGTTGCTTTTACAATTGCTGTTGTTGCCTCAATCGAAACGTTACTTTGTATCGAAGCTGCCGATAGAATGGATTCTTTAAAGCGTCATACTGATACCAACGTCGAGTTAAAAGCCCAAGGAATTGGAAATATTGTTAGTTCATTATTAGGTGGTTTGCCAATGACTTCGGTTGTAGTAAGAACTTCTGCCAATAATGATGCTGGTGCCAAATCAAAAATGTCAACTATCATTCATGGTGTTTTATTGTTAATTAGTGTATTAGCTATTCCAGTAATTTTAAATAAAATTCCATTAGCAACACTAGCAGCTGTTTTACTCATGGTTGGTTATAAATTAGCGGTTCCAAATATTAAACATTTTGCAGATTTTATGCCTAAAGAAGTAAATCTTTTACTTATTTCTTTAGTATTAGTTATTATTGGATATACAAATTCTTTAGGAACAATTGCAATTTCTTCACTCGCTGCAGTTACCGTTTTGATTTTATTGTATTGTTTCTACAAATCTTCAATTTGTGTAAATTTTAAGAAAAATGTATCGCGAAATCAATATATTTATTTTCCATTTTTTGCAACAACACTCGCAGTAGTTTTTACTGATTTGCTAAAAGGTGTTGCGTTAGGAATGATTATAAGTATTATTTTTGTTTTAAGAGGAAATATGAAACGTGCTTACAATTTTAGAAAAGAAGAATACAAAGATGGTGATATCATTCACATCGATTTAGCACAAGAAGTTTCTTTTTTAAACAAAGCAGCTATTAAAACAACCTTAAACTCAATTCCAGAAAA
>Ga0209278_1001908_pt1 | contig 12115 bp, 4 predicted proteins | sample JI81BgreenDNA_FD_187504 | JGI IMG/M metagenome (GOLD analysis project Ga0209278, IMG submission 187504) | Wastewater effluent complex algal communities from Wisconsin, to seasonally profile nutrient transformation and Carbon sequestration -... | ecosystem: Engineered > WWTP > Effluent > Algae... | reverse complement strand
CCGACAGCTGCTCGGCCTGCGCGGCCGTGAGCGCGGCCACCTGGGCGGTGCTCAGGGCGCGGAACTGGGCCGTGCCCAGCGTGGCCAGCGTCTCGGGCGCCAGCGAGGCCAGCTGATCGTCGCTGAGTTGCTGCACCTGGCGCGTGGTGAGCGCACCCAGCTGGTCAGAGCTCAGGGCCTGCAGCTGCGCCGTGCTCAGGCGCGCGATCTGCGGTGCGCCGATGGCGGCGAGGTCGGCGGTCTCGAGCGCGGCGACCTGGGCCTCGGTGAGGGCCTCGACCTGCGCGTCGGTGAGTGCACCGGCCTGGCGCGTGGTCATGGCCTGGATGGCGGCGTCGGAGAGCTGCGCGATCTGCTCGGCGCTGAGCGCACGCACCTGCTGCACCGACAGCGCGGCGAAGTCCTGCGACTCCAGGGCCGCCACCTGGTCGGTGGTGAGCGCGGCGACCTGGGCCGTGGTCATGGCCGCGAACTGCGCGCTGGTCAGCGCCGCGGTGTCGTCGGGCTGCAGCGAGGCCAGCTGCTCGGTGCTCAGCGCGGCCACCTGGCGGGTGGTGAGCGAGGCCAGCTGGTCGGCGTCGAGCGCCTCGAGCTGGGCCGTGCTCAGCGTGGCCAGCGCCGCGGTGGCGATGGCCGTGAGGTTGGTGGTGCCCAGGCCGGCCATCTGCTCGGCCGTGATCGCGGCCAGCTGGTCGGTGCCCAGGGCGGCGAAGGCGTTGCTGGCCAGGGCAGCCAGGGTGGTGGGCTGCATCGCGGCGATCACGTCGCTGGCCAGCGCCGCGGCCTGGGCCGAGGACAGCACGGCGACGTCGGTGCTCTCCAGCGCCGAGGCCTGCGCGGCCGTGATGGCGGCCACCTGGGCCGTCGACAGCGCCGCGAACTGCGCGGTGGACAGCGCGGCCAGCGCCTCGGGCGACATCGCGGCGATGTTGTCCGAGCCCCAGCCGACGACGCGGTTGGCGCCGATGGCCTCGAGCTGCTCGGCCGTGAGGGCGGCGAACTGGCTGCTCGACAGCGCGGCGAGCTGCGCGGTGGTGAGCGCGGCGACGTCGGCGGTCTCCAGCGCGGCCACCTGATCGGGCGTGAGCGCCGCGACCTGCGCGGTGCTCAGCGCCGCCACCTGGGCCGTGCCCAGGCCCTGCAGCACGTCGAGGCCGAGGTTGGCCACCACGTCGGTGGCCAGGGCGCGCAGCTGGGCGGTCGACAGCGCGGCGATGTCGGCGGCTTCGAGCTCGCCGGCCTGCGCGCTGGTCAGCGCGGCCAGCTGCGCGGTGCCGAACACCGGGAACTGCACGCTGCTCAGCGCCGCCAGGTGGCCCCCGGCCAGGCCGGCGATCTGCTCGGTGGTGAGCGCGGCCAGCTGGGCCGTGCCGAGCTGCGCGAACTGCGCGGGCTCGAGCGCGCCGAGCTGGTTGCTGTCCAGCGCGCGCAGCGCCGTCGTCGACAGCGCGGCGAGGTTGGTGGTGCCCATGGCGGCCAGGTCGGCGGCCTCGATGGCCGCGGCCTGCGCGGCCGTCAGCGCCGCGGCCTGCGTGGTGCCCAGCGCGGCCAGCTGGCTGCCGTCGAGCGCGGTGATGAGCTCGGGGCTCAGCGCGGCCAGCGTGCTGCTGCCGAGTGCGGCCAGGTCGGCCGTCTCGAACTGCGCCACCTGCTCGGTGGTGAGCCCGGCCACCTGGGCCGTGCCGAGGGCGGCGAACTGCGCGCTCGTCAGGCCCACCAGCTGCTCGGGCGTGAGGCCGGCCAGCTGCGAGGCCGTGAGCGCGGCCACCTGGTGCGTGCCCAGGGCGGCCAGCTGCGAGGCGTCGAGCGCGTCGAGCTGGGTGTCGGACAGCGCGCGGACCTGCGTCGTCGTGAGCGCGGCCAGGTCGGCCGTCTCCATCAGCGCGAAGGTGGCGCTGGACAGCGCCGCCAGCTGCGCCGTGGTCAGCGCGGCGACCTGGGCGGTGGTGAAGCCGGTCACCGCGTCGGCGGCCAGCGAGGCGAGGTTGGTCGGGCTCAGCGCGGCCATCTGGGCCGTGGTCAGCGCCGCGAGGTCGTCGGAGCCGAAGGCGCCGAACTGGGCGCCCGTGAGCGAGGCCACCTGCGCCGTGGACAGCGCGGCCACCTGGTCGGCCGTGAGCGAGCCGATGTCGTCGGCATCCAGGCGGGCCAGGCCCGCCGTGCCCAGGGCGCGCAGCTGCGCGCTCGTGAGCGCACCCAGCTGCTCGCCGGTGAGGGCGTCGATCTGCGCCTCGCGCAGGGCCGCCACCGCGGTGGTGGACAACGCGGCGAGGTCGGCGGTCTCCATCAGCGCCAGGTCGTCGGCCTCGATGGCGCGCACCTGGGTCGAGCCGAGCGCGGCCGCCTGGGCCGTGGTCAGCGAGGGCAGGTTGTCGCCGTTGAGCGCCTCGATCTGCGAGGTGCGCAGCGCCGCCACCTGCGCCGTGGTCAGGCCGGCGAGGTTGTCGCCGGTGAGCGCGGCCACCTGGTCCGAGGTGAGCGCGGCCACCTGGGCGGTGGTCAGGCGCGACAGCGCCTCGGTGCCCAGGGCGTTGATCTGGTCGGGCGTCATCGAGGCGATCTGCGCCGTCGACAGCGCCGAGAGCTGCGAGGTCGACAGCTCGGCCAGCTGCTCGGCCGACATGGCCGCCAGCTGGGCGCTCGAGAAGCCCGCGAGCTGCGCGCTCGACAGCGCGGCCAGCATGGCGGTGGACAGCGAGCCGATGTCGTCGATCTCGATGGCGCGCAGCTGGGCCGTCGTCAGGCCCGGGGCCTGGTCGGCGGTGATGGCGCCGAGCTGGTCGCCGCCCATGGCGATGACCTGGGCCGTGCCGAGCGCGCGGATCTGCGCCGAGCCGAGCGCGGCGATGTCCGCGGCCTCCAGCGCCTGCGCCTGGGCGGTGCTGAACGCGCCCACCTGGGCCGAGGTCAGGCCGCTGAACTGCAGCGTGCCCAGGCCGGCGAGGCGGCTGGGGTCGAGCGACGCGACCTGGGCCGCGGTCAGGCGCGAGACCTGATCGGTCGTCAGGCCCACCAGCTGCTCGGGGCTGAGTGCGTTGAGCTGCGTCGTCGACAGCGCGACGAGCTGCGACGTGAGCAGGCTGCCGACGTCGGCGCTGCCCAGGCCGGCGAGGTCGTCGGCCTCGATGGCGCGCAGCTGCGGCACGCTCAGCGCACGCAGCTGGTCGGAGGTGAAGGCGCCCAGCTGGTCGGCGTTGAGCGCGGCCAGCAGCGCGGTGTTGAGCGCGCGCACCTGGGCCGTGCCCAGCGCGGCGAGGTCGGCGGTCTCCAGCTGCGCGGCCTGGTCGGCGCGGATGGCGGCGGCCTGCGTCGTCGTCAGCGCGGCGAAGGTGGCGGTGCCGAAGCGGGCGAGTTCGTCACCGCCCAGGCTGGCCAGCTGCGCCGTGGTGAGCGCGGCGGTCTGGGCCGTGCCCAGGGCCAGCAGCTGCGCGCTGCTCAGCGCGTCGAGCTGGGCCGTGGACAGTGCGGCGATCTGCGCCGTGCCCAACGTGGCGAATCGGTCGCTGGCGATGGCGGCCAGGTCCGTGGCCTCCAGCGCCCGCACCTGCAGGGTGCTCAGGGCGCCGAGCTGGTCGGTGGTCAGCGAGGCCACCTGGTCGCTGGTGAGCGCGACGATGGCGTTGGTGCGCAGGCCGGCGATCTGGCTGGCGCGGATGGCGGCCAGGTCTTCCGTGGCCAGCGCCGGCACCTGGTCGGTGCTCAGGCCCGCCAGCTGGGCCGACGTGAGGCCCGCGTACTGCGTGGTGCCCAGCGCCACCAGCGTGTCGGTGCTCAGGCTGGCGAGCTGCGCGCTCGTGAGGCCGCCGGCCTGGGCCGAGCTCAGCAGGTTGAGGTCGGCGGTGGAGAAGGCGGCCAGCTGCGTGGTCGTGAACGCGCCCACCTGGGCGGCACGCAGCGCGCCGATCTGGTCGTCGGTGAGCGCCTCGATGTCGTCGGTGCCCAGGGCGCGGATCTGCGCCGTCGACAGGCCCTGGATGAGGTCGGTGCCCAGCGCGGCGATCTGCGCCGTCGTCATGGCGGCGATGTTGGCCGTGCCGGTGCCGCCGATCTGCTCACCGCCCAGGCCCGTGAGGTCGCCACCGGTCAGCGCCGCGAGCTGCGCGGTGCTGAGGGCGCCGAGCTGGGCCGAGTTGAACACCGCGAGCTCGTCGGAGACGGCGGCCAGCATCTCCACGCTCAGCGTGCGCATCTGCGCGGCGGTCAGCGCCGAGAGGCTGTCGGAGTCCCAGTTGCCGAAGTCGGCCGTGCCCACGGCGCGCAGCTGCGCGGCCGACAGGGCCTGGATCTGTGCGCTGCCCAGCGCGTTGAAGTCGGCCGCGTCCAGCGCGTCGATGGCCGCCGTCGTGAGCGCACCGATCTGCGCCGGGCGCAGGGCCGTCCAGTCCTCGGCCGCCAGGCCCGTGACCTGCGCCGTGGTCAGCGCCGCGATCTGGCCCACGCCCATGGCGGCGAACTGCGCCGTGCCGAACTCGTTGATGTCACCGCCCAGCGCCGTGATCTGCGCCGCGGCCAGGCCCGCCACCTGCTGCGTGGTCAGCGCGGCCAGCTGGCCGGCGCTGAGCTCGGTGATCTGCGCCGTGGTCATGGCCGCCACCTGCGTGGCGCTCATGGCGCGCAGGTCGTCGGTCTCGATGGCCGAGACGTCGGCGCCGAGCGCGCGCACCTGGGCCTGCGTCAGCGCGCGCATCTGGGCGCTGGTGAGCGCGGTCACCTCACCGGCCGTCAGCGATTCGATGGCCTCGCTGCGCAGCGCGGCGATCTGCGCCGTGCTCAGGCTGGCCAGCTCGGTGTTGTCCAGCAGGTTGAGCTGCGCCGTGCTCAGGCCGGCCAGGGCCTGTGGCGTCATCGTGAGGATGTCCTCCACGGGCAGTGCCGTGCCCAGCGCGTTGATGGCGGCCGTGGACAGGCCGTTGATCTGCGTCGAGCTCAGGATCTCGATGTCCTGCGTGAGGCCGGCGATCTGCGCCGTGCTCAGGCTGGCCAGCTGCTGCGGCGACAGCGCGGCGATGCGCGAGGTGTTGATGGCGTCCAGCGTCTCGGCGCTCAGGCCGTCGAGCTGCGCCGTGGTCAGCGCGCGCATCTGCGCGGTGCTCAGGGTGTCGAGCTGGTCGCTGGTCAGCGCGGCCATCTGCGCGCTGTTCAGCGCCTGCAGGCGCTGCGTGCCCAGGGCGGCGAAGTCGTCGCTGTCCAGGCCGGCCAGCGCGGCCGTGCCGATGGCGCGCAGCTGCGCGGTGCTCAGGGCGTTGAACTGGTCGGACGAGAGCGTGGCGATGTCATCGCTGCCCAGGGCCGAGATGGCGCCGGTGGACAGCAGGCGCAGCTGCGCCGTGCCCATGGCGGCGATGTCGGCGGTGCCCAGCGTGGAGCCGTAGGCGGCGCCCAGCGAGGCCACCTGCGCGGTGGACAGCGCGGCCAGCTGGTCGGCGGTGATGGCGTCCAGGCGCGCGAGCTGCGCCGTGGTCATGGCGGCCACCTGGGCCGTGTTCAGGCCCTCGATCTGCGCCGCGCTGAGCGCGTCGACCGCGGCGGTGCCGAGCGCGCGGATCTGCGCCGTGCTCAGCACGACCAGGTCGGCGGTCTCGAAGGCGCTGGCCTGCAGCGAGCTGATGGCCGCCACCTGGGCCGTGCCCAGCGAGGCCACCTGGGCCGTGCCCAGGGCGGCGAAGTCGGCCGATTCGATGGCCGCGAACTGGCGCGTCGACAGCGCGGCGAGCTGGCCGCTGGACAGCGCGGCCACGGCGGCGCTGGACAGCGCGGCGATGCCGGCGCTGGACAGCGCAGCGACCTGCGCGTTCGACAGCGCGCGCACGTCGGCGGCTTCGAGCGCGGCCACCTGGGCGGTGCCGAGCTGGGCGATCTGCTGCGTGCTCAGCGCCGCCAGCTGGGCGGTGCTCAGGCCCTGCACCTGGTCGGAGGTCAGCGCGCCCAGCTGGGCCGAGCCCAGCGCGGCGATGCCGGCCGTGCCCAGCGCGGGCAGGTCGGCGGCGTCGATGGCCTGCACCTGGGCGCTGTTCAGCGCACGCAGCGTGGCGCTGGCGAGGGCGCCCACCTGGGCGGAGTTCAGGGCCGTGAGGTCCTCGGGTGCGAGGCCGCCCACCTGCGTGGCGCCGATGGCGCGCACGGCGCTGGTCGACAGCGAGGCCAGTTGCTGCGACTCCAGCCCCGAGATCTGCAGCGAGCTCAGCGCCGCCACCTGCGCGCTGCCCAGGGCCCCGACGGCGCTGGTGCTGAGCTGGCCCAGATCGGCCGAATCGAGTGCGCGGACCTGCGCGGTGCTGAGCGCCACCACCTGGCTGGAGACGAAGGCGCCGACCTGGGCCCCCGTGAGCGCCGCCACCTGCTGCGTGGCCAGGGCCGCGACCTGGCCGCCGCTGAAGGCCGCCACGTCGGTGGGCTCGAAGGCCGAGATCTGCGCCGTGTTCAGCACGCGCAGGCCCAGGGTCGGGATCGCCGGGATCTGCGTCGGCGTCAGGGCCATGATCTGCGCGGTGCTGAACGCGGCCCAGTCTTCGGTGGTCAACGCCGCAATCTGCGCCGAGCTCATGACGGCGATCTGGGCGGTGGTGAAGCTGGGAATCAGGGTGGCCATGGTCGATCCTTCTGTCGAGGGCAAACCGGTTCGGGGGGGCGGCAGGCGGCGCCGCCGGGCCTTCCCGGTTCATGTCCATCGGTTATCGGGACCGGCCCCGGCCGGCTTGAGCGCGGCGTGACCGTGAATTGGCCCGGGATACGGCTTGTTTCCGGGCCACTTGCGCCCGCGCGTCGGTGGCAGGCGCGGGTTCTTGAGGGCGTGGCGGGGGCGCGGCCGTGACGCGCGTCACGGCCAGGGCGCGGGCACAAAAAAGGGCGCCCGAAGGCGCCCTGGTGGCTGGCCGGTTGGCAGGCGGCTTACTTCTTGCCGCTGGGGATCTGGCCTTCCACGCCCTTGACGTAGAAGTCGACCTTGTCCTTCCAGGCCTGGTCGGCCTTGGTGTCCTTGGGCAGGCGCTCCTTGCCGTCGGCGCCCACGATGGGGCCGGTGAACACCTCGATGGCACCGCTCTTGATGCCTTCCTTGGCCGCCTCGGCCTTGGCGCGCACCTCGGCCGGCACGAACTCGGCGATCTTGATCACGTCGTTGGCGCCTTCCGGCTTGCCCCAGATGGTGCGCTGCTCGCCCTTCCAGCTGCCGTCCATCACTTCCTTGATGGACTTCTTGTAGTACGGGCCCCAGTCGACGATGTTGCTCGCCAGGTGCGCCTTGGGCGCGTAGCTGCTCATGTCGCTGTCCCAGCCGAAGGCGAACTTGCCGGCCTTCTCGGCCGTCTGCAGCACGGCGGTGGAGTCGGTGTTCTGCAGCAGCACGTCGGCGCCGCGGTTGATCAGCTCCTGCGCGGCCGCGCCTTCCTTCTCAGGATCGAACCAGCTGTTCACCCACACCACGCGCGTCTTGATCTTCGGGTTCACGCTCTGCGCGCCCAGGGTGAAGGCGTTGATGTTGCGCAGCACCTCGGGGATGGGGAAGCTGGCCACGAAGCCCAGGGTGTTGGTCTTCGTCATGCCGCCGGCGATGATGCCGCTCACGTAGGCATCGTGGTAGAAGCGCGCGTCGTACACGCGCATGTTGGCGGCCGTCTTGTAGCCCGTGGCGTGCTCGAACTTCACGTCGGGGAATTCCGACGCCACCTTCATCATCGCGTCCATGTAGCCGAAGCTGGTGGCGAAGATGATCTTGTTGCCCTGGGCGGCCAGGTCGCGGATCACGCGCTCGCCGTCGGCGTAGGGCACCTTCTCGACGAAGCTGGTCTTGACCTTGTCACCGAACTCGGCCTCCACGGCCTTGCGGCCCTGGTCGTGCGCAAAGGTCCAGCCGGCGTCGCCGACGGGGCCGATGTAGACCCAGGCAGCCTTCAGCGGCTCGGGCGCGGGAGCGCTCGCGGCAGCGGGCGCCGCGGCGGCGGGCGCGGGGGCTTCTTCCTTCTTGCCACAACCGGCCAGCACGGCCGCGGCCGTGAGGCCGGCCAGCGCAAACAGGCGGCGGGACAGGTTCTGGTTCATCGGTTCTCTCTCCAGGGGTGGGCGGGTTTGTGAAGGAATTTGTGACGAAATTATGAGCCGGGGCGGAAAGGCTTCCCCAGCGAGGCCGGCATGTTCAGGCGGATGAAGGCGGCGTTGCGGCTGATCAGCGCCAGCACCACGATGGTGGCCACGTAGGGCAGCATGGTCAGGATGTGGCTGGACACCGCCACGCCCTGGGCCTGCAGGTTGAGCTGCAGCACCGTGACGCCGCCAAACAGGTAGGCCCCCAGCAGCGCGCGCGCCGGCCGCCAGGTGGCAAACACCGTCAGCGCCAGGGCGATCCAGCCGCGGCCGGCCGTGAGGCCCTCCACCCACAGCGGCGCCGTCACCAGCGACACGTAGGCGCCGGCCAGCCCGCACAGCGCACCGCCCGCGCACACGGCGGCCAGGCGGATGAGGCGCACGGGGTAGCCCAGCGCGTGCGCGGGCTCGGGGTTCTCGCCAATGGCGCGCAGCAAGAGGCCCGCGCGCGTGCGGTAGAAGAACCAGGCAATGGCCGCCGTGAGCGCCATGGCCACGTAAACCATCGGGTGGTGGCTGAACAGCGCCGGGCCCACGAAGGGCAGGTCGGAGAGCACGGGAATCGCGTGCTGCTGCCGCGCGCTCAGGCTCTGCCCCACCATGCCCACGCCCACGAAGGCCGAGAAGCCGTAGCCGAAGAGGCTGAGCGCCAGGCCCGTGGCGTACTGGTTGGTGTTGAGGAAGATGACCAGCAGCCCGAACACGGCCGCCAGCGCCGCGCCGGCCAGCGCCGCGGCGGCAAAGCCCAGCGTGTCGCTGCCCGTGGTGAAGGCGATGGCAAAGCCGGCCACGGCGGCCACGAGCATCATGCCCTCGGCCCCGAGGTTGAGCACGCCGGCGCGCTCGTTGATGAGCAGGCCCAGGGCGGCCAGCGCCAGCGTGGTGCCGCTGGCCAGCGCCGTGTTGATGAGCAGGGCGGTTTCGTTCATGCCGCCACCTTTCGTGAAGGCGCCCAGCGCAGCCGCTGGTGGATGAAGGTGTCGCAGGCCAGCAGGATGAGCAGCAAGAGGCCCTGCAGCACGCTGGCCATGGCGTTGGGCAGGCCCAGGCGGCTCTGCGCCAGTTCACCGCCGATGAGCATGAGCGACAGCAGCACGCCCGCGCCCACGATGCCCAACGGGTGCAGCCGGCCCACGAAGCACACGATGATGGCCGTGAAGCCCAGCCCGGTGCTGAGGTACGGCGTCACCTGCTTGATGGGCCCGGCCACCTCCATGGCCCCGGCCAGGCCCGCAAGCGCGCCCGAGAGCAGCAGCGCTGTCCACAGCGCCGTGCGCGACGAGAAGCCCGCGTAGCGCGCCGCCGCGGGCGCCAGGCCGCCCACCTGCAGCTGGAAGCCGCGGTGGCTGCGGAACAGGAACAGCGCCGCCACCACCGCCAGCACCAGCGCCACCACGAAGCCCACGTGAAGCCGCGAGCGCTCCAGCAGCGGCGGCAGGTGCAGGCTCGAATGGAACAGCGCCGTCTGCGGCATGTTGAAGCCCTGCGGGTCTTTCCACGGCCCGAAGACCAGGGTGTTGACCACCTGCTGCGCCACGTAGACGAGCATCAGGCTCACGAGGATCTCGTTGGCGTTGAAGCGGTCGCGCAGCAGCGCCACCAGCGCCGCCCACAGCGCGCCGCCCAGCATGCCGGCCAGCAGCACCAGCGTCACGCCCACGGCCTTGGGCAGCACGATGCCGTGGGTGGTGAGGTACAGCGCCAGCCCGCCACCGCCCACGCAGCCGAGCAGGAACTGCCCCTCGGCGCCGATGTTCCACACGTTGGCGCGGTAGCACACGGCCAGACCCAGCGCGATGACGATCAGCGGCGTGGCCTTGAGCAGCACCTCGGTGACCTGGCGCCGGTTGGCCAGCGGCTCGAGGAAGATGACCTGCAGGCCCGCGAGCGCGTCCTTGCCCAGGCCGGCGAGGATGAGCGCGGCCACCAGCGCCGTGAGCGCCAGCGCCAGCAGCGGCGAGGCCAGCGCCATGGCCTGCGAGGGCGTGGCGCGCGGTTCAAGCCGCAGCATGGGCTACCTCCCGCGCAGCACCGGGCTGGCCTGGGACTGCGTCCCACAGCCCCGACATCCAGCTGCCCACGCGCTCCACCGTGGCCTCGGCCACGGGCAGCGCCGGGGAGACACGCCCACGCGCGATGACGACCAGCCGGTCGCTGATCTCAAACAGCTCCTCCAGCTCCTCGCTCACCACCAGCAGCGCGCAGCCGGCGTCTCGCAGGGCCAGCAGCTCGCCGCGGATGAGGGCCGCGGCGCCCACGTCCACGCCCCAGGTGGGCTGGGCCACGATCAGCAGCTTGGGCTTGGCGTCGATCTCGCGGCCGACGATGAACTTCTGCAGGTTGCCGCCCGAGAGCGATTTCGCCAGCGCCCCCGGCCCGCCGGCCTTGACCTGGAATCGCTCGATCACACGCGCGGCCAGCGCCGTGATCTCGCCGCGCTTCAGCCAGCCGCCGGTACCGATGCCGGCGCGGCGCGTGAGCAGCGTGTTGTCGGCCAGGCTCAGCGTGGGCACGGCGCCGCGGCCCAGGCGCTCTTCCGGCACGAAGTGCAGGCCCGCGTGGCGGCGCTTGCGCGGCGGGTGGCGGCCGATGTCCTGGCCGAACAGCGCCACGCTGCCGGCGGGGGCGCGCGGGTCTTCGCCCGACAGGGCCGCCAGCAGCTCCTGCTGGCCGTTGCCCGAGACGCCGGCCACGCCGAGGATCTCGCCGGCGTGCACGTCGAACGAGATGCCGTCCAGCGCCACGCCGAAGGGGTCGGCCGTGGGCAGCGACAGCTTCCGCACCTGCAGCACCACCGGCCCGGGCGCACGCGGCGCGTGATTCAGCTTCGGCGGCTCGGCGCCGATCATCAGGCGCGACAGGCTGGCGTTGCTCTCCTGCGTGGGGTCCACCTCGCCCGTGACGCGCCCGCCGCGCAGCACCGTGCAGTGGTGGCACAGTGTGCGGATCTCGTCGAGCTTGTGGCTGATGTAGAGGATGCTCGTGCCCTCGGCCGCCAGCCGGCGCAGCACCACGAACAGCTTGTCCACGGCCTGCGGCGTGAGCACCGAGGTGGGCTCGTCCAGGATCAGCAGCTCCGGGTTGGTGAGCAGCGCGCGCACGATCTCCACGCGCTGGCGCTCGCCCACGCTGAGCGTGTGCACCGGGCGCTCGGGCTCGACGTCCAGGCCATAGGCGCCGGCCACCTCGGTGATGCGCGCCGCCACCTCCGGCAGCGACTGGCTCTTGTCCAGGCCCAGCCAGACGTTCTGCGCCACGGTGAGCGTGTCGAACAGGCTGAAGTGCTGGTAGACCATGCTGATGCCTAAAGCACGCGCCATGGCGGGGCTGGCCACGCGCACGGGCTGGCCGTCGAAGCGGATCTCGCCCTCGTCGGGCTGCACGGCGCCGTAGATGACCTTCATCAGCGTGCTCTTGCCGGCGCCGTTTTCGCCGAGCACGGCGTGGATCTCGCCGGGCTTCACGCGCAGCGAGACGCCGTCGTTGGCCTTGACGGCGGGGTACTGCTTGCTGATGCCTGTGAGCTCCAGGCGCAAGGGGGTGCTCAAGGCGTTCTCCTCCGGTGGCGTTCTTGTCCGGCCACCCAGGTGGCGGCGAGGTGGCGTTCGTCGGCCAGGGTCATCCAGGCGAAGACCCGCTCATGCAAGCCGCGGGCCACGCGCTGGCGCTCGCCGTCGAGCGGGCCCACGGCCCAGTCCCACACGCACAGGTCGGCCATGCCGCCGGGCTCCAGCGTGCCGATCTCGTGGCCCAGGCGCAGCGCCTCGGCGCCGCCGCGCGTGGCCGCGTGCAGCGCCACCCAGGCCGTGAGGCGCTCGCCCTGCAGCGCCTGCACGGTGTAGGCCGCGGCGGCGTTGCGCAGCAGGTTGAGCGCCGTGCCGCCGCCCACGTCGCTGGCCAGGCTGGTGGCGTGGCCGGCGGCCAGCGCCGCGCGCCAGCCATACAGGCCGCTGCCCAGGAACAGGTTGCTCGTGGGGCAGTGCGCCACGTGCGCGCCCGTGGCGGCCAGGCGCGCGCGGTCGTCGGCGTCGAGCCA
>Ga0209278_1001905_pt1 | contig 12125 bp, 9 predicted proteins | sample JI81BgreenDNA_FD_187504 | JGI IMG/M metagenome (GOLD analysis project Ga0209278, IMG submission 187504) | Wastewater effluent complex algal communities from Wisconsin, to seasonally profile nutrient transformation and Carbon sequestration -... | ecosystem: Engineered > WWTP > Effluent > Algae... | reverse complement strand
CGACCTCGATCTGCCGGGCGATGGTTTCAGGGGTCAGCACCAAAGCAGGCCGCGTTGCCAGCGCCTTGGTCGCCTCCCCCATCGCCTGAGTCGCATTGCGGATATGCCCAAGTTCAGCGCTGTAATCGCGGCCAAGCAGATCCTGCTGCCGCTCAGCCAGCGCATCCATCGAAGTGCTGAGTCCGGCAAGCCGCTGGGCGATCATCTCCAGCGCCTGTTCGATCGGGATATCATCGGTCTGCTGCTCTGCCATGAAGGCATGGCTACAGCCCGAGCCCGCGCGAGCGCGAGGGGCTGAGCCAGTCTGCAAGGTCCTGCGACAGTGACTTGCCTCTCATGGCGTCCAGCCCCAGTTCCGGACGCTTGCTTCTGAGCAGCGACTCGAGCTGCGGATCGCGCTCGAGGCTGTGCGCCATTTCAGCGAGGCGGCCTTCGATCTTTTCGGCGGTGAGATAGTCCTGATCCTGGCGCAGGCGCTGAAGCTGGCGCGAGCGTGTCTGCCATTCATGGACGAACCGGTCGGCTCGTGCTTCGGCCTCGATGCGGATTGCCTGCTCCTGGCGCATCGCCTCCATGGTGCGGTCGAGCTTGCCGGCTGCCGCCTCGCTGATCAGCGAACGATCGTTGATCATCGCATGACCAAGATCATGCGAGTAACCACGACCCATGGCTTCCATACCCTTCGAGGCCGCGGTCATGGCGGCCTGCTGATGATCGAGCGGGGCAAGCCCCTGGTCGCGCATCCTGAAGATGTCTTCGGACGCCCGCGCGAAGCGCTGCACCGCCTTTTCCAGCGGTGTGCGTTCTGTACCCTTGAGCAGATCGGCAAGTGCGGCTGAACGGATCGTCCTCGTTCGCTCCGGCATGGCCCGATCGGGTTGTTTGACCGCCCTGCCCTGCCGCTTCTCAGCCAGCGCTTCTGGCGACCGTGTGTAATCGCTCGCCATGTCCTTGGCCCGCTCGCGCGACAATGTACGGGTGAGCGCCTTGCGATCAGCAAAATCGTCCTTGCCGTAATGCAGATCGACCTGGATGCGATGCCGCGACAGAGCGACGTACGCCCCGTGCCGGTCCATGCCCGGCGTCGCCAGCACCTGGACCTTGTCGACGGTCATGCCCTGCGCCTTGTGGACCGTTGCCGCATAGCCATGATCGACATGGGCGTAGTCCTTGATGTCGAACGCGATCTGCCTGCCATCGTCGAGCATCACTGCCATACGGACTGATGTCAGGCTTTGCACGGTACCGAGCGACCCGTTCTTCACGCCAAGCTCACGTTCGTTCTTCAGGAACATGATCCGGTCCCCGCTGGCAAAGCTGCGCGAACCGCGCTCGACACTGATGTCGATTTCCTGACCCAGCGACCCGCTGGCGCGCATGCGCTGGCGCACTTCTTCATTGAGCGCTTTTACCTCGTCATTTGTATGGGTGAGGATGATCCTGCTGGCCTTGAGATCAGCCTTTCGATCCTGATCCCAGGCATCGACGAGCGCGGTGCGCGCAGCTTCGCGGGTTTCCGCGACATGGATGTGCCCAGCTTCCTCGTACCGCGCGAGCGCCTCGCCGGTTCGGCCGGTCGCAAGCTCCCTAGTCGCATCGCGCTGCCAGTCTTCTTGCTGTCTGCGGATACCGCTGATCTCAACAGCGCCGTGGCGCTCTGCGGTCGATCGGAACGCAGCTCCCGCTTCGATTGCCTGTAGTTGTTCGGGATCGCCGACGAGCACGACCTTCGCGCCGCGCTGTTCGGCCTCGGACATGACGCGCTCCAGTTGCCGCGTGCCCAGCATGCCGGCTTCGTCGATCACCAGCACATGGCGATCGGTGAGCAGCTCCCTGCCTTGCTCCCATTGATATTCGAGGCTGGCGATGGTGCGCGATGTGATCCCGGATCCGTGCTCCAGGCCTTCTGCCGCAATGCCAGATAGCGCAGCGCCCTGAACTTCGTACCCGGCAAGTTCCCAGGCCTCGCGCGCAACACCCAGCATCGCGCTCTTGCCCGTTCCGGCATAGCCGATGACGTTGCTGATACCGCGAGCACTGGTCACGTGCTCCAGCGCCCCGCGCTGCTCGAGCGACAGATCGAGCCCGCGCTGTTTTGCGCGGTCAAGCGCACGTTCCCTGTGCAGGTCCCTCACCGGATGGTTGCGCTTTGCCTCCAGCCTGGTCGTGGCTAGCTCGAGCCTGCGTTCGGTCTCCAGCATCGACCGGCTTGTGAACCGCTCCTGGCCCTTGCCATCTCGTCCCAGTACGACAAGCTCAGGCGCGTTCTTGACCGCTGCCATCACGCGATCGAACTGATCCTTATCGTCGCTGTTCCGATGCACGAACATCGCAAGGTCACGCGTGGTGAACGTAGCCTGCCCACGCGTTATGGCATCGAGCGCGATCTTCGGATCGGCAATGATCTTTTCGCCGTTCGACCGCGCGATCGCGTGATGCTCTTGCAGCCGCTCGCTGCTCAGCCCCTCGCCCGCCATGCGCGAGGCAGCAGGACCGATCTTGTGCTGCGGCTCCAAGTCTATCCCTTGTGCTTCCAGCGAGCGGTGATCGATACGCGCGTCGATATCGAGTTCGGCCAGGCGCTCGTTGGCGATGTTGGCCCAGGCTTGGCGCCAATGGGTGAGCAGGTCAGTGCGGTTCCAGTCTCGGGCCTTTGCTCCGAAGCCTACGGTTCCGTCTTCAGCGATTTGGATTTCGCGCGTTGTCAGCATGACATGCGCGTGCGGCTTGGGCTGGCCATCTTCGCCAATGTCCCAGTGAACGTTGAGATCCGCGACCATGCCGCGATCGACAAACTCGGATCGAACAAAGTCTCGCGCAAGCGCGATCGCCTGTTGCTGGGTGAGTTCTCTTGGCAGCGCGAACTCGATTTCCCGCGCCAGCTGCGCGTCCTTGCGCAGCTCTGCGGCCTCGACATCGTTCCAGAGCCGCTCGCGGTCCCTCCACGCCTCGTCCGCGCCATCGGGCAGCATCACCTCGCTGTGCACGACGCCCGGCTTGTTGGTGAAGTCGTGATGCCGGTCGAGCCGCTGGTCGTGCAGCCGGGAGGCCGAGCGATAGGCCGCGGCCGCCAATGCAGAGGCGCCGGTGCTGCGCGAGATCAGCTTGGCCGAGAGATGATAGATCGCCATGGCGATCGTCCATTTACGCCAAACAAGCAACGTCGGCACGACGTATAAGCGCGCCCTCAACCGATTTGATCGCTCTCGGGATAACGGGGTCTCACAATGACCCAGCCTGTTGGCGCAGAGCCAGGATTGGCATAGCTGGTTGGTCCTTCACACACAATGAGAGGGCACATCCATGCGCAGACCGAGAGACTTTGATGCCGAGCTTCAGGCGCTGAGCGACAGGGCAAAAGCGCTAAAGGCGGCACGGCTGACACAGCTCGGCGAGCTGGTCATTGCGACCAGTGCCGATGCGCTCGGCACAGAGGTGTTGGCCGGTGCACTGCTCGCCGCTGTCGGCAACGACGATTCCGCCAGGAAGGAGGCTTGGCGCAGGCGCGGCGCCGCGTTCTTTCAGCAGAACAAGCGTGGGCAACCGACAAAGCGGAACGCAGCTGCACAAGCTGGCATCAGCGCTATCGGCGAGCCGGGCAGCACTGCGCCGAGTGCAGGCGCAGCGCAACCGGCGGATGCTGGCCAGAGCCCGCAGTGATAATCGGCACTGGCAGGTGAAGCGACGCGAACGGACGCGGCGGCTGATCGAGCTCGGCGGACTGGTCGTGAAGTCCGGCATCGACCAGCTGGTCGACGATGACCGAGCGGTGATCTACGGCCTGCTGGTCGAGGCGGCGGCAAAGGTGCGCGATGCCGGCGGGCCGCAGCAGATCGCGCTCTGGCGCAGGCGCGGTAGCCGCGCCTTTGCGGCTGATAAGGCGACAGGAGATGGCGCAACGAAAGCAGGAACCAGAAGCCCAGTTTAATCCTCGGCCGCAAGGCGGCGCTCGCACACCTTGCGGACCAGATCCTGGAGGATCGCGACGCGCTCGCCGAGCCAGGTCAGCTCCTCATCGCTGACCTTGTAATGCGGCGAGTAGCGCGCGTTGACATAGGCCTGGCGCAGCAGCTCGAAGCATCGCCGGCTAAACCGGTCGTCGCGCGGCCAGGCCTCGATCAGCTCGGGCGCGATTTCTTCAGCGTGGCCGCGCAGAAAGCCGAGCTTGTGCGATTTCGGGCTGTAGAGGGTGAAGACCAGCATCACACTGTGGTAAAAGCGCTCACCAGCTTGGTGTAACAAGAACGCCGCCAGGTTTTTGTCGTCGTCTTCTATTGCATAGCTGGCGTTTCGAGCGAAGCCTGCGGCACTCTTGAACCACTGATCAAAATGCTTCTGCGCTTCAGCCCGCGCAGCATCCGGCGCGAGCTTGGTCGGCGTCGCGAACGGAAAACCCTCGGCTTCGTAAAGCGCAATGCCCTGCGCGGCGATGTCGGTGAAGAACGGACGTCCTTGCTCGAGCTGCTTGTTCACGTCCTTCAGGCTGTGCACGATAAAGCTGACCGGCGCGCTCAGCGTCTGCGTGATCGTCATCTCGCGCATCAGCCGGTCGTCGGCGGTCGCCCAATAGTCGACGACATCGGTCAGCCGCTCGTCGTTGACCACGACGAGCAGATCGTAATCCGACTTGTAGCCGCCGACGGGATCATCGACCCAGTCGCCGCGCGCGTAGCTGCCGTAGAGGATGACCTTGAGGATGCGGCCCTGCTTCTTCCACGGGGCGGTCGTGTTGCCGATCGCAGCGGCAAACTCCTCGAACAGGATGCGCACGGCAGCCTGCAGCTCCTGCTGCTTCTGGCCAGGCAGATGATCGATATCGGTGCGCATGATTTCACCCTGTAGCGATGCTGGCATGTTGGCAAGTTGGAAGCATCTGCAGGTGCATGACAACTTCCTCCATTCTTGAGGGATTGGAAGAAAGAGGCGCCGTCATGGCGCCTCCGCCGTCAGGTTGAGCAGATAGTCTGCGGCCTTGCTGGCAGCGCTCGCACCGCGGAAGATGGCCTTGTCATCGTCGCGCAGGACGCTGAGCCAGGATGCGATGTAATCGCTGTGGCGAACGGTCGGCGCAATGCCAAGCGATGCACAGGTGAACGCGGCTGCCATCTCGGCGACCAGCTCTTCGCGGGCATATGCTGCAGATCCGAAGCTGCCCTTCTGATCGCGATCCAGACGAGTGGCATGGCCGGTCCAGTGACCAAGCTCATGCAGCGCGGTGCGATACCAGTTGATGGGCTCATGATAGGCGGCCTGGGGCGGTACCTGCACGAAGTCGTGCACAGGGCTGTAGAAGGCTGCATCGCCTCCGATGTTGAACGTCGCACCGCTGGCGGTGATGACGGCATCGGCAGATGCAATGGCAAGCACGGGATCGGTTGCAACCGGCGCTGCGGTCATGTCCTCGGGCAGACCTTCGCACTGGTCGATGTTGAACACCGTGAACCGCTTGAGGAAAGCAACGGTCCTGGCCTCACGGTCTTCGCCCCGTGCCTGTTCGGCTTCGGCCTTCGGCGTGCAGCGATCGGCATAGCAGACGGTCGTGCCCTTCTCGCCCTTGCGGACATTGCCGCCAGCGGCTTTCGCCTGGCGATAGGTGAGCCAGCGCTGCGACGTATAGCCTTTCATCACAACCTCGGCCCACAGGATCAGGACGTTGATGCCCGAGTAGCGTCGGTCGGTTGCTGCGTTGTGCGGCATGGTGCAACCGCAGAGTGCTGTGTCCCAGGGCTGGACCCAGGGAAGTCGTCCCTGCTCGAGCTCGGCGATGATGCGCTGTGTGACCTCGCTATAGAGGGTGTTGCGGGTGGTATTGTGTTCCATGGCCTTGTCTCCTTCCATCCGGCCCCGGCCCGAAAGGGGCGCTGGGGGGCGGCGAAGAAGAGCTGGCAGCCACGCTGCAACGGACAGCGCGCATGGCGCAGCCACCGGAACGAAGAGGAGGACCCGCAACGCGGGTTGCGCACTGGCCTGGCGTGGCTAGAGGCGATGGACGCATCCCAAGTGTCCCGCCCGAACGGGGCAAACACCGCCGCAAAGCGGCGTCCGCTGATGCGCTGCTGATTGCCAAAACACCGTGATACGTGGTGGGCAGGAATATTCTACTTACGCCGCCGTCCCCGGCAACATGCCAGCAGCGCTCCCCTGCCCCAATGCCTGCGAAATGGCCGCATCGCGTGCGATTGACGCGCAGTGACCAATCGTCATTCTCGGTCGCAGGCAGGGGCAGATCACATCACAGGATGGAGACAATGGCCATGGCATCCCATGCACCCGACAGGTTCTTGAGGCTGAACACCGTGCTCGATCGCACCGGGCTCTCACGTGCGACGCTGTACCGCAAGATCCAGGCAGGCACGTTCCCCAAGCAGGTCAAGATCGCAGAGCGATGCTGCGGGTGGCGCGAGTCCGCCATCGAGGAATGGCTGAAGAACCCGATGTTCTATGAGGCAGCCAACTAGTAGCGGTGAACGCCTTTCAGGCAGCGCGGCGGTCAAGCTCCGGGAACAGCGGCAAGGCTGCCGGCGCTGACCGATCGATCATCGCGCTGCAGTAGAGGCCGACATTGAGCCACTCGACAGACCAGTGGATATCGACCCGCTCGCCCTCGATGCGCACATTAGCAGCGCTCTCGCGCTCGACTGACCAGACACAGCGCAGATGTTCGTCATCATCAATGATGACGATATCGGCCGTTGGAACGCCAACAGGAGCGAGCGCCGCGATCAGGCCGCGTCGCAAAAGCTGCGACATTATAATAGTGTTCACCGGCAGCGCCGAGGAGCGAGAAAGGTGACATTGCTGGAACCTAGCCGAGGAGGAAAAGCGCAGATACGCTTGTACGGAAATCGTCAGTGCAAATCCGCGTGATCGTCAAGCAGCCGCATGAGGACGGATCCTGCGTGGCTGAAATTATCACGCTGGTCGCGTAACTCTATTGTCCATTTTGCGCCGTGGAACAGGTTGTTGCGGAGCCGCCAGACCACCATTAGAAGCGTTAGAATCTGGTTGCGCGGCGTGTCGTCCGCGCCGGAAAGCACAGCAGTGACGGCGTCTGGATTGTCCCGATCGCGCAGTTTGAGGCCATGAAAGTGCGCGGTCGGCTCGCCCTCCTTGAAATATCGCGTGCGGAAATAGGCGAGTTCGGCGGCATATTGGTCTGCATGTAGCGCGTTTTGTCCCGTCCAGTTGTCGACTTGGTCGGTGATTCGGTCCACCTGGGCCCTGCCCCCCATAATCTTTGCTTCGAACAGGCTCCACAACAGGCAAAAATCGTAGATTGCGCGCCGGTCCGGTGCGGGGAGTATCGAATACCCAGGTGCCCTTCGTTCCAGCCACTCTTCTGTCGCGCTCGCAGGCATAAGGTCGCTCCCTTTACCAGTCATCTTAGTGATCGCGGCGCTTACTAAGTTCGGAGAAATCGGTAAGGGCACCGCAATTGATGCAGTCTTGCATCAGCGTTATTCCGTGCCGAAGTCGGCTACATACATCCTGGCAATTCGCGCCGATATCTGATCAGCGATCGTGATGGACAGCGTTTTCATCCCCTGGAGTTTTTTGCGTGCCTCCTCGATATGGTAGCTCCGATCGAAGCCTTCGTCGGGCTTCTCGATGATTGAGATGCGATAGACTTCCTTGTAGCTTTGAGTGATCTCGACGGCGGTGCGTAGCAATTCTACGACATTGTCGGCGATCGCCTTGTCTATAAAGGGACGGTGACGGCGTCCGGCTTCCAGAGCGAGACGGCACTCGTCATAACGCCGAACCGAATCCGCCCGCTCTTGCTTGGCGGCATCGTCATCGACTGGCTCCCGGTCGAATAAGACCAGCGTTTGAGCGGCGTATTCATGTGACTGATCGCATAATGCCCAAATGTCGCGATATGCCTGAAATTCGATCTCAAAATGGGTCTTGAAGACCATCATCTTCTTGTCGACGCTGGCCTGAAAATCCCTACCCAGGTTGGAGAGGTCGGATTTGACGCCTTCGAGGGCACGTGCCTGTTCGCCCTTCACCGCTTCGAGTTGCTCGGCGTGGGCAGCCTTCAGCATCTGGAGCCGCCGCTCGGCCCATCCTTTGCCAATCCAGGCCGCAACGCCAACGACGGCTGTGTTTGCGAGAAGAGTCTGAACGGCGGTCGTTATATCGAAGGGCATTGATCGGTCCGAACTGAGGCGCTTTGGGCTTGGTATATAAGGCCGAGGACACGTACAATATACCAGATGACGACGGTTAGCTGGCGAGAAGCTCTTAGCGTTGCGAATGGCTGGTTTTGGCTTTCCCAGACGTTGCCGCTATGTCATAGGAGTGGCGTATGCTCGGTCGGCAGCTGCCTCGTCTGAGTGTTCCATCCCCTAGCCCATTTCCTCTTCCCTCGCCGCGACCCCACCGTCGAGAGACTAAGGCAACTTGCATCAAGGCGTCGACAATGAATATTTGATCAGGAGGGAAAGCATTATGTCTGTCGCCATTCATTGGCCTCGTATTTCGCCGCTGACACTACAGCGGCTCTCCTCGCTCCACTGCCTCTCGCCTTCCCGAGGGACACCATAGTATCCGAACTTCGGCGCTGCCTGACCGGCGGAAGTTCAGGATCAAGGGGGTAGCATGTTCCCAGCTTGGTCACCTCTTCGCTCCAGGCGTCGAGCGCCATTCTCTTTTCTTCGAAGTAATTGTGCCGCTGATAGACGCCTACGATGCCTGCCCTCGAACCAGAAATGTGATTGAGCACGGCTTCTGTGACCTCAAGCCGAACTCCCAGCCTCTGCAGGCCGGTCGCAACCGTTCGTCTCAGATCGTGCAACGTCCAGTGCATTACCTCCCTTCCCATTTGGATTTCCATCGCCCGGCGCAGTCGTGCCATTGTTTTGCTGAATCCGCTCGGGCCAGTTTGGGTATCCCCCCTCGAGGCCAGCAGCTTTTCGTTGTCACTGAGTGCCCAGATACCCTTCAGCAGTTCGACGACTGGCTCCGATAGTGGCACGAGATGCGCAACTCCGTTTTTCGACCGGTTTGCCGGTACGGTCCAAAGCCTGGTCTCGAAATCGAATTCTGACCGATCAGCGCTGAACACCTCGTTCCGGCGCTGCCCTGTCAACAGCAGCAGTTTGATAGCCGGTCCGAACGGAGGTCCTTCTTCGTCCAAAATGTTCCAAAGGACGCCGACCTCCCTTACATCAAGGACACGGTCACGCGCCTTTGGAGGCGGCGGGCGTCCGGCGTCTCTGCAAGGATTGAATTGTAATCGCTCGAGGCGTGGCAGTGCCCACCCGTAGAAGGACGAAAACTGGCCGAGGACTCCCCGCGCCATTACCGGCGTTTCTGCAGCAATGCTGTCTATGAACCTGGTGATCTCGGCACGGGTAATAGTTTCGGGCATCCTATCGCCGAATTTCGGAAGGATATGCCGGTTAAATACCCGCTCTATCTCAGCAATTGATCTACGATCGGCTTTGGCGGCCCTGTAGTCCGGCCACATGCCGCGCAATGTGCCTGCCGCGGCTCCTCGCGTTGGCTTCGGCACGTGCTGATAAGGGTCTCCGCCCGCTTCAATATCGGAGAGCACAACCCGCGCCTTCTTCCGCGCATCAACCAGACCGAACCGGTCGGAGTACCTGCCGATTGTGATATTCCGAACGACGCCAGCAACCCGCTTACGCAATAGGAACGTTCGGACGCCAGACGCCCCGACCCTGAGGCGTAGCCCAGGGACAATGGCATCTTTGATCTCGACCTGGCCTTCAGCAGGCGGTTTCAGCCCTCGTATTTTTGCGTCAGTCAGACCCACCGGTTTTGAAGCCATCAGTGCCTCCTTGGTGTACCTTCCGAGGTGTTACCTTAGGTAACATTTGACCCGAAATACCCCGATATCCACTGAGACACAGTGACACCTATATAATTGAAAATCAATGATATTGAGATGTCGTGAATTTACCTAGGACCCGCTGATTGCCGCTCTTAATCAGCGGGTCCTAGGTTCGAGCCCTAGTGCGTCCACCAAACCTTCCAGACATTTAGCCGCACAAAGCCGTTCCATAGGTTCGGCCGTGGCTGTCGCGTGGCCATCTGGTCGAGGAACAATAGGCCAATCATGCTTCGCCGGTTTCAGGCCTGAAGCAGCATTGCTCCGTTCGACGCTCGCGGCTGCGTGCTCCACTCAAGCTGACGCGTCACTTCGGCACCTGACTGGACGGCGCAACCAGCGACTTGCGGCTGAAATCCGCACAGCCGAGTGGATGTGATCTGACCAATTCGAGGGTTGACGCAGCCTGCAATCTGCAGCCCTATGGCCGCCTTGCCGCATGGAGCAACCATCAACCGATTGCGCAAATCCGCAAATTTTGTCGGCTGATCAAGAATTTCGCGGTGCTTGGACGGGTCTATGCCCGAAACAAGGCGGAACGTCGGCGATCGCCTGTGCATCCGCTTTTCAGGTTGACACCCTCGTGGCGATCGTATTTGGTCTAACCAATAATCAGGGAGTGGTGCTATGACTAGGGAACGCCGCATGGGACCGTGCGCGATGCATCGCGTGGCTGGCGCAGCACTGGGTGTGGCGGCAATGTGCATGTCCGCCCCTTCCCTCGCACAGGGCGGGGCTCCGAGTGGCACCATGCCCCATTCTGTTCGTGCGGCTGCGGGCACCACCCGATCGGTGACGCCGCTCAGTGATGGCTGGCGCTTCCAATTCGGCGAGGCACCGGATGGCGTGACCGGCGCGGACTTCGATGACCGTGAGTGGAAGCCCGTGCGCCTTCCGCACAGCTGGAACCGCATGGGCAATTATACAGCCCAGCGCGCCGAGGACACGGACGTGCGTCAGGGCACGGGCTGGTACCGGCTGCGGCTGGACAAGCCTGTGCCTGCCAGGGGCAAGCGCGCGATCCTGCAATTCGACGGCGTCGGGGCGATCGCGGATCTCTGGGTCAATGGCCAGCATGTCGGCCAGCACAAGGGCGCGTTCTCGCGCTTCCGGTTCGATGTCACCGATGTGCTCAAACCGGGTCGGTCGAACATCATCGTCGTGCGCGCGGACAACAGCAAGCCCGAGCCGGGCAGCAGTACCGAGCATGTCATTCCGCTCGGGGGCGATTTCTTCGTCCATGGAGGGCTGTATCGCGGCGTTTCGCTGATCGAGGTCGATGCCGCGTCGGTCGACCTGATGGATCATGGCGGACCCGGCATTTATGTTTCGACGCCTAGCGTCACCGCGGAAAAGGCCGAGGTCGCGGTACTGGCGCGACTGCGCAACTCGGGGACGAACCCGCGCAGACTGGCAATGGTTACGCGCATTGCCGATGCCGATGGCCGCACCGTGGCAAGTGCGACCGCGCCCGTCCGCCTCGCGGCTGGCCAGGCGAGCGAGCTGACCACGCCACTGTCCCTCGCCAACCCCCGCCTCTGGCAGGGCCGCGCCGACCCCTATCTCTATTCCGTGACGGTCGAGCTGCGCGAGGGTGACCGCTTGATCGACAGCGTGACCGAGCCGCTCGGTGTGCGAAGCTTCGCCTGGGATGCTGCCAAGGGCTTCATCCTAAACGGCAAGCCGATGCGGCTGCACGGCGCTTCGCGGCATCAGGACTGGCAGGGCAAGGGCTGGGCGCTGAGCGCGGAGGATCACGCCACCGACATGGCGATCATGGCCGAAATGGGCGTCAACACCGTTCGCCACGCGCATTACCAGCACGCGCAGGAATGGAGCGATCTGGCCGACCGAAACGGCATGGTGGTGAAGGCCGAACTGCCCTTCGTCCACCAGTCCGCGTTCGATGAATCGCTGCCCGCGCCCGAACTGGTCGCCAATGCGCGCGCGCAGCTTACCGAACTGATCCGGCAGAATTACAACCATCCTTCGATCATGCTGTGGTCGGTGGGCAACGAGATCGATATCGGCGCGGCGATCATGGCATTGCAAAAGGGCGGCAAAGGCGCGCCGGCCAAGTCGCGCGACATGCTGGTCGATCTCAATGCGCTGGCGAAGCAGGAAGACCCGAGCCGCCCGACGCTCTATGCCGATTGCTGCGAGGGCACGCCTTCCCCCCTCGCCCGGCCCGGCGCGCAGGTGCTGAACGACGTCACCGACGTCGTCGGGCTCAACCGCTATTTCGGCTGGTATTATGGTCAGCCCG
>Ga0209278_1001903_pt1 | contig 12128 bp, 11 predicted proteins | sample JI81BgreenDNA_FD_187504 | JGI IMG/M metagenome (GOLD analysis project Ga0209278, IMG submission 187504) | Wastewater effluent complex algal communities from Wisconsin, to seasonally profile nutrient transformation and Carbon sequestration -... | ecosystem: Engineered > WWTP > Effluent > Algae... | reverse complement strand
GCCGCAATGAGCGCCGAAGCCCGCGCGGCCGCCGGCATCCGCGACGGCCTGCTGCGGCTTTCGGTCGGCATCGAGCACGTGCGCGACCTGCGCACCGATCTCGCCGGCGGACTGGAGCGGGCGGCGCGCGTGACCGCTTCCACGCAGGCCCGCGAGGCGGTCATCGCCTGATTGCCGCCGCGACGGCGGAGCGGCCGTCTCTGCCGGGCCCCGGGCCCGGAATGCTAGGCTTGGCGCCCTTTTTCGACCTTTGGACCGGCCCGAAACGCCGGTCGCACGCCGCATGGACAAGAGCTTCGAGCCGAGCACCTTCGAATCCCGCTGGTACGCCCACTGGGAGGGCACAGGCCTGTTCAAGCCCTCGGGCGATGCGTCCAAGCCGGCCTACAGCATCCTGCTGCCGCCGCCGAACGTCACCGGCACCCTGCACATGGGCCACGCGTTCCAGCACACGCTGATGGACACGCTGGTGCGTTACCACCGCATGCGCGGCTTCGACACGCTCTGGCAGCTGGGTACCGACCACGCCGGCATCGCCACCGAGATGGTGGTCTCGCGCAACCTGCACGTGGCCGGCCAGGGCGAGACCCGCGACGGCCTCGGCCGCGAGGCCTTCGTCGGCAAGGTGTGGGAGTGGAAGAAGGAATCCGGCGACACCATCGAGCGCCAGATGCGCCGGATGGGCAGCTCCGGCGACTGGTCGCGCAGCGTCTTCACCATGGACCCGATGCCGAGCACGGCCGTGGTCGAGACCTTCGTCAAGCTGCATGAGCAGGGCCTGATCTACCGCGGCCAGAAGCTGGTCAATTGGGACCCGGTGCTGAAGACCGCGATCTCCGACCTCGAGGTGGTCAGCGAGGAGGAGAACGGCCACATCTGGTCGATCCGCTACCCGCTGGTCGACGCCACCTACGAACACGTGGAAACCGATGCCGACGGCGTCGAGACCCTGCGCGAGACGCGCGACTACCTCGTGGTCGCGACCACGCGCCCCGAGACCCTGCTCGGCGACGTCGCCGTGATGGTGCACCCCGAGGACGCGCGCTACGCCCACCTCGTGGGCAAGCAGGTGCGCCTGCCGCTTTGCGACCGCACGATCCCGGTGATTGCCGACGACTACGTCGATCGCGCCTTCGGCACCGGCGTGGTGAAAGTCACGCCGGCGCACGACTTCAACGACTACGCGGTCGGCCAGCGCCACGGCCTGCCGATGATCAACCTGTTCACCGACACGGCGCACCTCAACGACGCCGCGCCGGAACGCTTCCGTGGGCTCGACCGTTTCGAGGCGCGCAAGCAGGTGCTGGCCGAACTCGAAGCTCTCGACCTGCTGGTCGAAGCGAAGCCGCACAAGCTGATGGTGCCGCGCGGTGACCGCACCGGCCAGGTGATCGAGCCCTACCTCACCGACCAGTGGTTCGTGAAGATGGACGAGTTCGCGCGCAAGGGCCTCGACGCCGTCGAGAGCGGCCGCGTGCGCTTCGTGCCGGAGAACTGGATCAACACCTACCGGCACTGGCTGGAGAACATCCAGGACTGGTGCATCAGCCGCCAGCTCTGGTGGGGACACCGCATCCCCGCGTGGTACGACGCCGCCGGCACGCTCTACGTGGGCCGCGACGAGGCGGAGGTGCGCGCCACGCACGGGCTCGGCGCGGAGATCGCCCTGCGCCAGGACAGCGACGTGCTGGAAACCTGGTTCAGCTCGGCGATCTGGCCGCATTCGACGATGGGCTGGCCCAACGCGCAGGCGATGGACGAGCGCGGTTACGCGCGTTATCTGCCGTCGTCGGTTCTGGTTACCGGCTTCGACATCATTTTCTTCTGGGTCGCCCGGATGATCATGATGACCGAGCACTTCACCGGCGACGTGCCGTTCAAGGACGTCTACATCACCGGCCTCGTCCGCGACAAGGACGGCCAGAAGATGTCGAAGTCGAAGGGCAACGTGCTCGATCCGATCGACCTGATCGACGGCATCAGCATCGAGGCGCTCGTCGCCAAGCGCACCAGCGGCCTGATGAAGCCCACCGACGCGCCGAAGATCGAGAAGGCCACGCGCAAGGAATTCCCGGAAGGCATCCCGGCCTTCGGCGCGGATGCCCTGCGCTTCACCTTCGCCTCGCTGGCCACGCATGGCCGCGACATCAAGTTCGACCTCGCGCGCTGCGAGGGCTACAAGAACTTCTGCAACAAGCTCTGGAACGCCGCGCGTTTCGTGCTGATGAACACGGAAGGGTTCACCGCCTCGGGCGTGCCCACGCCGACGACGGATGCCGAGCGTTGGATCCTCGACCGCCTGCAGCAGCTGCTGAAGGACGTCGAAGCGCAGTTCGCGGCGTATCGCTTCGACCTCGCCTCGCAGGCCATGTACGAGTTCGTCTGGAACGAGGTCTGCGACTGGTTCCTCGAACTCAGCAAGCCGGCCCTGCAGGGCAATGACGCGGTCGCGATTGCCTCAACCCGCCACACGCTGCTGTACGTGATCGAGCAGAGCCTGCGCGTGCTGCACCCGCTGATCCCGTTCGTCACCGAGGAGATCTGGTCGCACGTCGCACCGAAGCTCGGTCTGGCCCAGGCGACGGCCGGCAACGCCGGCGCCGCTCCGTCGGGCATGTCCTCGATCAGCGTGCAGGCCTACCCGCAATTCGATGCCGCGCTCACCGACGCCCGCGCCGCCGCCGACATCGAGTGGCTGAAGGCCGCGATCACCGCGCTGCGCTCGGTGCGCAGCCAGCTCGGCGTGCCGCCGGGCAAGGCCGTGCCCCTGCTGCTCGCGGGAAAGGGCGATGCGGCGCAGATCGAACGCCATGCCGGCGGCCTGAAGTTCCTCGCCAAGCTCGAGTCGATCGACTGGGTGCAGGGCGAACCGCCGGCCGCCGCGGCCGCGGTGCTCGGCGAACTCACCCTGCTGGTGCCGCTGGCCGGCCTCGTGGATCTAGACGCCGAGCGCGTGCGCCTCGACAAGGAGATCAAGCGCGTCGAGGGCGAGATCGCCAAGTGCCACGGCAAGCTGGGCTCGGAGACCTTCGTGGCCAACGCCCCGGCCGCCGTCGTCGAGCAGGAGCGCAAGCGCCTCGCCGAGTGGACGACGATGCTCGAGGGCCTGAAGGCGAACCGCGGGCGCTTGTGAGGTTCGGCGCGCACGGGCCTGAACGCTGTCGTCGGGCCCCATCGGCCCGCACTGGCAGGCTCCAGCCGTTTCGGGCAGGGTGCGCGCCATGACCGACCTCAGCCTCCACGGCCTGGCCCACGCCCTTCGCGACGAACGCTGGAGTGCCATCACCCACGGTGCCGGCGCCGTGCTCGGCGCCCTCGGCAGCGCGGTATTGATCACGCTGGCCGCGCTGTGGGGCGACGGCTGGCAGCTCGCCAGCGCGATCGTCTTCAGCGTCACGCTGATCCTGCTCTACACCGCCTCGGCGCTTTACCACGCAGCGCCCTTCAAGACCGCCCTGAAGGCGCGACTGAAGGTGCTGGACCATTGCGCGATCTACCTGCTGATCGCGGGGACGTACACGCCGATCGCGCTGGTGGGCCTTCGCGAGCATGGCGGCTGGTGGCTGTTTGGCGCCATTTGGACGCTGGCCGTCGGCGGCGTGGTGTTCAAGCTGCTGACGCGCGGCCGCTTCAAACTCCTCTCCACGCTCATCTACGTGGCAATGGGATGGCTGGCGGTCGTGGCGATCGAACCCATGACCGAGCAGCTCAGCACCTGGGCATTGGTCTGGATCTTCTCGGGTGGCGTGGCCTACACGCTCGGCACGCTGTTCTACATGAGCCGACGCATCCGCTACACGCACACCATCTGGCACGGTTTCGTCCTCGCCGGCAGCGCGCTCCACTTCGCCGCTGTCACCACCCAGGTCTTGGCCTGACGAGCCGCCCGCACGCGCCGCGCGACGGCGGCACGCGCATCAGAGCGGCGGCGCGGCGCCCGGCACGGCCAGTTCAAGGGCCATCACGATGGCATCCTCCCGCCCATCCCTCGCGGGGTAGTACCTGGGACGCTGTCCGATCCGCAAGAAACCTTCGCTGGCATACAGCGCGATCGCATGGGGATTCGACGGACGCACTTCGAGGAAGACCCGATCGGCCATATGCCATCGGGCAAGGTCGACCATCCGCTTCAGCAGGCGACGGCCGAGCCCGTGCCCCTGCCAGCCCGGGTCGACGCACAGATTGAGCAGGTGGGCCTCGTCAGCGCCGACGCTGAGTACGCCATAGCCCATCAGCCCAACGTCCGACTCCGCGACCCAGCACGCGTACCCGGCGCCGAGGCAATCGCGGAAGATTCCCGGCGTCCACGGGAACTCGTAGGCGCGTTGTTCCATGGCGGCCACCAGCGGCACATCCGCTTGCCGCATCGGTCGGAACTGCACCGCCTGCTGCAGCTGCGCCGCCATGGTTCAGCCCCCGCGACGCCAGTCGCGCACGCGTCGCCACAGGGCGCGCTTGAACCCCGCATCCTCAGGCCGGCCTTCGGGGGCAGGCCAGTCGTTCCACAGGGCGCCCACCCATCGTTCAAGACCGCCGCGCAGCTTCGGAGGCAGCGTCAGGCTGGCCAGCGACGGTGTCGTCATCGCCGACGCCGAGCCCCGCCGCTGCACCAGCGTCAGGCCGAGGGCCTCGAGGGCGCGGCGCTGGAGCGGCGACCAGCTCACGCCGCAGCCGGACCCGGACGGCGTCGCTGCCACAGCCAACCGATCGGGCCGCTCAGGAGATAGACCAGGGCCACGGCGAAGATCACCTTCGGGGCGTCGATCAGCAAAGCCACCAGCACGGCCACCACCAGCACCATGAACCAGAAGGGGACGCGGTCGCCGGGCCAGCCCTTGAAGCTGAAGAAGCGGATCCGGCTGACCATCAGCAGGGCACAGACCGTGGTGACGGCGAGTGCCGCCCAACGCATATCGTCCCCGCTCCAGCCGAGTTCGGTGAAACACCAGACCACGCTGATCATCGCCCCCGCCGACGCCGGGCTGGCGAGGCCGATAAACCAGCGCTTGTCCGCACTCCCGGCCGAGACGTTGAAGCGGGCCAGCCGGAGGGCCGCGCAGGCGACGTACAGGAACGCGGCCGCCCACCCGACCTTGCCCCAAGCACCGCCGTCGAGGGCGAACTGGGCGAGCGCCCAGTGGTACATGACCAGCGCCGGCGCAATGCCGAAGCTCAACAGGTCCGACAGGGAGTCGTACTGGACGCCGAACTCGCTGGTGGTGCCGGTCATGCGCGCAACGCGACCATCCAGGCCGTCGAACACACCGGCGACGATGACCGCGAAGCAGGCGGCTTCAAAGCGGCCGTTCGCCGCCGCCAAGATGGCGTAGAACCCGGCGAACATGTTCGCCGTGGTCAGCAGATTGGGCAGCAGGTAGATGTGGCGGCTGCGTGGCCGCGAGGGCGCGGCGTGGGGGAGGTCGTCGGGCGTGGGGTCCATGGCCGGAGTGTAGCCGCTGGACCGCCCGCCCTGCCCCATCCGGCGCGATGGCGCTACCATGCCCGCAGTCCCGTTGGAGTGGCCCCCATGCGTTTGCTTGCCGGTCTGATCACCGTCGCCCTGTTCGCCGCCGCCCCGGTCCTGAACGCCCAGGACCCTGTCTACACGTGGGTGGACGGCAACGGCGTGCGCCATTACGCGCAGACCCCGCCCGAAGGCGTGAAGTATGAAACCCGCGGGATCCGCGACCGGAGCGTCGGCACGGAAACCACGAGGCCTCCGGCAGCACCGGCTCGAACCACGGAGGAAGTGATCGCCTGCGATCGCGCCCGGGTGGCGTTGCAGCAGCTGAGTGGGCCTGCGCTCGTGGAGATGGACAAAGACGGCGACGGCACACCCGAACCGCTGACGCCGGAAGAAAAGGCCCAGCAGCGCCGCCTCAGCGAACAGGCGGTCGCCGCCTACTGCCCGCGTGAGGGCGAAGGCGCGCCGGAAGCATCGCCGCAGGAATGAACCCCGACGCTAGAATGTGGGCTTTGCGTCTTCCGACCGAGCCCACATGCGCCTTTCGCAGTTCCACCTCAGCACCACCAAGGAAACCCCCGCCGACGCCGAAGTCATCAGCCACCAGCTGATGCTGCGGGCGGGGATGATCAAGAAGCTCGGCGCTGGCCTCTACACCTGGACCCCGCTCGGCCTCCGCGCGTTGCGCAAGGTCGAAACCGTCGTCCGTGAGGAAATGGAGCGCGCTGGCGCGATCGAAGTGCTGATGCCGGCCGTGCAGCCGAAGGAACTGTGGGAGGAGACCGGCCGCTGGGCCAAGTTCGGCGGCCAGTTGCTGAAGATCACCGACCGCAAGCAGCAGGAATACTGCTTCGGCCCGACGCACGAGGAAGTCATCACCGACTTCGCGCGCCAGGAGCTCGCCAGCTACAAGCAGCTGCCGAAGAATTTCTTCCAGATCCAGACCAAGTTCCGCGACGAGATCCGCCCGCGTTTCGGCGTGATGCGCGCCCGCGAGTTCCTGATGAAGGACGCCTACTCGTTCCATGTCACCCCCGAGTGCATGGCCCGCGAGTACCAGACCATGTACGACGCCTACACGCGCATCTTCACGCGCCTCGGGCTGAAGTTCCGCGCGGTGAACGCCGACACCGGCGCCATCGGCGGCTCGGCCTCGCACGAGTTCCACGTGCTGGCCGAATCCGGCGAGGACGCGATCGCGTTCTCCGACACCTCGCCCTACGCCGCCAACGTCGAACTGGCCGAGGCCCTCGCCCCGGCCACGCCGCGCCCGGCCGCCGCCACGGCCGCGATGCGCAAGGTCGCCACGCCGACGCAGAAGACCTGCGAGGCCGTGGCCGAGCTGCTCGGCCTGCCGCTGACCCGCACCGTGAAATCGGTGGCCGTAGTCGGCGACGCCAAGGTGCTGGGCGGCACGGGCTTCGTGCTCGCCCTCGTGCGCGGCGACCACGCCGTCAACGAGATCAAGCTCTCGAAGATCGCCGGCCTCGCCGAGTACCGCCTCGCCACGGAAGAGGAGATCCGCGGTCATTTGGGCGCATCCCCGGGCTTTCTGGGCCCGGTCGCCCCGAAGCAGCCCATTACCGTCGTCGCCGATCGCACCGTCGCCGCGATGGCGGACTTCGTCGTGGGTGCCAACGAGGATGGCTTCCACCTTGCCGACGTCAACTTCGGCCGCGACCTGCCCGAGCCCACGCTCGTCGCCGACATCCGCAACGCCGTCGAAGGCGACCCGTCGCCGGACGGCCACGGCACCATCAAGCTGGCCCGCGGCATCGAGGTCGGCCACGTGTTCCAGCTCGGCCAGAAGTACGCCGAGGCGATGAAGGCCACCGTGCTCAACGCCGAGGGCAAGGCCCAGGTCATGTACATGGGCTGCTACGGCATCGGCGTCTCGCGGATTGTTGCTGCCGGCATCGAGCAGAACTTCGACGCCAACGGCATCCGCTGGCCCGAAGCGATGGCGCCGTGGCGCGTCGCGGTCTGCATGATCAACCCGAAGGGCGATGCGACGGTCACCGCCGCGGCCGAGGCGCTCTACAACGACCTCGCCGCCCGCGGCGTCGACGTGGTGCTGGACGACCGCGGCCTGCGCCCCGGCCAGATGTTCGCCGACATCGAGCTGATCGGCCTGCCGCACCGTGTCGTGGTGTCCGAGCGCGGCCTCGCGGCCGGCACCTTCGAATACCGGGCCCGCACGGCCGCGGAATCGGAAAACCTGTCCCGCGAACAGGTGTTCGAGCGGCTCGGGCTGTAATCCCCGGAAAACCATCCACGAAAATGCCGCGCCCGTCGCGGCATTTTCAATTCAAGCCGTTGAGCCTATTCTCGTCACTCCCCCGGATTATCGGTTTCGATAATCCGGATAATCCCGAACCCGCGAGGAGCCCCGAATGGCCGTTGATCTGGATGGACTGTCGCCCAAGGAACTGGACGCCCTGATTTCGAAAGCCAAGCAGCGCAAGCAGACGCTGGCGAAGCGGTCCTCCCAGGCCGAGGTGACCAAGGCGCTGGTGGCCACGGCGAAGAAGCACGGGTGGACACTGGCCGAATTGTTCGGCGCGGGCCGTGCCTCCGGCGCCCCGAAAGCGAGCAAGGCCACCAAGCCGACCGCAGCGCCGAAGACCCGCAAGTCGGCCGCCAAAGGCACGAAGGTCGCCGCGAAGTATCGCCACCCGGACACCGGCCAGACCTGGTCGGGCCGCGGCATCCTGCCGAAATGGATGACGGAAGAAATCGCCAAGGGGCGCAAGCGCGAGGATTTCGCGATCTGAGCGCGGCCCGACGTTTGCCCCACCCATCGACGCCGGCCCTGTGCCGGCGTCGTTGTTTTCAGAGGTAGCGGCGCGGCGGGACCAGCAAATTGCCGAACAGCAGACCCGCGACGATGGCGATCAGGGCGCCCAGCACCGCCACGGCCGTGTCGAGGCCGAGCACGACATCGCGCTCCATGACGAAGTTCAAGCTCCGGAAGCCGACGCTGCCCGGCACGAGCAAGATGATCCCCGAGACCCGAAGCAGCGCGCCGGGCCGGCGGAAGATGCGTCCGAACGCATTCGACACCATGGCCACGCCAAGGCCTGCGAGGAACACGCCGCCGGCGAACGCCTCCGACGAGAGGCCAGGAATCTGCCCGCCGAGACGCGTCAGCCCGTAGCCGATCCACGCGCCAGCCATCACCACGAGGACGTCCCGGCGCGCGGCGCCGAACAGCACGGCGAAAGCCGCCGAGCCCACCAGCAGGCCCACCCACTCCGCCCAGGCCGGCAATTGCGGCGCACTGATCAACTGCGGCTGCCAGCCGAGCGCATGCGCCGCCTGGGTCGCCACGACGGTGCCGAAGGTGAGCTTCAGCAGGGCAACGGTCGCCCCGGCAAAGCGCGCCGTTCCGGAAGCCCAGTTCTGGCTGCTGAGTTCAGCCACGGCGGTGGTCAGCATCAGGCCGGGCATCAGCACGATCAGCGAGGCGATGACCACCGTCTGCAGGGATAGCGGCGTGAGGAAGGCGGCGATCGCCGAGGCCGTGAGAGTGGCGAGCAGCGCCGCGATCGCGTCGGAGGCTTCATGCAGTCGCGGGCGGCTTGCCGAGGCCACGCTGATCAGGCCGATCATCAGGCCAATCACCGCCGAGGCCGCCACGTCCGCCCAACTGGTGCGCAGCAGCGCTGCGACCGACCCCGAGGCCAGACCGAACGCCAGCACGGTGATCGCCAGCTTCTCCCGCCCGATCGGCCGGTCCAGCGCGGTGAGCGCCTGCAGGCCCTCATCGACCTCCATGCGGCCATCGGTGACACGCTCGGCGACGTCGTCGACCATCGCCAGCGCCTTGAGGTTGATGTCGCCCGGCGCCAGGCGCAGCACGCGGGTGATCTCGGCGCCGTCACTCTTCTGCGGGCTGGAGAACGACAGGATGATGCCGGTCGGATTGCACCAGATCTCGGTGCGCACGCCGAGGCGCTTGGACACCGTCAACACCGCGCCCTCGAGGCGATCGGTCGACATGCCGCAGGCATGCAGGCGACGCGCGAGGTCGATGATGAAATTGCAGCGCTGGCGGAACGGGCTGGTGGCGGCACTCATGGCGCGCAAGCATGGCAGAAAGCCACGCCCATCAACGACAATGGCGCCATGGGCCTCGGTGAACTGTTCTCGTTGTTGTCCGCGGCCGTCTGGGCCGTGGGCGTGATCCTGTACCGACAGCTCGGTGCGACGCTGCCACCGCTGCAGCTCAACCTGCTGAAGAACACCCTCGTACTGGGCATGGTGCTCATCAGCCTGCCGCTCCTGCACGGGCTGTCGGTACCGACGTTCAGCGCCTCGCAGCTCGGCCTCGCCCTGCTCAGCGGCTTCATCGGCATCGCCGTGGCCGACACCCTGTACTTCCGCGCGCTCAACCAGCTCGGCGCTGGCCGCATGGGGGTGTTGGGCAACTTCTACAGCCCCGCGGTCATCCTGCTCAGCGTGGTTTTCCTCGACGAGCGACTCAGCCTCGTGCAGATGGTCGGCTTCGGGCTGGTGAGCCTCGGTGTCTATCTGGTCGCGGAGCGACGCCCCGACGATGCGGGCGGCGGCCGGGCCCTGCTCAAGGGATTGGCGATCGGCTTCTGCGCGATCCTGCTGATGGCCGTGGCCATCGTGATCGTCAAGCGGACGCTGGAGGCCCAGCCGCTGCTGTGGGTGACGGCCGTGCGCATGGTCGGCGCGGTCGTCGGGCTCTGGGTGCTGGCCCTTGCCTTCCGAGGCCGGGTCGGACCGGCGCTGCCGCCGCTCGCAACCGTGCCCTGGCGGAAACTGCTGATTGCCGCGTTTGTCGGGCAGTTCCTGTCGATGGTGTTCTGGCTCGCCGGCTACAAGTTCACCTCCGCCTCGGTGGCCGCTATCCTCAACGAGAGTGCATCGGTCTTCATCCTGCTGCTGGCGTGGGCCTGGTTGAAGGAACCGCTGAGCCGACGTGCCCTCGCCGGCGTGGCCCTGACCATCGCCGGCGTCAGCTGCATGCTGCTGCCCGCCTGAAGGAGACGCATGGCCGAGACGCCGCACCTGCGCGAAGACGCCGAGCACCCCGGCTGCTGGCAGGCCGTCGGCGATTGGACGCTGGCGCACGCCGCGGATCTCGAGACGCTGCCTGGACTGAGCAAGGGCGGGATGCCCGACGCCGTGCTGGATGCCCGTGGCATCAGCCAGATGGATGCCAGCGGCGCGATGCTGCTGTGGCGGCTCGCACGGGATGCCGGCATGGCCGAGGGCGGCCGGTTGCGGCTTCGGGACGAGCACGCGCCGCTGTTCGCCGCCGTGCAGGACATCTGCCAGAACCCGCCGCGCGCCGTGGTCAAGGACTACGGCGTGCGCGCCATGCTGGCCCGCGCCGGAGCGACGGTCGAAGACTACGCCCGCGAAGTCATCGCGCTGGTCGCGTTCGGCGGCGAGGCCCTGCTGACCGCCCTGCGCATCGGCTGGAACCCGCGACGCTGGCGCATCACGTCGACCGTGTCGCACATGGAGTCGGTGGGCCTCGACGCCGTGCCGCTGGTCCTGCTGCTCAGCTTCATGGTCGGCGCCGTCGTCGCCTTCCTCGGGGCCGAAGTGCTCTCGGAGTTCGGCGCCGAGATCTACGTGGTCGAGCTGATCGGCATCAGCTTCCTGCGCGAGTTCGGCGTGCTGCTGACCGCCGTGCTGCTCGCGGGCCGCACCGCCAGCGCCTTCACCGCGCAGATCGGCGCCATGCAGTCCGGCGAGGAGATCGACGCCATCCGCACGCTCGGGCTCGACCCGATGGAATTGCTGGTGCTGCCGCGCGTCGTCGCACTCGTGATCATGCTGCCGCTGCTCACCTTCCTCGCGATGATGGCGGGCATCGCCGGCGGCGTGACGATCGGCACGACCATGCTCGGCATCTCGCCGGAGATGTTCGTCGCACGCCTCCACGAAACCATGGAAGTCCGGCACTTCCTCACCGGCATGGCCAAGGCCCCGGTGTTCGCGCTGGTGATCGGCCTGATCGGCTGCCTCGAAGGCATGCAGGTCCAGGGCACGGCGCAATCCGTAGGCGAACGGACCACCTCCAGCGTCGTGCAGACGATCTCGCTGGTGATCGTCATCGACGCGTTCGCCGCACTGTGGTTCATGGAGATGGGCTGGTGAGCGCGTCCAAGGCCCCCGTGAAGCCCCGCCCCTGCGATTTCTCCACGCCGGCGATCGAAGTGCGCGGGCTGGTGAATGCCTTCGGCTCGCAGGTCGTCCACGACGGCGTCGACCTGACGGTGAACCGCGGCGAGATCGTCGGCGTCGTCGGCGGTTCGGGATCGGGCAAATCGGTGCTGATGCGCGCCATCCTCGGCCTGCGCCGCCCGCAGGCCGGCACGGTGCGCGTGTTCGGCATCGATGCCCTCGCCGACGACGAAGCCAGCCGGTTGGCCATCGAAACGCAGACCGGCGTGCTGTTCCAGGGTGGCGCGCTGTTCTCGTCGCTGAGCGTGCTGGAGAACATCATGGTGCCGCTGAAGGAGCACCACGAACTCTCCGATGACCTGATGCACGCCCTGTGCTGGATGAAGATGCGGTTGGCCGGGCTGCCCTCGACGGCCGCCGACAAACTGCCCGCGCAGCTCTCCGGCGGCATGAAAAAGCGCGCCGGACTGGCGCGCGCCCTCGCCCTCGACCCGCC
>Ga0209278_1001902_pt1 | contig 12138 bp, 7 predicted proteins | sample JI81BgreenDNA_FD_187504 | JGI IMG/M metagenome (GOLD analysis project Ga0209278, IMG submission 187504) | Wastewater effluent complex algal communities from Wisconsin, to seasonally profile nutrient transformation and Carbon sequestration -... | ecosystem: Engineered > WWTP > Effluent > Algae... | reverse complement strand
AGCCCCCAGAGAAAGAAGGCAGGCGTCCCTTGCGCCCCATAGAGGCCCATCACGGCGAGAAAGCCGAAGCCCATCCCCGACAGGACCGTGAAGACGATGACGGAAGGTGCTGGATGCATTCAGATTTTCCCCAGAACCCGATCCAGCCACCCGGCCAGCCCCGTTGCCTTGATATCCAGAAGCGGTGCCAGAAGGCTTGCCTCTTCGGGGCGGTCTTTCCTGCGGGGCGGGAGATAGCGGTTCACCGGTTTGGTGCCCATGTCGGGCATCAGGGCAAAACCCCCACGCTCGGCCGACAGGCGGCTGACCTTGCTGTCCGGATCGGCGAAGTCGCCGAAGTGCCGCGCCCCGGTGGGGCAGGTCCGCACGCAAGCCGGTTCGCGATCTTCCTCGGGCAGGGACTCGTTGTAGATGCGGTCCACGCAGAGCGTGCATTTCTTCATCACCCCCGCCGCCTGATCCAGTTCGCGTGCGCCATAGGGGCAGGCCCAAGCGCAAAGACCGCAGCCGATGCAGGCATCCTCGTTCACCAGAACGATGCCATCCTCGGCCCGCTTGTAGCTTGCCCCTGTTGGGCAGACGGTGACGCAGGGCGCATCCTCGCAATGCAGGCAGGAGCGCGGGAAATTTATGATTTGCGCAGCATTATCAATAGGTTGCACGGAATAGCTGTGCACACGATTGAGGAAGGTTCCGGAAGGGTCTGCACCGTAGGGATTCTGATCGGACAGCGGCACCCCATAGCCCTGATCGTTCCAGCCCTTGCAGGCCGTCACGCAGGCATGGCAGCCGACGCAGGTGTCGAGGTCGATGACGAGACCCAGCTTCTTCTCTGTCCGTTCCGGCAGGGTCGTCATACCCGCGCCCTCCCTTTTGGAACCACACGGGGCAGGACGTCGAAGGCCGGTTCCGCATGGTCCTTCGGCCCGACACGTTCCACCCTGACGCGCAGGTCGAACCATGCCGCCTGCCCGGTGACCGGATCGGAATTCGAGAGCCGCCCCTCGCCCGGCAGGACCTCGGAAATCAGATGGTTCAGGAGAAAGCCCTGATTGGCCTCTGGCGCGCCTTCGTCCAGCGCCCATGCTCCGCGCCGCTTGCCGATGGCGTTCCATGTCCAGACCGTGTCGGGGTTCAGGGCCGCCATATGGGCCACGGGCACGACGATCTGGCCGGTGGGAGAGGTGACGCGGGCATAATCGCCATCCGCGAAGCCCTCGGCCTCCCAGATCTTGGTGGGCAGGTAGAGGTAGTTCTTCCCGTGGATCTGCCGCAGCCATGCGTTCTGGCTGCCCCAGGAATGATACATCGCCATCGGGCGCTGCGTGATGGCGTGGACGGGAAAGCCCGATGCCGCCTCTTCGCCGAAGGGGGGATACCAGACGGGCAGCGGGTCCATGGCGACCTTGAGCCGGTCGCGCAGATGATCGGGTGGTTGCAGGAAGCCATGCCCCTCGGCGGCAAGCTGGAACTTGCGCATCGGTTCGGACCAGATGGAAAAGAGATAGGGCTGCGGCGTTTCGTAGAAGGAGGTCGCGACCGCCCAGTCCTGATAGGCCATGTTCCACGGTTTGTAATACTTCGCGCCGTCGGGCACATGGGCCTGATAGAAGCCGCCATTTTCGATGTATCGCGCAAGCTGGTCGGGATTGGCGTCGCCCCGCCCCTCCTTGTCACCGGTTTCGCCGCGAAACCCGATCAGAGGCCCCACGCCGGGGCGGCGGATGTGGTTGACGATGTAATCCGCATAGTCGCGGAATTTCGGGCTGCCATCCTCCTTGACCATGCCCGGAAGGCCCAGCCGCGCGCCAAGGTCCAGCAGAACGGACTGGAACCCGCGAACGTCGCGGTCTGGCTGCACGACCGGCCAGCGGATCGCGTCACCCGCCGCGTCAGGTTCGCTGATCGGGCGGTCGAGGAGGGAAATGCAGTCGTGGCGTTCCAGATAGGTCGTATCGGGAAGGATCAGGTCGGCATAGGCCACCATCTCTGACGCGTAGGCGTCGGAATAGATGATGCGCGGGATGACGTAATCGCCCCTGTCATCCCTGTGGGTCAGCATCTCCATCACGCGGGCCGAGTTCATGGAGGAATTCCATGACATGTTCGCCATGTAGAGGAAGAGAGTATCGATCTTGTAGGGATCGCCTGCATGGGCATTCGGGATGACCATGTGCATCAACCCATGCGCGCTGAAGGGATTTTCCCAGGTGAAGCCCTTGTCGATACGCCAAGGCGTTCCGTCCTCCTTCAGCGCGAGGTTTTCGGGCCCGCGGACATAGCCCAGATGCGGGCCGCTGAGCGGTTTGCCGGGGGCAGCCACGAAATGCGGGGTCGGGTGGGCCTCGACGGGTTTGGGATAGGGCGGTTTCAGCCGGTAGCCGCCCGGCGCCTCGACGGTTCCGAGGAGGATCTGAAGGAGGTGCAGCGCGCGCGCCGTCTGGAAGCCGTTGGAATGGGCCGAGATTCCGCGCATGGCGTGAAAGCTGACCGGGCGGCCTGTCATGGAGCTGTGACGGTCGCCGCGGAAGTCCGTCCATTCGACGGGAAGCTCGAAGGCTTCGTCGAAGGCTGTGCGCGCGAGTTCGGCGGCAAGCGCACGGATGCGGGCGGCGGGCAGGCCGCAGCGGTCGGCCACGGCTTCGGGGGCGTATTCCGCGGAGAGATAGCGTTCTGCCATGTGCTGGAAGACGGTGCGATGGCCTTGCCAAATTGCGCCAAGGTCCGGCTGCACCCCAGCCCCGTCCCACGGGGCAGGCATCCCGGTACGGCGGTCGATCACGAAGGGCTGGCTTTCGGCATTCTTCAGGATCAGCCCCTTTTCGGGGCCTTCCGTCGCATTCACCAGCAGGGGCGCGTTCGTCCACCGGGCGAGGTAGTCGAGATCGATCTTCCCGGCCTCGAGAAGGCAGTGGATGAGGGACAGGATCAGCAGGCCGTCCGTCCCCGGCGTGATGCCCAGCCATTCATCGGCCACGGCGTTATAGCCCGTCCGGACAGGGTTCACGCCAATGACCTTGGCCCCGCGCGCCTTGAGTTTGCCGATACCGATCTTGATCGGGTTGCTGTCATGATCCTCGGCCACGCCGAAGAGGACGAAAAGCTTGGTATGTGCCCAATCGGGCTGACCGAATTCCCAGAAGGCACCGCCGATCGTGTAGATGCCTGCCGCCGCCATGTTGACGGAGCAGAAGCCACCATGTGCGGCATAGTTCGGCGTGCCGAACTGCTGCGCCCACCATCCGGTGGAGGATTGCGACTGATCTCGCCCGGTGAAGAAAGCCAGCTTTTCCGGGGCTTCTTCTCGCAGCGGTTTGAGCCATGAGACCGCCGTTTCAAGCGCCTCTTCCCATGTGATCTCTTCGAAAGCGCCCGATCCGCGCGGGCCGACCCGACGCAGCGGCGCGCGCAGGCGGGAGGGGGCGGTCACCTGCATGATGCCGCTGGCCCCCTTGGCGCAGAGGACACCTTTGTTCACAGGGTGGTCGCGGTTGCCTTCGATATAGGTCACCTTGCCGGAGGTAAGATGGACGTTGATCCCGCAGCGGCAGGCGCACATGTAGCAGGTGGTCTTGCGGACCTCGTCCGACACTTTCGGCGATGTCTCGACCTTCGGTTGCCCCATCACGCCCCCCCTGCCCGCAGTTGCATGGCCTCCATGGCAATCTGCCGTTCTTCCTCGCACGGTACTATCCAGATCGCGACACGCGCGCCCGGCGGATGAAGGTCTGGCCGTCCGGCCGCGTTCGCCGACTCGTCGAACTCTGCCCCCGCGAAGCGCAGGCCGCGCAGGATACCGGCCCGGATGCCTGCGTCATTCTCGCCGATCCCGCCCGTGAACACCACCGCATCAAGGCCACCCATGGCGGCGATCAGGCCGCCCGCGTGGCGGATGGTCCAATGGCAGAAGTGATCCAGCGCGAAACGCGCCTCGGGTGTTCCCGCCTTGCGCAAGGCCCGCATGTCCGATGCGCCGCCAAGACCGAGCAGCCCGCTTTCCCGGTTCAGGATGCGCCCCGCGCCCGTCACGCCATGCACCTCGGCCAGTCTCAGAACGGCATTCCCGTCGATGGAACCCGTCCGCGTCCCCATGGTCAAGCCATCCAGTGGCGAATAGCCCATCGTGGTGGCGACAGAGCGTCCCTGAAGGATCGCACAGGCAGATGCGCCATTACCCAAATGGAACGCGAGAAGCCGTTTTGTTTGCGCCACAAAGGCATTTTCTTGCACTTTTCGAACAATTGACGCGTAGCTGATACCATGAAAGCCATAGCGCCGCAAACCCAGTGCCTCGGCCTCGGGTGGGAGGGCGTAGCGGATTTCCACCTCGGGCATGGTGGCGTGGAATGCGGTGTCGAAACTTGCATATTGCGGGAGGTGGGGTGCGAGGTGGGCCAAGGCACGAATGGCCGTCAGGTTCGCCGGATTGTGGAGTGGGGCCAGCGGGATGCAGGCCTCCACCTCGGCGACGACCGCCTCTGTCAAGCGACAGGGGGCCGCCAGACGTGCCCCGCCATGCACGACCCGATGCGCCGCCGCCGTCAGGCTGGCGACCGGAAGTCCGGCTTCTTCCATCGCCTCGAAGACGAGGGCAAGCGCCGCCGCATGGTCGGGCACGGTGCGCGCGCCTTGCAGGGGCCCCGCATCCACGCGGGCGGCAGGGCTGCCGATCTCGGTCACGCGGCCCGACAGACGCTCGGTCGGGGTGTCATCGAAGACCGCCACCTTCAGGCTGGACGAACCCGCATTCACCACCAGAACCGTCATCAGAGCACCGCCTTCACCAGCCCCATGCCCGCGAGGCCCGCCAGAAGCAGGATGGCAAAGCGCCGGAAATCCTGCGGATCGGTGTTCAGGAAGTGGCGGCCGCCCAGCCAGTTGCCAAGAAAGGTCAGTGGCAGCGCGATGAGCGAGGCCCAGAGCGTATCCCAACTGACCAGCCCGGCCCACCAGTAGAGCGGTGCGGAATAGAGGTCGAGCAGCGGGAAATAGGCGATCAACGTGGCCCGGAAGACCGCCGCGCGCATGGGTTGGGCGGCGAAGAAGGCGGCGATGGGCAGCCCGCCCATGCCCGGCGCATTCGCGAGGCCGGAGATCACCCCCATCCCGAGGTTGGAAACACCCCGCGCCTCGCGCGCCATGCGCCAGCCTGCCAGAAGGACAAGGCACATGAACAGGACATAGGACGAAATCACGGCCCGTGCCGCATCCTCGGATATCCCTGTCAGGAGCCAGAGCCCAAGCGGCAGGCCCAGCGCCGCCCCCGCCAGCATCAGGCCGACGCGCCGCCAATCGACATCCTGTGAAATGCCCCTTGCCGCCTGCAGCGACATGGCGGTTTCGAGGATGACGACCACCGCCACCATGTTGAGCGGGTTCATCACCAGCGACGAGGCCGCGATGACGATGGCCGAATAGCCAAAGCCCGAATAGCCCCGGATGAAGGCGGCGCCCAGAACCGCCACCGCCATCCAGACTGTCCCCGCGAGGGACAGATCGAAAGGCATCAGACGACCTGCGGGCGCATGTCCGCCTTGCTGATGCCCGCCACGGCGACCGGTTTCTTCATCGCGTCGCGCCGGAAGGGTTCGCCCAGTTCCTGATTGATCAGCGCCTCGATCAGCGTGGTCTTGCCGTGTTCCATCTGGTCGGTGATCGCCTTGGACAGCGCCGCGCGCAATTCGTCCATGGTCTTTGCCTGCACGCCCTGCAGGCCGCAGGCACGCGCGATGCCGGCATAGCTGACCTGTGTGTCGAGTTCGGTGCCGACGAAATTGTCGTCATACCAGAGGGTCGAGTTCCGCTTTTCGGCCCCCCATTGGTAGTTGCGGAACACCACCATGGTGACGGCGGGCCATTCCGGGCGACCGATGGCCGTGAGTTCCGTCACCGCGATGCCGAAGGCGCCGTCGCCCGCAAACCCCACGACGGGCGTGTCCGGGCAGGCGATCTTGGCGCCAACGATGGCGGGAAGGCCATAGCCGCAGGGGCCGAAGAGGCCCGGAGCAAGGTATTTCCGACCTTTCTCGAAGGTGGGATAGGCATTGCCGATGGCGCAGTTGTTGCCGATGTCGGAGGAGATGATCGCCTCTTTCGGCAGTGCGCTTTCGATGGCGCGCCATGCCATGCGCGGGCTCATCCAATCGGGCTTGGCCGCGCGGGCGCGTTCGTTCCATGAGGTGCCGGGATCGTCATCCTCGTGGTCCATCGAGGCGAGTTGCTGTGCCCAGCGGCTTTTCGTGGTGGCGATGAGGTCGAGACGGTCCTTCCGCCCGGCATCACCAGCGGCGGAGGAAAGGCGCGCGAGGATGCCCTCGGCGACCTTCTTCGCATCGCCCACGATGCCCACCGTTACCCGTTTGGTCAGGCCGATGCGGGCGGGGTTGATGTCGACCTGAATGATCTTGGCCTCTTTGGGCCAATAGTCGAGGCCATAGCCCGGCAGGGTGGAGAAGGGGTTCAACCGCGTGCCCAGCGCCAGAACGACATCGGCCTTGGAGATGAGTTCCATCCCCGCCTTGCTGCCATTGTAGCCCAGGGGTCCGGCAAAGAGCGGATGACTGCCGGGGAAAGCGTCATTGTGCTGATAGCCGACGCAGACAGGGGCGGAGAGACGCTCGGCCAGCGCCATGGAGGCCGGGATCGCCCCGCCGATCACCACGCCCGCGCCGTTCAGGATGACCGGGAACTTGGCGGAGGAGAGCAGCGCCGCCGCCTCGGCCATCGCGGCCTCGCCGCCGGAGGGGCGTTCGAACTCCACCACTGCGGGCAGGTCGATGTCGATCACCTGCGTGAAGTAATCGCGCGGCATGTTGATCTGTGCCGGGGCGGAATGGCGTTTCGCGTTCAGGATCACGCGGTTGAGGACTTCGGCCACACGGTTCGGATCGCGCACCTCTTCCTGATAGCAGACCATATCCTTGAAGAGGGCCATCTGTTCCACTTCCTGGAACCCGCCCTGCCCGATCGTGCGGTTCGCCGCCTGAGGCGTGACCAGCAGCAGCGGCGTATGGTTCCAATAGGCCGTCTTCACCGCCGTCACGAAATTGGTGATGCCGGGGCCGTTCTGGGCGATCATCATGCACATCCGGCCGGAGGCACGGGTGAAGCCGTCGGCCATCATGCCACCCGAACCCTCATGCGCGCAGTCCCAGAAGGTGATGCCCGCCTTGGGGAAAAGGTCGGAAATCGGCATGAAGGCCGATCCGATGATCCCGAAGGCATTGTCGATGCCATGCATCTGCAGCACCTTCACGAAGGCTTCTTCCGTGGTCATCCGCATCGGTTGTCTCCCGTCCATTCCGGTGCGCCCCGAGGGGGCGCTTTCTCTAACCTTCTACCCTTCACGCGCCCCGCAGGCTTAGGGCCAGAAATCATGGCCGCTTAAGTCCAGATCCGGACCCAACACGGGATTGACCCGGCGCGGGGCGGCCTTTGGGCCGATGTGGCCGGGCCTCAGGCATCGCGCATTGCCTTGGCCACAAGGGCGATGCCCTCGGGGATCTTGGCCAGCGGGATGGAACTGTAGGCCAGACGGTAGAAATTCCGCCGCTCGGTTCCGGGATGGAAGAAGACCCTCCCCGGTTCGATCAGCACGCCCTCGGCGCGCAGTCGCAGGGCGAGCACCTCGGTATCGACATAGGGGGCTGCCTGCATCCAGAAGGAGGTGCCGCCGAAACCGCCCTGCCCCGCCACTTTCATCCCATGCTGCAGGATCGCCTCTTCCATGGCCTGCCGCCGCTTGCGGAAGGCGGCCTTCATGCGGTTCACGAGTGCATCGTAGTGGCCAAGCGACAGGAAATGCGCCGCCGTCCGCTGCAACTGTCCGGGCGGATGGCGCAGGACCTGTGCCCGCAGCGCCCGCGCTTCGCGGATGAAAGGTTCGGGACCCACAAGCCAGCCAAGGCGGAGGCCCGGAAAGATCGACTTGGAAAAGGACCCGGCATGCACGACGCGGCCAGCGGAATCGAGGCTTTTGATCGAGGGAGAGACGGGCTTGAGAAAGCTCATCTCGAATTCGTAATCATCTTCGACCACAAGGAAGTTCCGCTCTTCCGCCGCACGGAGGAGGGCGGTGCGCCGTGCCACGGGCATGGTGGCGTTGGTGGGGCTTTGGTGGCTGGCCGTGGTGAAGACGACATCGACGCCATCCGGCAGGGCATCGACCGCAAGCCCGCCCTCATCGACCGGAACGGGCGTCACGCGCGCGCCGGACTGCGCCACCATCGCCCGAAAGCCCGGATAGCCCGGATTTTCCACCACTGCATGCCCCCCCGGACCAAGCAGCACCTGCGCCGCGAGCCAGAGCGCATTCTGCGCCCCCATGGTTACCAGAACCTCACCGGGCCGCGCTTCGATGCCGCGGCGGGGCAGGATGTTCCGCAAAAGGTACTCGATCAGAAGCGGATCATCGCGTTCGTATCGATCCGCCGTCAGCGTCTCGAACTCTCGCCGGCCAAGGGCTTGCAGGGCACAAAGACGCCAATTCTGATGGTCGAACAGCGTCGGGTCGGCCTGACCGTAGATGAAGGGAAAGGGATAGGCGCGCCAGTCCTCGGGGCGTTCCACACGCTCCATGCGCGAGAACTTCCCGGCGCAGAGCCCGTCCCAATCCACGGAACTGGGCGCGCGGGGGACGGGTTGGAAACCGGGCTGGACGGGCACGCCTTCGCTGACGAAATAGCCCGAGCGCCCGCGCGAGGTGAGGTAATCCGCAGCGACGAGTTCGGTATAGGCCAAGGTCACAGTGATGCGGCTGACGCCGAGATGGACGGCAAGGCTGCGGGACGAGGGCATCTTCTCGCCCGTGCGGAAGCGGCCGGACAGGATGCCTTCGGCCACCATCGCACGGATGCGCTGTTGCAGGCTTCCGCTAACCCCTTCTGCAAGAAAGAAGCTTTCGACCGGTATCGGCATCTGGCCCTATCCTTTCCGATCTGGCCATAAGGCCTGCCCTTCCTGGAAGGGTCAAGGCTGCGCGGGTGCGGTTGCCGGAATGCCGGCCCCGTCCGGCTGGGTCTGCCTGCGCATGGATGCGATTTTCGACCTGCCCGGTCTTGCGCAGAAGGCGCGGGTCGTATAGGTCAGCCCTGCTCTCGGCGGGTTGGCGGAGAGGTTACGCAGCGGATTGCAAATCCGTGAAGACCGGTTCGATTCCGGTACCCGCCTCCAGAGCATTCTCCGGAAAAATTAAGTGGGACGCTGGGGTTGGCGTCGTTGGTTCACTAAGGACGAGGCCCGCCCCTTTCGAGGCGGGCCGTCGCGTTTCAGCGCGGGTCGGGGATGGCGTCGCCGCCCTTGCGGTTCCAGCGGACGGAGGACCAGAGCGACAGGCCGATCAGCGCCGCGCCGCCAAGGCCGGTGATGACCTCGGGGATATGCACGAGCGTCTGGCAGAACATGATCACCGAGAGGATGAGGATGGCGTAGAAGGCGCCGTGTTCGAGGTAGCGATACTGTGCCAGCGTGCCCTTTTCGACCAGCATGATCGTCATGGACCGCACATACATCGCCCCGATGCCAAGGCCGATGGCGATGACGAAGAGGTTGTTCGACAAGGCAAAAGCGCCGATCACCCCGTCGAAGGAGAAGGAGGCGTCCAGCACTTCGAGGTAGAGGAAGGCACCGAGTCCGCCCTTGGCGGCGGCGGACATCGTTTCCTGGCTCTTGTCCAGAAGGCCGCCCAGCGTTTCCACCACGAGGAAGGTGACGAGGCCGTAGATCGCGGAAGAGACGAAGGCAGTGGATTCGGCACCTTCGAGGAACTTGGAGAAGACGAGGATCGTGATCAGCACGACGCCCACCTCGATGCCCCGGATGGTGGCGGTGGCGGCGACCTTCTCCTCAAGCCAGCGGACCCAGTGGACGTCCTTTTCGGCGTCGAAGAAATAGGTCAGGCCCACCATCATGAGAAAGGCACCGCCGAAGGCCGCGATGGGAAGATGCGCCTCATGCATGATGCGGCTGTATTCCTCGGGCTGGGTGGAGGCGAGGATCACCGCCTGCCATGGGCCGATATTGGCGGCCAGCACCACGATCAGCAGCGGGAAGATGATGCGCATGCCGAAGACCGCGATCAGGATGCCCCATGTCAGGAAGGCGCGCTGCCATTCGGGGCGCATGTCCTTGAGTTTGTTGGCATTCACGATGGCATTGTCGAAGGAGAGCGAGATTTCAAGCACCGCGAGGACGCAGCAGATGAAGAAGATCGACGCCATGCCGGAGAGCGTTCCGGTGCTGGCCCAGCCGAGCCACGCGCCCAGCGCGAGACCGAAGGCGGTGACGATGAAGGCCCAGGTGAAATATTGCAGCGTCGGTTTCTGTGCCGGGGTGGTGGTCATTGGGGATGTCCCTTGCCGAGGCGGAGATGGCAGACGGGCGGAGGCGCGGCGCGTGCTGGCGTCGGGTCGATCCGGCGGGTCGGTCAGGTCCTTGCGACTGTTTCCACAAGGTGCCGACATCGCGAAAGCGTCGCAGGACTTTCGCCAGAGGGGCCCGGTCACCAGGGTTGCGCCATCCGGCACGGGGCGGGGTGGCTGGGACGTTCATACGGTTTCGGATATGAAAATCAAACGATTTCTCAGGGCGGCCCCTAACCCTTTGCGCACGCTGGATTAACCGCCGGAAAGGGGCCGCGCGGCCTGTACCGGAAGTTGTGCCGTATTCTGTGCCGCAAACCGTCAGCACGCAGCGAACGGTGATCTGACGTTAACCCTTTCATGCAGGGGGTGAGTCGCCTGCCATCTGGACTTATGTCGACTGACTCTCTGGCCCTATCGGCGCGGGCCGTGGTAAGGGATGATGGAGAGGAAGCGCCCCGCCTTTGCGGGGCCTGCGCCATTTCACGAAAGGACGCGCCCATGGAAGGGTTGGACCGGTTCAACGATATTTCCGAGGTGGTCGAGGCAGACCGCGCCCATGTCTGGCATCACCTGAGCCAGCACAAGCAATACGACACCGGCGTCGATCCGCGCGTGATCGTCGAGGGCAAGGGGATGAAGGTCTGGGACGCCAAGGGGAAGGAGCATATCGATGCCGTCTCCGGGGGCGTCTGGACGGTGAACGTGGGTTACGGGCGCGAGAGCATCGCCAATGCGGTGCGCGACCAGCTGATCAAGATGAACTATTTCGCCGGTGCGGCGGGGTCGGTGCCGGGGTCGATCTTCGCCCAGCGGCTGATCGAGAAGATGCCGGGGATGAGCCGGGTCTATTATTCGAACTCCGGTTCGGAGGCGAACGAGAAGGTCTACAAGATGGTGCGCCAGATCGCGCATCGTCACCACAAGGGCAAGAAGTGGAAGATCCTGTATCGCGACCGCGACTATCACGGGACGACGATCGCGGCGCTTGCTTCGGCCGGGCAGGACCAGCGCGCGATGCAATACGGGCCCTTCCCCGACGGGTTCGTGCGGGTGCCGCATTGCCTTGAATACCGCAAGCAGTGGGACGTGGAGAACTATGGCGAGCGCGCGGCGGATGCCATCGAGGAAGTGATCCTGCGCGAAGGCCCAGATACCGTGGGCTGTCTGATCCTTGAACCCGTGACGGCGGGGGGCGGCGTGATCGTCCCGCCCAAGGGCTATTGGGAGCGGGTGCAGGAGATCTGCAAGAAATACGACATCCTGCTGGCCATCGACGAGGTGGTCTGCGGCGTGGGCCGGACGGGGACCTGGTTCGGCTATCAGCATTACGGGATCGAGCCGGATTTCGTGACCATGGCGAAGGGCGTGGCCTCGGGCTATGCCGCGATTTCCTGCACCGTGACGACGGAGCGGGTCTTCGAGATGTTCAAGGACGATCCCAGCGATCCGATGAGCTATTTCCGCGACATCTCCACCTTCGGGGGCTGCACCAGCGGGCCTGCGGCGGCGCTGGAGAACATGGCGATCATCGAGCGCGAGGGGCTTCTGGAGAACACGGTGAAGATGGGCGATTACTGCCTGTCGAAGCTGCACGAGCTGATGGAGAAGCACAAGGTCATCGGCGACGTGCGCGGCAAGGGGCTGTTCCTTGGCGCGGAACTGGTGGCGGACCGGACGACCAAGGAAGCGGCGGATGAGAAGAAGGTGCAGGCGGTGGTTGCCGACTGCATGGCGCAGGGCGTGATCATCGGGGCGACCAACCGGTCGCTGCCCGGCC
>Ga0209278_1001901_pt1 | contig 12161 bp, 8 predicted proteins | sample JI81BgreenDNA_FD_187504 | JGI IMG/M metagenome (GOLD analysis project Ga0209278, IMG submission 187504) | Wastewater effluent complex algal communities from Wisconsin, to seasonally profile nutrient transformation and Carbon sequestration -... | ecosystem: Engineered > WWTP > Effluent > Algae... | reverse complement strand
GGTGCGGGTGTCGCTGCGGGTGTTGGTGCGGGTGTTGGTGCGGGTGTTGGTGCTGGCGATACTGAAGAAGCCGTAATGTTAATTTGTGTCGGCTGTACTATCTGAGGGTTGGGGCTGAAATAACCTCCCTTTGTAATCACATTTTCCTTCTTTGGACCGCCGGTGGCAATGCTGCCAGCAGTACCGTTGACTCTGTTATAGTCTGGCCCGATGGTGAAAAGAGTGTTCGAGGCTTCGCCACCGTGGCGAATGGTGATATCTCCACCATTGGCGCTACCTGTCGTGGATGCGGAAATGCTGCAAGCTTGCGACAAGCAGTTGTTATCGTTTGTGAAAGTGCCTGTCGCTCGGAAATTGCCGCCGGCTGTAATGTCAATCTTTCCTCCGCCTGTTCTACCTTCGGTGTTGATATGGGTTACTTCGATATCGTTGCGCGCGTTGAGGGTGACTTCGCCACCTTGTTTTTCTTCGGAGTTGGCGTCTATGAACCCTGTTTGAATGCTGCTTGAGGGTGCTGCAATACTAACGTCTCCGGCGTTGCTGTTTTTGTCGATCGATCCTGCGTTGATATTGCCTGTTTCTACTTTTCCTGTACGGCTGGTGACGGTGATGTTGCCGCCTGCGGTGGTGTCGGAGTTGGAGTTGATATCGACAGTGCTAATATCACCCCTAGCTTCTAGGGCGATTGGGCCGCCTTGGGAACTTGTCAGGTTTCCGCTGACTGCAATGCTGTTGGCTGCTTGAATTTCGATCGCCCGAGCGTTTGCATCTTTTAGTGCCACGTCCCCCGCAGCTACTGCTCGGTTAGAGGCCGTGAGTACCACTTCACCGTTGGCATTGACGCTGAGGCCTGTAGCGTTCGTTTCACCGATGCCTGTGAGGAGTTCGGGCAAGGTTGCGATCGAGAATGTCGAAGCTGTTGGCGCTGTTCCTGGGCTCGTCGCTGAGGGCGGCTCGATTTCCAAACTCAGCAAATTGCCTCGCTGGCTGACGCGCACTAAATTTGTCCCGGAGACTGATGCTACGGTAAGTTGACCGTCTGGGGCCGAAAGGCTGCCTGTGCTGACAACGGTGCCGCCTAGCAAGGTTAAGTTCTGCCCTGATTTGACTGCTAAGTCGGCTGTGTTGATAATTGCCCCTGCTCGATCGGCCCCAAAAGCAAAGGAATTGGGCACGCCTGTCAGAGATGTGTAAGTGCTACTACCGACAGCGTTAAACGAGTTTGAACCAAATCCAATAGCGGTGGCGGTGGTTGCTGTGAAAGAAGCCGGCACGTTTAAGCTGGCACTGTTGCCAAATATGATGCCGGATGGATTCATTAGAAACAAGTTAGAATTGCCGCCGGTTACTTGAATTAAGCCGTTAATAATCGAGGGGTTGCCGCCGCCTATGCCCGCTAAAATGTTGCGAATGTTGGGGTTTGATATAAAGTTGGCAATCTGATTTTCCGACAAGCCGAATTCTGTAAAGCTGTGGAAAAGATTTTGTCGATCGCTCGATAATTGTCCGCCTTCAATATCGAAGCGAGTTGGCTGCCCAGGAGTTCCGTTTTGCGCTGCGGGAGTGACGGTAGTACCCGTTGCGTCCGCCGCTGGCACAATTGTTTGACCTTCAGCTTTTGCTTGCACAAAGTAAAGATTTATTAAGACTATTTGCAGAGCAAGTGCCAGTTTGCTTATTCTTGCTTTAGATAGGGATTTAGACGTTTTTTGAATATTTTTGACGCTTTTCATAGGTTTTTAATGGGTAAAATATATAAATCACAGAAATTAGGTAAAAAAACCGACTTTGTAGAAAAAACTTGGGTTTACGGCTGTGTCACTAAATATCTCCACATCTGTGCTGTGTCTGGTCAATGTGCGTAGAAGATTGGAAATCTACCCCTCATTTTCAGAGGTGGTATTTGTGAGCTATTCTGTAAGTCTTATTGCTAAGTAAGGTTTGCCTGGTAAAGGTTCACGTTCCCTGCTTAGGAAAGCGATACGCTTGGCTATCAACCTGTTCACTCGTTCCTTAATCGCCTTCGACAGTGCATAATGCTGGCGTTTACATCACGGTGTCGTGACCAGATGAACGTAGTCAGTTAAGATGCTTGACTGCCGGTTCCGATGTTGTACAGGTGCTGACTAGGAAGGCCAATATCTGCATAGGTTTTTCGGAACGGTTGAAGACGCTATATTTATGAAGCAACCGGGTTGCTGACTGCAAGTGCATTCAGGAGTCAATGGGTAGAATTGGCCTCTGCTTTTGCAATTTTCTCAGCGTATCTTCTCCACAATCTAAATATAACTCGAAATGCCTAGGCTCTGTATCTTCCGCATGACATATTAATAAAAAAAAACAAAAACGGCCTTCATAGAGGCACTCCCACCCGTAGAAACCTGGTTTTTTAACTATTATTGAGAGTCTGAAGGAAGTATCGGGCTTCAAAAACTAGGTTTCTGCGTCCAAGACTGACTCGGAAACATCCCAAAAATTTTTATTTTATACAAAAAAAGTCTACACTTGCCGAAAATTAAAATTATGAAAATAAGAAATGAGAAGGGTCAGAAGACAGAATTCAGAATTCAGAATACCCCATGCCTGAAGTGAGTGTTAACGGTCACGGAAGTGATTTTTTGTGACCCACCATTAAAATCGGGGGGCTTAAGCCTCGATTCTCGATCCTTTCGCACAGAATATCTTCGAGATTCAGGCTGCTGACTTCTGAATTCTTCTTCAGTAAGTCAAATTGTTAGAGTATTCAGAAACCCGGTTTATTTAAATAAAAAACCGGGTTTTTGGTTGTTTTGTGTGAGGTTTTGTGAAGTAAAACTCCTTAAATCCGGCTCTACTTCCCTTTTATAGTCAACTCGATTATTGCCGATTTATATCGGCGGGTTTTGGATTTTAATCGATCGCCCTGTTGGTGGTTAAGGGGGTGTGCAGGCGGATTTGTGGCAGGATTTAAGAGTTAATTGGGTGAAGTTTGGACAGTGGGCGAGGGACTGGGTGAAGCAGGGCGCGGTGAAGCAGGGCGCGGTGAAGCAAGGCCCGGTGAAGGAGTGGATTGGGTGGATTTTTTGAGACCGACAAAAGCGTCATAACGGGTGGTACGATCGCCAATGACGGCCGCTGTAACGCCGATCGACCGCGTGGCGTCAATCCACATTTTTTGGCTGGGAGGAAACTCCGGCAAAGCTAGGTTTTTCGGGTTAAACGCACTCTCGGTGTCGATGAAGAAATTGCCGTTGTGGGGTGTAAGTTGCGATCGGACTGTTTTCTGGAACAGTTCGCTGCTTAAAAGCGGACTTTTCGGTTCCGGAACGATCGCATCAACCACGGGAGCTCCTACTGTCATAAACGCTACATTGTTCATCCAGCCGCGAGTTACCGTAATCCCTCCAAACGGCGATGTCCATTTAATCCCCGGTTTGCCGCCGACTTGAATTTCCTCCACTCTAAATCCTTTAGTTTTCATCGTTTCATCAAGCTGTTTCAGGGATTTGTTCGCAGCCCCCTGGTTGTTTGTTTCCACCATAAATACAAATCCGGCAGCAAATTTGTCTCTGGGATTCTGGGCGGGCGCCGGTATTAATGATAGAGAAAATTCTCCCGCCATCCAGTTCATCAAGTCTTTATCTAAATCCAGGCCCGTAGTGGATTTTAAACCTGTGCGTAAAACTTGGGGATTAATCGGGGAAATCGGGTTGGCCTCGGCTCCCAATACGTAGTCTTGCCACAAACGCTGCAAGTTGCCGCCGGATACCATCATTATTGTATTGTTTGGCAGGCGGTTAACCATTTTTAGAGCATTGTTTTCTACTGCTATCCTTCTGGTAGAATCGGGTTTTAGCCAAGAGACTGATTTGAAGGCAATTCCTTCTTCTTCCAGCGTCGCTGTGGTGGCAAATCCCTGATTTTGTTGCAGTTTTTCGAGGCTTTCTGGCGAAATTTCGCGGGCTGAGTTGGCGGCGGCATAGGCGGCGGCAACGGGCATATTGACGTAGATTTGACCGAAGGCTCCCGGACTTTTTATTTTGTCTATGGCGTCTGCATAGCCAGGGGTTTTTGCTAGGGAAGGTTCGCCTTTGTAGGTGTCGATTATTCTGTCTGTAGCGCTAGGATCTGTGGTGACTGCTAGATACCTTGTGCCGAGTACCGCGACTGAGAAATTGCGATCGGGTACGCCTTGAGTTTCTGTGACTTGCACCCCTTTATAATTACGCTCAACAATTTTTCCTTGGCTAAGGGGTCTGGGTTTTGCTAATAATTCTTTGGCTTTGACTGGGTTGGCAATTGGCAGGATAATTGCCACTGACTGTTGAATTGGCGGAGATGGGGGCGTGTTGGGTGCCGGCGAGGGGGCTGGTATAGCTATTTTGTTGCGGAGAAAGGCTACCATTGCTGTGTTACCAACCCAGGGTTGAATGTCTTGCCCGTAGGCGTAGCCGTTGCTTGTGAGCAGGCGATCGCGCATTTGAGTTAAAAACCTCTCAAACGAAGCTTTTGACTCCGGCGTGCCAAATTCTCGCAGTCTATTCCACTGCGATTCATCGGTGCTGATGGATAGGGCCATCATCGTATCTTGCGGGACAACCGTTGCCCCCGGCGGCAAATCTTTGGCGGGCCCACGGGAAATGACGAGGTAGTAGGTGACAAAGCCTAAACCGATCAGAAGTGTGGCGGCTCCGATCGTAAACAACAGGGAAGATTTATCTTTCTTAAACATTATTCGTAAGGTTCGGGTGCTCGCAACATGATAGATTATTTTCTTGGCTCATGTAGCAGATACATTAGCAGATACATTTAACCGGGCAAATTTAGGAAACTCGAATTTACCCCTCCGGAAACAACCAGAAAAACATTCCTTACTTGAATCAGACAGTAGGTTAGGCTCGTGAAACGAAACCTAACACAAAAAATGTAGCAAGACTTTTGTGACAGTTTGCCTTAGTCCTGATTAATTGAATCAGTTTCTGGCTTTAAAGTCTTTAAAGATAGTTTGAAACGAGTACATCATTCGGTGGACATCGTTTGTGGCTCTCGGAAAAATGTTGTGTTCCCATTTTTTGCGAGCAGTAGTTAGCAGTTTGGCTACGGGTTGTGAGTAACTGTTAGAAATGAAATAGCTGCCACCTTCATAGCGAATGTCTGATGCTAAGCCGATAAAAGCACCAGCCATTTCTAGTTGAAGTTCTGAGGTGCTGTGTTCCGATTTTACTGCTAAAATTACCTGCGAGTGCCGAGGTTCGCGGTTAAGCAAGCGGCAGATATTTGCTTCTTTTTGGTACAAAATTAAAACGTTGCAGTTGTGCAAAACTCCGGCTCTACCTTGGACTTTTACTCCTAGGTGAACTTCCAGGGCTGGTTTGTCGGGAAATTCCACAACAGCATGAGTATAGGGATGTGCCGTTCCGTGAATTTTTCCCGCTGTTTTTCTAAATGTTAAATATTTCGGTGTTTCGTCGTCTAAAACATTGTTGTAATAAATAGTACCGCCTTCATTAGCAACTGCTTTTAGCAAGATTGTGAAGAGGTAAGTGTCAAAAATTCTGGCTTGTTCTGCTGCTGTGTTAAAATCTGGATCGATCGAGCTTTTTAATTTGCTTTTAATTTCGGAATTGATGGCGTAGTTGCTGGGCCCGGAGGGCAGTTTTTCCAGCAAGTGCTTGAGGGCGATCGCCTGTTTGTGGCGGGGGGCTGTGACGCTGGAGGTAAACTCAATTGTTTTGGCAGTTTCGGCACCTGAATTGGCAAAAGTAATTTTTGTGCCGAGGGGAGAGGTTTCAGATTCTACTTTCAAGAAATAAGCAATTTCGTCTTCCATTTCGGAAGTGTTGACCGTCGCTTGTTCGACAGCATTAATTAACAGCAAAAGTTGTTCTTTTGCGGTATAATCTTCTATCTTGAGCAGAGGTGTTTTTCTTTTGAGCGATCGCTCTTCAATTACTTTGCCTATCTCTACAGTATCCGCTACTTGTTGCACTACCCAACCCAAATTAAACTCATCCAGAATTGCCGCCAGTTCCTGATAGAGTTTGGCGTACTCGATCTCGTCCATAATTGTTTCTGCGCTGCACACTATTCTGATTATACAAGGTAGTTTGATTTTTTTGTCAATAGCTGTGAGCGACTCTGCAGATTGCCTGTGATGGCGGATTTGCCGAGTGTTCGAGTGTCCGAACGGGGAAAATCTTCCCTCGCTCCTCAATATCCATCCGTTAAATCCGTTAAATCCCTGATAAAATTTGTTGCCGAACTTCCTTTTGCTTGAGAAAGACGATTAGTAGTAATAGCTAGTAAAACTATAGTCATTTATTGCAATGACATGGGAGGCATCAGCCCCTCCCCTTTCCGTTTTACTTCGAGCGGATTAACCCGCCTCGGCTGAACTACGCAGCTCCCTATCCCATCGCTAAACGCATTTGGGATTGCTTTTCTGAGGATGTTGTAAGCACCATTTACGTCAGAATTGATCAACTGACCAGTCGATGTTTTGTACAAACCTCGCTTAATCCGTTTGCCAGTAAAAACAGGCTCTGTTTTCGTTTCCCCGTAAACAGGAATTGGATCTAAACCTAGAAAGTTGGCTTTGGAAGTGAAAGATTCCTCCTGCACAATTACCTTGATTCCCACCAAGAAAGCTTTCTATTCCAGCATCTCAATCAATCGAGCGTGAGGAATACTGACCAAGTTTTGGTTAGTCTGCTTTCCGAGATTGATATCGGTTTTCCACTGTGCATTTTTGCCGATTACTAGCGTCCCAATTTGCTTGCACATCAAGATATCAACAATTAGACGGCTGGTATGGTGCAAGTAATTGTCTACTTTCTGATTGCGACAGCGAGTTAGCTGTTGAATTCGATGTGAAGTTTTGCGATTCCCTTTTAATTGGGATTGTAATGTTGCTTTGCGTTTGTTGTAGAACTGATTGATTGATTTTAGTGGTCGCCCGTTAATCAACAGTGGGACAAAACCCGGTTGATTTGAAGTTAGCGCCACTAAATTATCCAGTCCCAAATCAATACTAGCTACAGAATTAGCATCGCCAAGGGTGGACTCCGGTTCATCATAAATTACCTCAATTACATAAGAATCGCATTTTGGAACCAACCTAACTTGACAAATTCTGTCAGGGCTGACTCTAGTTTTAATTGAGAGTTCAGTGCCGGAAAATTTGATGATTCCGTTTCTCAACTGCTTGCTACTAATCGCCTGAATCGTGTAGACGAGAAGATTTCGACCTTTAAGCTTATCTTTGTATTTTGGTAATTTTGGGCTACCAGTAAATTTGGAATGGTCAACTTTGTAAGCTTTAGCAGCTTCAAAAAACGACTTCCAATTTTTATCTAGCATTATTAATATTTGCTGGCTTACTTTAGCGGGTAAAGCTTTGTATGCTTCGTGAAACTTCATCAATCGATTCATCTCGTTGTAATTGGTGTAGCCCCATCCATAAATAAAATTCTGACGAATGACGTAGTTAGCGACATTGTACAGATTCTTGGATTTGAAGGCTAGTTGGTCAATTTCGGCAAAACGAGATTCTGTTGATTTAATGATGTGCCTTTCTGCTAGCTGCATTTGAGACTTCCATTTTTTGAGTTGTACTTATTCCTTGCTTAGCACCACTAGCAATATAATACCATTGTTGTCTATAATTGCTTACAAACTCAATAAAGTTTTACAATACCAATTTCAAAACAGAATGCAACTGCCTGCAAGCTGCCAACCCCCATAGTCATCAGTCATTCCCAGTTTTTCAATTCTTCAATTCTTCAAATCTAAAATCTAAAATCTAAAATCTAAAATGGTATAAGCTATTCTACGACATTCTGTAGCGATCGAACTATGGCAACTATCAACGACAACTACCTCAAACTCAAAGCCGGCTACCTGTTTCCCGAAATTGGGCGCAGGGTGAAAGCCTATGCAGAGGCAAATCCCGAAGCGCCCATCATCCGGCTGGGGATTGGCGACGTAACGGAACCGCTACCGGCTGCTTGTCGGGAGGCGATGGTGAAGGCGGTGGAAGACATGGGTTCGCGGGATACCTTTAAAGGATACGGCCCGGAACAAGGTTATGAGTGGCTGCGGGAGAAAATTGCCGAGCACGATTTCAAGTCGCGGGGATGCGATGTGGATGCTTCGGAAATCTTTATTTCTGATGGTTCTAAGTGCGATTGCGGCAATATTCTCGATATCTTTGGCAACAATAACACGATCGCAGTTACCGATCCAGTTTATCCGGTGTATGTAGACACTAACGTGATGGCCGGACACACGGGAGATGCGAACGAAAATGGCGAATACGGCGGCTTAGTTTACCTGCCAATTACAGCAGAAAACAATTTTACTGCCCAAATTCCCACCGACAAAAAAGTCGATTTAATTTACTTGTGTTTCCCGAATAACCCGACGGGGGCAACTGCAACCAAGGAACACTTGCAAGCTTGGGTAAATTATGCTAAAGCTAACGGTTCGATTATTTTCTTCGATGCGGCTTACGAAGCGTATATTACCGATCCGAGTTTACCGCATTCTATCTACGAAATTGAAGGGGCGCGGGATTGTGCGATCGAATTTCGTTCTTTTTCCAAAAATGCTGGTTTTACGGGTACTCGCTGCGCGCTAACAGTTGTACCGAAGACTTTGACTGGAAAAGCAGCAGATGGTTCCGATGTCGAAATTTGGAAGCTGTGGAACCGCCGCCAATCTACTAAATTTAACGGAGTTTCTTACATCGTGCAGCGCGGTGCTGAGGCGGTTTATTCGGAGGCTGGCAAGGCACAGATTCAGGCATTAGTCAATTTTTACATGGAAAATGCTGCGATTATTCGCGAGAAATTGACAGCGGCGGGAATCGAGGTTTTTGGTGGCGAAAATGCACCTTATGTGTGGGTGAAAACGCCTCACGGTTTGTCGAGTTGGGATTTCTTTCAGAAGTTGCTGGAAACTTGCAATGTGGTGGGAACTCCGGGTTCTGGTTTTGGTGCGGCGGGTGAGGGTTATTTCCGCATTTCGGCGTTTAATAGTCGGGAGAATGTGGAAGAAGCGATGAGACGGATTGTGGAGAAGTTTAAGGTTTAATCTCCTCTCCTGCTTAAACGGGAAGGCGGCCAGCCCGCCAGGGAATGAATTCCCTGGCTAATAGCGAAAGTCCTCTGAAGAGGACTAATGAGTTCTTCAGTCCTCTTCAGAGGACTTTAGCTTTGAGACAGGGGTTTCAACCCCTGGCGGACTGCCGGATTCAGCGAAAGAGCATTAATTTAATATGTTGTGGAACAGGCCGGAAAGCCTGTTCATGAAAATAGTAAAAGATGTGAGTTATAATCTAAGCCAGACCACTTTATTCAGAGCGTGGAACAGCAATGTCCTATAGCGAATTCACCCTCAAAAAAGTCAAACAAGACTTTCTGCTCACCCTAATAGAAGTACCTACTTTTATTGTTTCTGCGCCCCCGATTCAGCCGAGTCCAGCCCTAGCTGAGTTCATCGAAAAACGCCTGCCTCTTGCCCTAGCACTGAATACGGAAAAAGCTCGTTCTGAAATGATTATATGTCCGATTCTTTTAGAATTAAAAGATATTTTTCATCAGCAAATCAGTCTTTTTTCTGGGAATGAATTTACTGTAGATCAATCTGTGGGACTTAACGGTGTCTGCGATTTCCTCATCAGCAAATCACCCGAACAACTTTTTATCGAAGCTCCTGCTATGATTGTGGTGGAAGCTAAAAAAGAAGACATCAACGGCGGACTTGGACAATGTGTTGCTGAAATGATTGCGGCTCAGCGTTTCAATGAAAAAAACGGCTACTTTGTAAACAAGCTCTATGGTTGCGTTACGACCGGGAACTTGTGGAAATTTATCAAATTAGAAGAGCAAACTGTTACCATTGGTTTGAGAGAATACTCGCTGCCGCCAGTTGATGAAATTTTGGGAATTTTAGTTAGTTTTATTATCTAGTAATTTTGAGTAGATTAACTTTCACCATTTTTGGTTTAAAATTTAAAACGCCTCGATTATAATATTCCGTTTTCTATCCATCAGCCTCGCTAGGAAAACCAAATTGGTCTGGTAATTCAGCAGAGGTAATTTGCAAAATCTCTAGCAACTTCTTGTATTGAACAGGCGTTAGCTTCGGTACAGATCGCCCAGCTTCCCAGTTGCTTACCGTCGCTTCCGTAACGCCAAGTGCTTCTGCTAGCTGCTTTTGAGTCATAAACCGCTGAACTCTCAGTCGCATTAGGGGCGATCGATCGGCTCTTTCTGAGGTTTCCATAGGCTATTTGTTAAGTTATATTAATTTATTTGGGTTTTGCCTAAAATGATTGACATCTACCCTAAATTAATTTAGATTTAACCCAATAGAGATTAGACAGCACCAGCTAAGCCACTTGTGCTGTAGGGGAATTGCTGTCTTTTCTTCAACTTGTTATTGTACGCGGTTTTACCGTTACAAAGCATCAAACCTATCCAAAATTATTGGTCAAAGCTATGTTGCAAGATTCATCATCGAACCAAACATCGCCGAATGTTTTAACCAACCAAACCTTTGAGGCCGATCGCGAAGCAGTCCGTCACGTCATCATCGGTTCGCCGCTGGGGGTACGCCGAACTATCCACCAACTGCACGCATTGCGCTACGAGGAAGCTGTTCGTTGGACTCATCCCATCGCGATTCCCGACAATCGCATCATTATTACACCCGATCGGGGAGAAATCATGAGTCTGTTAGTCAAATTAATCCGGTTGCAATGAAGTCTAAATGTGCGATCGCACTTTAGCAACTGAGTCAAAAGTGCGATCGCGGTTATTCAGCCATCTCGTACCATCCAAACTAGCATTCCCAAAATTTCGTCCACCGGAGGCAAGGCATAGTCATTAAGATCGATCGATACAATTTTTTCCTCTAGTTTAAGAAATCGCCACTGCGTGCCGTTACTGACACTGCCATAAATAACTGAAATTGGTTTTTCCTTCGCTTCATTAAACTTCTGCATTGCCACCATTTCTGCAACGCACTGTCCAATTCCTGTCTTCAAATCGGCTTTTTTAGCCTCAACAACCGCCACTGCGGGTGCTTCAATCTCCAACATTTCTGGAGAACGACTAATCAAATAATCACAAATCCCGTTTAGTCCAGTTTCGTAATCAACCGTAAAGTCTTCCCCCGAAAACAAGCTAATATTCTGCTGCAAAATCTTCCTGACTTCCAGCAGTACCGGAGTAATAATCATTTCCGATCGAGCTTTTTCGCTACCTGTGGCCACAGCTACGGGTAAACTATTTGCCAAAAAATCTGTCAGGGTTGCACTCGGAGCGATCGGAGTTATTTGCGGTAGAAATCGCGGCCCTTCTACAGTTGTTAATCCAAAGGCTTGTTTAACTTTGATAATTGAGGTGAACTCGCTGTAAGACATCGCTCAATTTATCCTACTACTTATTACTGCCAAATTGTCAACCCCTAAAGGTCGATAAATTGTATCTCTTTGCTGATAACTCCGCCCCAAAGAACTAATCGCATTTTGCAAATCTTCCACAGACTGACAACTGCCGCCAACCGCACCAGCCATCGTTGTAATGTGCTCTTCCATCAATGTACCGCCGATGTCGTTGCAGCCCCATTTCAGCGCTTCTGTAGCTCCATCTAAACCTAATTTTACCCAACTCGGTTGATGATTGGGAATCAAATTTCCCAAGAAGATTCTCGATACTGCGGTGAGTAACAATGTATCTGCTAAAATTGGTTGGTCGCGGCCGACTCGACTCCGCAAAGGTGCCGGTGCTTCCTGTCCAACAAAGGGTAGTAAAATAAATTCTGTGATGCGTGCTGGATAGTTTTGGTTAATGGCAGTTTGTTGGAGCGATCGCACTTTTTCTAAATGCAAAACCTGCTGTTCGGCTGTCTCAATATGCCCGCAAAGCATCGTACTCGTTGTCGGCAAACCCAGACGGTGAGCAGTTCCCACAATTTCCAGCCAAGTTGCCGAATTGAGTTTTTCCGGGCAAATCACCCGTCGCACAGCATCGTCGAGAACTTCCGCCGCAGTTCCCGGCATCGAACCAACTCCCGCATCCTGCAAAGCCGAAATTACATAGCTGAAACTAAGATTATCTTCTCTGGCAATAAATTCTATTTCTTGGGGCGAAAAAGCGTGCAAGTGCAACTGAGGA
>Ga0209278_1001900_pt1 | contig 12163 bp, 11 predicted proteins | sample JI81BgreenDNA_FD_187504 | JGI IMG/M metagenome (GOLD analysis project Ga0209278, IMG submission 187504) | Wastewater effluent complex algal communities from Wisconsin, to seasonally profile nutrient transformation and Carbon sequestration -... | ecosystem: Engineered > WWTP > Effluent > Algae... | reverse complement strand
AACCAGCGCTTTGCCGCCCTGATGCGCGAGGATCGCTGGCGCGGGCTTTACGGCCGGCTGCTGATGACGCCGTCAAGCCGGACCCTGTCGAAGGCCGAGGCCGAGTCGATCTGGAAGCCCTATCTGGGCCGCTAGCGCACCTCTGGTTGAAAGTGTTTGCCTTAACACCACTTAAGGCCTATCCGACCACAGAGTTCAGCAAAAATGCCGCCCTGCCCCCGTGACGAAATTCCACATGCGCGTTGCAAGGGCTTGTAGCCACGGCATTCTCTCGTAAGATTCACGTAAATGCCTCAGGAATTCACCCCGTTCGACCAGACAGCGCTGTCCGCTTCGGCCCCTGCGCCGGACTGGCAGCTTCCGATGCTGCGAATCGCCGAAGGGGACGGCGACTTTCTGCCGCTGGGCGACAAGCATTATGCCTTCTTCGCCGAAGAGCGGCCGATCCTGCTGGTCACCTTCGAGGATGCCGCCGCCCTCCGCCAGCGCGAGGATTTCCTGCCCGAACATTACGCGCTGGCCCAATCGCGCGGCTGGTCGCTCTTGACCATCCTCTGCGAGGGCGAGACCTGGTGGCGCGATCCGGCGGTCTTTCGCTACTTCGATCGGCTGGCCGACGACGGCTTTCTTGAGGATTTCGACCGCGTGGTCTTTTATGGCGCCGGTCCCGCGGGCTATGCCGCCGCGGCCTATTCGATCACGGCACCGCAAGCCGAACTGGTGCTGATCGCGCCCCGGGCCACGCTCGACCCCTCGCTTGCCGGCTGGGACGAGCGTCACCGCATCGCCCGTCGGATCAATTTTCGCGGCCGCTACGGCTATGCCCCCGACATGACCGAAAGCGCCTCGAAGGTCTGGCTGATCCATGACCCGTTGCACCAACCCGATGCGATGCATGCGGCGCTGTTCCAGCGGCCCTGGGTCACGCCGCTGCACGCCCGCTATACCGGCGAGGGTACCGAGGACACGCTGCGCGAAATGAAGGTGCTGGACCGGATCCTGGAAGCCGCGATGGAGGGCCGGTTCTCGGCCGAGCTCTTTTCGTGGCTCTGGCGGGCGCGGCGCTCGAATTCGAGCTATCTCAGGGCCATCCTCGCGGCGGCGCGGCTCTCGGGCCACACCGAGCGCGAGATCAAGATCTGCCGCTCGGTGACCGACCGGCTGAACGCGCCGCGCTTTGCCCGGCGCCTGGCGGAGCTGACCGGCGAAGCGACCGCCGACTGATCGCTGGGCGACTGCTCACGCGGGCCGCGGCCCTCAGGGGGCATAGGCCTCGACCATGCCGCGCAGGTGGCCGGTGCGCTCTTCGGTCAAGAGCCGCATGCAGCCATAGACCAGCAACGGCTCGGCACTGCCGCCCTTCATCGCATAACCCTCGGCCGCGCAGGCATTGTCGCGGAAGGTGATCCAGGCCCGCTGCGCCGCCTTCAGCGCCTCGGCCCCCCCCTGCTCATCCGCCGGCAGGTTCGCGTCCCAGTCCCGCAACAGGACCATCGCGTCCTTGTAGGCGGCGTTCAACTCGGCATCGGCCGCTTCCCAGTCCTGATAGGCGCATTGGTTCAGCTCCATCTGCGCCATGGCATTGGCGCAATCCACCTCTTGCGCGGCGGCGGGCAGTGCGGTGCAGGCAAGGACAAGACACAGGCGCTTCATCGACAGACTCCTTCGTTGGCGGCGATCCTGTCGCAGACTGCCACGCGATGCCACTGGAAACGCGGTCCGGATTACGTTACCTGCCCGGCCATGCACACGCTTACCCTGCCCCGCCCGGACGACTGGCACCTGCACTTGCGCGACGGCGCGATGCTGGCGGCTGTCCTGCCCGAAACCGCGCGCCACTTTGCCCGCGCGATCATCATGCCGAACCTGGTGCCGCCAGTGGTGACGCTGGACGATGCGCGCGCCTATCACGCGCGGATCCTGGCCGCGCTGCCAGACGGCATGGACTTCCAGCCGCTGATGACGCTCTACCTGACCGAGGGCACCGATCCCGCAGAGGTAGCGCGTGCCGCGGCATCGGGGCTGGTCAAGGCGGTAAAGCTCTACCCGGCGGGGGCGACGACGAACTCCCATTCCGGCGTGCGACGGCTTGAGACCGTCATGCCGGTGCTGGAGAAGATGGCCGAGATCGGCCTGCCGCTCTGCACCCATGGCGAGGTCACCACGCCAGAGGTCGACATCTTCGACCGCGAGGCCGTCTTCATCGACACGGTGCTCGATCCCTTGCGCCGCCGCCTGCCCGAGCTGCGCGTGGTGATGGAGCATATCACCACCGAGGAAGGCGCGGCCTATGCGGCCGAAGGCGGCGAAGGGCTGGCGGCGACGATCACCACGCATCACCTGATCATCAACCGCAACCACATTCTGGCCGGCGGGATCAAGCCGCACTACTACTGCCTGCCGGTCGCGAAACGCGAAAAGCACCGGCTGGCACTGCGCAAGGCCGCGACCTCGGGCTCGGCGCGGTATTTCCTCGGCACCGACTCGGCCCCGCATGTCGATGCGCTGAAGGAACATGCCTGCGGCTGCGCGGGCTGCTTCACGGCGACGAACACGCTGTCCCTGCTGGCGCATGTCTTCGAGGAAGAGGGCGCGCTCGACAAGCTGGAAGGGTTCGCCTCGCGTCATGGTCCGGCGTTCTACGGCCTGCCGGTCAATACCGGCACGATCACCCTGGAAAAGCGGCCCGAGCCTTGCGTCTGGCCGGACAAGATCTTCGCCGAACCCGGCCCCGTCACCGTCTTCCAACCCGGCTTCCCCGTGCACTGGCACGTCGTGACCTGACCGCTCCTCGTCGACTTCGTCGCTCGTCGCTGCCGCGAGGAGAAGCCGAAGGCGCACGACGAGCCCGCCCGAAAGGACCCCCGCATGATCCCCTCGACCTTTCCGCCCAAGGACGAAATCGCCCGCCTGACCGCCCGCGCGCTTCTGGAAATCAAGGCCGTGCACTTCAACGCGCGCGAGCCCTTCACGCTTGCCTCCGGCCTGCCGTCGCCCACCTACATCGACTGCCGCAAGCTGATCAGCTACCCGCGCATCCGCTCGACGCTGATGGATTTCCTGGCGGTGACGGTCCTGCGCGAGGCGGGTTTCGAGGCCTTCGACAACATCGCCGGCGGCGAGACGGCAGGCATTCCCTTCGCGGCCCTGGTGGCCGAACGTCTTGCCCTGCCAATGACTTACGTTCGGAAAAAACCCAAGGGCTACGGCCGCAACGCCCGGATCGAGGGCGCGATGACGCCCGGCCAGCGGGTGCTGCTGGTCGAGGACCTGACCACGGACGGCGGCTCTAAACTCAGCTTCGTCGACGCGATCCGCGAGACCGGCGCCACCTGCGGCCATACGGCGGTGATCTTCTACTACGGCATCTTCCCCGACACCGAAGCGAAGCTTGGCGCGCATGGCGTGCGGCTGCATCACCTCTGCACCTGGTGGGACGTGCTGGCCGAAGCCAGGGCCCAAGGCGCCTTCGATGCCGAGACCCTGGCCGAGGTCGAAACCTTCCTGAACGCCCCCCGCGCCTGGCAGGACGCGCGGAAACCCGCCTGACGCTGCGGCAGCGGCAAATCAGCGGTGGGGGAAGCTGTGGGTTCTTTGGGGATAAGACCGGATTCGCGTCTTGTCTCTGGTAGCGGCCTTAGCCCCTACCCCGAAATGTGGTAGGCTCACGGGAACAAACCGCGCTCAAGCGCGACTCGGCCCCGCCTTCTCCACAGGGTTGTCCCGGATTGCCGGGCGCCCTCTGGATCGGGCAGAGAGGCACCGGCAGGAGGCAGACATGACCGAAATCGCAACGCTTCGCCCCGTGGTTCCCGCCCAGGCCGCGCCCGAACCCGAGGCACTTCCGCACAATATCGAGGCGGAACAACAGCTTCTGGGCGCAATCCTAACCAACAACGATATCTTCGACCGGATCTCGTCGCTGGTGAAGGCCGAGCATTTCTTCGATCCCGTCCACCAGCGCATCTTCGAGGTCGCGGCCGCCCGCATCCAGAAGAACGCGTTGGCCTCGCCGGTGACGCTGAAGGCTTTCCTTGAGGATGACGCGGGGCTGAAGGAGTTGGGCGGGCCGGCCTATCTCGTCCGCCTCGCCGGTGCTGCGATCTCGGCCTATGCGGCGCGGGACTATGCGCAGATGGTCTATGACCTGGCGGTGCGGCGCGAGCTGATCCAGCTTGGCCGCGACATCGCGGCGCAGGCCGCCAAGGTCGAGGTGGCGTCCGAGCCCAAGGACCAGATCATCGAGGCGGAACAGCGGCTTTACAAGCTGGGGGAACAGGGCGTCGCCGAGCGCGGATTTCAAAGCTTTCTCAAGGCCGTAACCGACGCAGTCAACGTGGCCAACGCCGCCTATCAGCGCGACGGCGGCCTTGCCGGCATCTCGACCGGCCTGATCGACATGGACAAGAAGCTTGGCGGGTTGCATCCGTCCGACCTCCTGATCCTCGCGGGGCGGCCCTCGATGGGCAAGACCTCGCTTGCAACCAACATCGCCTTCAACATCGCCAAGGCGCACAAGCGCGGCCGGTTGCCGGACGGATCGGAGGGCTCGGTCGAAGGCGGGGTGGTCGGGTTCTTCAGCCTGGAAATGAGCGCGGAACAGCTGGCGGCGCGGATCCTGTCCGAAGCGGCCGAAGTCCCGTCCGAACAGATCCGGCGCGGCGACATGACCGAAGTCGAGTTCCGCCGCTTTGTCGAGGCCGCCAAGGCGCTGGAGGCCTGCCCGCTTTACATCGACGACACGCCGGCCTTGCCGATCAGCCAGGTCGCGGCCCGGGCACGGCGCCTGAAGCGGACGCATGGGCTGGATGTGCTGATCATCGACTACCTGCAGCTGCTGAAGGGTTCGTCCAAGGACAACCGGGTGCAGGAAGTTTCCGAAATCACCCAAGGTCTCAAGGCGATAGCCAAGGAACTTAACATCCCGGTCATCGCGCTGTCGCAGCTGAGCCGCGCCGTCGAAAGCCGCGACGACAAGCGGCCGCAGCTCAGCGACCTGCGGGAATCGGGCTCGATCGAGCAGGACGCGGACGTGGTGATGTTCGTCTTCCGCGAGGAATATTATCGCGAACGGGAAAAGCCCGGCGACCATGAGCTGGAGAAGATGGCGCAATGGCAGGCGCTGATGGAATCGGTGCATGGCAAGGCCGAGGTCATCATCGGCAAGCAGCGCCACGGCCCCATCGGCACGGTGGAGCTCTCGTTCGAAGGCCGGTTCACCCGGTTCGGCAACCTCGCCCGGCCCTGGCAGGGTCAGGGCGGCCCGGACGTGGGGTTCTAGACGATGGACCTGGGTCTGGCCGGAAAGGTCGTGGTGGTCACCGGCGGCGGCGCGGGGATCGGCGGGGCGATCAGCCTTGCGCTCGCCCGCGAAGGGGCGGTTCCGGTCATTCTGGCAAGGCGCACCCCGGACGCCGAATTCCTGCGCGAAATCCGGGCGTTGCAGCCGGATGCTGAAGTCATCCTCGCAGACCTGTCAAAGGATGAGGACTGCCGCGCTGCCGTCGCCACACTGCTTGCGCGCTTTGGGCGCGTCGATGGTCTGGTGAACAATGCCGGCACCAACGACGGCGTCGGGCTTGAGGCCGGGCCAGAGGCGTTTCGCGCCTCGCTCGACCAGAATCTGCTGCATTATTATACGCTTGCCCATCTTCTGCTGGACGGGCTCAAGGCCTCGCGGGGGGCGATCGTCAACATCTCGTCGAAGACGGCGCTGACCGGTCAGGGCCAGACCTCGGCCTATGTCGCGGCCAAGGCGGCGCAACTGGGTCTCACGCGGGAATGGGCGGCGGCGCTGGCGCCGCACGGGGTGCGGGTGAATGCGGTCATCCCGGCCGAAGTCATGACGCCGATGTACCGCAACTGGCTGAATTCCTTCGACGATCCCGCCGCGCAAGAGGCGATGATCACCGCGCGCATTCCGCTTGGCCAACGGATGACCACGGCCGAAGAGATCGCATCGACCGTGGTGTTCCTGCTGTCGGAAAAGGCCGGGCACACGACCGGCCAATGGCTTTTCGTCGACGGCGGCTATGTGCATCTGGACCGCGCGCTCGGGCGCTAGGCGGCGCGCGCCCGGATCGGGTCGGCCAGAAGGCGCAGCCCGTTCAGCACCACAAGCAGCGTGCCGCCCTCGTGCCCGATGACCGCCAGCGGCAGCGGCAACTCATAGAACAGGCTCCCCACGACCAGCAGCACCATCGCGCCAAGCGCCAAGGTCAGGTTCTGCCGGATCACCGCCGAGGTGCGCCGCGCCAAGCGGCGGGCGGCAGCCAGCTTGCGCAGGTCCTCGGCCATCAGGGCCACGTCGGCCGCCTGCAGCGCGACCTCGCTGCCCGCCACCCCCATCGCGACGCCGACATCGGCCCGCGCCAGGGCGGCCGCGTCGTTCACCCCGTCGCCGATGAAGGCGACCTTGCCGCTCCGGGTGGCCGCATCGACCAGCCGCACCTTGTCGGCCGGCAGCAGACCCGCATGGATCTCTGCCGGCTGCAGCCCAAGCTCGGCCCCGATCCGCGCCGCGACCGGAGCGCGGTCGCCCGTCATCATCAGCACCTCGGTACGCCCCCCCGCCTTCAGCGCCGCCAGCGCCTCGGCCGAAGTGGGTCGCGGCTCGTCCGCGACCGTCACCGCACCCAGGACCCGCGGGCCGCGGCCCAGAAGCACCAGCGTCTCGGCCCCGTCGGCCAGTGCGGCAAGCGCCGCCGGCAGCTCTGCCCCCATCGCCGCCAGCATCCGGCTGTTGCCCGCCCAGAGCGGCCCGTCGCCGTCTGCCCCGGTGATCCCCTCGGACGGGTGGGCGCGGACGTCGCGGACCGGCGCGGGGGTCAGCCCGCGCTCGTCCGCCTCGCGGCGGATCGCGGCGGCGATCGGATGTTCGGACTGCGCCTCAAGCCCGGCGACAAGGGCGAGGAAGGCGTCGTCAGGGCCGTCAAGCGCGACCACATTGGTCACCGTGGCGACCCCGGTGGTCAGCGTGCCGGTCTTGTCGAAGGCAAAGGTGCGCACCTCGGCCAGCCCCTCCAGCGCCGCCCCGCCCTTGAAGAGAACGCCGCCCCGCGCCGCGGCCGAGAGCGCCGACAGGATCGCCGCCGGCACCGAGATGACGACCGCGCAAGGCGAGGCCGCCACCAGCAGCGTGGCCGAGCGGTAAAGCGCATCGCCCGGCGCGTAGCCCAGGGCCCGGAAGCCGAACCACGAGACGACCGAGCCCAGCAGCACCGCAACCGTATAGCGCTGGCCAAACCAGTCCGAGAACCGCTCGGACGGCGATTTCATCGCCTGCGCCTCGGTCACCAGGCGGATCATCTGCGCCACGGTGCTGGTTTCCAGCCCGCGCGTCACCTCGACCGTCAGGATGCCTTCGAGGTTGACCGTGGCCTCGTGGACCGGATCGCCGGGCGCCTTGCGGACCGGCGCCGATTCTCCGGTCACCGTGCTTTCGTCAAGATGGCCGATTCCCTCGGCCACCCGGCCGTCGACCGGCACCCGGGCCCCGGGGCGCAGGATCACCCGGTCGCCGGGCCGCAGCGCGGCGACGGGCACTTCCTCCACCCCCTCCGGCCCTTCGCGCAGCGCGGTTTCCGGGCGAAGCTGCATCAGCGCCTCGACCGCGCGGCGGGCCTTGCCCATCGCCCGATGCTCCAGCGTCTGCGACAGCGAGAACAGCGCAAGCAGCACCGCCCCCTCCAGCGCCGCACCGACCGCCGCGGCCGCCAGCGCCGCCACCACCATCAGAAGGTCGATGTCGAGCCGGTGGTCCTGCCAAAGTTCGGCCAGGGCATTGCGCAGCGGCGGCAGGCCCCCGGTCAGGAAGGACACGCCAAGCGCGCCCCAGACCAGACCCGCCGGCAAGGGTTGCAGGAACGCATCCAGCGTCGCGATGCCCAGACCCATCCAGCAGAGCAGCGTGAGATACAGGTCGGCATCCTCGTCCGGGTGCTGGACAGCTTCCGTCAATCGCACTCTCCTTGCGGCCCGACCCAGCGTCGCGCATGCGCCCCGAAAGGGCAAGGACCCGCGGCCCGACCCGCCCCTTACAGGTTTCCGCTTGACCCCGGACCCGCAGCGGTCAAAACAGCCGCATGGCGACCGCGACCCTGACAATCGACCTCGATGCCATTGCCGCGAACTGGCGGGCACTGGACCGGCATTCCGCGCCCGGCGTGCAGACGGCTGCGGTCGTCAAGGCCGATGCCTATGGCCTGGGGGTCACCCGCGTCGTGCGGGCGCTGGCCAATGCCGGGGCGCGGCGGTTCTTCGTGGCCTGCGCCGAAGAAGGGGCGGCGGTCCGTCAGGCTCTGGGCCCGGGCCCGCAGATCGCGGTGCTGACCGGCCACATGGCCGGCGATACCGAGATGATCCACGATCTCGACCTGACGCCGATGCTGAACAGCCTCGACCAGATCACCCGGCATCTCGAATCGCTGCCCGGTCATCCGTTCGGCGTGCAGCTCGACACCGGCATGAACCGCCTGGGCGTCGAGCAGCTGGAATGGCAAGCCGTGGCGCCGATCATCATCGAGGCGGGCCCGGAACTCCTGATGAGCCACCTGGCCTGCGCCGACGAGCCGGAGCACCCGGCCAACGAGGCGCAGTTGCGGGTGTTTCACGAGATGACCGATGGCACCGGCCTGCCGCGCAGCCTGGCGGCGACCGGCGGCATCCTCTTGGGGCCGCGCTATCACTTCGACCTGACGCGGCCGGGGATCGGCCTTTACGGCGGCCGCCCCTACGAGGCGGCGCTGCCGGCGGTGACCCTGTCGCTGCCGGTGATCCAGACGCGCGAGCTGGCTGCAGGCGAAAGCGTGGGCTACGGCTGCACCTGGACCGCCAGCCGGCCATCGCTGGTGGCGACGCTCTCGGGCGGCTATGCCGACGGCCTGCCGCGCACGCTGTCGAACCGCGCGCAGTTCTGGGACGGTGACCTCGCCTGCCCGCTGATCGGCCGGGTCTCTATGGACGTGATCACCGTCGACATCACCGATCTGCCGGAGATTCCGCGTCAGCTTGACATCCTGGGGCCGAACCAGCCGGTCGACATTCTGGCCGACATCGCCGGCACCATCGGCTATGAACTCCTGACCGCGCTTGGCCGGCGCTATGTCCGCCGCTATCAGGAACGGCCCGCATGATCGCGACCGCGCTTGGCGCGCTTGGCCGGCCGGTGCTGCAAGCGGTGGCCGCCGCCGGACGGGTGGCGCTCTTTGCCGCGCAGGTCCTGGGCCATATCCTGCGCCCGCCGTTCTACCTGCGCGAGCTTGGGTCCTCGCTTCTGCAAATCGGCTGGTATTCGCTGCCCGTCGTCGGCCTGACCGCGATCTTCACCGGCGGGGCGCTGGCCTTGCAGATCTATGCCGGCGGCTCGCGCTTCAACGCCGAATCCGTCGTGCCCTCGATCGTCGCCATCGGCATGACGCGCGAACTTGGCCCCGTGCTGGGCGGGCTGATGGTGGCGGCGCGCGTCGCCTCGTCCATCGCGGCCGAGATCGGGACGATGAAGGTGACCGAGCAGATCGACGCCCTGGTAACCTTGTCCACCAACCCGCTGAAATACCTGGCCGTTCCCCGAGTTCTGGCCGCAACGCTGGCGATGCCGGTGCTGGTGGCCACCGGCGATGCCATCGGCATCATGGGCGGCTGGCTGGTCGGGATCACCCGGCTCGACTTCAACTCTGCCGCCTATCTGAAGAACACCGTGGATTTTCTGGAGGCCTGGGACATCGGCTCGGGTCTGGTGAAGGGCGCGGTCTTCGGCTTCATCGTGGCGGTGATGGGCTGCTATCACGGCATGAACTCGGCCCGGGGCGCGCAAGGCGTGGGGGCGGCGACCAAGGCGGCGGTCGTCTCGGCCTCGGTGCTGATCCTGGCGGCGAACTATGTCCTTACCGAAGTGTTCTTCACGACATGATCGCGCTCGCCGACGTTCAGAAACGCTTCGGCGAGAACCGCGTGCTGCAAGGGGTGAACCTGCAGATCGCCTCGGGCACCTCGATGGTCATCATCGGCGGGTCGGGGACCGGCAAGTCGGTGCTTCTGAAATGCATCCTCGGGCTGGTGCGACCGGATCAGGGCACGATCACGCTGGACGGGCAGGACGTGACCAAGGCGGACCGCGACGCTTTCCTGGCCCGCTTCGGGATGCTGTTTCAGGGCGGCGCGCTCTTCGACTCGCTGAAGGTCTGGGAGAATGTGGCCTTCCGCCTGGTCCGCGGACCGAAGGCCCTGCCCAAGGACCGCGCGCGCGAGATCGCCATCGAAAAGCTGCGCCGCGTCGGCCTGAAGCCCGAAACGGCCGACCTCTTCCCCGCCGAACTCTCGGGCGGCATGCAAAAGCGCGTGGGTCTGGCCCGCGCCATCGCGGCCGAGCCCGAGATCATCTTCTTCGACGAACCCACCACCGGGCTTGACCCGATCATGGCCGGCGTGATCAACGCGCTGATCCGCGAGATCGTGACCGAGATGGGCGCAACGGCGATGACCATCACCCACGACATGTCCTCGGTCCGCGCGATTGCCGACAATGTGGCGATGCTGCATGGCGGGGTCATCCGCTGGACTGGTCCGGTTACGGAATTGGACGCAACGCCAGACCCTTACGTGCAACAGTTCATCCACGGCCGGGCGGACGGCCCGATAGAATCCGTCCGATGATCGCTTTCCCTTCCGCAAATATCCCACGGGAGGTCTGGAGGGTGTGAAACCCTCCAGTCCGCCGCCTGCCAAGGGGCCGGCCGATGAAATACCTCAACCTCGCCCTCCTTGTCCTTTTCCCCGTCGCCTGGTTCGCGCCGCTGCTGCGGGCCGCGCTGCTGCCGATGTTCGGGATGGACGAGATCAGCGTGATCACCGGCCTGCAGTCGCTGTGGCAGACGGACGCGGCCCTTGCGCTGCTGGTGACGTTCCTGGCGATCTTCGCGCCCTATGCCAAGACGCTGGGCCTGGCGCTGCTGCACTGGAACCTCCTGTCGGCGAAGACCCTTCCGGCGCTGGAGCTTCTGGGCAAGCTGGCCATGGCTGATGTCTTTCTCATCGCGCTCTACATCGTCATCGCGAAAGGTGCTGGCCATCTGACGATCGAGACCGCCTGGGGGCTTTACCTCTTTACCGCCTGCATCCTGGTGCAGGTTCTGATCTCATGGAAATCGAAAGCGAACGCCTGACCGAAGCGCGATTTCTTCAAAGAAATCGTGCCGGAGCCTTCGAAGGCTCCGAACCGGAATTTTCAAAAATTCCGGTGCCCCATCCGCCTTGATCCTGCCCAAAACACCCGTCACTGTCCCAAGCCATGAAACAGACCGCCTCATTCACCTGCACTGTCTGCGGCGCCGCCTATCGCAAATGGGCCGGCAAATGCGACGCCTGCGGTGGGTGGAACACCATCGTCGAGGAAGCGCCGCTGTCCACGGGCCCCAAATCCCTGGGGGCCAAGGGGCGCACCATCCCGCTGACCGACCTTGCGACCGAAGAAGCCGCTCCGCCCCGCGCCTCATCGGGGATCGACGAGCTGGACCGGGTGCTGGGCGGCGGGCTGGTTCCGGCGTCGGCGATCCTGGTGGGGGGTGATCCGGGGATCGGCAAGTCCACGCTTCTGCTGCAGGCCACTGCAAGTTTCGCCCGCAAGGGACTGAAATGCCTCTATATATCAGGCGAGGAAGCCTCGGCCCAGGTCCGGATGCGCGCACAGCGGCTTGGGCTGACCGACGCCGCGGTTCAACTGGGGGCCGAGACCAACCTGCGCGACATCCTGACAACGCTCGACGCCGAGCGCCCGGCCCTGGCCATCATCGATTCCATCCAGACCATGTGGCTGGACAGCGTCGAGGCCGCACCCGGCTCGGTCTCCCAGGTCCGCGCCGCCGCGCATGAACTGGTGACCTTCGCCAAGCGTCGCGGGGTGGCCGTGATCCTTGTGGGTCACGTCACCAAGGAGGGCCAGATCGCCGGCCCCCGGGTGGTCGAGCATATGGTCGACACCGTGCTCTACTTCGAGGGCGAGCGCGGCCACCAGTTCCGCATCCTGCGCGCGGTGAAGAACCGCTTCGGCCCGGCCGACGAGATCGGCGTCTTCGAGATGACCGGCGGCGGCCTGGCCGAGGTGCCGAACCCCTCGGCCCTGTTCCTGGCCAACCGCGATCAGCCCGCGCCGGGCAGCGCGGTCTTC
>Ga0209278_1001899_pt1 | contig 12164 bp, 9 predicted proteins | sample JI81BgreenDNA_FD_187504 | JGI IMG/M metagenome (GOLD analysis project Ga0209278, IMG submission 187504) | Wastewater effluent complex algal communities from Wisconsin, to seasonally profile nutrient transformation and Carbon sequestration -... | ecosystem: Engineered > WWTP > Effluent > Algae... | reverse complement strand
GGCAAGTCGCTGTGCTACCAGGTGCCGGCGATCGTGCGCCAGCGCGCCGGGCGGGGCGTGACGGTGGTGGTGTCGCCGCTGATCGCGCTGATGCACGACCAGGTCGGCGCGCTGACCGAGGCCGGCGTGGACGCGGCCTTCCTCAACTCCAGCCTCAGCAGCGAGGAAGCGCAGCGGGTGGAGCAGCGCCTGCGCCGCGGCGAAATCACCCTGCTCTACGCCGCGCCCGAGCGGCTGACCACGCCGCGCTTCCTGGCCCAGCTCGACGCGCTGCACGAGCGCGGAGCGCTCGCGCTGTTCGCCATCGACGAGGCCCATTGCGTGAGCCAGTGGGGCCACGACTTCCGCCCGGAATACCGCGAACTGGCGGTGCTGCCCGAGCGCTACCCGGGCGTGCCGCGCATCGCGCTGACCGCCACCGCCGACGCGCTGACCCGCGAGGACATCGTCGAGCGGCTGCAGCTGCAGCAGGCGCGCACCTTCGTCAGCAGCTTCGACCGGCCCAACATCCGCTACCTGCTGGTGGAGAAGAAGGACGCCACCCAGCAGCTGCTGCGCTTCATCCGCGACGAGCACACCGGCGGCGACGGCCGCACCGACGCCGGCATCGTGTACTGCCAGTCGCGCCGGCGGGTGGAGGCGGTGGCCGAGCAGCTGCAGCAGGCCGGCCTCAACGCCCTGCCCTACCACGCGGGTCTGGACGGCGCCGTGCGCCAGCAGAACCAGGACCGCTTCCTGCGCGAAGAAGGCCTGATCATGGTGGCCACCATCGCGTTTGGCATGGGCATCGACAAGCCGGACGTGCGCTTCGTCGCCCACCTGGACCTGCCCAAGAACATCGAGGGCTACTACCAGGAAACCGGCCGCGCCGGCCGCGACGGCGAACCCGCCAACGCCTGGATGGCCTACGGCCTGCAAGACGTGGTCAACCAGCGCCGCATGATCGACGACAGCCCCGCGGCCGACGCCTTCAAGCAAGTGCTGCGCGGCAAGCTCGACGCGCTGCTCGCGCTGGCCGAAGCCAGCGACTGCCGGCGGGTGCGGCTGCTGAAGTACTTCGGGGAAGACAGCGCACCCTGCGGGAATTGCGACAACTGCCTGAACCCGCCCGCGCTCTTCGACGCCACCGAACCCGCGCGCAAGTGGCTCTCATGCATCTACCGCGTGCAACAGGCCAGCGGCCACGGGTACGGCGCGGGACACCTGATGGACATCCTGCGCGGGCAGCGCACCGAAAAGGTGCTGCAGCTCGGCCACGACCGCCTGAGCACCTTCGGCATCGGCGCCGACTGGTCGGAAACCCAGTGGCGCGCGCTGCTGCGCCAGCTCATCGCGATCGAGGCCGTGCGCGTGACCGACGCGCCCTACAACACGCTGCACCTGGCCGAGGGGGCGCGCGCCATCCTGCGTGGCGAGGCGACGGTGCGGCTGCGCATCCAGGCGGAGCGGGCGCCCACCTCGCGCGGCCGCAGCGGGCGCGCCCGCGCCGCGGCCGCCGACGACGGCACGCCGCTGACCCTGGCGCAGCGCGACCGGCTGGACGCCCTCAAGGCCTGGCGCGCCGGTGTGGCGCGCGAGCACAACCTGCCGGCCTACGTCATTTTTCATGACGCCACGCTGCGCGCGCTCGCGGTGGCGCAGCCAAAAGACCTCAGCGAGCTCGATGGCCTGCCCGGCATCGGGCAGAAAAAGCGCGAAGCCTATGGCCAGGCGGTGGTGGACATCGTGAACGCCAGCCGATGAACGGTCGAAAAATCCTCAAGTTCGGACTCAAGGCGCCGAAAACCCCTTCGTGACACTGCGCGCCGTGCGTCTGCCGGCCGCCCGTCACCTCCGCGCGGTCGTCCACCCGACGGCCATCGCCGATGCAGCACCGGCCGCCTGGGTCCGCCCGGCAGCCATCCCACAAGGGAGCGAGGCATGTTTTTCCGCCTGCCCTGGTTCAGCAAAAGCAAACCCGCGTCGTTTCGCGACACCCAAGTGCTGGATTTCGACTACCTGATCGACGAGTTCCAGGCCGCCATGGCCGACATCCAGGACGAGCGCATGAGCCGGCTGCACGCCGACCTGCTGCACGCCCAGAGCCCCAAGGACCTGTGGTTCTTGCGCGGCAAGCTGTTCAACCTGATCTCCCGCCACCACTGCGAGTCGGAAGCCTTCCGGCGCGTGGCCCGGCTCGACGAGAAGCTGCAGTTTTTCGTGGAACACCACCCCGACTACTCGGCCGACGAGCTGCCCAGCAAGCCCATGGCGCTGGTGCACTGAAGCGCGCCCGCCGGCCGTGGTCGGCGGTGAGGGTTTCGTGAGGACGGGCCGCCCCCGGCGGCCTGAAGCTCCCGCCCGCGGCATCGGGCCGCGAGGGAGGGACGCGACGTGGCAACCCGACGCCCGGCGGCAGCGGCCGAACCGCTGCGTGAGCGGCTCGATGTGGTGCGCGAACTCATCGCCATCTTCGATATCGAGCGCAAGGTCTACCTGACCATCTCCACCGTGTCCTTTGTCGTGCTGCTGGCCTGCGCGTGGGTCGTGTTCGCGCGCGGGGAGCGCGACCTCGTGCCGTTCAGTCTGCTGTTTGGGTCGGCCGGCGCGGTGGGATTCACCGGCGCGCGGCTGCTGCGCATGTGGAGCGACGCGCTGCGCGTGCTGCTGCCGGTGGTGCGGGGGCAGGAGGTCGACCATGACTGAGGCCCTGCACGCCGCCGCGGTGCACGACACCGTGCGCCGCGCCGAGATCGATCTCGACCTTCACCGCTTCCGCCGCCACGCGCGCAGCGGTCTGGTGCTCATGGCGCTGAGTGCCGCGCTGGTGTTGGGCGCGCTCGCCTATGGCACCGCGCAGCTGAACCGGCAGCAGACCGAGCGCCAGGCGCTGCAGGCCGAAATCGTGGCCACCCGCGCGGCGCTGCAGACCGCGCAAGACCGACTGGCGGCCGAGCAGGCGCGCGTGCAACGCACCCGCGCGGCGTTCTGGGACCTGCAGCTCGGCCTTCGGCAGTTTTATGTCAAAGACTACGCCGGGGCGGTGCGGCACTACGACGCGGCGCTGGCCATCGACCCGGACAGCCCGGTGGTGCTGGACCTGCGCGGCTACGCGCTGCTGCGCGCCGGCCGGGTGGCGGAGGCCGTGGCGTCGCTGGAGCGCTCGGTGGCACTGGCGCCCGACTACGGCTGGGGCCGCTACAACCTGTCGCTGGCCTACGCCCACGCCGGGCGGCCGGCCGATGCGGTGGCCGCGCTGACCGCGCTGTTCGCGCGCGAGCCCGAGCGGCGCGACACGGTGCGCGGCGACGGGCAGTTCCGCGTGCTGCGGGACGACCCGGGCTTCCAGGCGCTCATGCAGCGTTGAGGCCACGTTGAGGCCACGTTGATGCCGCGCTGAGCCGGCGGGCGTCGTCTCCCGCGGGCTCAGTGCACGAAGCCCATGCCGCGGGCCTCGCGCACCTCGGGCTTGATGCGGTGTTCGGCTTCGAGCTGGTCGAGAAACTCGGCGGGTTCCATGGTGGCGCCCAGGATGTCGGCCTGCCGCTTGACCGCGGCGAAGTCGCCCGGGCACAGCTGCTCGAGGCGGCGCAGGCGCTGGCGCCACGCGTCGTCGAGCCGGGCGGCGTCGCCCCCCAGCGCCTCGGCGACGAACATGGTCTCACGCTGGGCCGCGGTGAGCGGCTTGAAGCGGATCTTGAAGGCAAAGCGCCGCAAGGCGGCCTGGTCCAGGCGGTCCATCAGGTTGGTGGTGCAGATGAACACGCCGCCGAAGCGCTCCATGCCTTGCAGCATCTCGTTGACCTCGGTGACCTCGTAGGTGCGGTGTGCGCCGCGGCGGTCCTGCAGGAAGCTGTCGGCCTCGTCGAGCAGCAGCACGGCGCGCTCGGCCTGCGCCTCGCGGAACATGGCGGCCATCTGCTGCTCGGTCTCACCGACGAACTTGCTGACCAGATCGCTGGCGCGGCGGATCATGAGCGGGCGCTCCAGGCGCTGCGCGATGTGTTCGGCCAGCGCGGTCTTGCCGGTGCCGGGCGGTCCGTAAAAGCACAGGCAGCCGTGGCCGCGCTCGCGCAGGGCTTCGACGATGCGCGGGACGGGGTAACGCGTCTCGACGTGCAGCATGTCCAGGCTGTACTGCGTGACGCTGGGTCGCGCCGGCACCTCGGGCGCGCGGCCGAGGGCATGGTCGGCGTTGCGCAGCTGGCGTTCGATGAGCGCATCCAGCGGCGCGGTGGCGCGCCGGCGGCCGCCGCGCGGCGGCTGCGCGAGCTGGGCGAAGCGCACCGCGGTGCGGATCTGGGCCGGCGTGAGGCCTTTGCGCTCGGTCAGCCGCTGGATCAGGCCGTCGGACACCGCCACGCCGGCCAGCGTGCCGCGCACGAGCTGCTCGCGCGCGCCCGGCGGCGGGCTCTTGAGTTCGAGGTGGTAGGCGAACCGGCGGCGGAACGCGGGATCGATCTGTTCGATGCGGTTGGTGACCCAGATCGTGGGCACGGCGTTGCTCTCCAGCACCTGGTTGACCCAGGCCTTGCCGCTGACGGAATGGCTGTGGGGCGCGCTGACGTGTTCGGCGCGCGCCATGAGCTGGGCGGCCTCGCTGGAGATCGGCGGAAACACGTCCTCGACCTCGTCAAACAACAGCGCGGAATGCGCCATGCCTTTGAGGAAGACCTGCGCAATCTGCAGCGAGCGGTAGCGGTCGCGGCCGGACAGCGCGTTGCCGTCGCGGTCGGCGTACTCGACCTCGAACAGCGACAGCCCGGCGGCATGGGCGACCACGCGGGCCAGCTCCGTCTTGCCGGTGCCGGGTGGGCCGTAGAGCAGCACGTTGATGCCGCTCTCGCGCCGCGCCACCGCCTCGCGCAGCAGCGCGCAGAGCAGCGTCACGTCCTCGCCGACGTAGGCAAAGTCGTCCGGGCCGAGGGCGGAGCGGGCGGCCGGGCGGGTGAACACCGCCATCAGGTCGCTCTCGGACCGGTACTCGCGCATCAACACCGGCGGCAGCTTTTCGCTGACCTTCATCAGGTCGGCCAGGTCGGTGATGTTGTGCTCGGAGATGAGGTTCTCCACCATGCCGATGCGCTCGAGCCGGGAACCGGCGCGCAAGGCCTCGCCCACCTCGCTGGCCTTCACGCCCGCCACCTCCGCGATCGCCGCATAAGCCTCGGGCGCGTTGTTGACCTTGAACTCCACCAGGATGGAGCGCAGGTCGCGCTGGTACCGCGCCAGCGTGCCGTACAGCAGCAGGGCGCGCTCGGCGCGGTTGAGCTGCAGCAGCTGCGCCAGCGCATCGATGTTCTTCTCGACGAGGGTGCTTTGCTTCTTGAGCGCCTGACTGAGCCACTCGCCGGTGACCGCGAGCACGGCCAGCAGGTCCTTGGGCGACTCCTTGGCGTACTCGTCGAGATAGAAGAACAGGGTGCCTTCCTCGTACGGCCCGCGCCACACGCCATGGCGCTCCATGAAGGCGCCGGTGCCCAGGCGGTCATGGCCGGCCCACAGCTCGTTGTCCTTGCAGCGGCGCAGCAGGAACTCGCGCAGCCGCACCAGCACGGTGTGGGGCCACACGAGGTGGCGCCCGGCCAGCGAGAGCAGGGTATTGAGGTCGCGGCGCACGTTGAAGCGCGGGCCCTGGCGGGCGGCCAGGGTGAGCACGAAGTGCGAGCACATGAGGTCCAGCACCGGCGCGTGGCGCAGCCCCGGGGGCACGAACACCCGGCCGTCACCGGCGAGCAACGCACGCGCGTCGGGCACCGGACCGGGCGCGTTGCGCGGGGTCGGGCTCGCCAGAGGCGGGGCACGCTTGCTCATGGAAACCTCCTGAACGGGTGTCCGGGACTGCCGTGGGCGCCACCGCAGCGGGCGGCGTGAAAACGACCATAACCCAGCTTGATGCGCGATGGAAGTGCGTGATACGCGACTTTTTGGGGCTTTCTGTCGGACCGACGGTCCACAATCGCCCCACCATGATCCAGCTCGCCGACATCCAGGCCGCCGCTGCGCGGCTGCACGGGCAGCTTCTGGACACGCCCTGCGTGGCCTCGCGCACGCTCTCGCAGCTCACCGGCTGCGAGGTGTTCCTGAAGTTCGAAAACCTGCAATACACCGCCTCGTTCAAGGAACGGGGCGCCTGCAACAAGCTCAGCCAGCTCACGCCCGACGAGCGCGCCCGCGGGGTGGTGGCGATGAGCGCCGGCAACCACGCGCAGGGCGTGGCCTACCACGCGCAGCGCCTGGGGCTGCGGGCGGTGATCGTGATGCCGCGCTTCACGCCGGGCGTGAAGGTGGAGCGCACGCGCGGCTTCGGCGCCGAGGTCGTGTTGCACGGCGACACGCTGGACGAGTCGCGCGCCCACGCCCGCGCGCTGGCCGCCCGCGACGGGCTGGTGTTCGTGCACCCGTATGACGACGAAGCGATCGTCGCCGGGCAGGGCACGGTGGCGCTGGAGATGCTGCGCGCGCAGCCCGACCTGGACACGCTGGTCGTGGCAGTCGGCGGCGGCGGCCTGATCGCCGGCATGGCGACCGCGGCCAAGGCAATCAAGCCCGGCATCCGGGTGGTGGGCGTGCAGACCGAGCGCTTTCCGGCCATGGTCAACGCCGTCACCGGCAGCGCCCACCCGCAGGGCAGCAGCACGATCGCCGAGGGCATCGCCGTCGGCACCCCCGGCACCGTCCCGCTGGCCATCGTGCGCGAGCGGGTGGACGAGCTGCTGCTGGTCGACGAGGGCGACATCGAGCAGGCGATCGTGATGCTGCTGGAGATCGAGAAGACGCTGGTCGAAGGCGCCGGCGCCGCTGGCCTGGCCGCGCTGCTGCGGCACCCGGAACGCTTCGCGGGCCAGCGCGTGGGGCTGGTGCTGTGCGGCGGCAACATCGACCCGCTGCTGCTGGCCTCGATCATCGAGCGCGGCATGGTGCGCGCCGGGCGGCTGGCGCGGGTGGTGGTCAACGCGCGCGACGTGCCGGGCAACCTCGCGCGCATCGCCAGCACCGTGGCCGACGCGGGCGCCAACATCGACGAGGTGCACCACCAGCGCGCGTTCACCCTGCTGGCGGCGCAGAACGTGGAGATCGAGTTGGTCCTGCAGACGCGGGGCCCGGCCCACGTGCAGCAGGTGATTGACGCGCTCACGGCAGCGGGCTACGCCGCACACCGGCAGTGATCAGCCGCCGGGGGCGATGAACAGGCACTCCTCGCGGGCCAGGACACGGCGGCGATAGGCGCCGGCGCCGAGGATGGGCGTGGCCTGGGAGGCGTAGAGGTCGACCAGCCTGGCCTTGTCGTCCACGCTCGGGCGGTGCGCCACGCGCTCGGTGTTGACGCCCAGAGCGGCCGCCAGATGGGCCTGCAGCCGCGCGTGGCTGTGGGCCCAGGCGTAGGGCAATTCGGCGTAGAACCCCACGCGGACGCCCGCACCGGCCGTCAAGGCCCGCCACCAGTGGTCGCGCGTCTGGACGTGTTCGCCGTGCGGCGGGGCGCCGGAAGGCCGGCGGACCGCGCGCCGCAGCCATTGCACCCAGCCCGGCGGTGGCGGGGCGCCGGCGCCCGCGGGCAGCAGGACCAGCGTGCGGGCCAGTCCGGCCGGGTGATCGGCGGCCAGTTGGCGCACCAGCCCGGGCACCTTCGGCGCCAGATCCTCCCCGGGCACCAGACCCGCGTGGCGGAACCGGCACCCCAGCCGGTTCATCGCGCGGGCGTCCTCGGCCCGGCGGGCCTGGGCCTCGGCCTCGTTGTCGGCAAACCCGGTGGCCCGCGCCCAGTCGGTCACCGGCCCGGGGACCGCGGCGGTGAACAGGGTAAGGACCTCGGTGCGCGCCGGAGCGGCCTGCAAGAATCCCGCGAGCGAGAACACCGCGTCGTCCGGGTGCGGGGACACCACAACCACCCGGTCCAGACCGGCCCGGTCGAGCCAGGCTGTCCAGTCGGCCGCGGTCCGGACGGGCGTCACGCCGCCGGCTCCGACAGCCCGCAGAGCTGGCGCAGGTGATCGATGCGCCGGTCGAACTCGGCCTCGAAGGTGTGTTGCATGGCGAACGCGAGCGCCCGGTGGGCGTGGGCGCGCAGGGTGACGGGCTCGCGCGCCATGGCCATCACCCCCTCGGCGAGCGATTCGGGGTTGGCCGCGCCGCACACGCGACCCGCCTGGACCAGCCGGTGCAGCCCCCGCCAAGCCTCGTTGGGGTAACCCACGATCGGCACGCCGGCGCACAGGGTCTCCAGGTAGGTGCAAGACGGGTCGCCCTGCACGTGGGGGCAGACAAACAGATCAATCTCGGTGCGCAGCAGCGGCTGGATGTCGCGCTCGAAATCCAGCGTGCCGAGCAGGCGGACCTGGGTCTGCAGGCCTTCGGCCTCGATGCGGGCCTGCAAGGTCTGGCGCAGCGGGCCGTCGCCGGCGATCCACAACTCGAACCGCACACCATGCCGGCGCAGCGACAGGGCCAGGGGCACCAGCGCTTCCACGCCCTTGATGGGATGCAGACGGCCGGAAAAGAACAGCCGGGGGTGCCCGCGGCGCTGCAGGGCGTCGAGACGGGCGTCGAGATCGGCGGGTGTTGCGCAGCGGTCCCGGGTGGTGCGGTTGTCAAAGTAGCGCAGCGGCGAGGGGCTGTGGCGCCCGAGGGTGTCGTAAGCCGGCGTCCCGTTGCATTGGAGGCCATGGGCCGCGCGAATCTCGCGCAAGGCCCGCCGGTGGTTCATCAGCAGCCAGACCATCGACTTCCAGCGCTTCCAGCCGAGTGCGTGGGAGGTGCGGGCGATCTGCAGCTGGGTGGTCAGGGCGAGCTCGGCATTGAGCACCAGCACCGCGCCTCGTGCCCGGCACTGCGCGGCCAGGCCGTACAGCCGGTGGTTCATCAGCGCCAGCACGACCGCGCCGTCGAGCAGCGGATCGCCCTGCGTGGCCAGCGTGGGGTAGTCGACCGCGCACAGCTCGAATGGCAGCGCCGAGGGCGCCCAATACCGGTTGTCGAGATCGCCGGTGGGCTCACCGCCTGGTTGCAGCGCCACCGTCACCGGACCCGGCCAGCGCCGCACATACGCCTGCACACCGCTGACAAACTTCGCGGGCAGCAGCCACTGGCCCGACGCGTCGCGCAACGCGGGCAGGCTGGTGAGGATCAGCAGGCGGCGGGCGACGCCGGCCAATCCGTGGGCGGGTTGGCCGACTGCCGTGTCGGCTGGCATTGCGGTCATCACTGAATGCGCCTTCGCGGTTGATGGGGCCCCGGTCAGGGTGGGGTGACTGCCGCGGAGTTTCCACGTTGCGGCGGCACACTACAGGCATTTACTGAATACCAACTTAACGGAGTCGCCCATGGACCAAGCCCCGCTCCAGACCGCCCTGACCGAGCTGTTCGCGCCCTGGGTGCAGGACCTGGGCTTGCGGGTGGAGGCCGTGGGGGAAGACAGCGTCACCCTGCGGCTGCCGTCATCCGAGCGGCTCAGCCGGGTCGGTGGCATGGTGTGCGGGCAGGCGCTGATGGCCGCCGCCGACACCGCGATGGTGCTGGCGCTCATCCGGCATTTCGGCGCGTTCCGGCCTTGCACCACCGTGCAGCTCAACAGCAGTTTTCTCAAGCCCCTGTCGGGACAGGACGCGCTGGTGGAGGCCCGCGTGCTGCGCGCGGGCAAGGCGCTGGCCTTTGGCGAGATCGACATCCGCGGTGCCGCGGACGGCAAGAGCGTGAGCCGCGCCAGCACCACCTACGCGCTGCTGTGAAGCGCGGGCGCGGCCGGGAACTCCCGGCGCTGGCTTAAAATCCGAGGGTTTTACGAACCAGACCGGAGCAAACGCCATGGCGCACCACGATCACCACACCCCCGCCGAGCAGACCGACGACGTGGTCGAGTCCATCGTCCCGCTGATGCCCATCGTGCTGCCGGTGGCCGGCGGCGTGCTGATGTTCCTGCTGGCCTTCATTGCCGTCTTCATGGCCTGAACCGCGACACCGCGCCCGCGCTGCCACCATTCGGTCGCCGCGCGCTCCCGCCAGCCGACCGCCCTTCGGGCCGTCGGCTTTTTTCACGCCGGCGCGTGAAAGATGCATCAGGTTATGCGGGTTTTGCATGTAACCCCGTGGTAACCCGGAAGGCCCTTGCCTACAATTTCGCCATTGGCCGACCCGCCACCGGACCCGCCGGATGCACCCCCCGCGCGCCCGATCGCCCGCTGCACCGCCTACCGCCCCGCAGCCCTGGCGCCGACCACCCCGATCTGCCCGAGCAGACCCCCGCAGCCGCCCCGTCACCGCGCGTGACGCTTGCGGCTGCCGGCGTCTGGGGTGGCGCGCGGGGCCCCCGGTTTGTAACTTTGGAGCTTTGTGCATGAACTCTCCCGTGATGCAGGGCCTGGCCCTCAATACCCCCGCCTACGTGAAACACGCGCGCCTGATCGCCTGGGTGGCTGACATGGCGGCCCTGTGCCAGCCGGACCAGGTGGTGTGGTGCGACGGCAGCGACGAGGAATACAACCGGCTGTGCCAGCAACTGGTCGACGCCGGCACCTTCAAGCGCCTGAACCCGGTCAAGCGGCCGAACAGCTACCTGGCCTGGTCCGACCCGTCGGACGTGGCGCGCGTGGAAGACCGCACCTTCATCTGCAGCGAGCGCCCCGAGGACGCCGGCCCCACCAACAACTGGAAGGCCCCGGCCGAGATGCGCGCCACGCTGCAGCCGCTGTTTGCCGGCAGCATGCGCGGGCGCACGATGTACGTCGTGCCGTTCAGCATGGGCCCGCTGGGCAGCCCGATCGCCCACATCGGCGTGGAGCTGTCCGACAGCGCCTACGTGGCCGTCAACATGAAGCTCATGACCCGCATGGGCAAAGCGGTGTTTGACGTGCTGGGCAGCGACGGCGACTTCGTGCCCTGCGTGCACACCGTGGGCGCCCCGCTGCAGCCGGGCGAGAAGGACCAGACCGCCTGGCCCTGCAACCCGACCACGAAGTACATCGTCCACTACCCCGAGACCCGCGAAATCTGGAGCTACGGCTCGGGCTACGGCGGCAACGCGCTGCTGGGCAAGAAGTGCTTTGCGCTGCGCATCGCCTCCACCATGGGGCGTCAGCAGGGCTGGCTGGCCGAGCACATGCTGATCCTGGGCGTGACCAACCCCGAGGGCAAGAAGTACCACGTGGCGGCCGCCTTCCCCAGCGCCTGTGGCAAGACCAATTTCGCCATGCTCATCCCGCCGCAGGGTTTTGAGGGCTGGAAGGTCACCACCATCGGCGATGACATCGCCTGGATCAAGCCGCGCACCGACGCGCACGGCCAGACCCGCCTGTACGCGATCAACCCCGAGGCGGGCTACTTCGGCGTGGCACCGGGCACCAACACGCTGACCAACCCGAACTGCATGGCCAGCCTCAACCGCGACGTGATCTTCACCAACGTGGCGCTGACCGACGACGGCGACGTGTGGTGGGAAGGCATGGGCGACGCGCCGGCCCACGCGATCGACTGGCAAGGCAAGGCCTGGACGCCGCAGATCGCCAAGGAAACCGGCGCCAAGGCCGCACACCCCAACGCGCGCTTCACCGTGGCCGCCACCAACAACCCGGCGCTGGACGCCGCGTGGGACGACCCGGCCGGCGTGCCGATCGATGCGTTCATCTTCGGCGGCCGCCGCAGCACCACGGTGCCGCTGGTCACCGAGGCGCGCGACTGGACCGAAGGCGTCTACATGGCCGCCACCATGGGCTCGGAAACCACCGCCGCGGCCTTTGGCGCGCAGGGCGTGGTGCGCCGTGACCCGTTCGCCATGCTGCCCTTCGCCGGCTACAACATGAGCGACTACTTCCAGCACTGGCTCAACCTCGGCCGCCAGCTGCAGACCAGCGGCGCGACCCTGCCGTCGATCTTCTGCGTCAACTGGTTCCGCAAGGACGAGAACGGCAAGTTCGTCTGGCCCGGTTTCGGCGAGAACATGCGCGTGCTCAAGTGGATGATCGACCGCGTCGAAGGCCGCGGCCAAGGCGTGGAACACGCGTTCGGCGTGAGCCCGCGCTACGAGGACATCCACTGGAGCGGCCTGAACTTCACCCGCGAGCAGTACACCACCGTGACCGCCATCGACAAGGCGGCCTGGACGCAGGAACTGCAACTGCACGGCGAGCTGTTCCAGCAGCTGGCCTACCACCTTCCCCGTGAGCTCGAGGAGACGAAGGCGAAGATCGAGC